>Ga0187782_10002644_pt1 | contig 13223 bp, 10 predicted proteins | sample 0715_SJ02_MP15_2_FD_132454 | JGI IMG/M metagenome (GOLD analysis project Ga0187782, IMG submission 132454) | Tropical peat soil microbial communities from peatlands in Department of Meta, Colombia - 0715_SJ02_MP15_20_MG | ecosystem: Environmental > Terrestrial > Soil > Wetlands > Peat | place...
GTATAAATTCGCGTACTTTGCTAAATCCTCGCTTAGGCTACGTATCCAACCGAACGAGAACAACAGGAGAGACAAGTGCGCCGCATCGCTAGCTTCGCAGGGCTCTTTATTTTTTTGTGCATGAATGGCGTCGCGTGGGCCCAAACGAGTGCGAGCCTTTCCGGCACGGTGACGGACCAAACCGGGGCAACCCTTCGGGTTGTCACCGTGACCATCAAGAACGTCGACACGGGCGCAACGCGCAAGGTGGCAACCGACGACAAGGGGCACTATCAGGCCTTGGGCCTGCCTGCGGGGCGCTTCGAGATTCGCGCGGCAAAACAAGGGTTTGCCGATGAAACACGCACGGGAATCAGCTTGGGGGTTGGCCAGGAGATCACGGTCGACATTACCATGCAGCGGACCACCCCCGACGCCTGCGCGAGCGGCCACGAGTTCGCCACCACCGATTGCACGCTGACCTGGCACGGCATCACGCTGTACGGTGCGTATGATGTCGGGGTCGGCTGGGTCAGCCACGGCTTACCGGAGAATGGCTACAACTATGAAGGCGCCTCGCTGGTGAACCGAAACGGGTATGAACATCGATTCGTGGTGGCACCGAACAACCTGCAGCAGACGGGTCTGGGCGTCCGGGGCAAGGAAGAGTTTCAGCCGGGCTGGTCCATCGTGTTCAACGCTTCAACGGGCATCAATCCGCAGTCCGGCCTGCTGGCCAACGCATCGGCCACGCAGACCATCAACAACGGGCTTCCCCGGGCAAGCTACTCGTACGTGGTCGACGGAGCGCGTGCGGGCCAACCGTTCAATGATGAGATCTATGGCGGGGTATCGTCCGAGCGCTTCGGCACGCTGACCTTCGGTCGCCAGCGCTCTCTCGGTACCGATGCGATGCTCCTTTACGATCCGGCCGGCGGCAGCTATGCCTTTTCGTACATCGGATATAACGGCACCATGTCCGGCGGAGGCGACACCGAGGACAGCCGTTGGGACGACGCTATGAAGTATCGCCTCATTTATGGCCCGGTCCATTTCGGCGCGATGTATAAATTCGCCGATGGTTCTGGCGGGTGCTACTCGGGCTCCGCAACCTGGACTGCCGCAACCTGTACGCCGGAAACGGCGCACAACAACGCCTATGGATTCGACATCGGTGGAGAGCACGGCAAATTCTCCGCCGACGTGGTGTTCCAACATTACAACCAGGCGATCAGCGTATTGAACCCCTTGCTGGGGCCTCAGAGTCTGACGCAGCCATATCAGTCGACCACCAACAGCATCAACACTATCCCCATCACCGGGACCAATCTGGTCGGAACCACCAACACCGTATATGGCATCGTGACGGACAACAGCGCGATTATGGGCGCTGTCCGGTATACGTGGGATCAGTTCAAGCTTTTTGGCGGCTACGAATACATCTGGCAGAACAACCCGAAGGATCCGTTGGGCGTGGGCGCCTCGGGCCAAGGCGGTTATGTCTTGAGCGGAGTGGAAGACAACAATCTTGATGCGGAGAAGTTGGTGCAGATCTGGTGGACGGGCGTGAAATATGCTCTCAACAGCAAAACCGACATCACCGTGGCCTGGTATCAGCAGCGCCAGAACGATTTTCGTGTTCCGGCGCCGTGCAACCCCGCAGCCGGTTTCCGCAGTTCGTGCGCGGGTACCCTCAACGAGGGGTCGCTGTATGTGGATCGGCACGTCACCAAACGTTTAGACCTTTTTGCCGGAATTGCGGGTTCCAACGTGAGCGGCGGTCTGGCCATCGCCATTCCTCATAAGCCTGGAGTCCCGTATTTCCACGACAGCAACATTGCTCCGTTAGTTGGTGTTCGTTTCGCCTTCTGATGGTTTCGGCGGCACGCCTTGAAGCTGATCTTGGCCTTCATGTGTGATCAGGAGAACGCGCGTAAATCGTTGCGAAGCCGATCGGGATCACGCACAAGGGCCTCTATTGACGCATGAGCCTTTTTCCATATGGGAACGGCACGCGCCAGCGACCTTCGTCCCTCTGCCGTCAGGATCATCAGCCGGCCGCGGCGGTCGTCGGGGTCCCGGGTGATGCGGACCAGGCCGCGGCGCTCGAGAGGCTTGACAGCGGCAGTCAAGGTGGTCCGGTCCATGGCCAGAAGGGAAGCCACAGCAGTCATCCCGGGTGGTTTCGGCCGGTTCAGCGAGAGCAGCAGGGAGAATTGCCCGTTGGTGACGCCGACCGGACGGAGCGCATGATCGAAGCGCCGAGCCAGGGCCCTGGCGGCGCGCTGCACGTGAAGACAAAGACAGGAATCGCGGATCAGGTGAGTGGTCTCAAGGGTGGTGCCCCGGGGGCTGGCCATAAAGAGATAGTAATGGGTGTCCAGTCGTCTTGCCAAGGGATGGCAGCCGCATTATACATTGATATCAACGTAAGGTTAGCGGGGACTCGGACCGTCGCTGTTTTCCCGTCAAGACTCGAGCAGGTTACGCCAATCGCGCCGACGCGTACGCAGTGCGCCGGGCTGGTGTTACCGGGATTCCAGGGGGGCGCGCCGTGCCAGGAAAATCTAACCTTGACGGCGACTACAAAACCTACCCAAGCCAAGCGCGTAACCAGTTCCGCGGCCCGGACTACATTGACTTCGACATGGGGTTGTTCAAGACCTTCTCACTGAAGGAACGCTACGCCTTTGGTCTGGGCGCAACCGCCTTCAACGTGTTTAATCACCCGAACTTCCAACCGCCGATCGACACGTTAGGAAGCCCGCTGTTTGGGCAGATCGTTTCGATGCAGGGCGTGCCCTCGAGTCCGTATGGGAACTTCCTTGGGTTCGACTCTTCCGTGCGCGTGGTGCAGTTGTCGCTGAAGTTCACCTTCTAAGCAATTCGCGAAAACGCCACAACAGGGCGGCTTCCTTGGCCGCCCCTTTTTCTCTTCCCACATCGGGTAGTGCCGGCGGGTTTAGCCCCGCATTTTGTCTTGTTTCACGGGCAATGTGCGATGCTGTCGCGCGAAACCTCAGGTTAGAGGACCCACCGCTGGGATAAGAGCTCGGGCCCAAGGGAGCGAACGCCACATCTGAATGGTGACTACCAGATACCAGAGACCCAGCGCTGGGCCCAGATCCACCAAACCGGCATTCTGAGGCGGAGTTGGAAATGTGTACAAATGGAGCAACAGCAAGCCGGCACCGATGAGGATCCCCAAAAATGAAAAGACTGGTCCGAAGCGCGGGTGTCGCATCATAGCCAGCGCAAAGCAGATTGTGCCAAGACCAACATAGGCATCCCACGCTACATCGAGGCCAAGCCAGATGGCGACGAAGGAAGCCGACACCTTGTCGCCACCCGCCGAATACCTGACCGCCAACTGCACCAGAGCCATGGCAGAAAACAATGCCCCAGCCAGGGCGTTCAACAGTGAGCCGAGGGCACTGGAGAGACGTCGCGTCTGCAAATCAAGCAACTGCCGCAGACCATAGCTGGCCACAGCCAATGCAGGACCGAAACCGGCGACCAGGGCAGTGGTGGCGAGCTTTGGGAGAGGCGCAAAGGCAGCAAGCGCATATGCCAAACAAGCGAAGAATCCTGAGACGATTCCGACGCGGATTGCCCTTAGAGGGATGCTGGATGCGAGGGCGTCAGCGCGATCATGCATGGATTGTTCCTGAACGGCACCAGTGTAACCCATTGCCACTACACTCACGCGGCGGTTCGAGGTTCGTTCTTCCCAGCCCGGGTTCCGTTACGATTGCCTCGGCTATTTCACCGCAGGAGTGAGCACAATGCTGCGGTAAGCCACACGGCCCTTTTCGCTGCCCTGGAGGTAGATGGGCCCGGGCAACTCTTCGTGGCTGTCGAGCGCGCCGCCGGTGATGCCGGGGATTTCCTGGTTGTCGATAATGGTCTGACCGTTCTGGACCACAGTGACCCGACGTCCGATCAGCGTGATGTCGTAGGTCTGCCAGGCGCCGGGCTTTCGAGGTAATTCCGGCGAAGGAGCAAGAAAACCATAGACGGCTCCCATGTGGTGGCTCAGCGGCTCTTCGATGGAGTCAGTCTCGACTTGCACTTCGTACCTTCCGCGCAAGTAGACCCCACTATTGGAAAGCTCAGCACAATTGAATTCGACGTGCAGCTTGAAATCCTCGAACTTCCTGTCACTAATCAGTTCCGGCCCGTTCCCGGGTGACACCAGCGTGCCGTCTTCAACCTTCCAGGCCTTGCCGGAATTCCCCGGACTCATCTTCCAGCCCGCTAGTGATTTTCCATCGAATAGCGGGATTGGTTTTCCCCACGTGGGAGTGCCCGTCCTTTTCAACGCTGGGGCGCGACGCCCGGTCCAGGTCCAAGTGGCGCCATCCGGGCCGTCGACGGTGCCGGACAGCTCGTTACCAGTGAGCGTTCCTTCGAACACCATGTCCGCTTTTGCGTCCTCTTCCTCCTTCGGAGAGACAAAGGTGATATGGCCATTGGATATAGACACTTTCGGAAGCGGGCGAGCGTTTCCCCACCTACCAACCATTTGGGCCTGGAGTTGACCACCTTGCTCACTGAGTTCCAGCCAAGACGGATATTCCCGGTCCGGCGCTTTCAGGGTTAGATCCCAGCGGCCCAGAAACGCACTGACCGATTCCGTGGCGGTGGAAACCGTGGCAGGGTCCGATGGGTTTGGGTACGTTGAGGCGTAAAGCGAGAATGCTAAGAGCGCGGCGACAAAAAACATGCTTCCAAGTCTCATGGAGTTATGCCTTTCTTGCTATCGTCTGGCCATTCCGATATTACGCTTGTAACTGGTCATCTTACTGGATCTTCGCAACGATAGGCCGCGGATGTTGCGTCGCAGACCGCGATTTTCCCGGATAACGGCAGGTGTAACTCGCTAGAGATCGGGGTGAAATGGTCGCACTGGTTGGCGGACAACATTCCGGGCACCTGGCGACGCGTTGAGTTAGGAGGCGCGCGGATTTTCTTTCCCGAGGAATGCTGCGAAGAGTTCAACAGGGAACTACGAGTGCATTGATGAGCGCCTCCGTGAGGCCGTCGACGAAATAGTCGCCGCCCGGCTCTCTGAGCGCCGTGCAGTTGAGCGCTAGCTATTTGGCGAGTTGGGCAGCAACTTCGGGCAGGACCGCGGTGCCTTCGAGTTTTACGGCATCGAGTAGCGTGGGATCGAGGCCGAGGGCTTTGAGCATGGTTGGGGCGACCTGCATGGTGGCGACGGGAGCAGAGACGGTTTGCGAGGTGAAGCCGGGATTGGAAACGAGGAGTATGACGTTGGTGTCGTCATGAGCGAAGCCGCCGTGATCGCCGATCATGGTGGTGCTACCGGAGTAGGTGACACCGATGTTGGGAGCCACGATGATGTCGGGTGAGCGGGGATCTTGCCACGGCTCCAAGCCGCCGATGTTGTAGTTGACGGCGAGTGAGGGTCCATAAAAGATCTGCCCCAAGCCGATGGCGGCAGAATTGTTCTCGAGGAGTTCGACGGCGGCTTCCACGCTGGCGCCGGGATTCAACCAAAGGACTGAGACATCATCTTCAGTGGCGCCGATGCCGGTGGTGTTGAGAGGGGATTCGGAGTAGGGGATGGCCGAACCGAGCAGCGTGGCGGGAGTATTGGTGCCGTCGGCGACGTAGCTGTTCGGATCGATGGGCGATTCACCGTGCTTCGCAGTGATGATGATGAGCGTGTCGTCGTAGATACCAGAGTGGCGAAGAGCACCGACGATGTCTCCGATGGAAGCGTCGACAAATTCGATTTCCTGCAGCAAAGGAGCGCTGGGTAAAGCGGCGGCATTCTGATAACCGCCCGGGCCGACGGTGGGCTCGTAGAGACTTTGCCCAAAGTAAACGGACTGGAAATTCATGCCGAAGAGCGCGGGAATTTTTGCGGGGGCACCGAGATGGGTTTTGCCGGCAATTTCGTTGAGTAGCGCGTTGACCTTTAGGGCGTCATAGCACTGAATGTTCAGGAAGCTGCTGGTCCAGGAGGAAGTCGCGCCTTTGTCGCGGATAGTGGCGCAGGAAATGCCCTGAGAAGTTTGCACACCGGGAAGAGCAACGACAGTAGAGTCCACCTCAGGAGAATAGTAGTCATTCAGGCCGTTACCGCCGGGGCCACCAACAACGGAATAGGATGCGTGCTTATCGATCCAGGCGGTGTAGCCGCCGGCGGCATGCACGATCCCGAAGGCGGTATTGACGCGAATGAAATTCCAAGGGTAAACGGGAGCGCAGCCCTTTTGCGGATCGCGCACCAGTTTCTTCGGGTCGATGGAGGCGACTCCGCCGTCGGTGAGGCCGGCGCCAGGAGCGCCGCCGTTCAGCTTGGTGTCGTCAAACGCAATGCCTTGATCGTAGTCGGTAGTAGTGCCTGCCGGTAATCCATAAGGTTCGCAGGAACCACCGGCCAAGCCGGTACCGGTAGTAGTCTCAGGCGGATCAAGGGAGCGGTCATAGGCGACGTCGTAGTAGCTGCCTGTGGATTTTGGAGAGCCGCCGGAAGCGAGGGCGGCGATGCCGGGGAACGAATCAGAAGGACGCGAGGAGATGGCGCCGACGTAGTTGATACCGGTTTGGGCAAGAGCGGCAAGGTTCGGGCAGTAGGGATCACCGTTGTTCACACCCTGAATGCCACGCGCGCAATTGTAGAAGTCGACGGCGTGCATCCCATCGATGCTGATCAGCAGGACATGTTTGATTTTGCCGGAGGCGAGAGAGTTGGTGTCGGCAACTGTTTGGCGGGCGAATGCGGCAAAGGATAAAACAATGAGGGCGATCAGTGTGCGATTGGGACGCATAGGGCCTCCTTAGGAAAACGGAAAGGTTGTACCGTGAGAAACCCGCGGAAGGATTACAGGAGTGTGAAGAGTTAGCGAAATGGGAGAGAAGTGTGGGAGGTTGCTTTTACTGAGAAAGCTAGCGCGGTTATGTTGCCCAAAAAAAAAGCAAAGACGAACTACTTCGATTTTTTTTGGTCACTATTTCGCATCGTTTCCGGGAGTGGTCACGATCGGTTAGTGTGGCCGAGCCTTTGCAAATCATCCGCTATTCGCCAGGACTTCCTTAGAGCATGCAGCACCAATCCGCGGAACGTCGTTTCCTTCAGTTTTGCTTCTTCTCCAACGCAAAGTCTCTACGGACTCAGACGGTCGAGGCAAGGCCCGCTTGAGGTGTACCGTCGTGGTCCAACCGAACATTCCCAGGGGAGGGCGCCGACGACCAGCGTCCGAAAACAGGTACCTGGGGCGGCTCAAGGCGCAAACCCCCCGCCCGGAGCTGGTGGAGGCTAACTCCCACCTTTGTACTGGAAGACGCACCCGGTTCTAGTACAAAGGTACTTTTTCCAACGGGAACATTTTTGAATCCCCGGTTCTATTGTTCTCCAGGTAGGGGCCGGATAGACTCAGGTTTCAATCAATGGGAGGCCCGCCTTGACAGGCTCAGAACGCCGCACGACCCAACGTTTCTCCATGCGGCTACCGCTCACGGTGCGGTGGACAACCGGGGCAGCAGTAGGAGAAACCAACACGGAGTCCCGCGATGTAAGCTCTCGCGGGGTTTATTTCTTCCTATCCAAAGATGTAAAGGAAGGGTCTCCTGTGGAGATCCTTCTGACGTTGCCGAACGAGATTACGTTGGCTGGTCCGGTCAGGGTACGCTGTCTGGGCCGAGTGCAACGTACCGAGCCGCGCGAGGAAGGATCCGTGGGAGTGGTCGCGGCCATCGAACGGTACGAGTTTCTGCGCGGTAGCGAAGAACACTAATCGGACGTAAGCGCGCAGCTAGCGGCTTGCGCGCGACAGGTTTCCTTGCTCGCTCACTGCGGAGGCGGGCAGGAATAGCCGGGGTGCCTCGGCCCCTCAGCGGAGCGCCCCGGCTGAATTGTTTTTGGGCATGGCCTAGCAAAGCAAGTAAACCCATCAGGACAAATCCGATCCATTGCAGTCCAGAACTCGCCTGTCCTTCCGGGCAGGCGATTTTTCCCAAGGCATAGGCGAAGATGGACTTGCACCCTCAAGTGGGGGATCTCACCGCTTCTCTGTGGGGGAAGCTGCAAGGATTGGTTCATCATGCCGGAACAACCGGCCAAGAGTTTCTTTGGATTTACCTGGGGCAGCGGGGCGAAACAGGAAGAAAGGCTTGCTACCCCGGAAGAGCTCGCGGAATATGGTGTGCTCGCCCCTGATCCCGCCACCGAAGCTAAGATCCTGGCGCTTTTCGAACAGCAGTTACTGCAGGACTTGATCAAAGAAGCTCCCGCCCAGACAGTTACATCCGGTAACCCAGCCGCCGTGACTGAAGACATCATGGAGATTCCTGTGAACGTCAATGATCCGGCGGAGGCACGCAAGGATGAGCTTGCGGCGGATATCCCACTGGGAGAGCCGAGGATAGACTCTGCAACGGAGCTAGAGACAGAACCGATTCCCGTGCTGCAGGAAATGGTCAGCGAAACGCCCGCGAGTACGCCCACAGAATTGCAAACCGAGGAGACGGTTGCTCCGGAATTATCGGGAGATGCGCCCGCTGACGAAGTTGAGGAATGCTCGGAAGCGCCGTCCGAGCCAGAATTGGCAGAACAATACGAACCGCAACCGGCGCTGCACGCCAGTTCGGGCGATCTGGTGGAGTTTGCGCAGGTGCTCGACCAGCATCGCCTGTGGGTGGAATCTGGAGGCACGCAAGGCGCCCAGGGCCATTTCGCCGGCGCCGACCTGACCGGAGTGGATTTGACGGGCGCCAATTTGCAAGGCGCGGAACTGCAGAAAGCCAATCTGCGCGGGGCCGATCTCTCCATGGCCAATCTGCGCGGCGCCAACCTGGTCGAGGCGGATTTGCGCGAGACTAATCTACTGGGCGCGGAATTTTCTGGCGCCAATCTGATGGGCGCGAACCTGTATGGCGCCCAAGGATTGTGGGCGGGGCGGCTGGGCGGGGCCAACCTGTTTGACGCCACGCTGCCGGAAGAGGTCGCGGCGCTGACCGGGCGAAAAACCATCGAGCAATTTACACAATCAGCGCGGTGGTTCTATTTGTTGCTGATGGGATTGTGTGTGGGCGCGTGTGGATTGATCGGGCTGACCAGTGACGTGCGATTGCTGCTGGATGAATCCGCCACGTTCACCACGCGCATTCCCAAGATATTGCCGTTGCAAGGTTTCTACCTGGGAGCGCCGCTGCTGCTAACGGTGTTCTACCTGCGGCTGCAATTCCTGTTACTGCGGCTGTGGGGAAGCATGGGCGCATTGCCTGCGGTATTTCCTGACGGGCAGACGCCGGAAAAGGACGGACGCTGGTACCTGATGGGTCCGATCCGGCCGTACCTGCGCTGGACGCGCGAACCGCGTTCTGCGGTGAGCATGTTGGAATGCTACGTAGCGATGCTGCTGGCGTACTGGGCGGTGCCCGCGGTGTTGTTGGTGTTTTGGCTGCGTTACCTGGTGATGCAGGACTATCGCGGGACACTTTTGCACCTGGTGTTGTTCACGTTGGCCAGCGCGGCGGCATGCGGTTTGCCACGGGTGGTGAGACGGGTGCTGCGTCCGGGAGACTGGACCGAGGAAAGCACGCCGCAATTTCTCCACGACGTATTGCACCCGACCCGCGTTCCTGTGTTGATTGGAATGACCCTGTTCTTGCTGTCGTTAGGGGTGATTCGCGGATTGCCTGGCGACACCAGCTTGCGGCCGGAAGTCGCGCAAGCGGACCCGCGGCGTTGGGCGGCCACAGCGTTCCAGTTTGTGGGTTATCGTCCATACGCAGACCTGACCGAGGAAAGCGTCTCGGCTCGCCCCAACAGTGCGGCCACGGGAAATGGATCCGGGATCGAGGCGAACGGGCCGCGGCTGAACGAAATCAATTTGCGGTATTCGCGCGGGTTTCATGCGGCGTTCGCGAATGCGCGGATGTGGCGCGCTAATCTGGAAGGCAGCAGCCTGGCGGAAGCAGACTTTCGAGGAGCCAATCTCCGCGAGGCCAACCTGCGGTCGGCGAAGATGGACCGTGTGTTGGCGGAAAAGGCTAACTTAGTCAGCGTGGACGCGCGGGGAGCGGCGTTTAGCGGCGGCGATTTCCACGGCTCGGACTGGTCCTTTGCGAATCTGGGTGGTGTGGTGCTGACCACGGCAGATCTGCAAGGGGCGACCATGTACGCTGTGAACTTGCGGGAGGCAAATCTGCTGCGAGCGGACCTGGGACATACCGATCTGCGTGACACTCATTTGGAGGATGCGGTGCTGTCACTGGCGAAATTGGAGCAGACCGATTTCTCGGCCGCCAAAATGAATCGCGCCAATCTGACCGGCGCGGAAGCCAAGGGTACCATCTTTCTGGAAGCCGATCTTTCCAAGGCGGATCTGCGGGGCGCGACGTTCGCCGGTGCAGTACTGCGGCAGGCGAAATTGGACGAAGCGAACGTAATGGGCGCGGATTTCCGCGGAGCCTTGGGACTGGAAGCCTGGCAAGTGTGCGCGACCCAGGGCTGGCGAGGGGCGCAGTTCGACCCCGATGTGCTGTCCGCAGTGCAACAGAGTTGTGGGACTACGCCAGCGGCAGCGCAGCCGCAGAGCTCCCACTGATCAAACGCAGCGGAATGAAGAACGCGGCCTTGTTCCGGCGTGATGCCGAGCAGTATGCTGGCTGGAGCAATGGGCAAACCAACCACTCGCCGCGCCGAACCACATCTGGTCGATATCGACGCTGCAACCTTTGATACGCTGCCGTGCTGCGGAATCAAAGACCCGACCCATCCCGGCCGCCGGGAGAAACTCCGCTGGCTGGAAGCCAACGCGAAATTCGGGTTGCGCGCTAAGACCCTGTTGGCGCCAGACGGCCAACCGAGCGGGTACATCGAATACATTCCAGGCGAGTTTGCGTGGCGAGGTGTGAATGCCGGCGGCTACATGTTCATCCATTGCGTATGGATTTACGGGAAAAAGCATCAGAGAAAAGGCTGGGGCGGTCTACTGGTCCAGGCTTGTTTGGATGACGCGAAAAGGGCCGGCAAGAATGGCGTTGCTGTAATGGTTCGAGACGGCCCGTGGCTGGCGGACAAGCGGCTGTTCCTGGCCAATGGCTTCAAGCCCGTGGCTACCGCCCCACCCGATTATGAACTGCTGGTCCGGAAGTTCAGAGCTACCGCGCCCAATCCCACCTTTGCGGGAGATTGGAAGCGAAAACTTGAGCGATATAGCCGGGGACTGACCATCATTCGGTCGAGCCAATGTCCGCATATCGCGAAATTCGCTTCGGAAATCACCGAGGCCGCGAAAAGCGAGTATGGCATCGAGCCCAAGGTTATAGAGCTGCACTCCGCCAGCGATGCGCAAGATGCCCCGACCCCTTATGCGGTTTTTGCCTTAATTCGCGACGGGCAAGTGTTAGCGGATCACCAGATCAGTCGAACGCGTTTTCGAAATATCATGAGAACGTGCGAATGTAGACCGGGCCGAAGTTAAAGGTCGCGCTGGTGGAAGCGGTACATGGCGGCGAACAGCGCAATCAGCAAATACAACATGGCATAGAACATCATCGTGGCGCTGGGAACCGAACGCGTAGCGAACGGGGACAGGTCCAGGGTGCGGGCGATGGATGACTGCATGGCATAAGACGCGCGGCGCCAGACCGCTTCGCTGGGCATGATTACGCTGGAAAGAATACCCAAAGTGATCAGGCGGTCGGATTGCGTAACCGAGCCAATCTGTTCCAGCCAGCCACCGATGAAAGCAATGCCGTGCAAGCCCAGCACAATGACGCCATTGGTCAGCGTGGAAAACATGGTGCCGAACAAGAACGTTGCGGTAAGCACGACCAGGCACTCCAGATAAATGAGACACGCGCCTTGCACGGCGCCGTGCTGGCGCACTCCGGCAATGCCATAGCCGATAGCGAAGACACCTGCAAACATCAAAGCTACGTAAACGGCCACCATGGCCGCGAAGCCCAACCATTTGCCCAGCAGCAATTGCCACCGCTGGATAGGCTTGGTGGCGATGGCATGAATGGTGGAAGAGGCGATTTCCCCGGAAATGGAATCGACGCTGGTCAACACAGTCATGAGCACCGCCAGCATGTCAATGGCATAAAAGCCGACCTGCAGGATGGAACTGAGGATTTGATTACGCAACACTGGAGGGACTCGGGCGAAATGCGGACTGATCACCTGGAAATGCATGCCGGTTCCAAAGAGCGCCAAGAAAGCCGCCGCCGCGATGAACGCGGTCCACAGAATTTTGCGGCGAGCGGCTTCGCGGAACGTGACGCCGGCAATGATCCAGAGTTGCTTCATAGGCCGTGGTCCTCGCCCATGATTTTCAAGAAGGATTCTTCCAGAGAAAGGCGTTCGGGGGTGAATTCGAACACGTCCACGTTCGAACAGACCAGGTAACGAAGAATCTCCGGCAACAGGTCCATAGAATGTGTGGAAAAGGTCAAACGGTCATCCTGGATTTGGGCGGAGGTGGTCCAGCGAGCAAGGCCGGAGAGAAGTTCGTGGCGCAAATTGTGGGCGCGCACGCGAACGTGAATTTCTCCGTCAGGGGCGGTGTGCAAATCGCGGGAACCAACCACTTCGCCTTGCTTGATGAACACGACGGTATCGCAGGTGATTTCCACTTCACTCAGAAGATGGGAATTGAGAAAGACGGTAGCGCCGCGTTTGCGTTCATTGCGGATAATGTCGCGAACCAGGTGGCGGCCCATGGGATCGAGTCCGGAAGTGGGTTCGTCGAGAAAAACCAACTCGGGCTCATGGATAAGCGCCTGAGCCAATCCGATACGCTGCATCATGCCTTTCGAGAAGCCGCGCAAACGACGGTCGCGATGCGGAGTGAGGCCGACCAATTCCAAATAGGCGGGAACGCGTTGGCGTAATTGCGCAGGCGACAGGCCGCACAAACGCCCGTGCAGGCTGAGGAGTTCAGAAGCGGTCAGCCAGTCGTAGAAGCGAAAGTCCTCAGGGAGAAAGCCGACCTTGCGGCGTATTTCCACGTTCGAAAACGGATGGCCGAGAATCCAGGCCTGGCCGCTGGTTGGCCGCACCAGACCGAGAAGCATCTTGACGGAAGTGCTCTTCCCGGCGCCGTTAGGGCCAAGGAAGCCGAAGATTTCGCCGCGGCGAACCTGGAGAGAGAGACCGCGCACCGCCACCTTGGAACCGAACTGCTTGCGAAGCCCCACGGCTTCAATAGCAAGATTATCGGTTGCGGGCAGAGGATCCTCCGATGGTTCGCGTAAATCGA
>Ga0187782_10002645_pt1 | contig 13222 bp, 8 predicted proteins | sample 0715_SJ02_MP15_2_FD_132454 | JGI IMG/M metagenome (GOLD analysis project Ga0187782, IMG submission 132454) | Tropical peat soil microbial communities from peatlands in Department of Meta, Colombia - 0715_SJ02_MP15_20_MG | ecosystem: Environmental > Terrestrial > Soil > Wetlands > Peat | place...
ATCGAGTCGGGCCGGGCAAGCGGCGGCGCCTCGTTGGGTAAGTCGGGATCGTGCAGATAAATGTGCTCCACCACGTACCCGCCGGCCTGCTCATCGCGCCGCAGGACGGCACCGAGCGAAGCAATCCCCACTTGGTCGGCCGGCTTGCGGGAATCGCCGCCGAAGACGAAAATGTGAAGTGCGGAGAGCTCGCCGACCATCTGCGCGATCACATCGTTCAGATCGTCGCGGTCCGCCACCCGGTCCACCAGCCGAAGATATCGGTCGCGCATCTGCTTCCAGTTGACTCCCTGCATGTTGCGGTCATAGAAAAAGTCTCGTTCCAGCCGCCAGGCGTCCAGAAACATCTCCCGGAACTCGGCGCGGGGATTGGTATCGAACGTCCAGCGCGAGAGGTCCATCTTGGCTTTGGGAAGCGCTTTCGGATCGGAAAGGGCGGCCGCTTTGACGTCGGAATCAAGTATATAAAAGTCGTCCCCTTTCGCCACTAGCAGCTTCTTCCGGTCTAGCGACATCTCGTAACCCTTGACGTCGGCGAGCACGGTCTCAGGGGGGTCGCCCTTGTTGGCGATATCCGCACAGGAGAGGTTCCGCTTGGGCGGCACGGCGTCATCGCGCTCCAGCCAGCACAGCCGTTTCTCACCCGCCTGGAGACCGGAGTAATTGCCAGCAGGCACGGGGACCTCATTGAGCCTCGAGGCTAGATCGGTGAAGTCAATGTGTACGGTAGGGGGAGCCGGTTTCTTTGCCTCGGCCGCCGCGCCGGGTTTGGCCTCAGCCGGCTTCTGCGGCTTGGCCTCCGCCGGCTTGTCTGACTTCGGTTCTTCCGGCTTCGTCTCCGGCGGCTTGGCGGGCTGCTCCGGATGCAGTTCATCCACCGGGGCGAACGGAGAGCGCAGGCCGGGGGTCAGCGCAAGCTCGTAGACTTTCATGGAGCGATCAAAATAGGGATCCGGCTGGCGCGATCCCCAGGGTGAGCGCACCACCGTGGTCAGCATGCGGTCGGAAAGGAAGTAAAGCCACTTGCCGTCCGCGCTCCAGGCGGGGTTAAAGCTGTTGTAACGGTCGGAAGTGAGCGCCTGGATAGCGCCGGTATTCACGTTCAACACCTTGATCTGCGAGAAAGTGTTGGTGGCCGTTTCCACATAGGCAAGCCACTGGCCGTCGGGCGACCAAGTGAGGTCGGTGAAGTCGTCGACCATCGACTGCGCGATCCATTTCTGCTGCTTGGTCTTGGTATCGTAAAGCCACAACTGCTGGTCCTTGTCGCGATGGGCCAGCCAGCGGCCATCCGGCGAGGGCACACCTTCCCAGCGCAGCACCTTGGCATCGTGGGTCCACTGCTCGGGCGCTCCGGCGCCGTTGGCCGGGTATTTCCAAAACTCGGTTTCGCCGCTTTGGGTGGAGAGCGCGATGATGCTCTTGCCGTCGGGCATGTAGCGGGCTTCGCGGTACCGGACCTCCGAGTTCCCGGCGACTTTGACGATACGTCCGCTCTTGGCCGGCAGCGTGAACACTTCACCGCGCGCCGTGAACACTGCTCCACTCCCATCGGGCGCGATGTGAATTCCCGTGAGATATTCGAGCGGTTTCTTCACCCAGTGATCGCGCAACTGATCGAAGTCGCTAGCCAGGGTGATGTTAATGACGCTGTCGTGGCCGCTCTTGAGGTCGAGCAGCCAAAGGTCGGCGCCGCACTGATACGCTATGCGGCCATCGGAGAGCGACGCCCACTGAATGTCGTAGCCGCGGTGGTGCGTGTGCTGCTTCAATCCGTGCCCGTTTCGGTCCATCGAATAGACATTCATCACGCCATCGCGGTCGGAGAGAAAGTAGACCCGCCCGTCCCAGAACATCGGGTTGTGCGAAGTGCCGGGCCAGTCGGACGTCAACGGCACAGCCTCCGAACCGGCGTCGTATCGCCAGATGCTTTCCGCCGTGCCGCCCTTGTACCGCTTGGTGGAGCTTCCCTGACGATTGTAGCGCGTGAAAAACAGCGTGTGGCCGTCCGGCGTATAGCTGGCTTCCGCAGCTTGAGCGAGAGGCACCACCTCGCGCCGGCCGTTGCTGTCGATGGCCACCAGTTGAGGGTCGGGTAGCGTGGAGTAGCGCTCGGTGCGGACGAGCACACGTCCATCGGGCGTCCAGCCCGCCACCGCCGCTTCACCGTCCCAGGTGTGGCGTTGGGGCAGGCCGCCCTCCACCGGCATCGTGTATACCTCCATCGGGCCTTCGTATTCAGCGCGGAAGGCTACAGTTCGACCGTCCGGGGAAATGGATGCGCCGGACTCACGGCCGGGATTCGACGTGAGCCGGCTCCCGGCCCCACCTTTCACACTAACCATCCAGAGATCCCCTTCAGCGGTGAAGATGATCGTGTCGCCGTGAATCGCCGGGTCGCGGTAATATCCGGGGCGCGTCGTCCCGGTATCGGGAGAGGCGGTTTGCGAACCGCCCCTGCTAGCAACAAAAATGACGCCGACGGTCGCGGCGAAGATAATGGTAGCCGCCCGGGCGGCGCCCAGCGTAAGGCCCATCCCTTCTCTGGTTTTCACCGACATTTCCTTTCTCTATCCTCCTTACAAATGAAGGTCCGAGCAGATAGTGCAGATCTACAACGCAGGTGTGCGCTAATTGCTACTTGGATGTTTGACTGAGCTTTTCGGGCTTTCCTACCTTCTCGGTCGCCTGCACCTGGAAGAGCTGGAATTCCGAGTACTGATGCTCGTTGCGGAGGTGTTTGCCGTTCCAATCCACGGTAACCGTGACTTGCCGCGGAACCCAATATCCTGCGGTGAGGCCCTTAAAATGCACTTCGCCGTAAGCGATCTCAGTTGTTTCTCTCTCCAAATTGAGTTCCTGCAAGGGCCTTAACAAGTCTGTGCGGAGATGGGTGATTTGGTAGCTCTGAGCGTCAATCCAGGCGAGACCCTGGGTGAAGGTGGCCATACTGACTGTGCCCGATTTAAAGGTCCCGTTGAATCGCGCCTTCGCCGGTTGTTGGGCGAAGGCAACTAGATAGGTATCCTTGCCGTTCACTTTCTGCCGCCCGAGGTAACGAAAGTTGGCTTGCGACTGGTACATCGGATGGAAAACCAGCGCCGCCGAGGCGAATCCCGAGGTGAGCATAAACCCTTCCATCAGGCCCTCCGGCATAGCTTCCTTCCCGACCAGATCAGTACGATACTCATTAAAGCCCAGCCCCCAATCATGGGCGGGGGTGAAGCACAGATAGCGGAACCTCTGATCGAGTTCGGAGGCTACCTTCTGCTTGCGTTGCAACTTTTCCTGATGAATGTACTCCAGCGAACTCGTGTTAGGGAAATTGGCGAAAGACTCCGCGACGGTCTTGCCCACCGCGCTGAGGATGGAATTCAAGGGTGCCTGGTCGGTGGCCGGCTCTAGCCCCTCGAGGTCGCGCGGAGGGTGGTCAAGATAGTCGAGTTCTCGATCGTTCGATTTCGCCTTTCCGTAGACTGCCTCAATCTGCTTGCGATTCTCAACCCGCGCCCAAAGCTGGCGGACGCGTAAGGGCATCTTCTTCACATCGCGCCCCGCGAGGTATCGGGTCATCTCTGTGTCCGCCGCCTGGAATTGATCCTCGCCCAATAAAGCTTCGACGCGTAAGAGTCGCACCTCAGGTTTGGCGCCCGCCGCTATGGCCTTGCCCAGGTATTCGTCGGCAGCCGCCCAATTCTGAACCAGCAACTGCGAGCGGCCCAGTTCCTGAAGGGCGAGGGGATCTTGAGGCGCGTATTTGAGCGCCTCAACAAAATAGCCTGCCGCGCTCTTGGGCTGGCGCCGCCAGCTCTCCATCACTCCCAAAGCCACAAAAGGTTCCGGGCGTGCTAGGTTCCGGTCCACCCTCATCTTGTTGAAGACCTCGGCGATGTTGCGGTAAGCGCCATCCCAATCTCCCGAGCCGAGCTCAGCGAGCGCCAGCATCGTGCGGCAAGGCAAGCAGGACGCATCACGGCGGGTTGCCTTGGCAAAGAACGGCAAGGCTCGGTCTGGACTGCCCTTTTCCATGAACTCCGCCACGCCTCGCTCGTAGTCCATTTCCCCCGCAGGCGAGAGCCCATCGGAGGCCTTGAGCTTGTTCAGCCTCGCCGCCAGCCCGGAGATCAGCTCGGCCTGCGAGAGCAGCTCAGGGTCCTCCTCCGGCTCGCGCAGCGTAACGGGAATAACCCAAGTCTTGCCTACCTCGGTAAAATCAATGACCGCGCGAGCCCTGCGGAATCCTTTCTTGGTCACCCTCAGAACGGCAACCAATTCTTTGACATCCTCGGTGTTTAACGAGTATTCGGTCTGGAACTCTCCTTGGAAGTTTGTCATCAGGGTTCGGGGTCCAACCGAGCCGCTAGTAGGGAGCACCTCGACTTTCGCACCAGAAACCGGATCACCCTGGAGGGTCGTCACCTTGCCCGCCACGACCCAAGTGCTGTAGAGATTGATGCCGTGTCCAGGTGTCGACGGTAGCCCTACAACTTGGGCGATCGCCGCCACCGGCAACAGACACCCCGTTGCAAATAGCATGGGGATGCATGAGCGAGCAATCATTATGACCCCCCCGTCGGGCTTGTGGCTTCGCAACGCGCCGAAGAGCTGCGAACCTGCAAAACAGGTTCGCGCTACTTGTGATCGGAAGTTTGACTGACTTCCTTGGACTTTCCGTGTTTCTCGGTCGCGTCTACCTGGAAGAGCTTGAATTCCGAGTAGCGATGCTCGTTACGAAGGTGTTTTCCGTTCCAATCTACAGAAACGGTAACTTGCTGTGGAACCCAGAACTCCGTGGCCAAGCCTTTAAAATGCACTTCGCCGTAACTCCCCCACACCACGCGCATAGTCTTTTCCCCCAGCCGCCGAGAGCCCGTCGGAAGCCTTGAGCTTGTCCAGCCTGGATGCCAGCCCTGAGATCAAATCGGCCTGGGAGAGCAGGTCGGGGTCATCTGCCAGCTCTCGAAGTGTAATGGGAATGAGCCAGGGCTTGTCGGATTTGCCGAAATCAATGAGCGAATGAGCCGGGCGAAATCCTTTCTTGCTCACCTTCAGCTCCACAGAAAACTCCTTGAAAAGTTCGAGGTTTAGCCAGTAATCAGTCTGGAACATCCCTTGGAAGTCCCTCACCAGACTTCGGAATGCTCCTGACGCGCCCCTAGGTTGCACGTCGACCTTGGCGCCAGCAACTGGATCGCCCTGAAGCGTCTCCACCTTGCCCGCAACGACCCATCGTTTCTGAAGAATGTTGTAGAGGTTGGGGTTGTTAAAAGGAGTTGGTGGTGATGCATCCTGGGCGGCCCCCAGCGGGCCGATCAAGCAGATCGGCAACAGACACGCCGCTGCAAATAGCACGGCGATGCGCACGTAGGCATTCACCGTGACCACCTTGTCAAATCGCGTACGTCGATTCTGACTCTGCCTCACCACGGCATCCTACACCCACTGCGCCCCTTGCTTCAAGCGTTGCCAAGCTGTCATTCCGAGCGGAGATTCCATGATCCTCTTGCTCGCCACTGTGCATGAAAATGACGCCGTGATTCCCCTCCTTGCTAAGGAGGGGCCAGGGGTGCTTGATTGTTGGGCCACCGCCCCCTACCCCCTCCTCCTTCGGAGGAGGGGAGCCATTTTCATGGCAGCGAGGAATCTCGCTCTGAGTCCCTTCAAGACAATGCGAGATTCCTCGCCCTGCGGCCCAAAGCCTTCGGGCCTGCGCCCACCGAAGGGCTCCAGCCCGCAGGAGGGCGACGGCGCTTCGCTTGCGGCTTGGAATGATGGGCCGGAAGCGTTTTTGCGCAGCTTGTGAAGCGGCGGCTGCCAACTGACAAAGGAAAACGACACCCTCGTCTTCGACTTCGCCCCGCTAAGCGCTGGTGATATACTCCTTCGATTGAGAACACGTCGGTGCGAAAGGACACATGCTATGAGACGTTTCCTTCTGGTAACTGTTTTATTGCTGGGCGCGGGAAGCCTCTGTTTGGCGGAAGCGGGAAAGCCCTTGCTGCTGCGGCAGCCCTCGATCAGCCGCAATCAAATCGTCTTCAGCTACGCAGGCACTCTTTGGATTGCAAGCCGGGAGGGTGGTGAGGCGCGACGGCTGACCACGGGCGGCCACGAAAGCAATCCGCTGTTCTCTCCAGACGGTTCCCAGATCGCCTTCACGGGCGAATACGATGGAAACCCCGATGTTTACGTGGTGTCGGCGAGCGGCGGGGCCCCGCGACGCCTGACCTATCACCCCTCTGCAGATGTCGTGGTAGGCTGGACGCCGGACGGCAAGCAAGTGCTGTTTCGCTCGGATCGGAGCGCTTTTGCCGACGGCGTGGTGCAACTTTTCACCATCTCCATCGAGGGCGGTTTTCCCACACCCGTACCGCTGGTGAGGGCCGCCGAAGGGTCCTATTCGCCCGATGGGTCGCGCCTGGCCTACGTGCCCATCATACAGTGGCAACGTGCCTGGAAGCGCTACCGCGGCGGCCAGACGAAGCCCATTTGGATCGCCCATTTGGCCGACTCGCGCCTCGAGGCCAAAATCCCTCGCGACAATTCGAACGACTTCAACCCCATGTGGGTGGGCGATACGATCTATTTCCTGTCGGATCGCAATGGCCCCGTAACGCTCTTCGCCTACGATACCCGCAGCAAGAAAGTGACGCAGGTCGTGAAGAACGACGGATTGGATTTCAAGTCGGCCTCGGCCGGCCCCGGCGCGATCGTTTACGAGCAGTTCGGCACCTTGCATCTTTTCGACCTCAAGTCGCACAAAGATCGAACGCTTGAAATCAACCTTGCCGGTGATTTGGCGGAGGTGCGACCGCACTTCGAAAAGATCGAACCTCGGCGCATCCGGTTCGCCGGCATCTCTCCGACCGGGGCGCGGGCTGTTTTCGGGGTGCGCGGAGAGATCCTAACTGTCCCAGGCGAGAAGGGCGACATACGCAACCTGACGAATACCACTGACGTTGTGGAGCGCGACCCGGCATGGTCGCCGGACGGAAACTCCATCGCTTATCTGTCCGACGAATCGGGCGAGTACGCACTTCATATTCGCAATCAAAATGGCATGGGTGAGACGCGCAAAATCGATCTCGGCAGTCCGCCCACCTTCCGCTATTCCCCCACTTGGTCGCCCGACTCCAAGAAGATCGCATACACGGACAAGCGGCTGAGCGTGTGGTACGTGGACCTGGAGAAAAAGACGCCCGTCTGCGTCGATACGGACACGTACGCAGGCCCATTTTACACCCTCAGTCCGGTTTGGTCGCCGGACAGCCGGTGGCTGGCTTACACCAAGCAGCTTCGCAATCACCTGCACGCGGTTTTTGCTTATTCGCTCCAGCAAGCCAAAACCTACCAGTTGACGGACGGCATGAGCGATGCCCTCTACGCCGCCTTCGATAAAGAGGGCAAATACCTCTACTTTACCGCCAGCACCAACACCGCCCTGAGCACTGGCTGGCTCGATATGACCAGCCTCCAGCGCCCCGTTACACGCAGTGTTTACGTAATGGTGCTCAAGAAGAACTTGCCCTCGCCACTGGCGCCGGAGAGTGACGAAGAGAAACCCAAGGAAGCGGAGAAGAGCGACAAAGACAAGACGGCCGAGAAGAGCGATAAAGACAAGGCAGAAAAACCAGTCACGGTCGACATTGACCTCGAGAACATCAGCCAGCGCATCCTGGCTCTGCCCATCCCCGCACGCAATTACCAGCAACTCGACGCAGGCAAGCCCGGCGTGCTTTTCCTGGTCGAGGGCCCTCCGGTCGATCCCATCGAGTTTGAAGACGGCCCCCCCACCGTCACCGTCCACAAGTTCGACCTCAAAACGCGCAAAACGGAGCAAATTCTCGAAGGCGTCTCTTCCTTCCAGCTCTCCTTCAACGGTGAGAAGATGCTTTATGCGCGGCAGAATCAGTGGGTGATCGGCCCGGCGGAGAAACCCCCTGCGGGCCCGCCGCCCGCCGAACCGAAACCCGGCCAGGGCGGCCCCCTCAAGCTCGACCAAATGGAGGTCTTCGTGGACCCGCGGGCGGAATGGAAGCACATGTATTATCAGGTCTGGCGCGACGAGCGGGATTTCCTTTACGACCCGGGGCTGCACGGCCTGAATCTCGAGGCCGCCAAGAAGAAATACGAGCCTTATCTCGGTGGCATCTCCAGCCGCGAGGACCTCAACTATCTGTTCGAGGAAATGTTGGGTGACATCACCATCGGGCACATGTTTGTAGGCGGCGGCGATATACCTGAACCGAAGCGGGTGAGGGCCGGATTGCTCGGTGCCGACTACCAGATTGAAAATGGCCGTTACCGTTTTTCGCGCGTTTATAGTGGAGAAAACTGGAACCCCAGGTTGCGCGCGCCGCTCACGCAGCCGGGCGTCAACGTGATAGCCGGGGAGTATCTGCTCGCCGTAAACGGCCGCGACCTGCGCGCGCCCACCAACGTCTACAGCTTGTTCGAGGAAACGGCAGGTAAGCAGGTAGTGCTTAAGGTGGGACCAAACCCTGATGGTACGGGAGCGCGCGAGGTCACCGTGGTTCCCGTCGAAAATGAGGACGCCTTGCGCAACTATGCCTGGATCGAAGGCAATCGCCGGCGCGTGGACGAGCTGACTGGCGGCCGGGTAGCTTACGTCTACCTGCCCGATACCTATGCGGGCGGCTACACCAATTTCAATCGCTATTACTTCGCGCAGGTGGGCAAGGAAGCGGTCATCATCGACGAGCGCTACAACGGCGGCGGTGACATTGCCGACTACATCATTGACTATCTGCGGCGCTCGCTTTTGAGTTACTGGTCAATGCGCGAGGGCACGGACATCACCACGCCCATCGAGGCGATCTTCGGACCCAAGGTAATGATCACGAACGAAATGGCGGGCTCCGGCGGCGATGCCTTGCCTTGGATGTTCCGCCATACCCATATCGGACCGCTGGTGGGCAAGCGGACTTGGGGCGGCTTGGTGGGACATTACACCAACCCGGTCGACCTCCTCGATGGCGGCTTTACCGGCACGCCGAATCTGGCTTTCTATAATCCCAACGGCACCTGGGACGTCGAGAACCATGGCGTGCCACCGGACTTCGAAGTGGAATTGGATCCCCAGGCCGCACGCGAGGGACACGATACGCAACTCGAGAAGGCCGTCGAGGTGGTGATGGATTTGCTAAAGAAGAACCCGCCGCCACCTGCGCCTCACCATCCGCCTTATCCTAATTATCACAAGGCGGAGCATGTGTCTGCGACCGGTCAGTAGTCTGCGCGGAGGCAGCACAGGCAGGGGAGTAGCATGGGCGTCCCGTCCCTTGTGGCGTGGGCATCTTGCCCTTGCGTTATGGTGCAAATCATCCGATGCGCGTGATTGCCTACAACCTGGGCGACCTGTGGCAGCGTCTGGTGCTGCCGAAGAGAATCGACAAGTGGTCGCTGACCAGCCTACAGCAGCGTGTGGTGAAGACGGGTGGCCAATGAATAATATGGTGGATAAGCTGCTAAAGGATGGAAACCTCGTCGGTCTGAAAATGAGACCTGCCAGGGCCTTGATTGGATGGATGTCTGAGCAGGATGCTTATACGATTCTCGCGATTCCCATGGTCCCGGGGACGCCGCGTCCCGAGCACGTGCAAAAAGTGAAGGAAGCGCATCGGGCAGTGCAGTACAGAACCGAGAGTCTCGATCAAACACACGTGCTTTCGGACCCTGGCGAAGAGCTGCGTGACTACCTAGCTGAGCTTGGGAGACACCCCTGCTACAAGCCGTACATCGCAAAGGGTTGTAGCGTCAGGGTGGCCGATCTAAGCAAGCTTGGCGCGGTACAACCTGTGGTGCACCTGGATCACGCGGAGCATTTCGGGCATTTCAGAAGGCTTCTACTGCAGGCGCGCCAGGAGGATATGCTTTCACTGGCAAAAATAACCCTGCCCATCCCCACGGCTGACATGGGCGTGCAGTCGGAGCAGCAGAAAGATAGCTGGGTCCTACGATTCACTCATCCGGATGCGCGCGTCGTCGGTCACTTCAGCGCGCCGATCGACCTCGCTGCCGGGCTGTCCGGTATGGGATATGGGTTCTGCGTTGCCGTTCTGCCCTCCTTTGTTCAGGTCGCGTACTACCGGTGCAGATACTTTCTCAAGGATGGATACCACCGGTCGCTAGCGCTGCTGGAGCGGAGAATTACTCATATTCCGGTCATTTTTCAGGAACTTCCCGAGTCTCTCTCGCTGGAGGTGGAAGGAAGATTTCCGGACGGTACCATCCTCGCCCCCCAGGCTCCACTACTCCCAGACTACCTCAGGGATGACGTGGCGGCTGTCGTTTCCCACCCAACATCCCAAAAGATAATTACAATTCGCGCCACGGAAGACCATTGCTGGGGCTTGTAGGACCTGCGAGCGCGGTGGTACGCGGCAGCATACTAGGATTAGGAGACCCTCGCGGCACGGCGCAAGAACTGCGGAAGAAAGTTATCGAGGCGATGGGTGGATTGAGCAGCCGTGTCCCGCTCACGGGTGAAAGTGTCCTAGGGTCGCAAAGAAGAGGAACGACTTTGGCCTTGCATCCCATTGCGCCTCGGTCCCGCCTTGCGGGATAAGCCGGTTTGATCTCCTCACGCCTTCAAACCGTCAGGACGCATGCGCCAGCGGTAATTCCATTGTAGCTCCAATCAGACGTGGTCTCACATGCGACTGGCCGCCCCCTCACCCAAGGGGGAGAGGGCAGGCGGTACACACATTTTCTTTCCGTGGGTTTCCCCCACGGCTACTCACGTCTTGCCCCTTCGGAGCAATCACTTCCGCCAACGTCTAGCGAATACTGCTCACTGCCTATTGCCGACTGCCAACTGCCTACTGGTTGCCCCTCTGGGGCGCAGTGTAGGATAATAAACGCAAGGGCGCGTGGTGACTCCAATTACGGCAGAAAACGGAAAAAGGACCGGGGTAGTTCTCTTCCAGTTGGGTGGACCGGACTCCCTCGAGGCGGTAGAGCCTTTTCTCTATAACCTCTTCTGCGATCCGGATATCATCGACTTTCCGTTTGCGCGACTGGCCCGCGAGCCGCTGGCTCGGCTTGTATCATCGCGGCGCGCGCAGCGAGTCCGAAAACACTACGCTGAGATTGGTGGCAAGTCTCCGATCCGCGAGCTGACAGAGCTCCAGGCGCGCCGGCTGCAATGCGAGTTAGGCAATTCTCTCGACGCGCGGGTTTTCGTTGCCATGCGTTACTGGCATCCGTTCACGGAGCAGGCTGTCCGCCAGGTTCTGGATCATCAAATTCGGACGCTCGTGCTTTTGCCCCTGTACCCCCAATACTCCGTCGTCACCACGGGAAGCAGTTTGAACGAATGGATGCGCTGGTTTCAACCCAACCGCCCTGTCGATGTGAGAATCGTCCGCGACTACCACACCCATCCACTTTACATTGAAGCCCTCGTGGAGCGCATCAACGAAGGTCTCGAGCAGGTTCGGCCGGCGGGTATATCTGCTCGCCCTCTCACTTCAGGCGTTCATTTGCTCTTCAGCGCGCACGGAGTGCCGGAGAGCATCATCAGGTCAGGCGATCCCTACCAGGCGCAGATCGAAGCTACCATGAGATTGGTAAGGGAGCGTGGGGCGTGGCCGAACCCGCACAGCCTTTGCTATCAAAGCCGTTCCGGTCCGGGCCGATGGCTTGGCCCCTCCCTTCACCAAGCCCTTCAGACCCTTGCGTCAAAGGAATGTGAGCAGGTTCTTGTGGTGCCGATTTCTTTCGTGTCCGACCACGTCGAAACGCTCTACGAAATCAAGATCGAAGCGCGTGATGTGGCTCAGCGTCTGCGCATCCGGAGTCTTCATATGACGCAAGGCTTGAATGACTCGCCCACCTTCATTCGGGCCCTTGCCGACGTAGTGCTTCGTGCCTTGCCGGGAGAAGATTCCCGATAAGTGCCTGCCCTTTTCCCTGGTGATCAAGTCGGTCGGAATGCAGATTCCAGATTAGAAACACATGTAAAATAATCGTGCCGCAGAGGAAAGGATTCGAAGTGGAGGAGAATGCGTTGAAACGTCTCGGGCTGCTCGCCGCATGTTGGGCCATCATGACTGTGGGGCAGGGCCTTGGCGCCTTGGCCACCGACTTTGACATCGCACCTTTCGCCCGACGATGCTGTACTGCCGAGCGGCACACTTCCCCTGTGGCGTTTGATTACGCAGAGGCGCAACACGCCGGAAGCGAAACGGCGGAGTCGGCGGATGGCCATTACGTTTACGGCCTGCAATGGGCGGAGGAGCGCGACATCAAAGAATTGCACGTTCATTTCCGCGCCGGCCACGAACCGCAGCCTGTGACTGTGCAGTACTGGTTCCGCGACTGGCCTTACCCGCCCCCGCACATGCCGACAATAGAAGACCCCGTGGATGATCCCTGGCAGGGACAGTGGCTGAAGGCGGCAGCGGAAATGGATTGCCAGGGCGCCACTTGCCGCTACACCTTTCTACCTCTCTCCGTGGCAGAAAACCCAAGGGCCAGCAACTTGCCGGGCTTGAGTTACCGGCGGACGCTCAAGCTGCGGCTGGTGTTCGACTCCAATCCTTGGTTGGAGAAGGTGGAAGTCTTCAGCGGCTCACAACAGAAACCTATAGAGTTGCGGTTCCAGTTAGGGGTTGGAGAGGCCGCAGAGCATACCTGGGACGGCAGAGTCCGGCTCTATAACGGCCAGCTCCAAAGCGTGAAACTCTGGAATGGAGCAGCGGGCGACACGGTGGATGGAGCACGTTTTCACCTCACCTCGCGGGGGCCTGCGAAAGGTTTAATAGTTAGCTTGGTGTCGGCGGGCGAGGGCCTTCCCGGATCTCAGGACACGACGATCGTGACCCTCGACGCCGCAGATCGAACCTTCTCGTTCGCCACACCGGATGTGGAAAAGGGCCCGGTGTACGTTCCGGACTTTCGGACCTACGTCACGCTGGCCTCCGACCCGCGACAGTTTTCCGCCTCGGTTGTGAAGCACGGCCAGAAGATTCGCGAGAAGCTGGCGACGGAACCCGAGCAAACCTACGAAAGAGCCTCAAAGGAGATTCCCGCCCTGGACCCGGTGGAGCGGCAGGGCGGGCGGCTGTATCTCCCCCTGGCCGCCGATGCAAGCTGGCAGAAGTTCGCCTTCGAGTGGGGAGGCAACATCGCCATCAGCAAGTCCGGCACGAAAGCTATGGGAAAGGAACTGGAGCGGCTGGAGTGGAAAGGTGACCGG
>Ga0187782_10002646_pt1 | contig 13221 bp, 10 predicted proteins | sample 0715_SJ02_MP15_2_FD_132454 | JGI IMG/M metagenome (GOLD analysis project Ga0187782, IMG submission 132454) | Tropical peat soil microbial communities from peatlands in Department of Meta, Colombia - 0715_SJ02_MP15_20_MG | ecosystem: Environmental > Terrestrial > Soil > Wetlands > Peat | place...
AGGCGAGGTTGGGCAGCGAATTGACCGAGGCGTCGAGACGGCCCGCGGCGAGGTCGGCGTAGGATTGATTGTTGTCGACATACTCCTTCACCTCGACAGGCTTCGAAAGCTTGGCGGCGAAGGCTTTCAACTGCTCGAGCTGCGAAGTGCCCTTCTGGCCGCCGACGGTCTTGCCGGCGATGTCTTCTGGTTTGGAGATGCTCTTGTCGTCCGCCCGCTTCATCAGCGCGGCGGTCGCGTCGGCGATCGGCACCGAGAAGGCGTAGCGTTTCATGCGCTCCTTGGTGATCGTCACCGGCGCGATGACAAGATCGAATTTCTTCGCTTCCAGGCCCGGAAGCACGGAAGTCCACGGCAGGTCGAGATATTTGACTTTGACGCCGAGCTCCTTGGCGACGGCGTCGACGAGCTCACGGTCGACGCCTTTGTATTCGCCGTTGTCGGAGATGTCGAAGGGCGGGAACTGCATCTCCGTCGCCGCCGTCAACTCGCCGCGCTTCTTGATGTCGGCGAGCAGATCGTCGGCAAGCGCGAAGCGCGGCGCGCCGAGAATTCCGCCTGTGGCCGCAAAGCCGGCAAGGCCGATTTTCAGCGCCTCGCGACGCGTCGGCGCGTTGCGAAAGGATGTCGTCATGTTCGCTCTCCCCGTTGGACAAGAAAACAAGCGGCGCTCAGAGCGCTCGAGAAAATGCGTGCCGCGCAAATCTCGTCGGAAGGGAACTTTGAGTCAATTCGGCGCCGCTTCGGAGAGGCGATCGATCGAGACTGCGCAGCTCGACGATCCGCCCGAGTTCCGGCGCGCCAGATTAAGGGCCAAGCGCCAAATTCTTCGCAGGCGCCCGTTCGCGCAGACGAGGTTTGCCCCGCCCCGCGCCCCGTCGTATTGGTTCTCTCAATTCGCTCGCATTTGGCCGAGCCGACAGGACCACATATGCGGAAGGGCGGCGAAGCGACGCTCGATGTCTTGGCGATCGACCGGACGCTCTCAACGCCCGTCCATCGCCAGGTTTACTCGGCCATCCGCGAATATATTCTCGACCGGCGCCTTCTCCCGCGCGCCAAATTGCCGGCCACTCGCGATCTTGCGAAGCAGCTCGGCGTCGGGCGCAACACGATCGTCGCGGCATACGATCAGCTTCTCGCGGAAGGCTTCGTCGAGGCGCGCCCGGGTTCATGCACGCGGGTCGCGGAGCTGCTCGAGCGTCCGCGGCGTGCAGGGTCGCAGCGCGCCCCGTCGCCGTGCTCCGGCCTGTCGCGGCGCGGCGCGCTGATTGCGAGCCTCCCACAGCCGCACAGGACGCCGGGCGTCATCGCACTCTATCCGGGGGTCCCCGAGACCGAGAGCTTTCCGTTTTCGGTCTGGGCCCGGCTCTTAGCGCGCAACGCCCGCAAGCTCGACGACGACGTCGTAGGCTTGCACGATTTCGCCGGCCACCCGCGCCTGCGCAAGGCGATCGCCGACTATCTCGGCGTCGCGCGCGGCGTCGTCTGTCAGCCCGAGCAAGTGATCGTCGTCACCGGCGCGCAAGCCGCGCTCGATCTGTCCGCCCGCATCCTCATCGACGACGGCGACTGCGCGTGGATGGAGGAGCCCGGCTATCGCGGCGCGCGCAGCGCGCTCGTTGGCTGCGGCGCGAGGCTCGCGCCCTTACGCGTCTCGCGGCGCGGTTGGCGGCTCGACGACGAGGCGCTGCCGACGCCGCGCATCATCTATGTGACGCCGAGCTGCCAGTGGCCGTTCGGCACGGTGATGCGGATGGAGGAGCGCCTCCAACTTCTCGCGATCGCCGAGCGGCGCAACGCGTGGATTCTTGAAGACGACTATGACGGCGAATATCGGTTTCGCGGCCAGCCCGCCCCGGCCTTGCGCGGCCTCGACGGCGCCGATCGGGTGATCTATGTCGGCACCTTCGGCAAGACGCTGTTTCCCTCGCTGCGCCTCGGCTTTCTGGTCGCGCCGCAGGAACTTGCGCCGGCCTTCGGCCGCGCGGTCAGCGTGTCTGGCCAATTCGCGCCGCCGCTCTTACAGGTCACGGTGGCCGATTTCATCCGCGAGGGCTATTTCGCGACGCATCTGAAACGCATGCGCCGCCTCTACGCGACGCGGCAGGGGGAGTTTGTGGCGCTCTGCCGCCGTCATCTCTCAGCATGGCTCAGGATCGAAGAAAACGACGCCGGCATGCAAGTGATGGCGCGGTTCGTCACGCCGATCGACGATTGCCGGTTCGCCGAAGCCGCGCTCGCCCACGGCGCCGACGTGCAGCCGGTCTCGATCGACTATCATTGCGACGAGCCCGAGCATGGCCTGCTGCTCGGCTTCGCGGCGCTCGACGGAGCGAAGGCTGAAAAAGCGGTGCTAGCGCTGCGCGAGACGTTTCTCTCCCTCGAGCGTGCGCATTCGCCGCGCTGACTGGCCCCATCGTTTTCTCGCGAAGCGGTTCTATTGTGGAGCCCGCGCCCGTGTAACCTTTGCAACTCTTTTCAGGAGAAGCGAAGGGGACGCGCCCGTGTACGTCGTCGGCGAGGAAGAAATCGCGGCCATCGCGAACGTCATCCGCACCGGAGCGCTTTTCCGCTACGGCGTCGGCGGCGAGTGCGAGCGCTTCGAGGCGCGCTACGCCAAGTATCTCGGCGTCAAGCATTTCGCGCTTGCCGCCAGCGGCAGCAACGCGCTCGCCGCGGCGATGATCGCCGTCGGGCTCGGGCCCGGCGACGAAGTGATCATCCCCGCTCACACCTATATGGCGACCGCGACCTCGGTGCTGACCGTCGGCGCGATCCCCGTCATCGTCGATATCGACGAGAGCCTGACGATCGATCCGGCGGCGGTCGAGGCGGCGATCGGCCCGCGCACCAAAGCCGTCGTCCCCGTTCACATGTGGGGCACGGCCTGCAACATGGGCGCGATCATGGAGATCGCGCGGCGGCGCGGGCTCCTGGTGATCGAGGACGCCTGTCAGGGCGTCGGCGGCTCTTACGAGGGCCGCCGCTTCGGCGCCGTCGGCGACATCGGCTGCTTCAGCTTCAACTATTATAAGAACATGACCTGCGGGGAGGGCGGCGGCATCGCCGTCAATGACGACGCCTGGGCCGAGCGCGCACGCTGCGCCATCGACCCCTGCCATTTCTACTGGCAGGGCCGTCAGGACAAGGAAAAGCCGTTCTCCGCCAACGGCGCCCGCGCCTCCGAGATCATGGGGGCCATGCTCAATGTGCAGCTCGATCGGCTGGAAGGCATGATCGGCGCGATGCGGCGCGAGCGAAAGAAGATTCTCGCCGGCATCGCGCCGCTCGCCAATTTGGGCGTTAGCCCCGCGCCGCTCAACAGCGCCGACCACGATTGTTCGACGCAGGTGATCTTGAGCCTGCCCTCGGCCGAGAGCGCCGAGCGCTTCGTCTCGGTCTTCCCGTGCGTGATCGCCGGCAGGACCGGACGGCACAACTACACGGAATGGGACCAGGTGCTCATGGGCTTCGGCGCGGCGCATCCGAAGATGAACCCGTTCGAGTTTCCGGCCAACGCCGAGTGCCGCAAGACCTATTCGAAGGACATGTGCGCGCGATCGCTAGAAATCCTCAATCGCACGGTGATGGCGCCGACGCATCCCGAGCACACGGATGAAGACGTCGAGGACACGATCCACAACATCGGCGTCGCGGCGCGGGTCGTCTTCGGCGGCCTGTCGCGCGACGACGCCGACTTGCGCAACGTCAAGCCGGTCGATGCACAGAAGTTCGACCTGAAGGTCGATGCGTAGAGGGCTCAAGATAGGTTCTTGGAAGGAAGGGGAGCGCACCATGTCTCAGTGTAAAGCGTCACTCGTATCGGGGTTCATTCGCGCGGCGGCAATGGCGACGACGGCCGTTGCGGCGCTGGCGTTCGCCGGTGCGGCGAAGGCCGACGAAAAGCCGCTGTCGATCTATTTCGTCGGCTGCGCGCCGCCGACCGGCTTCCACGGCTATCTCGCCCGCGGCGCGGCGGAAGCCGGCAAGAACCTCGGCGTCCAGGTCACCTATATCTATCCCGACGAGCTGACGATCCCGAACCAGGTCGAGAAGATCGAAGAGGCGATCGCCGCGCACGCCAACGGCATCGCGCTGTGCGCGTTCGCGCAAGATGCGGCCTATGTCGACGTCGCCAAGCACGCGAAGGACGCCGGCATCGCCTTCGGCAGCGCCGCCGCGCCGCCGGCGGGGTCACAGGTGCGCGACCCGAACGACATCTACCTGTTCCGCACCGGCTCGGATGAGAAGGCGGCAGGCGCGCTCACCGGCAAGCGCCTCATCGCCCTGGGCGTCAAGGGCGGCGTCGTGGTCGCCGACCAGCAGCCGGGCGACGCAACCTGCCGCGACCGCGCCGACTCCGAGATCGCCGTCTTGAAAGCCGCCGGCATCAAGGCGGAATTCCTCGAGACGTCGATGGACCCAGGCCAGGAATCGGAGGCGGTCGTCAACTACTTGCGCGCCAATCCGGGGACTGCGGCGGCGACCAGCGTCTGCCACATTTCTTCGGGCCTCCTCTCGGCGAAGAAAGATAGCGGCAAAAGCGATCTCATCATCACCGGCTATGACCTCGACGCCGAAGCGTTGAAGGCGATCCAGGACGGTCGCCAGGCTTTCACGATCGACCAGCAGCAATTCTGGCGCGGCTACATGCCGATCCTCCTGCTGACCCACTACCTCAAATATGGGCTCGTCGAGGGCAACTATTTCCTGACCGGCCCGACGATCGTCGACAAGTCGAACATCGAGCAGGTCGCGAAGTTGGTGACGGCGGGCTTCCGCTGAGCGCCGCAGCGGTCAAAGCTCTGTAGCCGCGGTCGACGACCGCGGCTACACTTAAGCCCGGCCGCGGAGAGATGAAGACCGCCAAAGATGGCCGACGCGCCTTCAACGCAAGCAGTCGCTGCAGCCCGCCCGTCGCTCGGCGTCGTCGCCGGCGAGACCATGCGTCGTCTCCTGCTCAGGCCGGAAGCGACGTCGGTTGCCGCGTTGGTGATCCTCTTCTGCGTCTTTTCCTACCTGAGCCCTGAGCTCTTTCCGGCCAAGCTCACCTATATCAGCATCACCTCGTTCGCCGCCGAGCTCGGCATCGTCAGCATCGGCGTGACGATGTTGATGATCGGCGGCCATTTCGATCTGTCGGTCGGCGCGGTGTTGGGCCTAACCTCCTATTTCGCGACGGTTCTGATGCGCGACGCAGGATGGCCGCCGATCTTCGCCGCGCCCGCCGCCGTTCTCGTCGGCGCGGGCCTCGGGGCGATCAACGGCGCCCTCGTCGTCGCCTTTCGCATCCATTCTTTCGTCGTCACGCTCGGCACGATGCTGATCTGGCGGGGCGTCGTCATCGCTCTGACGGGCGGCTTTCCGATCACCGTCGACATCCCCTCGGTCTTTCGCGACGTCATGTCCGGGACGCTGATCTTCGGCTTCCGCATGTCGGTCGTCTGGTTCTTCGCCATCGGCGCGGCGGGCACGCTGCTCTTGGGGCGCACGCGGGTCGGCAACTGGATCCAGGCGCGCGGGCAGAACGAGCAGGCGGCGCGCAATCTGGGCGTGCCGGTCAATCGCGTGACCATCTTCCTGTTCATGCTGACCTCGGCGCTCGCCGCGATGGCCGGCGTCATCCAGGTCGCCCGCTTCGCGTCCGTCGACGCGCTGCGCGGGCAGGACATGGAGCTGCAGGCGGTCGCGGTCACCGTCATCGGCGGCACGCTGCTGTCGGGCGGCTATGGCAGCGTCATCGGCACGGTGCTGGGCGCCATCACCTTCGGCATGATCCAGGTCGGGCTCGTGCTCGCCCATGCGCCCGGCCACTATTTCCGCACGCTGACCGGTTTCATCGTCGTCGCGGCGGTGATCCTCAACACCTCGGTCGCCAGGCGCATGGCGCGCTCGCGGCCGCTAGCCGGCTTCAGGCGCGGCAACGTCGAGACCGACGCCGCGCTCGCAGGGGAAGCGCTCGCCGACAACGAGGCCGGTCAGCCGACGGCCGACGCCGCACGGGGATCGCCATGACCGACGCTTCGCCCGCCGCGCTGCCCTCAGGCAGCGGCTCGCGCGAGCACCATATGCCTCGCCGCAAGATCGATCCGATCCCCGCGGGCGCCGTGCCGGTCATGGAAGCGGTCAATATCTCCAAAGCCTTCGGCGCGACGACGGCGCTCGTCGACGTGTCGTTGCGCGCCTATGCCGGCCGCGTGCTGGCGCTGCTCGGCGACAACGGCGCCGGCAAGTCGACGCTCATCAAGATCCTATGCGGCGTTTTCCCGCCCGACCGCGGCGAATTGCGCTTCCAGGGCGAGCCGGTGCGTTTCACCAATCCGGCCCAGGCGCGCGGCCTCGGCATCGCCACCGTCTTCCAGGACCTTGCTGTCTGCGAGCTTCTGTCGGTCACCCGCAACGTCGTGCTCGGGCGCGAGCCCCAGAAGGGCTTCGGACCGTTCAAGTGGCTCGACATCAAGCGCGCCGACGAGATGGCCCGCTCCGCGCTGCTCAAACTCGGCGTGCGCTGGGAGCGCGGGCTCGACGAGCGCGGCGTCAACATATCCGGCGGCGAGCGGCAGTCGCTGGCGATTGCGCGGGCGATGTTTTTTGGCTCCTCGCTGCTCGTGCTCGACGAGCCGACGTCGGCGCTGGCGGTGAGGCAAGCCGGCAAGGTGCTCGACCACATTCTGCAGGCGCGCGATTCTGGTCAGGCGGTGATCCTCATCACCCACAATTTCCGCCACGCGCTCTCGGTCGCCGACGACCTGACGGTGCTGGCGCAGGGCAAGGTCGCCGCGCATTTCCGCCGCGACGAAATCGACCTCGACGAGCTCACCGACCTCGTCGCGCGCATCGCTTGAGCGAGGAAGGACGGGTCATGAACTTCGCCAGACTGGAGCCTTCCAAGAAGGTCGTCGTCATTCACGAGGACGACGTCGGCATGACCCACGGCGCCAATGTCGCCTTCGCCGAGCTGTCGGCGCTCGGGACGTGCAGTTGCGGGTCGGTGATGCCGCCCTGTCCCTGGTTTCCTGAGGCGGTCGCGATGGCCAAGGCCGACGGCAAGCTCGATCTCGGCGTGCATCTGACGCTGACCAGCGAAAAGCAGCCCTATCGCTGGCGCCCGCTGACCTCGCCGCCCCGCTCGGCGGGCTTAACCGACGCGCAGGGCTACTTCTGGCCCGACGTTCCGAACGCGCGGCGCGCCGATCCGAAGGCGGTGGAGGTCGAGCTCAGGGCGCAGATCGAAGTGACGCTGAAGGCCGGCTTCGACGTCACCCATCTCGACGCGCATATGGGCACGGTGATGTGCCCGGAATTCGTCGACATCTACCTGCAGCTCGGGCTCGACTACAAGCTGCCGATCCTGCTCATCAAGGACTACAACGCATTCAATCCGCGCAGCTATTCCGGCCCGATGTCGAACGACAAGTATGACGCGGCGCTCGCCCGAGCGAATGCCAAGGGCTTTCCCGTCTTCGACGTCGTTCAGGAGACGATGTGGGGGCGAAAAGAGGACGTCGAGACGGCCTACGGCGCGATGTTCGCAAAGCTCCCGGTCGGGCTCACCTTCCTGTCCTTGCACTTCAACACGCCCGGCGACTTTGAAGTCATCGAACCCGAGCAGGCCTATATCCGCACCGACGAGTACAAGCTGTTCAAGACCGGCAAGATCAAGCAATGGGCCAAGACGAACGGCCTAGAGATCGTCGGCATGCGGGCGATCCGCGACGATCTGCGCACACGCTGGGCGGGCAAGGCGTAAGGGCGGAGGCGAGCGGAGGCGATCGATCCCGTCAGGCGGAGATCGGCAACTCGGGCGCCAATTCCAGCGCCAAGTTTTGCCAACTCAAACGCCAACTTTTGCCAACTCAGGCGCCAACTTTTGCCAACTCGGCGCCAACTCGCGACGGCTGCCGATCGTTAATTTTCAAAGGGTTGCAACTCGAGAAAAGATAAAAAAAATAGTTTGGCCGCTTCTTTTATCGAATTCGTACTGTATATTTGCTCCGGCCATCTGCGCGATCCCCAGATTTCCGAAAGCCAGAGGAAGCATACGGCCGATCCATCCGCTTGGCCGGAAAAGTTGCGCCTGCCGCGTCCGCCTCTCCCATCGTCGGAGAGGGTTCGGGGTGCGGGGTCGGGGCAGGATGGGGCTCTTCCGGCGCCGACCCCTCATCCGGCGGCCTTTCGACCGCCACCTTCCCCCCAAGGGGGAAGGGGCCGGTGTCCAAGGCTACCAAACATCGCTTGAACTTTTGTACTATCAGATATACAAAAGTCTGGCCCCGCGCTTCCTCTCAGCGCCGCTTCGAGGATTCTCATGCCCAAGGAACTGCTCGTCGATCCGAGCGCGACGCGCGCGGCGTCAAAAATCCGCTTCGCCGACATCCCCATCAACGCCTATCGCCGCCCGTTCGCCGAAGAGCGCGCCAGGCTCGGCGACGCGACGCTCAAGTGGGTTTTTCGCGCCATGCTTGTGGTGCGCGAATTCGAGACGATGCTCAGCGAATTCAAGGCCAAAGGGGCCTATTCGGGCATTCCCTTCGCCTATCGCGGGCCGGCGCATCTTTCGATCGGCCAGGAAGGCGCGGCGGTCGGTCAGGCGTTGGCGCTCGCGCCCGACGACCACATTTTCGGCAACCACCGCAGCCACGGCGAGTTCATCGCCAAGGGCCTGTCGGCGATCGCCAAGACGGATGCAAAACGTCTTCAGGCGATCATGGAGGCGCATCATGGCGGCAAACTCTTGCGCACGGTCGAGGCGCATACGCCATCGCGCGACGAGAAGGGGCTCGCCGAGAATTTCTTGCTGTTCGGCCTGCTCGCCGAGATTTTCATGCGCGCCGACGGCTTCAATGGCGGCATGGGCGGCTCCATGCACGCCTTTTTCCCAGCTTTCGGCGCCTATCCCAACAACGCCATCGTCGGCGCGTCGGCCGGCATCGCCGCAGGCGCGGCGCTCCATAAGAAGCTTTCGACGGTTAAGAGCATCGCGATCGCCAATATCGGCGACGGCTCGACGGGCTGCGGCCCGGTCTGGGAGGCGATGAATTTTTCGGCCATGGCGCAGTTCGACCGGCTGTGGCCGGAACAGCTTCGCGGCGGGCTGCCGGTCCTGTTCTTCTTCGTCAACAATTTCTACGCCATGGGCGGCCAGACGCGCGGCGAGACGATGGGTTTTGACCGCCTGTCGCGCATCGGCGCCGCTGTCAATCCCGCCAATATGCTTGCCGAGACGGTCGACGGCGCGAATCCGCTCGCGGTGGCCGACGCCGTCGAACGCCAGCGTCAGGCGCTGCTCGCCGGCGAAGGGCCGGCGCTCCTCGACGTCGAGTGCTACCGCTCGACCGGCCACTCGACGACGGACGCCAACGCCTATCGCACGCGCGATGAGCTCCTATTGTGGGCGAAGCACGACCCGATCGCGCTGTTTGGCGAAGCTTTGCGCTCTGAGGGCGTCATCGACGCAAGCGCCGAAGCGCGCCTACGCGCCGAGGTCGCCGATCTGATCCGCGCCGTCACCGCAGCGGCCGTCGATCCCAATGTTGCGCCGCCGGTCGACGTCGGCGCCGATCCGACGCTGATCGGGCGCTTGATGTTCTCGGATCGTCCGGCGCCGCCGCCGGCGCGGGCGGCCAAGCTGCCCGAGACCGCAACCTCCCGGCAGACCGCCAAGAAGGCGCGCTTCGGCCTCTCGGCGAGCGGCGAAAAACTGTCGCCGATGCGCGCCGTCACGTTGCGCGACGCGCTGCAGGAGGCGCTCAGCGACGCTTTCGCCAATGATCCGAGCCTGATCGCCTATGGCGAAGAGTGCCGCGAGTGGGGCGGCGCGTTCGGCGTCTATAAGGGTCTTGCCGACGTCCTTCCCTATAACCGGCTGTTCAATGCGCCGATCTCGGAAGCGGCGATCGTCGCCAGCGCCGTCGGTTATGCGATGGAGGGCGGGCGGGCGCTGATCGAACTGATGTACGGCGATTTCATCGGCCGGGCGGGCGATGAAATCTTCAATCAGATGGCGAAGTGGCGCGCCATGTCCGGCGGCCTGCTCAACATTCCGGTCGTGCTGCGCTGCTCGGTCGGCAGCAAATACGGCGCGCAGCATTCGCAGGATTGGAGCGGCCTCATCGCCCATATTCCGGGCCTCAAGGCCGTCTATCCGGCGACGCCGACGGACGCCAAGGGGCTGCTTTCAACCGCGCTCGCGGGCGACGACCCGGTCGTCTTCTTCGAGAGCCAGCGGCTCTATGACGTGGTCGAAATCTTTCGCGACGGCGGCGTGCCGACGGAGGCTTATTCAACGCCGTTCGGCGAGCCCGACGTCAAGCGCGCGGGAAGCGACGTGACGATTCTGACCGTCGGTCCGTCGCTTTATCCGGCGCTCGCCGCGGCCGAGGAGCTGAAGCGCGACCTTTCCGTGTCGGCCGAAGTGATCGACGCGCGCTCGCTGGTTCCGTTCAACTACGAGCCCGTGTCGCGCTCGGTGAAGAAGACCGGCCGCATTCTCATCGTCGGCGAGGCCTCGGAGCGCGGCGGCTTCCTGATGACGCTCGCCGCGAATATCGGCCGCTTCGGCTTTCCCGATCTGAAAGCCGCGCCGCGCGTGCTCGGCGCGCCCAATTGGATCGTGCCGGGCGCCGAGATGGAATCGACCTATTTTCCGCAAGCCGCCGACATCGTCGACGTCGTCTGCGGCGAGCTGATCCCGGAGAGGAAGACCAACCGCCGGGGGTTCAGAGTCTGGGACGACCTCGAGCTCGCGCGGCGAGGGCTTTGAGGCCCGCGCCCTGAGGCGCCGCCATTGCGAGGAACGAAGCGACGAAGCAATTTAAGGGGCCGCGAGGCTAGCGCCTTTCCGCCCCTTAAATCGCTTCGTCGCTAAAGCTCCTCGCGATGACGGAGACGACGATTCCGACCAAGCCCGAATTGCACTAGGAGGCTTCCATGTCCACGCCGATCGTCATCCCTCAGCTCGGCAATGAGATCGAGGAGGCGCAGATCGATCAATGGCTGAAGGCGGTCGGCGAAGAAGTCGCGGCCGGCGAGCTGATCGCCGTCATCTCGACCCCGAAGGTCACGCTCGAACTCGAGGCGCCGGCGGCGGGCGTGTTGAGGGAAATTCTTATCGAGGCGGACGAGATCGCCAAGGTCGGCGCGACCATCGGCGTGATCGGCGACGCTTGATCTCTTGGGTTCCGCGATGACCGGCGCGCGCGCCGAAACGATCGACATCGCTGGCCGGCGTTTGTCGTTCACGCGCGGGCCAAGCGTCGGTCCGACGATCCTGCTGTTGCACGGCTTCGGCGCGGATCGCCTCTCCTTCGCGCTGAACGAGGCGAGCTTTGCGGGCGTCGGACCGACGATCGCCGTCGACCTGCCGGGCCACGGCGACTCTGATGTCGAGGTCGGCGACGGCGGGGTCGCAGACTTCGCGGAAATCATCGCCGACTTCGTCGCGGCTCTCAATCTTGGCCCCTGCCACATTGTCGGTCATTCGCTGGGCGGCGCGATTGCGTTGACGCTCGCCGCCGGCCGGCCCGACCTCGTGCGCTCGCTGTTCCTGCTTGCGCCGGCCGGAATGGGGCACGGCGTCGACCGCGCCTTTCTCGAGGACTTCTCGGAACTCGCCGATGCGGAGGCCGCAGAGGCGCTGCTGCAGCGCACCGTGTCGCGGCCGCGGCTCATCAACCGCCATCTCGCCTCCCGCGTCCGAAAACATCTCGAGAAACCCGGCGCGCGCGCAGGCCTGAAGCGCGTGGCGCGGCGCCTGCTCGGCCTCGATCTCGCTCGCGACGGAACGCTCGAGGCAATCGCGCGGCAGACCTTGCCGCGCGCCGTCGTCTGGGGGCGCGAGGACGACATCAGCCCGCGCGACGAAGTGAAGCTCGCCGCGCTTGGCGCGGAAATCCACGTGCTTGCGGGCGTCCGCCACCTCCCGCATGTCGAGGCGCCGGCCGCGGTCAACCGGCTGGCGACGGACTTCTTGAAGCGCGCGGGCGCTTTCAGAACATGGCGCGGCTGAGACGCAGAAGCGCGACGCGCGCCTCCGACGACGCCTCCGAGCGGCTTCGCGCCTGCTGGCTCTATTACCAACAGGGCCTGACCCAAAAAGATGTCGCCGATCGGCTAGGCGTCAGCCGCGGCACCATCGTCAAGCTGCTGGAAGAGGCCAAGGCGCGCGGCGAGGTGCGCATCTTCATCGGCGAAGGCGAGCGGCGCTGTTTGGCGCTGGCCGCCGAGCTCGAGGCGAAGTTCGGCCTGGATGAGGCGATTGTCGCCCCGGCCGGCGAGGGGCCGGCCGCGATCGCCGGCGCGGTTGGTCTGGCGCTCGGCCAGTTCTTGAGCGAGGCCGTCGCCGACGCGATGACGATCGGCGTCGGCTGGGGGCGGACGCTGACGGCGTCGCTGTCGAGCATCCTGCCGGCGCGGCGGAGGGGGGTGAAAATCGTCTCGCTCGTAGGCGGGCTCGTCGCTGCGCGCGGCGCCAATCCGCTGGAATTTGCCTGGCGCCTGGCGGCCGAGTTCGACGCCGAGTGCTACGCCTTCGTCGCGCCTGTGCTGGTCGATACGCCAGAGACGAAGCGGCTTCTCGATGAGGAAAGCGGCTTGGCCCAGATTTTCCGGCTGGCGCGGCAATTGGACGTCGCGGTGCTCGGCGTCGGCGACGTTGCGCGTTTCTCCGGCGGACAGGCCGCGACGCTGGTTTCGCCGCACGAGCTCGATGAGCTGTTGGCGCTGGGCGCCGTCGCCGACGTCCTCTGCAACTTCCTCGATCGCGACGGTTTCAGCGTCGCGCATCCGGTCAACGCGCGGGTGATGTCCGCGTCGCTCGACGACGTCCGCCGCGCCAAGCACGTCGTCCTCGCCTCAGGCGGCGCCAACCGCGCGATGGCGATCCGCGCGGCGATGCGGCGAGTGGGGTGCAATACGCTCGTGACGGACGAGAGCGCGGCGAGGGCGTTGGTGGAAATCGCCGACGGCCCCCTTCTCCCCGCAACGCGGGGAGAAGAGCCTGTCCCCGGGCGAAGTCCCGGGGATGGCGGGCGTGAGCCCGCCGGATGAGGGGCTTACGCGGACTTATCCGAAAGGGCCTGTGCAGCCCCTCACCCTGGCCCTCTTCCCGCGATGCTGGGAGAGGAAATTTGAGGGCTGGAGCGGGTGAAGGGAATCGAACCCTCGTATTCAGCTTGGAAGGCTGCTGCTCTGCCATTGAGCTACACCCGCTCGTGCGGC
>Ga0187782_10002647_pt1 | contig 13219 bp, 11 predicted proteins | sample 0715_SJ02_MP15_2_FD_132454 | JGI IMG/M metagenome (GOLD analysis project Ga0187782, IMG submission 132454) | Tropical peat soil microbial communities from peatlands in Department of Meta, Colombia - 0715_SJ02_MP15_20_MG | ecosystem: Environmental > Terrestrial > Soil > Wetlands > Peat | place...
CCCGGCAGTTCGTCGCAAAGATAAGGAATCACCACGTGCCAGCATGCCAGGATGCAATGCGCGGCTCGCACGCGGTACGTCTTGCCGAAGCGCGCATACGTGATCTCCACTTGCTTTGCCGTGGCCGGGTCGCCGTCGTGTCGCACCCGAACGACCGTGCTGTTGAGGCGAATGCGAATCGGGGATGCTTCATCGTCGAGCTTCGCGTAGTTGGCCCGCGCCGTGACCACGTCAGCCGGAGAGTCGCCCGGGATCGCCGCTCCAATCAGCTTCCGCACCAGCAGCCGGGCGATCGACGCATTTCCATCAGGAAAATGAAAGAAGTACCTTTCTGCCTCCTGATTGGGGATCGCATCTCGATTCATTCCTTTGCCCGGCGCGGGATCCAAGCGCATCCCGGCAAACCCCGGAAAGCCCAGCCCCCAGGCATCCTGCGCGGAGACCGCATCGATTCCTACTCCAAACAGCGGATGGGGGCCGGCTTGTAAAACTTTAACTACTTCTTCATGGACTCCCACCAAGTTGGTGAGAAATTTGGCATAACTCATCCGTGCCAGTCGGGCTTTCTTTTCCTCGGAGGAGAGACCGGGAAGGTAGTCCTTGGCGTCGTGAAAAAGGTGGTAGTAGGTGCGTTTGGCCATCGCTGCCAGGGGAGCCTCGGCCAGGAATTGCTGCCAGCGTTCCTGAGATGGGCCGGCCCGATCGCCAGTCTCGGCGCCCCCGAGCGACGTGGGATCGACCACGAGTTTGTCGGCGCCGAAAGTTTGTTGATCGAAAAAGATCTTGGGTGTTAGGCCGAGGGAGAGATAGAGGTCTTTTGAAACATATTGGGGATAGGACGCCACATCGATGCCCAATTCCTCAATCAGGCCCTTGGCAACCGTGCTGTAGGGTGCGGGGCTCTCGATCGAATAGGTTCCACCGAAACCGAGCAGGGTGCGGTTGGCTGCAGAAAACTCATTGCGCTTGGCGTGGCCGCCGAAATCGTCGTGATTCTCGAGCAAAAGGACGCGGGCGCGCGGTCCGGCGACAGCGCGATAGAAGTGCGCCGCCGAGAGTCCGCTGATGCCGGCGCCGACGACCACCAGGTCGTAGGTTTCCCCGGTATCGACGACCGCTCCCGCATGTTGCCAGAATGTGCCGTCGCGTAAACTGTGGGCGGTCTCAAAACTGCCGGGGTGGCTGCCGCGCAACCCGGTCGATGCCGGAGGATAATAGCCGGAAGATTGCTCGGGTGCGATCTGCCGCTCGCAGGCCAGAAAAAGAGACGACGGCACGATCGCCGCACCCAGGGTCAGCGCTGCTCCGTTGAGGAAGTCGCGCCGGGTGATGTTGCGACCCATTCCTAATGCTTTGTCTCTTGAATTCCGCACTCAGCACCAGGCGCTGCGGCCTGACACACATGCCGAGCAACGCCGCTCTCCGCCCTCGCCCGATGAGCAGAGCTCGCTCTAGGTTCCTGCCTGCTTCACAGCCAGCTCCGCGCCCTGGAACCCGATCTTGCTGTGGGTTCCATCGCAGAACGGCTTGGTTACCGATCCGCCACAACGGCAAAGGGAAAAGGCGGGCTTGCCAGCCAGATCGTATTTGGTGCCATCCGCATCGACCAGTTCCACTGAACCCTCGGGAGCTTCTACCCGGTAAGGTCCGTTCTTCTTGACGGTAATCTTTACAGCCGCCATGAGGCCTCCTAACGACCATCGTGAAACCACTTAAGATACCAGCTCTCTGCTCATCGAGGCTAGCCGTAGACAGGACATCTCAGGCGATGGCTGCCAATCGAATCGGCTGCCTCTAGGCGGCGGCGGCTTCGAGCCCCAGCATACGGCGATAGAGCCGCAAGTATTCCTCCACCATGCGCTTGGCGGTGAAGCATTGCCGCGCTCGCTGGTAGGCGCGCGCCGCATAGCCGCGGCAGAGATCTCGGCGCTCATGTAAGCGACGGATGACCTCGGCCAGACTCTCAGCGTCGTTTTCGCGAAAGTAAATCGCGGAGTCTCCCCAAATCTCACGATAATGAGGGATGTCATTGGCCACGATCGCGCAGCGCGAGAGCGCTGCTTCCAGGGTGCCAAACCCGCAGGGTTCGTAGCACGATGTGGCCGCAAAGATCGCGGCCCGGCTGTAGAGCATGCGCAATTGCACTTCCGTCTGCATCCCCTTCAGGGAGACACTGGCTTCGCTGGCCTGCACTTTCACATCGGTGGAGATCGGCGTACTCGGCCCGGCAATCGGCCCGTCGGAATCTACAATGCACACCGGAACCGGGTGCGGGTGCTGGGTTAACAACGCCAGCTGTTTACTCGCATCGTGCAATCTTCCGACCGCGAGGACGGAATCTTGCTTGCTCACATAGGGATTGAAGAAAACCGGATTCCTTCCGTTATAGATCACCGCATCCCGTTTCGGATGGGTGTAGTGAGCGCGAATCGCTTCGAGCATCCAGAACGAAGGCGCAACCACCACCGTCGCCTGTTCGAGTCCCTGCGTCACGAGGAATCGATAGCCACGCAACCAGTGACTTTCGGTAGGCTCAGTGCCGTGCACGGCCTTCCACCAGCTGATCAGGTCGCCGTGGGCAGCGACCAGGCGAGGGGTTCTGACCGGCAGGCTGCCATAGCACAATTGATTGAGATGCAGAAGATCGGGCTTTCGCTCTTTGACCAGCGCGGCCAGATAGCGAGCGGAATCCCTAAAATCGGCTTGCCCCTCCTGCATCCAGTCCAGGCGAAACGCGGTGGGGCAATAATCCAGACCGGACAAGCTTTCCATCCAGGAGGTCTGCGCCGGCAAAGGAATGTCTCCAAAGCTGACCAGCGTGACTTCAACCCCGCTGTTTACCAGTCCGGCAACGAGCTCCTGGGTGTGAGTCCACACCCCGCTCAAAGTGTCGGTGGTCACAAGAATGTGCACTAGCTACTCCTGAGGAGACTGCCCTCGACCACTGAGGTGGATTTATTGTAGTGCGGATGGCCCTCGGGAAGAAGCACTAAGAACCATTTCCGCAACTCTGAAACTGCGCAAGAATGTGCACACTGTCGACAGGGGAGTAAGAACCTACCCAGTACAATGAGTTTATGCGGCGCATGCTGTGCGTCACGGCGCATCCGGACGATGAAGCGGGAGGTTTCGGCGGTTCGCTGGCCCTCTACCAAGAGCTAGGGGTTGAGACCTCGGTCATTTGTCTTACGCCGGGTCAGGCAGCGACCCATCGCGGCGGAGCCAAGAACGATCAGGAGCTGGCGGCGATGCGGCGGGAGGAGTTTGCCGCCTCCTGTCGAATCCTAAATGTCAGCCATGGGCTCGTGCTGGACTATCCCGACGGTGACCTGTACCGCCAAAACCTCTATCGGGTGGTTTACGATCTTGCCCTCGAGGTACGACGTTTTCGGCCTCAGGTAATGCTGACCTTCGGTCCGGAGGGCGGGGTCACGGGACACACCGATCACTCGATGGCATCGGTCTTCGCCGCGCTGGCCTTTCACTGGGCGGGACGAACCAACCGTTACCCTGACCAATTCAGAGACGGGATCACGGCGCACCGCACCCAGAAGCTGTACTATGCGACCGCCGATTTCACCTTGCCCGATCGACAGCCGGTCACGCTGGCCCCTGCCAACGCTGTGGTTGAAATCGGCAAGCACCTTGAAACCAAAATCGCCGCCTTTAAGGTCCATCGGACACAAGCGCCGCTATGGCCGCTGTTTGAATCGCACGTTCGCCAGCGGGGCAAGCGGGAGATGTTTCACCTTGCCGCCGCCTTGAACGCGAAAGTCATCTCCCAGGAAACCGACCTTTTTCAAGGCGTCGACTAAGGAGGCTGACCTGAGCGCAGGTCGTCTGGCAGGTAGGCTCGTTTGGCGGAGTCGCGAGTCAATGTGCGCTCTTATCTCGGTCGCAGAATGTCACTCAACAGGTCGGGCTTTGCTTCTAGCCGCACCAGATGGGGGTAGCGTTCTCCGCCATGGTAGTCGAGGGCATAGGTCTTGTAATACCCCGTATTCTCGATCAGCAATTCGAGACGGCCGTCGGCGCTCTTGCTCATTCTCAGAGCGTCCCGCAGCACTTCCGCGGAGAATCGCCGGCCATTAACCGCCACCAGCGTCATGCCGGGTCCGATTCCCGCTCGTGCGGCCGCCATCCCTTCGGTCGTATCGATCACTCGTCCCTCTTGGCTCAACATGAGCCCGATCGAATAGGTCGCGTCGATATTTTCGCGGTCGCGCTCCTCGATGCGATACAGTTCCGAGGGCGTCTCGTCATACGTCAGCTTCCAACCGCTCTCCTCGATGCCAGTGAGCGGCGCGCCCGGACCGTGATTGTTCAGCCGTTCGCCCCAGAAGCCGCGCCAGTCATAGGCAGCAACTTGACTCAACCCATTCACCACGTCGTCGAATCCATACGTCTTCACCTCCGGCGGGCCACTGGTTCCGCCATGGAACAGCTGACAGAAATCGTCGAGGGACTTCTTGCCCTTGGTCTCGTGGCGGATGATCGTATCCACCCAAAGCCAATTCAGCACGTCCTCATCGTAGTAATCGAGACCCCGCCGCCACGACTCCCACTCTCGAGGTGCATCCTGCATGGCCGGAACGCCGTTGGCGGTATCGGCGAGATTTCGCCAGCTCCGGCCGGGGGTGTGATCGAGCTGCGCCGCCATCAATCCGAGCGCGTCGCGAAACTGCTCCGGCGTGCGAATCCCGCTGCGCGCGCTGAGAACGTCACCCAGGTAGGAGGTGAGCCCTTCATAGACCCACAGCAGATCGGTTTGCATGGGTTTCTCATAGTCAGGCGTGGTGAGGTCGCGAGGACGGCGATACTTCCCATTCCAGGAATGTACATATTCATGCGGCAAGAGCCCGGCCGCTAACAGCCGCAGGTCGGGATCGACCAATCCGCGCTCGTTCGTCCGACTGTCGTCCGACTCATGGTGCTCCAGGCCAAAGTGAGCCACGTGATCGCTCAGGCTGTACAGGAAGTGGTAGTCGCGGAAATGACGGGCTCGGAAAAGTTTGAAGGCCTGGTCGGTAAGGCTTTGGTATTCATCGAGAACCTCCTGCGGGGCTTCGAGGGCAGCCGCGCTATCGGAGGCGATATCCATCTCTTGGTGAGGATTTTCCGCCAGGGGCACGACGCGCAGGTATTCCGCCGCCACCAGCGGGGAATCAACAAGCGTGGTGAGCGAGGCCACTTGAAAGCTAATCTCGCTACCGGACTGGGAGGCCACGGGCAACGCCGTTGCAAACTTCCATCCTTCGGGTAGCTCGACCCGTGCCTGATATTTGAGTTCATCCGCAGTCCAACCCGCCGGATACAACAGCAGCGTGTTCCAAGAGAGAATCGCCATTTTCGCCGTGGCGGATTGGCCGCCGGTGTAGATTCCTTCTCGACCGGTCGGGGAGATGAAATCCAGCTGGGCGTCGACCGCAGAGACTCCCTGCGGCACCTCGACATGAAAGGTCCACCCGTCGAGCAAGTCACGGCGCCATTCGAGAAGCTGGCCATTAGCCGTAAATCGCAGCCCGGCCAGGTCCTCGATCGGCCCGGTGGGCCCATGCTCGCCCGGAATCCACTTCGGATAGTACAGAGTCAGCGTGCCGGGGCTGGCAGGAATGGTCAGGCGCGCATGGAAGATCTTTCGCGGAGCGGCGGTTGCGTCGACCGATATGCTAACGGTTGGAGCAGCAGCCTGCGCTGCCGCTGCGGCGGATACGCCGGTCTCGAGGGCTAAGAAAATCGCCAGCCAATCGAACCAAAAACGAGGCATGGAAAACGCCATTCGGCTACTCCTTGATTGGTTTTGAGCCATTCGCGCAATCTGAATGTGTGACTATACCAGCCCATTCCAAAAGGTGTCACGCGCCGCGAGTGGCACGGCCGCGCTCTGATAACTGCCGATTCACCAGCCCGCGGTCCTCGACGGCGATGCTATGATGCTTTCGTGCCGACCGTCCCCCGGGGAAAATTCATCACTTTTGAAGGACTCGATGGCTCCGGAAAGAGCACGCAGCTCGAGAAGCTCGCGGGAGTGTTGCGGGCCGAGAGGTGGCCCGTGCTCGTCACTCGCGAGCCGGGTGGTACCAGGACGGGAGAGAAAATCCGCCACCTGCTGCTCGATCGGGGTGGGTCGGGCGTGGTCCCCCTCGCCGAATTGGCCCTGATGTTTGCCTCACGGGCCCAGCATCTCAGCGAAGTCATTCAGCCGGCATTGGGGCAGGGCAAGATTGTGTTGTGCGATCGTTTTACCGATTCGAGCGAAGCCTATCAAGGTGGTGGCCGCAAGCTGGGAAGCGCCGTGGTTTTGCAGTTGCATGGCATGCTGTGCGAGGGCTTCGAACCCGACCTCACGATCCTTATGGACTCGGATGTGGCCAGCAGTGTCGATCGGGCACGTCGCCGCAACCGCTCGGGCGTGGCGGGAAGAAACGACGAGAGCCGGTTTGAGCAGGAAAACCGCGCTTTTTTTGAACGAGTACGCGACGCTTATCTGGCGATTGCGCGACGGGATCCGCAGCGGGTGGTGATCGTGGACGCGCGCGGCTCTCCCGACGAGACCCATCGGCAGATCGTCGAAGTGGTGCGGCACAAGCTCAAGCTGAAAGCGGTCGAACGCAGTTCAGTGTAGAACCTAGGGATGGGTTTTTCCGATTTTTACGGCAACTCGGACACCGTCCGTCGCCTCCGCGACCTGCTGGCACACGACCGTTTTCCCCATGCCGTGATCCTCTCCGGTCCTGCCGGCTCCGGCAAGTACACCCTCGCTCTCATGTTCGCCAAGGCAATGAACTGCCTCGAACCGGTCATGAGCGGGCTGCCTGACTTTTGCGGTCGCTGCTCCAACTGTTATCGAATCGCGCAATCGGAAGAACTCGCGACGCGCACCACCGAGGCCGTGGAGGCCCGGGAAGCGCTGCGCGAGGCCGACAAGAGGGAGACGCGGATCTTCGTGCAAACCCACTCCGATGTTCTGGTTATCCCCCCGGATCCTCCCCAGATGATGATCAAGGTGGACCAGGTTCGCCGGGTGACCGAGACCATTTACTTGCGCCCGGGCGAGGGCAAAGAGCGGATCTACATCTTCACCGACTCGGCCTTCTTAAAAGAGGCGGCCAACGCGTTACTCAAGGTGCTCGAGGAGCCTCCGGCATCGGCAACGATTTTCCTGTTAACCGCGAATCCTGGGGCTCTGCTGCCGACGATTCGGTCGCGTTCGATGCTGATCACTCTCAATGCCCTCCCTGCCGAGGAAATCGAGCGTGATTTGGCGCAGCACCGCCCGCAATGGAATCGGAAGGAGCGCGCCCTCGTCGCGCGACTGTCAGAAGGAGCCGTAGGGCGGGCTCGCAGTTTCGACCTGGCGGCTTACCGCGCGGCACGCCAACATGCCTGGATCCTGCTCAATGCGGCCTTGCGGGGCGGCGATCATACGGAGTTGTTTCAAGTGACCGACAGCTATCGCGCCGGTGCCGAGGGCCGCGAGAAAACCGAACGGCTGGTGCGCACACTCTATTCGCTGCTCCGCGACCTGTTGTATTTGCACTCAGGCAGGGGAGAACTCGTTCGTAACCTCGAGATCGAGGGAGAGTTAAAAAAGCTGGCGGAATCCGCCGATTTCGCATGGATCGCGGAAGCTGCCGAGCGCCTGGCGGAGGTAGAGCGCGGCATGCGCCGTAATCTGCAGCGATCGCTTTCGCTCGACGCTTTTGTCGCCGCGCTTGACAAAGCCGGCAGCTAAGGCCTCTCGACCGAGCTCTGGCTGTCCCTTCGCGAAGGCCGGCTCGAGGATCGAAGGCTAAGCATATGAGCGAACCGCTCTTACGCCATCGCCCCTGAGCGCGCCATGCCACAAACGTGGCATTGTCATTCCGCGGTGCCTGTGCTAGGTTATTGACAAGTTCACGCCTTCAGAACGCACAATCACAGTCATGCTGCGGGGCTCGCGTTAAAAAGCGTGTCGAACAGGTGATGCCATGAAAGATGCGATCGATTCCGTGCCAGTTGAACATTCAGTCGAATCCGACGGGTTCGCAAACCGGAAACTCATTCGCCCTTCTCTGAGTCGTCCTGAATCGCTTAGCCGTAGCGAGCACAACCATCCCGGTTCGGCGCTGACCGACCGCCGCCCGGAGCGGTCGGACCGCAGCGACCGCAATGGAGGCGGGAGGAAGGCGCCGCCGCCCGAGCAAACCAACGCCGAGAGTTTTTATTATCAGAAGCAGATGCAGTCGAAAACCCCCATGGTTGTCGTGCTGCGGGATGGAGAGCAACTCCAGGGAGTGATTGAATGGTACGACAAGAACTGCCTGAAGATTAATCGCGTTGGCGCCCCCAATCTCATGGTCTACAAGCCATCGATCAAATACATGTACAAAGCGGGTGAGAACAGCCGAAAGTAGCCCGGTGTGGGCGATGCAACCGACGATCGACTTGCGAAGCGCAATTTGGCTTGCCGGCGAGGGTTGCCGACAGTCTGAGCAGCACGAAAGAGCTCTAATTCTTCGGCGCGATCTTTCCGTTGACAATCTCCAATATGTCTTTTAGCATCAGGCGTTTGATACGACAAAATCGTTTTCGCGGCGGAGTGGCCTGTGATTAAGCTGGATATCATCAATGAAGTGGTCAATAAGACCGGAATTACGAAAACCAAGGCTGAGTTAGCCGTCGAAACCGTGTTTGAGAGCATGAAGCGCTCCCTGGCCAAGGGAGATCGCATTGAATTGCGTGGCTTCGGCGTGTTCAACGTCCGGCCACGGAAAACCGGAATTGGGCGAAATCCACGCACCGGGGCCGAGGTTTCTATTCCCCCCGGCAAAGCCGTACGCTTTAAGCCAGGGAAGGAGTTGCAATCGATCGACTGAGCTCGCTTCCGCCGCGGGGGCGGGCTGTGGGTCTTTCCATTCGAAGCTTCTGATCTGTTCCGTCTCTCGACACCCTTCACCGAAGGTCTAGAGATTCATGCCCGATATCATTCCTCCCGCGCCTGCCCGTGCCGAGGTGCCGCGTCCTTTGGAACTGGTTTACTTACCTCGGCCGAAACCGCGCTATTGGCTGCACGCGGTATTGCTCTTGGCCACGATCTTTACCACCCTGGTCGTCGGGGCGCGCATGCAATTTAACTTCGAGCACAACGAACCTGCGTTTTCTCTCAGCAATGACGACCTGCCGTTCTTTCCCATGAGTTGGGCTTTTGAGCAGCCTTCGCGCCTGCTCTTAGGCGTCCCCTTCGCCTCCGCTTTGATGTTGATTCTGCTGGCGCACGAATTGGGGCACTATCTCTGCTGCCGGTATTACGGAGTGCACGCGACTTTGCCGTTCTTCATTCCCGCGCCAACCCTGATCGGCACCCTGGGCGCGTTCATTCGCATTCGCTCGCCCATCCGTTCCCGCCCTGCGCTATTCGACATCGGAATTGCGGGGCCGATCGCGGGATTCATTCTGGCAACCGCGGTGCTGGTTCTGGCCCTTCCTCTGTCCAAGGTGTTGCCCTCGGGCGCGGCCAACTCCGATATTGAGTTGGGGTATCCCCTAATTTTTCGCCTGGTTTGGTATATGCTTCCCCTGGCTGAACTCAAAGCTCATTCTCATGCCCTGCACGCCATCTACTTTCATCCCACCGCGATTGCGGCTTGGGTGGGAATGTTCGCGACCGCGCTGAATCTTCTGCCCGGAGGCCAGCTCGATGGCGGCCACATCGTGTTTTCTGTGGCGCCGCGGGCTCACAGATTGATCTCGCGCCTGAGCATCCTGGCTTTAATTCCGATGGCCTTCTATTTCTGGACGGGATGGTTGATTTGGGCAGTTTTGCTCCGCATCAGCGGCATGCGACATCCCGTGGTCGCAGAGTGGCCGAAGGTTCGCGGCTCACGCCGCTGGCTGGCGCTGTTTGCTTTTTTGATGTTGGTCCTAACTTTTTCGCCAGCGCCCTTCGCGCATGCCTCCTTGCTCGAGGTCCTGCGCGAACTACGTGCCGGGCGCTGAGCGTGACCCTTGCTTGTTTCCCGCGCTTTCGCCGTTCGGTTGCGGATCGGCCCGCCAAGGTCTGCCAGTCAGGGGGAAGTCTTTTTTACTCAATCCTCAGCCATCCGGGTGGTCATCTCTGCGGGATCGCCCCCGGCCATAGACTGCGCCACAATCAGTCGCCGGGCTTCCACTCTGATCTTCGGCAGTCGTAACCAGAACAAGGCAGCTCCTCCAATGGCGGCGATGGCTCCGAGCGAAAGCGTAACCGGAGCTCCCACGCGATCCGCCAGGGCTCCGGCGAAGAAAGCTCCAAAGGGTGCCATGCCCATGAACATCATGGAGTAAACCGCCATGACCCGGCCGCGGAGGTGGTCCGGCACCATGGCCTGAATCAGCGTGTTCGATGAAGACATCTGCAGCATCATCGAGAATCCCACGGGTAGCAAAAGGCAGACCGACAGCCAGAGGTTCCGCGAGAAGGCAAACAGGATCAAGCTAATTCCAAAGCCCGCGCAGGCCAGCGCCACCCAACGTCCAAGCCCTCGTACCTCAGTCTTCGCGGCCAGGGTCAGGGCCCCGAACAATGCTCCGACGCCCGTGGCGCCCATCAGGATCCCCAGGGCGCGCGCCCCTCCATGAAGGATCTTGTCGGCAAAAATAGGCATCAGCACGGTATAGGGCATCGCAACCAGACTGACCAGTCCGAGCAGCAGGAGGATGACCCGAATGGGAGCGGTGTGGTAGGCGAAATGGAAGCCTTCCTTGAGATGGGCCAAGGGTGAAGCCTCGCTCGGAGGAGCCGACGGTCGCACCCGCATCAGGCAAAGTCCGACGATAACCGCAATGTAGCTCACCCCATTGGCGAAGAAGCACCAGCCTTCGCCGATCTTGGCCACCAGCACGCCAGCAATGGCCGGTCCGAGAATTCGCGCTCCATTAAACATCGAGGAGTTCAGGGCGATGGCATTCATTAAATCTTCTTTGCCTACCATGTCCACCAGGAATGCCTGCCGACCTGGGATGTCGAATGCATTCACTACACCCAGCAGGGCTGCGAGCACAAAAATGTGCCAGACCTGGACGATTCCGGTGAGAGTGAGGAGAGAGAGAACGAAGGCGAGCACCATCGACGCCGCCTGGGTTGCAATGACCACTTTCTGCCGGTTCCAGCGGTCGGCCACGATACCGCCGAGCGGGGCCACGAGAAAAACAGGGAACTGGCTGGCAAATCCCACCGAGCCCAGCAGCAGCGAGGAGCCGGTCAAGCGGTAGACCAGCCAGGACTGCGCCACGCTTTGCATCCAGGTTCCGACCAGAGAAATCAGCTGGCCACTGAAAAAAAGCTGGAAGTTGCGATGACGCAGCGCGCGCAAGGTCGCGGGCAACGCGGTTCTTGCCGACAGTGACTGGCTCGACGAAGGATCTTGGGGCGGGTTTGTGCTGCCGAGAACGTTCAACCTATTAGCATGCCATCAAGTGGGTTCGGAATCCAATCCGCAGATTAGATTCTTTTCTGCATCGATCGCCGCCCATGGCGCTACGGGCCCGCCCAGGACAGGAGCGCCGCCACGGTGGCCGTATACCCGGGGTCCGGCTCGCCCACCGCCAAGAGGCGTCCGGGTGTTTTGATTCTTTGTCCGTATCCTCTTTCTCACCTAGGCCGCAGCCGGGAAGGCTGTTAAGCTGGAAGCAGAAAATGGCAGCGGCGAACCAGCGTGCTTCTAAAGTCGAAGTAGCACCAGCTTCTTATGCCGGGCCGCTGGCGGTCGTGACCACATTGTTTTTCATGTGGGGATCGCTAACCTCACTCAATGACGTTTTGATTCCTTACGCGCAGCATGTCTTCGATATCCGGCTCGCCGCTAGCATGCTGATTCAGACCGCATTCTTCTCTGCCTATTTCATCTTCTCCATTCCGGCATCGAGGATTATCGATGGGATCGGATACAAGAAGGCGATCATCGTCGGGCTGCTTACGATGGTGGCGGCATGTTTCGGTTTTTATCCGGCGGCCAAAATCCCCTCCTTTTCCTTCTTCCTGGCCGCCCTCATTGTTTTGGCAACCGGAATCACGATCCTTCAGGTCGCTGCCAACCCCTACGTCGCCGTGCTCGGGAAATCCGAGACCGCATCCAGCCGGTTGAATCTCACCCAAGCCTTCAATTCACTCGGCACCGCGATCTTTCCCTGGATCGGGGCGCACTTCATTCTGGGGACAACGGCCTCTGCCCTGGCCCAAAACACGGCGCAAGAGGCCGACGCCGTGATCAAACTGTACGTCTATTTTTTTGCCGTGGCGCTGACGATTTTGGCGCTGGCCATCGGGCTGTTTCACTTGCCCGAGATTACCTCCGCCGGACACCGCCTGGGCGAGAAGGTGAACGATTCGGTGCGGAAGCACCCCAACCTGATTTTCGGGGCCATCGGAATTTTTGTGTACGTCGGGGCAGAGGTTTCGATCGGCAGTTCGATCGCGAATTACCTTGCCCTGGACAACATTGGACACCTGCTTTCCCCCGAGAGCATTCCCGATCCCGCCATCCGCTATCGCGCCGCCTTGGGAGTGGCGGCTCGCTACATCTCGCTGTATTGGTTGGGCGCTATGATTGGACGCTTCGTGGGTTCGGGACTCCTGCAGAAGATAAAACCGGGAAAACTGCTGGCCGTCTGTGCCATCACGGCGACCGCGCTGGTGCTCATCTCGATTGCGAGCGAAGGCCATTTCGCCATGTGGTCGGTTTTGGCGGTCGGACTGTTTAACTCGATCATGTTCCCGACCATCTTCACCATGAGTATCGCCGAACTCGGCCCGCTGACCGGCGACGGCTCCGGGATTCTGAATATGGCAATCGTTGGAGGCGCCATCATCCCCTGGATCGTCGGCAGGCTTGCCGACTCCATCAACCACCGCTACTATCCGCTCATGATCCAGGGAGAGACCAGCTGGGGCCAAGGAATCCACTATGCTCTGATTCTGCCCAGCCTTTGTTATCTCTACATTTTGTTCTTTGCCTTACGCGGGTCCAAGCCGAATAGCGGGCGCTACCCGAGCTGACAGCCCGAGCATCTCTACACCGCCAAAAAACTCAAGGAAAGGTGCCAGCCATGGCGCGCCCGCGAAGCCAGCATTCAAGCCGGCAAGGGCCGGCCGCGAGTCTCGACTCCTAGGGGCGTGAGAGCGAGCCCGACGGCGAAGGCCAGCGCGGTCCAGGCGATGGGCATTCCGAGCGAACCAAACTGCCGCACTCCCGCGCCCACA
>Ga0187782_10002648_pt1 | contig 13215 bp, 4 predicted proteins | sample 0715_SJ02_MP15_2_FD_132454 | JGI IMG/M metagenome (GOLD analysis project Ga0187782, IMG submission 132454) | Tropical peat soil microbial communities from peatlands in Department of Meta, Colombia - 0715_SJ02_MP15_20_MG | ecosystem: Environmental > Terrestrial > Soil > Wetlands > Peat | place...
CTGGCGCGCTCCATCGAATCGGAGGGCTTGACACAAACCGGCGCGCTGCTGGGCACCATCGAGTACATGTCGCCGGAACAGTCCATGGGGAAGACGCTGGACCAGCGCTCGGATATTTTTGCGATCGGCCTGATCTTCTACGAATTGCTCACCGGAAACACGCCCTATAAAGCGGACACGGCGATGGCCAGCCTGCTGCGTCGCAACCAGGAGCGTGCGGTCCCCGCTGCGGAACTCGATAAATCGATTCCCAAAGGGCTGAGCGACATTGTTTCGAAATGCCTGGAGCGGGACCTGGAACACCGCTACCAAAATGTGCAGCAAATTCTCGCGGACCTCGACGCGTTTCAGGGCGCGCGGCCGACCTTGGCATCTATCCCGCTTCGCGTCACCGCTCCGGTATCCGCGAAGCCCGCGACGCCGTGGAAATGGGTGAGCATTGCGTCGCTGGTGGTCGTACTCCTTGTGTCTGGCTGGGCGCTACGCGGAAGGTTGTTTGCGCCGAATGCGGGCGGCGGGGCTGCGGGGACTGCGGCGAAGGCACCGGATGTTTCTTTGGCCATTTTGCCATTTCGCAATGCGTCAGGAGACGCGTCGATCGACTGGCTGGGGGGAGAACTCGCGGAGTTGTTGAGCACAGCTGTGGGGCAGTCCTCGCATATGCGAATGATCTCGCCTGACCGTCTGCATCAGATTTTTGGGGATCTGAAAATTGCTGCCAACACGGAGTTGGATCCGGAGACCATAGGTCGAATCGCGGAATTCAGCAATGCAGATACGGTGGTGTTTGGGCAATACGCCAAATTCGGCGAGAAAATCCAGATCAACGCCACTTTAGAGGACCGCAAGCACGGCCGCCGTGAGCCGCTGAAAATTGAGGCTGAGAGCGAAAAGGAAATTCCGGCGACGGTGGACAAGCTGGCGGAATTGATACGCAAGAATTTATCAGTATCCAGCGCGGTTTTGAGCGAGATGAAAGCCAGCTCTTTCCAGCCATCTTCGAAGTCCGCGACGGCACTGCGAGATTATAACCAAGCGATGCAATTGGTTCGCGACGGCAAGAATCTGGAAGCGATCAATTTCTTCCAAAGTGCGATTCAGGCAGACCCGCAATTTGCACTCGCCTACTCACGGCTGGCGGAAACTGACTCGGTGCTGGGCTATGACACAGATGCTGAGAAATATTCGCGGCAGGCGTTGGCCCTGAGCCAGCAACTTCCTGTCGCCGAGAAGTACCTGATCGAAGCCAATCATGCCAAGGTGATGAAAGACAACCGGAAAGCGATTGAAGCGTACGAAAATCTAGCCAAGACCTTGCCTGATAACGGGGACGTGGAGGCTTCTTTGGGCGCGCTGTACATGGAGGTCGGGGATTACGACAGAGCGCGGGTGCAATTTGTAAAGATTCTGCAAGCAGACCCCAAAAACATCAAGGCGCTTTGGCAGATGGGCATGATCGAGATCAAGAAGGAAAACCCTCAAGGGGCACTGGATCCATTGAACAAAGGCATGAGCTTGGCTGTGCAGGTGGACAACCAAGAACAGAAGGCGCAACTGTTGCAGGCATTGGGAATTGCATACCGGTTGATGAACAAGCCCGAAGAGGCCATCAAGAACTTCAAGGACTCGATGGAAATCAATCGCGCGTTGGGATTGAAACGTCTGCTTGCCAACAACCTGGAGCAAATGGGGCAAGCGCAGGATGCTCTTGGGAAGCCAGATCAGGCTCTCGCAAGCATGACCGAAGCTTTGAAGATTCAGAAGGAAATCGGGATTAAGAACGAAGCGGGTGGCACGCTCCTCTCCATGGGGGTGTTGTACTACGAGCGGAATAACTACGACAAAGCACTGGAGGCTTTCAAGGCCTCACTGCAGATTCAGCGAGAGACCGGCGATAAGAAAGACGAGTCCTTGTGCCTAAACAACATTGGTTTCGCCTATCTCGGCAAAGGCGATAACGATAACGCGCTCACCTATTTGCAGCAGTCTTTGCAGCTCCGCGAACAATTGAATATTCCAGGCGACGTTGCGGACAGCCTAGAAGGGTTGGGACAAACCTACGGAGCTACGGGACAGTTTGATAACGCTCTCGCATCATTCGAAAAGGCCATGGAACTCTCCCGCAAAGCCGGGAACACGCGAGGCGAAGCGGAAGCATCGCATCAGATGGGATTGATTTTCGGATATCAGGGGCGCGTAGGCGCGGCGGTCAGCGCATTCCAAGACACCGTCAAGCTGATTCAGGGCGGCAATGAGGTAAGTCCGGATATTGCGCTATCGTGGAATGATCTGGGCAATGCTTTGGCGAAGGCCGGGCGGGGCGCGGAAGCAGGGAAGCCTCTGGAAGAGGCGCAGAGAATGGCCCAGGATTTGAAGAGCGATGGTTTAATGTGTCAGGTTTTGAACTCAGAGGGCAATGTAAAATTATATGCGGGCGATTACAAGGGTGCGAAGGATTTTTATCAGCAAGCACTACGGCTGGCGTCCAAAGGGACGGCGCGGGACACTGTTTTAGTGTCCAAACTGAATTTGGACAAAGTTGCCATTGCCGAAGGACGCTCGCCGTCGGTCATCCACGAACTGCAGGTTTTGTCGCAAGAAGCGGATCGGTTGGGCATAAAATACGTGGCATTGGAGAGCTCAGTGGATATCGCAGCGGCGATGGTGAAGACCAAGGATTACGCTCATGCCCGTCAAGAATTAGAGCGAGAGCTGGGCATCAGCGAAAGACTGGGAGCTCGCCTACAGACGGCCAGGATTCACTACCTTCTGGGCACCGTCATGCGCCAAACGAACACCAGCGGGGCCCCAGATCAGTATGCCGAGTCGCGGAAACTGCTGGAGGATATCAAGAAAGAAGCCGGAGGGGAGCACGTAATGGACCGAGTGGATCTGAAGGCGATTTACGAAGATGCAACGCACTGGGCGCAGGGCACGAAGAGCTAGTGGGGTTCCGAAATAAAGCACAAAGGCTGTTGCTGGGAGTAGAAAGAACCCAAAATCCAGTTTATTCGCGAGAGATTGCGGCCGGTAATCTCCGGTGCTCGGGGCAAAGCTCTATGGCTGACGCGACTCTCCCTCTTTCCCACTTGCTAAAAACAAGCCCTCGCGTTGATTCCCTTCATAAGTGAACTGACAAGAGTGCGAAGGCCTCCCGTTCCCGAGAAAAACGAGAGGCCGTCGCACCATTCTGCCCGCTAATTCACCGTAACTGATTCGGAGTAAATGAAGTCCGTAACTCCCTTTGTGGAGCTAGTCGTGGTGACTGTATAGTTGCCCAGGCAGGCATTCTTCGGAAGCGAGAATGGACCTAAAGTAACCGAAGCCTTCAAGCCTGCCGGTACCGGCACGGTGAGCCCGTTCACCAAGGTTAGCGGCTGTACGGGTACGGTGCAAGAGGGCCCCAGTGGTCCGCTTAAAGCCACACTTAGGGTCAAGGACTGCGAGCTCTTTGTGCAATTCGTTACAGAGGGAGTAACGTAGAAGTTCTGCTTTGGGGTGAAGGTCGCCGGACTGACGGTATTCTCCGCATACAGGCAAGAGACCGAGTAATTCACCGTTTGGGAACTTTTGTTCCCAACGTTGTCGGAACTCGTCACCGTGAAGCTCTCGGAAGTTAATATGCTGCCGCCGGGTGTTGTGTTGATTTGACTCGGGCCGTTGCAGTACGCAACCCCTGAACCGTATTCGTATGGTGTCCCAGGCGGTGTCAGATCCAAGCAGGTGAAGGACGACGCAACAGTGGCTTTGGCTGGATAGATGGCTCCCGTACTGGGCACAGTAATGGTGATCGCGGGCGGGTCGTCGTCGACGATATACGCCACTGACTTATAGTTGGTGGTCCACCCAGGGGTGGACGCCGAGTAGGTATATAGGCGTTCGGCCGTTCTGGTGCAGTCTTCCGTCTCGTAATAGAGCGCATAGGTGGCCGTGTCTAGGAGCGTGCCCAGATTGACGGGGTTGACCTCGAAACTGTACGTGCTGGAGGCTGGCAAGATATTGCCATTATTTCCAAGCACGCTGCCGCATGTCGAACCCGTCGTAGAGATTCCGCCTGAAGTTACGACAGCTGGTGATCCTGATGATAGGTTTTCGCTGAAGTCAACCACCGCTCCCGGCAGAGGAGGGCTTTGCAGGCTGGAATTGAACGGGTAATTGGGGTTGGGGGCTGCCGCCGTGGATGGCAGATTCACATATGCGATGTAGTCGATCGGCGAGGGGTACCAGCCTACATTATTGGGGATAGGCGCAGGGGGCGGTGCCGCAGTGAGAGTCACTTGAGGATTATTTCCATTGATCCAGTAAGTCCCTCCCACATTTACAAATCCGCCAGGCGTAGTGGAGGGCGGCAAGATGCCTGTCACATAGTAATAGTAGGAGTTGGATCCGCCATGAACCGGGTCGGGGTCCCCGCTGAAGGACTTAAGGCCGTTCGAAGGGCAAGCAATACTAGATGAAAACGGCGGCGCGAATGGACATCCTTGGGCGTCGTTCAAAGCCACAACTCCGGGATTTGTCCCCGGCGGGAAGCTGGTAATGGGCGTGACGGGACTGAAGTTGTCCGAGAGGAGGACATCTTCCGCACCGGTCGAATCATAGACACAATTCGCACCGGACGGGGTCGGGTTGGCCGCAGTGGTGCAGACTTCCTGTTTGGGAGCACAGTTCCCACCGGCAGAGACAGAAGCAATGCAGGACGCCGTTGCCAGAGGCGAGTTGGCCCAAAGTGAAGAGGCATTCGATGGGGGAACAGAAAAAGTGCTGATGAAAGGGGTCGCGCCCACATTCGTCAATGTCTCAACGTTCGGAATGATAGCCGAAAAGACATCCAGACTCCCTAGGGTGGCGTTGAAGTAGAAGGGCTGCGTAGTACCTGGTTCAAGGGGGGTGCCGACGATGGTCTGGCCGGCACCGCCGGGAGCGACACCCGTGAGCGAGCAATTGGTGACCAGGAAGAGGGTCGAGGTTTCAAACCAACCGCCTGCGTCGAGAGCCTGGAAGGAGGCTTGGAGAGTGCCGCCAGACTCAGGCAAGTTAGGGGCAAAAAAATTCGTGCCGAGGTCGTTACCTTCGCCAGCTGTGCCGAGAGGTGCGACACCTCCCGCCGCGTTGTCATTTACCGGGGGAATGATGTTGTTCGCGTTGGCAATAAGATCGGTATAAACGCCGACCAGATTTGCGACGTCGGACCGGTAAGCGGCGCTAAAGCACTCGGGGTAGGTGTTGTTGCCATAGGTATCGGGATACGCGTCGCTGCCTTGACAGATGTTGCCCGCGGGGGAAGCGGGAGAGTTCACCACGCCAGCGGCAATCTGGGTGGGATAGAGAGCTGAGTAATTGGGTGGTTCGTCGTTCAGTGAGCCGAGATAAGTGCTCACGGGCGTACCATTAATGGCGAGGGTGATGTAGTTGTCGACCTCGACGTTACCGGATCCGTCCGGGGTGCCGGAAAGCGTTGCCACTGGACTAGCCGGACAGCTCAGATTCAAATTGGCGCTGTTGATGATGGACAAGTCGGTGAAGCTTGCACTGCTGAGAGAGGGCTGGACCGTCGTTTCGTCCCAGAGTTTGATGGCCCCGTAGGCTCCACTGAGACTTATGCAGGGAAGTTCAAGGTATGTGCCTTCGTCCCCTGAAGGAATCTCCACGGTTGAAAGAAAGAGAGTGGCCGTTTGCAGCGTAGAACTGCTGGAGCTGAAGGTCACGGGAATTTGGCAACTGTTCGATGCGGTCACCGTTGCACCGCTGCAGGTATCACCGGTGACCGAAAACTGACCCGCGTAAGGGCCGCTGATGGACCACGCCGGGCTGGGGAAGGTGATGCTTCCTGACGTGACAGTCAACGTCACGTTTTGCGGAGTGCTCGAAGGTGGGGTGCCCGGCGTGCCGCTGGGGATACCGAAGGTCAAGGAATTGCTGCCCGGCGAGACGGTGACCTGTGCTTGCGCACAATGCGCGCAAAGCAGCAGCACGGCGCTGCAGAGAACCGGCAGGATGATGTTCTTCAGCAACCGACCAGGGTGAAGATTGGACCTCATTTTGCCTCCTTGGGCAAACCACAAATTCCACGACACATCAGTTATCGTCTGCGGCTTTTGTTTTGGGGGACCGACAACGTGCGGCCACTCGCACCTGCTTCATGGGCGCAAAACAGGCGACATTCTCACGCGTCCAAGGGAAAGGTGTCAAGGCATATTGCGTAAATCTGAAAAAAATCTTTTGCAAAAATTTGACAAACGAAACCGAACTCCAATCAGAACTACCGGTACTCTTTGTGTTGTTCGAGTATGCCTTCGACACATTGAGGCCGAAACGGGGGACTTTCCGCGATAATTGGTCTGCCCAAAGTGTGCAACTTTTTTCCCAGATTTGCGTATTTCTCAGTGCCGCGATGCCACGCCTAATCTCCATTGGTGCTTTGCTGCTTGCATCCCTGTCTTTCGCTCCCTTCAGCCGCGCTCAAGAGGCGTCGAAAATCATCGAGCAGTATGTGAAAGCCGCTGGTGGGAGCAAGACGCTGGCGAAAGTCCAGACCTACGCAATCGAAGGCACAATCCGCCAAGCACAGGACGAGAACCCCGGCACCTACACGTTTCGTGTGAAGCTGCCAAACCGCGTTTATACGGAGTTTCGCAGCGGCGGAAAGACCCTCATTGAGGCCTATAACGGGAAATCGGCGTGGCACCAAAGCGAAATCGGGGAAACCTCCACCTTGCTCGGTCCCCAGGCCGTGGAACTCGAGGCTGCGGCCCAGTATTACAATGCGCACTTCCTTGCCTTATCGAAGAAAAAAATCAGCGCCACATTCAAGGGCAGCGTTGCCATGCACGGCCACCAGACTTCCCAGATCGAGCTGACCTTCTCCAGCGGGATTCCGTGGCAGGTGTTCTTCGACCAGGGCTCCCACTTGATCGTTGCCGAGCAGGCCAATATAGCTGGCATTCCGCAGGAGATCGATTACGACGATTACCATGGGGTGAATGGAATTCAGGTGCCGCAGAAACTCCAGATTCGCCGCGGCACGGACGTTTTGCAGGTGGATGTAACGCGGGTGGCGGTGAATGAACCTGTGGGCGAACGGGTATTTGATTTTCCGATCAAATCCCAAGTCAAGCTTCCGGACCTGAAGAAGCTCTTCGAAGAGATTGACGCGAATCAGAAGCAAATCGACAAGATTAAGGAAAACTATGCGGGCACACAGGTCGAGGAAGACGACGAATACGACAAAAACGGCAAGCTCACGAAGAAAGAGGTCAACGAATACACCTTCTTCTATCTGAACGGCGATGAAATCACCACACTGGTGAAGAAAGACGGCGAGCCGCTCAGCGACGAGCAACAAAAGAAGGAAAACGAGAAAACGCAGAAGCGCATCGAGGCCGAGCAAAAAAAGGAGAAGAAGAAGGAAGATAAAGAAGAAAAGGCTAAAGAAGAGGGGAAGGGAGAGAAGGACAAGGACGAACCGGGCATCGAGATGTTCCTGCGCGTGTCGCAATTTGTGAACCCGCGGCGCGAGCGCTTCCGTGGGCAAGACGTGCTGGTGTTCGACTTTGAGCCCAACCCGGAATACAAGCCCAAAAATTTCGTGGAGCATGTGGTCAAGGAACTCGCCGGTGTAGTGTGGATCGACGAGAAGGCGAAAGATGTGGTGCGGCTGGAAGCGTACTTCGTCGGAGACGTACACATTGGCGGAGGTTTACTGGCGAATCTTCAAAAGGGCACGAGTTTCACGTTCGAACAAGCCTATATTAACAATGAGGTGTGGCTTCCGACCTATGTAGAGGGGCACGTGGGAGTGCGTTTCCTGATGGTGAAAGGCATACGAGCCAGCGTCATAACGCGGTACTCCGATTACAAACGGTTTAACGTCGAAACCCTTAATACGATTGGCAAACCAAAAGAAACTGCGGATGCGCCGGCAAAGCCACAATGAAGTGCAACAGCTCGTAGTCGGCAGTCCGTAGTCTGTAGTTTGGGTTTCTGAACTTCTGACTGCAGACTACCGACTGCTGGCTCAGGAATATGGCCAGGACGAACTAAACGGCAGATGTGTGGCTAAGCACTTCGCGAATTTTGTGCAGCAAGGCGCCCGGAGAAAAAGGTTTCTGCAGAAAGGCCAATCCCTGCTCGAGCAGCCCTCCGCTGGTGACCACGTTTTCCGTATACCCGGACATATACAAAACGCGAGTGTTGGGCCGCTTGGCGACAATACCGGTGGCCAACTCGCGTCCGCTGGTCTGCGGCATTACCACGTCGGTCAGCAGCAGATGAATCTCGCCGGAGAACTTCGCCGCAATCTCCTCCGCTTGCCAGGGAGAGTCCGCGACAATCACCTGGTAACCGTGTCCCGACAGGATTGTTTCGATTAGCTCCCGGACGGGCTCTTCATCCTCGACCAGCAAAATGGTTTCCGTGCCGCGCTCCTCCGCGGAGGACACTTTCGGTGCAGGCTCTTCCTCGGCCCCTTCGACGCGCGGCAAGTACACCTTGAAGGTGCTGCCTTTTCCGGGCTCGCTATACACCCAGATATAGCCGCCGCTCTGCTTCACGATTCCGTAGACCGTCGATAAGCCAAGGCCCGTACCGTGCCCGCTCTCCTTGGTGGTGTAGAAGGGTTCGAAAATCTGCGCCACGGTTTCCGCGTCCATGCCGATGCCGGTGTCGGAAACGGCCAGCATGACGTAAGGCCCAGGTTTTACGGAGGCGTGATCGGTGGCGTACTCCGCATTCAGGTCGACATTGCAGGTTTCCAGAACGATGCGGCCACCCTTGGGCATGGCATCGCGCGCGTTGACCACCAGGTTCATGATCACCTGCTCAACCTGCGCAGGATCCGCTTTAATCTTACCGAGCTTTTCATCGGTCTTCGTGGTCATCTCGATGTTGTCGTCCATCAGCCGGCGCAGAAGCTTGTCCATGTTGGCCACAATAGCGTTGAGGTCCAGGATCTTCGGCTGCAAAACTTGCTTGCGGCTGAACGCCAGCAACTGGCGAACCAGCGCGGCAGCGCGCCCGGCGGCGTTTTCGATGCGTTCGATATCCGTGCGCAGTTCCAGGGGGACGGCCGGGCGGCTCAGAGCCAGATCTGTGTACCCAGTGATGACGGTCAGCAGGTTATTGAAATCGTGCGCGATTCCGCCCGCCAGGCGGCCGACGGCCTCCATCTTTCGGGACTGCTGCAATTGCTTCTCCAGCAACTTCCGCTCGGTCACGTCAACGATGATTCCTTCCATCAGCGGATGTGCGCCACTGCCTTGTATCACCACGCCGGTATCATTCAGCCAGATTTCCCGTCCATCTTTACGTTTGGCGCGGTATTCCGCCTGGAAAGGCGCGCCACGATCACTTGCTTCTTCGGCTTCGATCACCGCCGGAAGGTCATCAGGATGAACGATGTTGGACCAATTTTTCGACATCGCCAGCCACTCGTTCACGTTATAACCCAGAATGGGTTCCACCTGAGGGCTGACGAAATACCACTGGCCGTGCACGCCAATTTCGGCGATGTATGTGATGGCGTTGACCTGTTCCACCAAGGCGCGATATTTGGCTTCAGCTTCCTCGCGCGCGCGTTCGGCCTCCTGGCGTTCCGACAAGTCCCGGCACACGCAAACCGTTCCGCCGTCGGGCATGGCATTGATGGTGAAGTCCACAGGCAGGTAGCTGCCATCCTGGCGCCGCAACCGCAAAGGTGAAGACCACCTCTGTGCTTGTGCAAGCGAGCGGCGAATCTCCGGCTCCAAGCGCTCCATATCCTGGTGGGCGAAGACCACTCGCCACGGCTGTCCCACAATCTGCTTTGGACCTTCGAACCCAAGCATGCGCGCAAAAGTGGAATTCGCGTAGACGTGTTTGCCGGTCTCGTCCAAAATCGCGATGCCGTCGACAGCGGAATCCATGGCCAAGCTTTGGCGGCGCACGGTTTCTTGAGCCTTGGACTGCTGGAACTCCGTCAAGGCGATGCGCAAGGCGTAGCAAGCGAAGGAGACGGCCAACAAGCTAAAGCGAACCAAGGTGGAACCCGGTCCGATTCGCGCTACAAGGAACAGAATGGCGAGCGGCAAAAAGGCATACATGCCGTTGGTGATCAGAATGCTGGTGAGCGATGTGTCTCGGCGCTGGCTGAGTTTTTTCCGGTCGATGTAGGGTTCCCAGGTGGCGGCCCAGAAGGCTCCGAACAGCAGTGGCAAGGTCCAAGCGATGCCATACCAATTGCCGGTTGGGGTCTCTTGCTGGACCTCGAAGTGTTCCGCGATGAAAGACCCCACGGTGTAAATTGCAAAATACAGAGCCAGTCCGCCGTATAATTTGCGCGCTTCGGGGGTGCGCCCTCGCAGCCACTGCAAAAGGGCCAGAAAAACAATGCTGGCGTCCTCCCAAGTTATTTCCTGCTCGAAAGCTGCCTTGGGGCCAATATTGAAGGAGGGCAAGTAGTACATTCCGAAGTAAATCAAGAAAAACAGGATGCCGATCTGCACGAAATCCAGGAATTCCTCATTTTCCACTTGCGAAGTTGTCTTTTCCTGGTTCAAGAAGATGGCCATGACGAAACACATCCCCGGAGTGTCGAAGACGAAGCGGATCATGGAAACCGGTGGAGGTTCGCGGTGCAGCACGACTTCGTAGTAAGCCCAACCGATGTCCCCCACACCCCACATTCCCATGCCCACGCCGACTAGGGTCCAGAAGGATTGCGTGAATCCGCTGGAGTTGCGGGCCGCCCGGAAACACATCGCGGCCGCAAGAAAACTCGCGAAAATCTGCAGGGAATTGCTGACAAGGGAACCCAAAACGGTGGTGCCCAGATACACGATGGACAGGACGTGGCTGGCCACGACGGCGAGTGCCACCAGGGTCAAGGTGCGAGGAAAGGGCCTGAGGAGCGACATTTCGTCCTAGTACCTGGTCCTCTATCAGTTTAGGCAAGTTCCAAGATGGGAAAAGTCTAATCGTTTAACTTGTGCCCGGATGGTCATGAGCGCTCCCGTTTTGCGAAGCGCTCAGCAGGGTTCGACATGCCTGAGAGGCCAGGCTGCCATGACCTGGGTTTATTAGCGGCCCTCGAACGGGTAGCGGTCCTGGGCTTGCACCGCAGCGGCAACGCGGCGGCGCAGTGCGATGGTGTCCACCGCGGGACGCTTGCCGAAACGCTTCAGGACGGCCAACTGTGTCATGAGCATGTCGCCTTCGTGCACTGCGGCGAGGGAACGCTTGGCCTCGTGATCCACACGCTCAGCGGCGTCGGCTATGAACACGCGTGCGGCGTCAATCATCAGCGAGGCTGCGGCTTCGCCCTTGGTCGCCGCAGCTTTCTGCGCGCGCAGCAGGCAGGATTCCATGCCATAAATCTCCATGACCATGTTCGCCAGCGAGCCGATGAGTTCCTGCTCCTCGGCCAGCTTCTCGCGGAACTTCTGTACCGCGCCGCCCGCGGCTTGCAGGAACATCTTCTTGGCGTTGGCGATCACGCGGGCCTCTTCGGCGAGTACGCCCTCTGGAGCTTCTTCGAACGACGGGCCGGCCAGGATTTCGTCGGCGAGTTTCATGGCTGCGGGAATCAGCGGCAATTGTCCGCTCATGGCGCGCTTCATCAGCATCTGGATGATGAGCATGCGGTTGATTTCGTTGGTGCCTTCAAAGATGCGGTTGATGCGCGAATCGCGGTACGCGCAGCAAACGGGATAATCTTCGTGGAAGCCGTAGCCGCCAAAAATTTGCACCGCCTCATCAACGACGAAGTCCAGCATTTCGCTGCCATATACTTTGGCGATGGAACTCTCTATCGCGTACTCTTCCAGAGCTTTCATGGTGTTCTGGGTCTTGTTCCCGGAACCTGCCGCCGCGTGCATGGCCGCTTCCATATAGCCCGCGCTGCGATAGAGCATCGATTCGACGGCGAAAATCTGAATAGCCATTTCGGCCAGCTTCTCTTTCATCAAGCCGAATTCGCCAATCTGCTTGCCAAAGGCTTTTCTTTCCTTGGAATACTTCGAGGCCGCCATCAGCACGTGTTTCGAGCCGCCGACGCAGGAGGCGCCCAGAGTAAAGCGGCCGGCATTCAAGACGTTAAAGGCCACGATGTGGCCCCGGCCGATTTCGTGGAGCACGTTCTCCTTGGGCACCTGGCAATTCTCCAGGAACACCGGCGTGGTGGAACTGCCGTGGATGCCCATTTTGTGCTCTTCATTGCCGGGCTTGCAGCCGGGAAAGTTCTTTTCCACGATAAAAGCGGTGAATTTCTCTCCGTCGACCTTCGCGAACACGATGAACAGGTCCGCGAATCCCCCGTTGGTAATCCACATCTTCTGGCCGTTCAGGATGTAGTGCGTGCCCGCGGCGTTCAATTCCGCGCGCGTCAGGGAGTTCTGAGCGTCGCTGCCTGCTTGCGGCTCGGACAGCGCGTAGGCGCCGATGAATTCGCCACTCGCGAGTTTCGGGAGATACTTCTTCTTTTGCTCTTCGGTGCCGAAATAGACGATGGGCAGCGTGCCGATGCCGGCGTGCGCGCCGTGGGTAACTGCGAATCCGCCATAAATGGAGATTTTTTCGGTCAGGACGGTGGTGGCCACTTTGTCCAGGCCTGCTCCGCCGTATTCTTCGGGAGTTCCGCCGCTCATCAGGCCGAGCTCCGCGGCTTTGCGGACCAATTCGGCCATGAGCCCGGTTTTTTTTGCCTCCAGGTCTTTTGCCAGAGGCAATACCTCATTGACGACAAACTCTTCGGCGGTCTGTCCAATGAGTTTTTGGTCATCGGTGAGGTCCGCGGGGGTAAACACCTCTTCCGGGGCAGGGGATTGCAGCAGAAAGCTGCCGCCTTTTGCTGCGGGTTTGGTAAGAACCGAGGTCGCCATGACGTTGCTCCTTATCGGCCTGGGCTGCCGCGAAATTCAAACAAGTGTTTGAAAATCCAATCCGCAGATTCTACCCTCAAGAGAGGCGCCGCGCAATAGGACTCCCTGAGTCTAATTTGTAGAATGCAGTGATTATGGAGCAGCTTTCTGTTTACGCGACTGGCCAACCTGGCGTTGTTCCGATTGATCTTGTCGATTGACGGTTTTCTTGACGGCACGCCTGGAAGACCCCACATGCAAAACCGGCATGTGGGGCACCCGCAGGGCTCGATTCATCGTTAGGGCAAAAATCCCACAAGTCAGGACCGGGCCGTGCGGGGCTCGGTTTGTGTATTAACTTTGGGTGCGCTGGCTTTGCGAAGGA
>Ga0187782_10002649_pt1 | contig 13213 bp, 10 predicted proteins | sample 0715_SJ02_MP15_2_FD_132454 | JGI IMG/M metagenome (GOLD analysis project Ga0187782, IMG submission 132454) | Tropical peat soil microbial communities from peatlands in Department of Meta, Colombia - 0715_SJ02_MP15_20_MG | ecosystem: Environmental > Terrestrial > Soil > Wetlands > Peat | place...
CGCGAATTCGGCATGGTCCGCATGGAGGAAAGCCGCGAAGCGCTGGAACACATCGGCTTGACCCGCGACAAGGCCGATATTCTAGGCTTGCCCGATGGCGGCTCCGGAGCCATCTGGTCACAACACGTGAAACCTTCGAACCCGTTTATGTCGGTCTACCTCGCGGTTGACCACGCACCTTACGAAGACGTCCTAAAACCCAATTTGCCCTACGCGCGCGACGCCGTGATTAGCACGCTCCAACAGCTCATTACGGATTTTCATCCCGCCATGATTGCCCTTCCCCACCCCGATGAGCGCCACGTGGATCACCGCACCACAAATTGGTTCGTCATCAAGGCCTGCCAGGAGTTGCTGCGCGAGCAGAGGATCGATCCGCAAACCATCGTTTGGGGCGATCAAGTGTATGGGGCGGGCGGGGCCAAGCCTGCCCCCTACAAATACGAAGGAGTCGTGGTTTACCTGAGCGGCGAGGCCGCGGCGCTCAAGCAAGAGATGAACTGGATTTACCAGTCCCAGGATGGGAACCTGGAAGAAGGAATGAAGAAAACCTTTTCCGAGCTCCCTCGCCAGGAGGAACACGTGCGCATCCTGGATTGGCAGGAACACGAAGGGTGGAATGAATAGGGACCGTGTGATTGTCGATGGACGACTGACGATTGTCGATTGGCCGAGATTAGGGAGTGGGGATTGCCCGTTGCCGAATTTGGGTACCCGCACTCGACCGGATGGTAACGAACGGCATGCCTGTCTGGGGCAATCGTCAATCGACAATCGGCAATCGGCAATTCCCGCCCCCAGCCCCTAGCTGGCATCTTCCGGGCATGGGATTGGCATCCAATAACTTCGGGATTAGTTGAGTACCGGACTCGAGCGGAAACAATCGTGAGGTGACGCGTGACGAGAAACATCTTACAAACCATGATTCTTGTAGTCTTGAGCGCCGCGGCGCTGATGGCCGCTTCTCCCGAGCGTTGGGTTCACGTGCGGGTGGAGAGCGCCAGCGGGGTGAGCGGAAACGTGAGCTTCAATGTGCCCATTGCGATGGCGTCGGCAGTTTTGCCTTCGATTCCGGCCGATCGTGAACACCACGGCAAATTCAGTTTGCAGGCCTCCGTGAATGGCGCGGATTTGCGGGCTTTACTTGACGCGACCCGCAATTCGCCCGATAACGTTTTCGTTACGATCGAGCGGCATGACAAGGAAGTAAGCGTGGCGAAGTCCGGCCGCTTTTTGCTGATTAAAATCGTCGAAAAACCAAGCGCCGAACATCATGCCGGCAAGACGATTGCCATCAAGGTTCCGATCTCCGTGGTTCGGGCGATGCTGTCCGATAACTCTGACGAGGTCGACGTCGACGCCGGCATTCACGCCCTGGCTCGCGAGGGCGAGGTGGACGTCACCGTGAACAGTGAGAAAGAAACCGTGCGAGTCTGGACGGACACGCGCACCACGGCTGACTAAGGACTGGGGCTAGGGACTAGCCCCCAGTCCCTAGCCGCTAGCCGCGCGGAGCGCCTCCTCGCGGGCGCGCCGGAGGCTTTCGACAGGGTCACCGGTGGGAATGAACTCCATGGCCACATAGCGGTCGTACTTGAGCATGGCAAGCTTCTTATAAACATTGGCGTAGTTGATCTCACCCGTCCCAGGCTCGTGCCGGCCGGGGACGTCAGCCACGTGGACCAATCCCAACTTATCGATATTCTTTTCCAGTTTTTCTATCAGGTTGCCCTCGGAAATCTGCTCGTGGAAGAAGTCGTCGAGGAATTTCACCCGTGGGTGGCCCACGCGGCTGATGATCTCGAAGCCTTCCGCCGCCGACCAGAGGTAATAGCGCGAATTCTCCTCGAGGTCGATATTCTCGAGCAGAATAGTGATGCCCTTCTCCTCCGCAATTTCCGCCGCGCGCTTCAGCCCTTCGATGCAGCTCTGGTGCTGGGCCGCTCGCGACAATCCCGGCACGACGTCTCCCGACATGACGATGATCGCGCGGCATTCGATCTTATCCATGGCCGGAAGCGCCTGGCGGAGGTCGGAGAGGAAAGCTTCCCGCGCCTTCGGGTCTCCCACGCCATGTGCAAGCCCAGCCGTTACGTCGAATGTGATCCCCAGCTCACGCCGTTTGCGATTGGCTCTGCGGAAGTCCTCTTCCGACCAGTTCTTATACTCGCTACCGACCAATTCCACGGCGTGGTAGCCGGCTTCCGCGACCTTCTCAAGCCGCTCTTCAAACGGCAGCTTTTCAAACACTGTCCAGAGCATTACGGAGATTTTGAAGGGTACTCGGGGGGCCTCCCCCTCTGGTAGCGCAGATTCGGCATGGACCGGCAAAGCCGCCAGGGTCGGCGCAGCTAAAGCCGTGCCGGCGAGAGTACGGCCGAATTGACGACGATTCATAATTGTGACCTCCTGTTCATGGATGGGATCCGCTTCTCGTACGCAGAGCCGCGTCGCAGCTCAATGACCGCCTCCGGTGCAGCCTGCGGGAGGGCACGGGGATGAAAACAACCCGTTACAACGGCAGTCTCACCCTCGCCTCGCATCCTTGGCCCGAGCGCCGGTTCTGGAGGGTCAAAGAGCCTCCGTGCGCCTCGGCGATTTGCCGGCTGAGGACGAGTCCGATGCCTGTACCCACGGCCTTGGTAGTGAAGAACGGCACAAAAAGGTTCGTGGTGTTGGGAAGGCCCGGCCCCTCGTCTTCGACCAATAATTCCACGTAGTCTCCGTTGCGTCTCCAGCCAAGCTTCACGCCGCCTCCGGTTTCGAGCGCCGCATCCACCGCATTGCGAAGGAGGTTGATCAGCATCTGCTCGAGTTGGTCGGGGTCAGCCTGGAGCGTCAAATCCGGCCCTGCAACCAGGGTCACGGGCAGGCGTCGCTCGAGGCCGACCACGCGGCGCACTAGAGCCCCTAGACCAGCCGGCTGCAATTTCGGCGAGGGTAAGCGCGCCAGGCGTGAATAGCCTTCCATGAAACGGCTCAGCGATTCGGCGCGCCCTTCGATAACGCTCAAGCCGCGGCGTGCATCCTCGTCCCAGTCGGGCGGGCGCGGCTGGCGGGCCAGCAGGCTGCCGAGCGTGCCTGCCATGGACTTGATGGGAGCCAGAGAATTATTGAGCTCGTGTCCCAAGACGCGGATGAGCCGCTGCCACGCTTGCCGCTCCTCTTCGCGCAGGGCCTGGCTGAGATTGGCAAGCACCAGCATCTGATGAGGCCGGCCATGCTCGCGAAAGGTGCTGCGCCGGATTCCCCATCGGCCGGCGTCCCCCGGGAAGGACATCGACATCGTCCGCACCGGCTCGCCCCCGAGGCATGCGCTCAACCCAAGTTCCGTGGCCGTCTGCCCCAGGATTCGCTCCGCAGGCTGCGCCAGCAGGCGCTCGCCGGCGCGGTTCAAAAGCCGGAGCCGCTGCTCGCCGTCGAAAGTGAAAATGGCCACATCGATTTCCTCCATCACTTTGCGCAGCAGCGCCGTGGCTTCGAGGGAGGAGAGCCGCTGGTCGCGCAACATTTCGCTGAGCGCATTCACTTCCGTGAAGACCTCACCCAGCGCGGAGCCGGAGCGCGTCCCCCTGCCACGAATCGAGTAATCCTCCTCCCTTAGCGCCGAAAGCAGGTTGGAAATAGTCTGAAGGGGGTGAGCCACTTTCCCGCGCAAAGCGAAGGAAAACCCAAGCCAGACAACTACCAGAATGACGGTCAGGGTCCACCGTGTTTGGGCGGAGTAAACCCCCGTCCACAACAGGACAAGGGCAACGAGGAGGGCGGGGAAGCCGGCAGCCAGAGCCATGAGCACCAGGCGATTTTCGAACACCACGTGGCGACGCCGCGCCGCTGCGGGCGGTACCCGCGTGATGGTTCTCGGGGTTTCAAAGTCTTGGGCCATCCACAGTACCGATTGTCGATTGATAATTGCCGATTGACGATTGTCAACTGCTAGCGAACGCCAGGGCCATTCGTTTCGACGAACGAGTTCGATGCTTCGCAGCCCCGTATTTTTGAGGTGCGGACTCCTCTTTTCGCCAATCGAAAGAGACCATCAGCAATCGACAATCGGCAATCCACAATCATCCATCGGTAATCACATAGACTACAGCCCGTACTTCCGCAAGCGGCGGTAGAGGCCGCTGCGACTCAAGCCCAGCGCCGAGGCCGCTTGGCTCACGTTCCCGCTGTACCGCGCCACGGCTTTCTTGATGAGAAGGCACTCCACTTCCTCGAGGCTCAGCTCCTCCAGGCGCGACCCGCCTTCCCGCTCTGCCCGCAAGCCAAAGTCACTGGGCCGCACCACATCGCCTTGTGCCATCAGGACGGCCCGCTCCACCGCATGCTCGAGCTCGCGCACGTTGCCGGGCCAAGCATAATCCAGAAGGAATTGGATTGCCGCGGGTTCAAAGGCGGTCAGGGACTTGCGGTAACGCTCGGCATAACGCCGCAGGAAGTAATTGGCCAGCAGCGGAATATCCTCGCGCCGTTCGCGCAGGGCGGGAAGGCGAATTTCAATGGTGTTGAGGCGAAACAGAAGGTCTTCGCGGAAGCGGCCGGCCTGCACTTCCTGGGTGACGTCCGCATTGGTGGCCGAGAGCACGCGCACGTCCACGCGCCGGGTCTTAGAGGAACCCACTCGTTCCATCTGCCCGGTTTCGAGAACGCGCAGGAGCTTGGCCTGCAAGTTAATGGGGACATTGGCAATTTCATCCAGGAACAAGGTTCCGCCGTCGGCAAGCTCGAAACGGCCCACGCGGTCTATCTTGGCATCGGTGAATGCGCCCTTGACGTGGCCAAACAGTTCACTCTCAAACAGGCCTTCGGAAAGCCCCCCAGCGTTTACGGTCACCATGGGCTTCGCCGCCCGGCCGGACAGGGTATGGAGGGTCTGGGCAACGACCTCCTTTCCGGTGCCGTGCTCACCTGTAATCAGAACGTTGGCATCCGAAGGGCCCACGCGCGAGATCAGTTCCAGCACCGGGCGCATGGCGGGCGATTCCGCGATCAGGGTGGGGCGTCCCTCGGCGCGGAGCAGGCGGTTCTCCGCTTCCAGGCGAAGGCCCTGCCGCAACGCCCGGCTAAGATCGATCTGGGTGCGGAGAATAGCGAGTAGGCGGGCATTGTCCCAGGGTTTCTGGATAAAGTCCCGCGCGCCCCGGCGCATGGCCTCCACCGCAACTCCCACGCTGCCCCAGGCGGTCATCACCACAACGGGCAAAGTGCTGTCAATTGCCTGGAGGCGCTTCAGCAGGTCCAGACCTTCTTGGCCGGAAGTGGTATCGCGAGCAAAGTTCAGGTCCATCAACACCAAGTCGAAATCCTGGGCGTCGAGCGCCGCCAGGATCCCGGCCGGGGAAGTCGCCGACTCAGTTGCGTAACCCTCGCCCTTGAGCAGCAACCGAACGGCTTCCAGCACATCGGGTAGATCGTCAGCGATGAGAATTCGTGTCATAGAATTGATGATTGTCGATTGCCGGTTGTCGATTGACGATTGCCTGATCGTCGATGGACGATGGTCGATTGACGATCGTCGAACGATTGTCGGTTATCGATTGCCCGCGGGTTCCCCGCTTCGATTTTTGGGTTTCGTCTTTCCATCAATCGGCAATCCTCAATCGAAAATCGGCAATTATGCGGCTTGTTTCGCCGTCTTCCGCGCGGCGACACTGATTGCCACCAGCTCATTCGCCTCTTTCAAGAGGTCGTTCAATCGCATGGGTTTGACCAGGCTCGACTGGTGCAACAATTCCAGCCAGTAAAGAGTCTCGTCCGCCTCTTCGACGACCACCGAGAGCTTCGCCGCGAACTCGGCGCGAGATTGGGCGCGGCAGGCAGCTCTGTAGTTGGCTCCTACAGAGGTCGCAGACCGCAGGAGTTGGCGGCCAATGACCTGACCAGCCGTGCTACGGGGCAGAGTGTCAACAAGCGTGATCACGCGTAGGGCAAAGGCCTTGGTTCGCGCTTGCAATTCACCTGGAGTCATAGGCTCAGCCTTGTTGGTTCCCGTCGGTCGATGATCAATCGGCGAGTGACCGCCATCCAAGATCGTCAACGAATGGCTCTCAAACCGACACTAGAAAATCGGAAATCGAGGATTAATCGACCATCGTCAATCGACCATCGACAATCGTCAATCGGCCATCACACGATCCAGCCGTCCGCCAGACGGACGATGCGGTGGCTGTAAGCGGCATTGGTTTCCGAGTGCGTCACCTGGATGATGGTGGTGCCCTCCTTGTTTAGCTTCGTGAACAGTTCCATGATTTCGCGGCCCTGGTCGGAGTGCAAGTTGCCCGTCGGCTCGTCGGCCAGGATAAGTTTTGGGTTCGCAATCACAGCCCGCGCCACGGCCACCAATTGCTGCTGGCCTCCTGAGAGCTGGTTGGGGAAGAGGTCCTTCTTCCCAACGATATGAAAGCGGTCCAGCGCGTCCGCCACGAGGGCCTGACGCTCCGAAGCCTTGATATTCCTGTAAGAAAGAGGGATGTCCAGGTTCTCAGCGACGGTAAGGCCATCCAAAAGATGGTATTGCTGAAAAACAAAGCCCACGGTCTGCTTTCCGATTTCTGCCCGCTGTTTCAGACTCATTTTATGGACCGGGCGCTCCATCAGGTAGTACTCGCCTTCCCAGTCTCCATCCAGCATTCCAATAATACTCAGGAGTGTGGTCTTCCCCGCGCCGGATGGGCCCATGATGGTAACGAATTCCCCTTCGGCAACATCCATGGTAATCCGCCGCAAAACGTAATACCTTCCCGGCCCCACCGGATAATACTTGTCGAGATTCCTCAAAGTGATCATTGGGTTTTCCTCGTTGTCAGTCGTCAGTAGTTTTATAATTTACCATTTATAATTCACTATTCCTAATTCCCAGAATAGGCGCCTGTAAGGCAGCGCCTATTCATACCTCAGCGCAACGATAGGATCAACCCTCGTCGCCCGGCGGGCGGGAATGTAGCAAGCGGCCAGAGCCACCACAAGCAGAATCAGGCACGTTAAAGCGAAGGTGGACGGATCGAAAGCGCTGACCTCGTAGAGTTGGCTGCGGAGCAACTGCGCCAAAATAGAAGCTGCCACCGCTCCGGCCAGAACGCCGACTAGCGCCAGCCGCAGTCCCTGGCGGATCACCATATCCCACACCTGCCTCCGCTCGGCGCCCAGCGCCATGCGAATCCCTATTTCGCGCGTGCGCTGAGCGGTGCTGTAGCTGATGACCCCGTAAAGGCCGATAGCCGCCAGGAACAGCGCCAGCGCGGAGAAAATCTCGAGCAGCGAGGCGGCGATCCGCTGCGGGCCGAGCGAGCCGGCAACATATTGCTCCATTGTCCTGAAGTCCGCCGCGGGTTGCGCTGAATCCACCGATGCGACAGCCCCTTGAATTGCAGAGGCCAGCGTTGCCGGGTCAGCCTTGGTCCTGACCAAAAGAAACGCCTGCGGAAGCGGCTGCTGCAGCATCGGGTAGTAGCAAACGCCTTTACCCGAGTCGCCCACCAGAGCCGACTGCATCACATGCGCAACCACGCCCACAATTGTGGCCCAGGGACCGCCCCGCCGGAGACGTTGACCAACGGGGTCCTGGTTGGGCCAATATCGTCGCGCGAGGTTCTCGTCGATAATCACCACCGGTTGCCTATCCAGACGGTCCTGATCAGTGAAATACCGCCCTCTCCTTAGGGAAATGTGCAGGGTTTCGAAGTACCTGGGCGTAATCCAGTTCAGCATGCTGTGCGGCCCCGGGTCACCCGGTCCGACCGGTTGCGCTTCGATGGAAAATGAAGAAGAGGGATCGTATCCGGTAAACGGCGGCGCCTCCACCACAGCCGCGGAAGAAACTCCGGGAATGGCAGCAAGCCTCTCAGTGACGGCGCGGTAGAAGGCCACCTGCTTCTCTTCAGTATTGTACTGATTCTCCGGGAGCTGAACGGTGGCGGTCATCACTCCTTTGGGGTCAAATCCTGCATCGACCTGAGCCATGCGAGTGAGGCTCTTGAGCAGCAACCCGGCGCCCACCAACAAGACCAAGGCCATGGCCACTTGCCCCACCACCAACAGCTCCCGGAGGCGCAGGCGGCCGCGGCTGGAGGTAACCGTTCTTGCCTCCTCCTTGAGCATTCCGCGATGTCGATGGCTGAAAACCTCACCGGTGGGCACGACTCCGAGAAACACCCCGCTCAGGGCCATCAGCAGCGCGGCGAACAAGAGCACGTGTCCATCCACGCACGCGGAGAACCGAGAGGCGAGACCTCCCGAGGCCAGTCGTAGCAAGAGTCCAGCGCCGTCGTAAGCCGCTATGACGCCGGCGAGGGCGCCGCCAGCCGCAAGGAGGAAGCTTTCCACCAGCGCCTGCCGAAGCAAGTCCCCCCTTTGCGCACCCAAGGCCACGCGAACGGCAAATTCCTTGCTGCGCGCGGATGCCCTGGTGAGCAGTAGACCCCCGATGTTCGAGCAGGCGATCAGCAGGACGAACCCCACCGCGCCCAGCAAGATCAACATCGGCACCCGATAGGCGCCGGACGTGTATTCTGTGAACGGAACCACGAACATCCCCCAGCCCGACTCTTTGGCATAGGTGTTTGCCTTGGGGTAAGCCTGAAAAATTCGCCCGGTCAACACTCGCACAAAGGCTTCCGCCTGGGCGCGTGAGACCTCCGGTCGCGATCGGGCCACAACAAAGAGGGACTCGTTGAAATAATTATCAGGTGAAAACCAGTCTGGGGTGAGGCCCAGTGGAATCCAAAGCGCAGTCTGCCGAGGCCAGTTGAAGTCCGGCCCCATCACCCCGACCACGCGGTAGTCCACGTGATTCAACTGAATGCTTCTGCCGACGATCGCAGGATCGCGGCCGAAGAGTTGCTGCCAGGTATCGTAAGCGAGCACGGCGACTTGGTTCGCGTGAGGCTGGTCTTCCTCCGGCCTGAAGATGCGGCCAAGCACAGGCCTTGCGCCGAAGGCGTCAAACCACTGCCAGGAGGCATTCGTCACCCTCAGCCGCTGCGGGCCCGTCGGGGAGAGGTAATTGGAACTCTCTTGGTACTCGGCAGCGGCGGAAGTGAATATCTGTTTGCTGTCCCGGATATCTTTGAAACCGGGGGCCGAGATCACGATGCTCTTGAGATTCAGTTTGTCGTACTTCACCCGCACGGCAAACAAGTGATCGGGATGGCTGATGCCCGTGGGGTGCAGGAAAAGCCCGTTGATCATGCTGAAGATGATCGTGTTGGCGCCGATGCCGAGCGCGAGCGAGAGGACCGCGACGGCAGTAAAGCCGGGATTCTTCGCCAACATACGAATTCCGTAGCGGACGTCTTGAACGAATGTATTCACGCTTTGCCTCCACGAGGGCATCCAAATAATGAATGGCGAATAGTGAATCGTGAAACATCACGTTCTTACATATTTTACAATTTACTATTCATAATTCACCATTCACTATTCGTGCCGCAGCGCCACCATCGGATCCACCCTGATGGCCCGCCGCGCAGGAACGTAGACGGCCAGCAACCCGACCGCAGCCACCACCGCCACGGCAGCAGCGAGCCCGGTCAGGTCAGCGGGACTCACCCCGTATAGTGCTGACCTGAGAATCTGTGCCGCCGCCAGCGCCACCCCGAGCCCGATCACTGCCCCGATAGCTAGTCGCGAGACCGCTTCCCGGAAGATGAGCGCTAACACGTCCGTCCGCTCCGCTCCCATCGCCACTCGAACTCCGATTTCGTGCGTGCGCCGGCTAACGCTATAAGCAACGAGCCCATACAGCCCAACGCCAGCCAGGAATATCCCCAACAGGGCGATAGTCCCTATCAAGCCCGCTGCAATGCGGTAAGGGTAAACAGAAATCTGCATGCTCTGCCGCAAGGTAACGAGGCTCACAACGAGTGCGTCGGGATCGGTGTCTTGAATTGCCTTGCGAATTGCTCCGGCCATGGTCGAGGGCGGGGCAGCAGTCTCGATCAGGAGCGTGCCATAGCCGCGCTTTGCCAGCGGCATTGCCGCGAAAATGAAGGGCATAGGCGGTTCCTGAAGAGATTCGTATTTGCCGTTCTCCGCCACCCCAATTATCCTGTAATCGTTATCGTCCATGCGGAAAACCCTGCCCATGGCCGCGTTGGGACTGCCCCAGAACTGGCGCGCCATGGTGTCATTCACCACGACGACATCCCTGGCATCGCTTCTGTTGAAGTCCCGCCCGCAGAGAAGCTGCGTTCCCATGACGGCAAAGTAATCGGCGCCTGCGGCCCTCCCGCCAATTTCCACGGGCTCCGGCGTCACCCCCGGAACCAAGACTCGCCTTTTCCCTCCCCCCATGCCGCTGAGAGGCAGAGAACTTGCGGAACTTACGCGCAAGACCCCAGGCACCTCACGAAGTCGGTCCGCCAGCCGGGGGAAGTCGACCGTCTTATCTTCCGCTGTGGACTGTAAGAAGCCCACCATCACCTTTCTCTCCGGGTCGAATCCGGGCCGTGCCCGCTGAGCTTGCTGGTAACTCCGGAATAACAGTCCACCGCCGACCAGCAGGAACTGGGAGATGGCGATCTGTCCGATCACCAGCGCTCCCCGAAATCGGAAGCGCCGTCTCCCTGTCGGGGCATCACCCTTCAGCGTGGGAACCAAATCGGGACGAGAGGCTCGCAACGAAGGCAGCAGCCCGGCGGCCACGGCCGTCAGTAGCGTTATTGCCAGCGCGTATGCAAGCACTCTGCTGTCCATTCGAAAGTCGAAGTCGAACGACAAAACCCATAGCGGCTGAAGCGCCGGGAGGGCCCGAATCAGCCAAAACGCTGCGAGCAGGCCCACGCCCCCAGCCGCGAGCGACAGGAGCAGATTTTCCACAACCAACTGCCGCACCAAGCGGACTCGCGAAGCGCCCATCGCCGCGCGCACGGCGAACTCCTGCCGCCTCGCTTCGCCCTGCGCCATCAGAATGCCTGCGATGTTGGCGCAGGCGATGAGAATCACGAGCCCGGCTAGACAAAGGATGATCTCCGGAAGAACTCCCATATCTTCAGGGTCTTGCAGGGTAACCTCCTTCCCCTTATACGTATCCGGATACTGGCTGGCGATACGCCTTGCCGCTGCCGTCAACACCGCTTCCGCCCGCGCCTTGTCCACGCCATCGCGCAAACGCACTAATTCACCAACATACGAGCGCCCCCGCTGCATGAAGCCCTGCCGTCGCGCTGCCGGGGCGGCGCTGAAAGGAATCCAAATGTCGACGGGGAGCAGATCAAGACCCGGCCCGTGGAATCCGCGCGGCATAATTCCTACCAGCGAGAAAGGCTGACCAGTCAGAAACAGTGTCTTTCCGACTGCGTCGCTGGCACCTCCGAAATACCGTTGCCACATGGAATAGCTGATCACCGCTGGGGGCTGGCCTTCAAAATGCGCATCGCTCTCCTCGAGAGTCCGGCCGACCATTGCTCTCGCTCCCATAACCGAAAAGTAGTTTTCGGACACGACCTGCCTGAACACGAGTTGCCGCTGGCCAGCCAAATTCAGCATGGCGCCATCCTGGCCGAACGTGGCGGCAAATGAGGCAACGTCACCCGCCTGCGCTTGGTAATCCTGGAGATCGGGATATGAGCTGAATTGAAATTCGCCGGGCCGGTCGGTGCGCACATCCATATAGAAAATATGTCCGATGCCCTGGACCGGCGGAGGCTTAAGAATCAGACGATCCACCACACTGAACAGCGCGCAGTTGGGGCCGATGGCAACGGCCAAGGAGATCACTGCTATGGCAGTCGTACCCGGATTCTTGGCGAGCATCCGGGCTGCGAACCGAATGTCACCGAACATGTTGAACGTACCTCCTTATATCGACTTATCCGGTCTCTTACGCCGCCAAGCGACAAATCACTTCTCATTTGACGCGCGGGGCGCGTGCAGCTTGATGGGCAGCGCCTTCGTGTAGGCTCTGAAGTCTGGATCCGTCGTGAATATGCTCCACTGCCGGGAGAGGGCAATCTGGCAAATCAGAGCGTCCACGATGGAGGCCGCAATTCCCCTTGACCGGCACTCGTTGCTGACCTTGGCGGCTGCTTCGTAGTCTGAAGTCTCGATCGCCTCGTCGGGAAAGGCCCGGAGAGCAACGCGCAGCTTCTCGTACTGGCCCGGAGTCTTAATTCCTGACAACAACTCCAGCCGTATCAAGCCGATGATGCGAACACGTCCCTCCCGGGTGAGGTCCGCCAGCTCGCCGACGATCAAGTGCTCGGCGGCGGTCAAGTTCCGCGGCTTTCGGCGTAGGGCGAGGGACCAAACCGAGGTGTCAACCAGGGCGTTCATGCGCGTTTCCGGCGCCCCCGCTTGTAGTCATAGGCGCCATCATATTCGATAGATCCGAAAAGCGAGAGAATCTGCTGCTGCTTCCGTCGCTGCACATATTCGTCCAGCGCCGCGTTAACGGTTTCCTTCTTGGTGCGGTGCCGGCCCAGCTTTTGGGCCTCAGAGATCAGGCGATCATCGATGGCGAGGTTAGTGGGCACGATTTCCTCCGCACATAATTCTACACAGTCGAATGTGTAAGAGCAATCATTCGTACCTGAGTGCCACCATTGGATCCACCTTGGTGGCCCGGCGCGCGGGAATGTAACAGGCCAAAAGCGCCGCAGAACCGAGCAGCAACACGACTCCAGCAATAGTGACTGGATCGGTCGCGCTCACCCCATACAGCAGCGACTGCATGGCGCGGGTCAGTACGAACGAGCCGGCAAGTCCAACCGCGAGGCCAATCACAGTGGTCAGCATTCCCTGGCCGAGCACAAGGCGCAGGACCGCCGGCGCCCTCGCCCCCAGCGCCATCCGGACCCCAATCTCGTGCGTACGCCTCGCCACCGAATAGGCCGTCACGCCATAGATGCCTGCCACGGCGAGCAGCAAAGCTGTGGCCGCAAAGACGGCCACCAACGTCAGGTTGAGGCGGCGCGTGGCAAGCGACGCGGAGAAGACATCCTGGAAAGTCTGGAAGCGCGGCGCGACGTCGGGCGCCAGGTCTTGCACCACGTGGCGAACGTTTGCCACGAGCGAACTGGGCGGCGTAGCCGCGCGCATCACGACGTTGAAGTCACGCCCGCCACGCAGACGTTGACGGTAGTTGACGTACACGGTGGGTTCAGGAGGCTTCTCGAGGCTCCGGTAGTGCGCGTCGGCAACAACACCCGCCACGGTGAGCAAACGCATGTCGCCATCCATGTTGCCAAACTCGATGGTCCGCCCCAGAGGGTCC
>Ga0187782_10002650_pt1 | contig 13213 bp, 14 predicted proteins | sample 0715_SJ02_MP15_2_FD_132454 | JGI IMG/M metagenome (GOLD analysis project Ga0187782, IMG submission 132454) | Tropical peat soil microbial communities from peatlands in Department of Meta, Colombia - 0715_SJ02_MP15_20_MG | ecosystem: Environmental > Terrestrial > Soil > Wetlands > Peat | place...
AAGAGGGCGGCGTCAAAACGGCGATTGTCGTCCCTGAAGTCTTTCGGCCAAATCAGCGTTGAGAAATTACCGCTTCTTTCAGCTTTTTTTCGAGCCGCAGAACAGCTCGGTCGAGAAAACTGTTCTTCGAACTCCACCGCGCAGACCTGGATTCCCGCCCTCAAAAGGGGGAAACAGTGTCGCAAGGCCCCAGCGCCGAAATCAACAACTCGATCAACCCTCTTCCTGCTAAAAAACGGAACTACAGTTTCAGCGAGAATCTTGTTCGGAGGCAAACCAGCCGAAACGGAGGACGTAACATCAACGGTGATTTTCTTGTGGTTCCTTGCGGTGAGACTGTAAAGAGGGCTGCTCCAAGTATTTGCCATCCCCCGGCTCCTTGTAGGCTAGAATTCCTCTGTTGCACATTCGTCTAGGCATCGTCCGGGGGGAAGACCGGGCACTAATCTGATACCGCTTTACGATAGAGATGTCAAGGCGCGTATCGCGGCCGAAGGTTACCGACGATGGTCGAGCCGATGTAGCCAGCTATTTGGTTAGCCGTGCTGTCGCGTAGAAAGGAATCGGCCCCTACGCTTTCGCCGGCTCCGCCGCCGTGGCTGCTTCGCTGGCGTGCTTTTTGACCATCCTGTTGCGCTGAGCGCGGAGCTTGAGGAAGGTTTTGGCTTCCCGGTAGAGGCGCTTGCGCTCTCGGCCGTCAAAGGCGGCTTTCTTCAGGATGCGGAAGACGGCCTTGGGCCGGAAGTAATACTCGTCATAGAAACGGTGCACCGCAGCGAGAATCTCATCGGCCGGCAATCCGGGGTATTGAATGTGCGCCAGTTGGTGGCCGCCTTCGTCGACCATGCGGTTATCGCCGACGATGAAGCCGTTCTTTACAGCGTAGTCATACAGCTCCGTGCCGGGATAGGCGTGGGCAACGGAAACCTGGATGGTTTCGACGTCCAGTTCTTTGGCGAACTTGATGGTGTTCTTGATGGTCTCGCGGGTTTCACCGGGCAGCCCCATGATGAAATCGCCGTGGATGACCAGGCCCAGCTTGTGGCAATCCCTGGTGAACTGGCGGGCGCGCTCGATGGTTGCGCCTTTCTTGATGTTCTTAAGAATCTGCGGGTCACCGGACTCGTAACCAACAATCAACAGGCGGCATCCGGCTTCCTTCATCGCCTTGAGGGTTTCGAAATCGGTGGTGACGCGTGAGGTGCAAGACCACGTCAGGCCAATCGGCTTGAGCTTGGCGCACAGCTCGATGGTGCGCGCTTTCTGGATGTTGAAGGTGTCATCGTCGAAAAAGAATTCTTTGACTTCCGGCCAGTAGTGTTTTGCCTTCGCCATTTCGGCGGCGACGTCGTCGGTGGAGCGCTTGCGCCAGGGATGTCCGCTCAAGGTCTGCGGCCAGAGGCAGAAGGTGCACTGCGCCGGGCAGCCGCGGGTGGTGTAAAGCGAAACGTAGGGATTCAGAAGGAACGGCACATTGTAACGGGTGACGTCGAGATCGCGCTTGTACACGTCGGTGACGTGGGGCAGGGCGTCGAGGTCCTGGATCTGGGGCGCATCGGGATTGTGGACGACCTTGTCGTCTTTCAGGTAGGAGATGCCGGGGATTTCCTCCAGCGGCTTGCCCTTGGCGTAATCGGTGACCGCATAATCGAACTCCTTGCGGGCGACGAAATCAATCACCGGACAGGCGCGCAGCGATTTCTCGGGCAGAACGCTGACATGCGGGCCGACGAAAGCGATCTTCATTCCGGGATTAGCCGCTTTAATGGCGTGGGCCAGGCGAGTGTCACCAGGGAAACCGGGCGTGCTGGTGAACAAAACAAGGAACTCGTAGTCTTTGGCGATTTCCATGGTCTGCTCGGCCGAAATGTAGTGCGGCGGAGCGTCGAGCAGGCGGGCGCCCTCGAGCATTCCCGTCGGATAAGCCAGCCAAACCGGATACCAGTAAGACTCGATTTCACGCGTAGCCGGCCAGCGCGACCCAGCGCCTCCGTCAAAATTCTCGAATGACGGCGGGTTCAAGAACAAGGTTTTAAGAGGCATAGTTGGTATGTATTTATATTAGCATCCCGAGGGCCGGCAATAATCCAGGGCAGTATTTATGCAGGTGCGAGGGGTTGTTTCATCTAAACACAGGGGGCACAGGGGAATACAGGGTACAGCTTTATTTGCGGCGGGATCCTTCATGTGCTGTGCAGTTTTTTGTTCTCTTGGGTTGGTCGATGGCCCAGGTGCACTCAGGGCAGGCTCACGAGAGCGGCTGTCCCCACATGGACTACTTGTTGCCCAGCGCCCAACTCTCCAGCACTCCCGTGGCGCGCATGAGTTGGACTTGAGTGCGCTCCAGTTCGAACGAGACATCCTGCAAGGCGATCAGGCGTTCGTTGGCCTGCACCCGGGCATCATCGAGGTCATGCAGGTTGGCGGTGGAGGCAAGGCGGGTGCGCACCGCTTCCGCGTTCTTTTCGGCGATCTCATAATCGAGCTGGGCGACATCTCTGGCGGCCTGCATTTGCGTAACCGAGCGTCGCAGGCGCAGCGTTTGCTCAGAAAGCTGATTGCGTGCCGCTTCGGCTTGCTTTTTGGCTTTCAGGGCGTCGGCATCGGCGGCCTGGGCGCGGGCTTTCTGCGCCGCATTGAGAAAAGGAAAGCGGATCACTCCGCCGATGGTGGCATTGTTGCGCCTGAAGCTGCCGGGCTGAAAGTAGATCTGGTAGTTGTTGAACTTGGAAAGCACGGCGTATTGCATGCCAAAGTCGATGCTGGGCATCCAAGATTTGTGATCGCCCTTGGCGACCAAATATTGGGCGCGGGCATGTTCCAGCGCGGCCTGGACCGACGGACTGGAATCCACCGCGGCAGAGCTTTCGTCGGCAGCGAGTTCGGGAAACGAGGGAAGGGAGTCCTCGGTTTCGATGTCCGCTGCGGGCAAGCCGGTGAGTTTCGAAAGGCGCTCGCGCAGAACATCGGCGGCGCCTTCGGCTTCGGTCACGCGCAAATGGACGCGGGCGGCTGACAGGCGGGCTTTGGTCTCGTCGAGTTCGCTGTCAATGCCTTCCTTGACGCGGTCGGCGACGGCCGCCTCAAACTTGCGAGCATCGGCCTCAGCCTCTTTCATACGCAGCAGCCGTTGCTCCCATTTTTGAAGCTCCGCATAGGCAAGCACGGTTTCCTGAATGGTCTGATCGCGCTGATCTTTTCTGCGCAGGGAGGCAGCGGTGTTTTCAGCGCGGGCCGCGCCCAGGAAGTCGGGTAACTCGAAATGCCACAGGGGAGACTGCCCGGTCACGTTGAACAGCGATGGGGCTGCGCCCTCCAGACTGAGGGGAAACCCATAGGACCATCCCAGGCCCGCGCCGGTGGTCATCTGGGGGATGAAGGTGTTGCGCAGTTCGCGGTAGGCGGCGGCGGCGTGCTGCTCGTCAGCGGCGGCGATGAAGCTGGCGGTGGCATGTTTCAAAGCCAGATCGACCATGCGGCGCAACGGAATCGGCTCGGCCAACACCGTAGTAGGCAAGAGAAACACCGCTGCCCATACAATCATCCGCACCGCCAGCCCACATCTGAGCTTGTTGTTCATAGCACTCACCTTTCGAGGTCTGACTTGCAACAATCTTCAACGATTCTACGGAGAGTCCGGCGCAGGAGAAAATGGCAAGGATGGGTACTGTCGAACAGGCGTTTATTCTAGGACGGACAGGCGCAATCCTATAAGATCACTTGCGCGCGCCAGCGCCGGCCTCCATGGATGTGTACCTGATCGACGGGACCTACGAACTGTTCCGATACTTTTTCGCGGTGCCTCAATCAAGCGATGAGAAAGGGCAGGAAATTGGCGCGGTACGTGGCGTTTTGGCTTCGGTCTTGTCCATGGTCGAAAGCGGCGCCACCCACCTCGGGGTCGCGACCGACCACGTCGTCGAGTCGTTCCGTAACGAGCTGTATGCCGGTTACAAGACGAGTGAAGGCGTGCCGGAGGAGCTGCTCTCGCAATTCCCGATTCTTGAAGAAGCCTTGCAGGCGATGGGTGTGATGGTGTGGCCGATGGTTTACTTCGAGGCCGATGATGCTTTGGCCTCTGCCGCCGCCCGGTGTGCCAAAGACGCCCGGGTGCGGCAGGTAGTCATTTGCACGCCGGACAAAGACTTGGCGCAGAGCGTCGTGGGCACGCGGGTTGTTCAACTCGATCGTCGCCGCAACATCGTGCGCGACGAAGCCGGCGTGGTCGAAAAGTTCGGGGTGAACCCACAATCGATTCCCGATTATCTGGCGTTGGTCGGCGATAGCGCCGATGGCTATCCCGGTGTGACGGGGTGGGGAACCAAGGCCGCATCAGCGGTCCTGTCGACCTATCTTCATTTGGAAGAAATTCCGAAGGACTGGCGGGCATGGGCTTCCTCGATCCGCAGGGCCCGCCCGCTGGCGGAGTCATTGTTTGGCGCGTGGGACGACGCTCTGCTGTTTCGCACACTGGCTACACTTCGCCTGGATGTGCCGGTTTTCAACTCCGTCGAAGAACTGCGTTGGACGGGACCACGCCCGAACTTCGAGGCGCTTTGGCGTTTGAAATCGCCCGGTATGATTGATCGCGCAGAGAAGGCCGTCGCCAAACTCAAGTCCGATTCGAGCAAGTGAATTCTCTCAGGGGGCAAGGCGCTGTAACCCATCCTGCGCGGGATGAAAAGAGTGCGCCATATTGAGAGCGGAGCGATATTCCTCAGTGGCGGCGGCGCGGTCGCCTTGTTTCTCTAACAACTCGCCGAGCATGGAATGGGCCTTAAAGGCAGGGGCCTCCTCGGTGGTCGCGGAAGCCAGATAGCGTCGCAATAATCGGACGGCGAGAGGGTAGTCACGTCCGGTTCGCAGCAACAAACCTGCGCCATCCACCAACGCCGCAGGATGATCGAGCGGGCTGGACTCCAGGTTTTGCAGCGCCTGTTGCATGGCATCCACACCTTTTGTGCGTCTGTAGAAGCCTGCGAGGTTAAGCCAGGCGCGAGCGCCGCCGTGACTGGCGTCGACGGCAGCGCGATACTCTCGCTCTGCCGCGGCGCGGTCTTTTTCCCGTTCGGCGATTCGCGCCCTGACCCAGTGAGCCATGCCGGGATTTTGGCGTGCAATGAGGTCGGCTTGGGCGCGAGCCTTGTCTTTGCCGCCTCCCACGATTCCGGGCGCTTCCAGATAAAATTCAGCGAGGTCAGTGCGAGCCTCCCAATTGTCGGGGGCAAGCTCAACCGAGCGTTCCAGTTCGCTGCGAACTTTTCTGGCAAGCCCGGCAGCACTGAAGAAGCCGGCGCGGTTTGCCTTTTCGCCGTCGATCCGCCCAAGCCACAGGTGAAACAGCGCGTTGCCGGGCGCGAGTTTGACGGCTTTTTCGCATTCCGGGATGCCGGCGTCCCATGCGCCGAGTTCGAAATGGGCGCGGCAGAGCAGGTTATAAGCTTCGGCGGTGGGTGTCTGGCGAATCTGATGCTCGAGCTGATCGATGGCCTGATCTACGCGGCCGGCGGCCAGCAGATCCTGAGGCGTCTGGGCGAAGAGCAGCGTCGAAAGCGACAGCGCCAGGAACCGCGTTAAGTTGATCCACCACCTCATGGGCTAAGGGACGACCTGAACGCGCGCGCGGTCAGTCAGAGGCTTGGATTCGGTGGAGGAGAGAGCAACCACGGCGTTCTCCGAAAGCCCGTCGGTGATCTCGACCTGGGTCAGGTTTTGCAGAGAGATCTGAACTACCTGGCGCTTCAGCTCTCCGTCGATTACCTGGTAGACGTAGGGGTGCGTATCGTCCATGCGAACGGCTTCGCGGCGAACCGTGAGGACGCCCGTGTGCTCGGCGGTAATGATGGTTACGCCGACATTCACGTTGGGCAAAAGACGCAGGTCGTGGTTGTCGACGGTGCAGGTAACCTCCCCCACATTGCGCGAGCTGCGGACTTTCACCGTCGCGGGAACGGTGCTTACGGTTCCATGCCAGAGACGTTCAGGGAGTGCATCCCAGGTGACCTCAATTTTTTGTCCGATCGACAGGCGGCCGATATCGGGTTCGTCGACGAAGGTGCGCACCAGCATTTGTGTGAGATCGCCTTCCTGCAAAAGAAGCTCTCCGTTTTGCACGTAGCCGCCCTGTTTCACGGGAAGGGCATACACAACCCCGTCAAACGGCGCGCGCACACTGGATTTACGCAGAGCATCTTCGGCGGCGTCGTAGGCGGCTTGCGCTTCCTGCGCCTGGCCCAGCACTTTGGCCGCTTCCGGCTGCGAGTAGCGGGCTTTCTGTTTTTGTTCCAGGAGGGTCACATCGGCTTGGGCTCTTTGCAAGGCGTCCTCGGCTTGCTGGACTTCACCCGCTGAAGCAGCACCCTCCTGCTGAAGATGGCGGTAGGCGTCAAGATTGCGTTGGGCCGTGTCGCGCGCGCTGCGGGCTTTGACCAATTGCGCTTCGAGAGTCAAAATTTCTTCTCGCGTGCCACCGGTGCTGATCTGCGACTCTTCCGCTTGAGCCGCTTTGATCTGGGCTTGGGCGCGCGCGGCCTGGCTGCGCAAGTCGGCATCATCGAGCTGAAGAAGAAGCTGGCCCTGGTGGACGTGGTCTCCTTCCTTCACGAAAAGATGCCTGACCGTTGTTGCCACCGGAGAATGCGCTTCGAAGTTGCGGATGGGTTCGATTTTGCCGTTGGTGGAAATAAGGCTGCGGATCGGACCGCGCTCCACCATGGCCGTACGGATCTTTAGCGGGCCGGGACGCGTGAAGACTGGGATCAGGGCCAGCGCGGCAAGAATTCCCACCGTCAGCCAGGTGCGGCGCTTGCGAATCGCGGGCCGTCCATTCGAATTGTGGTTGGTTGTCAACCGATTATCTTCCCGCGCGCAACGCGGAAACTTCAAGTCTTACTTTACCACTGCGACGGAACCGAGGAATGGCTTCATCGCCCGCCGTCATTGTATGGTTAGATGCCTGCGTGCGAGGGCGGATGCGGGGTCGGAGGCTACAATAATCCCATGCCGAAACGCAGCCGCTATACCGCCGAGCACGCCGCGGCCGGGCTGAACGCTAGGTTTCCGGAGATTGAGACCTGGCCCAACCAGTTTCCCGGATATGAGATTGTGATCGATGATCCCGAATTCACTTCGGTGTGCCCCAAGACGGGATTGCCCGATTTTGGCGTGATCACGCTGCGCTACCAGCCCGACAAGCTGTGCCTCGAACTTAAATCGTACAAAGAGTATTTGCAGTCGTACCGCAACCTGGGGATTTTTCAGGAGAACGTCGTCAACCGCGTGCTCGAAGACGTGGTGCGCTGGGCGAAGCCGGTGTGGGCCGAGGTGAAGGGCGAGTTTCGGCCGCGCGGGGGGATTTCAACGACGATTGTGGCGAAGTGGCCGCGGGGAGAACGATCAACGCGAAGCTGATGACGACTCTTCGGCCAGCATATCAGCCGGCAGAGGCAGCTCGCGGCTCGATGCGAGCAATTTCCGCCGCGTGTGTAGACAGCACCCGGCTTACTTCGTATCCCGCCTGCAAGTTCAGCCAAAACTGCTCGGTCGTTCCAAAGAAGCGCGCCAGGCGAACAGCTGTATCCACGCTGATGCCGCGGCGCTCAAGGACAATGTCGTTTACCCGAGGAACGGGAACGCGGATCCGCTTCGCCAGTTCATACCGCGTGATTCCCATCGGCTTCAGAAATTCTTCGCGAAGAATTTCGCCCGGATGGACTTTCCAGTTAGGCGCACCTTTTCTCAGAACACTCATTTTTCCAACGCTCCTGCCATTGAACGACCTTGCCGATTCTAGTGATAGTCCGTGATCTCGACGTCGTAGGCATCGTGGCCACGCCAGACAAAACAGATTCGATATTGATCGTTAATTCGGATGCTGTGTTGTCCCTGGCGGTCGCCGCGCAACTTCTCCAATCGGTTACCGGACGGGATTTTCAGGTCATCCAGTTTCGCCGCTCCGTCGAGCATGGCCAGCTTTCGCTTTGTCACGCTAGCTGGCGGAGAGCCGCTGGTCTTTCCGGTTCTCCAGATTTCCGCCGTTTCCTCGTTGGCGAAAGTCTTTATCACTTCCCTTTATAATAACGTAACGCGTTAATAATGTCAATCATTATTACAAAAGCCGACGCCCTGTGCCGCTGGGCATGCTATATTCGCTCGACCCGTGGCTCCAAAGAAACTCTATCCCCGCACGGCGCTGGCTTTGCTGACGGCGCTGAACCTGCTGAACTATATCGACCGGTCCGTGCTGTTTGCGGTGCAACCGCTGGTGCAGGCCGAGTTCGGCGTGAGCAATGCCCAGATCGGGTACCTGACCAGCGCCTTCCTGCTCTTCTATATGGTGGCCGCGCCTTTCGTGGGGCCGCTGGCCGACCGCTATTCGCGCAAGCGCATCATTGTGGGCGGCGCGATCTTTTGGAGCGGGCTCACGTTGCTGACGGCTGTGACCCACACCTATACGGAACTGCTGATTCGGCACACCCTGGTGGGTATTGGAGAAGCCACATTCGTGACCATTGCTCCCACCTTTGTTTCCGACCTTTTTCCGGAACGGGAGCGGGGACGGATTCTCGGCGTATTTTACCTGGCGATTCCGGTGGGCACGGCTGCGGGATATCTGCTGGGCGGAAATCTCAGTCCTCACTATGGCTGGCGATTCCCTTTTTATGTGGCGGCAGCGCCCGGTTTTGTGCTGGCCCTGGCGGTTCTATTCCTGCGCGAACCGGAACGGGGACAGTTTGACTTGATCAAAGAAACTCCCGAGCGGGCAACGTTGCTGGGGTTGGCGCGCAATCCGGGATTCTGGGCGGCGACCTTGGGCATGGCAATGATGACGTTCGCACTAGGAGGAATTCAGGTGTGGATGCCGACATTTCTATCGCGCGTCAGGGGGTACTCGCTCGAGTCGGCCAACTTCCGGTTTGGATTGATTGTTGTGGTGGATGGGATTCTGGCGGCGCTGGCGGGAGGATGGCTGGGAGACTATCTGTTGCCCAAGATGAAGGGCGCTTATTTCTTCGTTTCGGCGGCCAGCATGGCTGTGGGGGTGCCGTTGATGATTGTGGCGCTGTTCAGCCGGGGCAGGATCATGCTGCCGGCGATCGCGCTGGCGGCTTTTTTCCTGCTCCTCAATACTTCGCCGTTAAATGCGGCCATTCTCAATTCGGTGGGGGCGCACATTCGCGCCACCGCATTCGCCGTCAGCCTTTTTATGTATCACCTGCTGGGCGACGTACCGTCGCCGGCGCTGATGGGTTATGTGGCTGACAAGCGGACACTGCAAGCTGCGTTTATCCTGCCAGTGATCGCCATGATTCTCTCTTCTGCCATACTGTTCTATGGGATGAGATTCGCGGCGGACATTCGCTCAGATTCCTCGCCGGTGCTGTGAAACGGTTCGAAGTGAAATCTTATGGCAGCGAAGGCCGCCAAATCTCATGAATATCCATGCATTATTTTCATTGGATAGCCGGCACGATTCTCGGACTGGCATGGTTTTCCCGGATTGTCGATGCGGCGATGGGAATGCCCAGCGTTGCCGATATCTCCCGGCCGGAGTGGAATCGTAATCCGGTCTCGCCTTCCGGTAACCCTCGCGTCTCAGTCATTGTGCCGGCACGCAATGAAGAAGAAGACATCGAGCAATCGCTGACTCGCCTGCTCGCACTCGATTACGACAACTACGAAGTGATCGCGGTGAATGACCGGTCGACGGACCGGACGGGCGAGATCATGGAGAGTGTTAGTTCCCACTTCTCGCAAAGGCAGCGAGAAGTGGGGCACCCAAATCTACAGATTATTCACCATGACGAGCTGCCTCAGGGATGGCTGGGTAAAACTCATGCGATGTGGACCGCTGCCGATCAGTCCGCCGGTGAGTGGCTGCTTTTCACCGACGCCGATGTGCTTTTTAAGTCCGACTCCCTGCGGCGCGCGCTGGCTTATGCCGAGGCGGAGCACGCGGATCACGTGGTGCTGTTTCCGCAGATGATCATGAAGAGCCCGGGCGAGTACATGATGATCGCATTTTTTCAGACCCTGTTCGTGTTTGGGCACCGGCCGTGGAAGGTGGCCGATCCCAAGACCGGGGATCACATGGGAGTGGGCGCTTTCAATCTGATTCGCCGCAGCAGCTATGAGACTGTGGGCACCTACGCAACGTTGCGCATGGAAGTGGTGGACGACATGAAGTTGGGCAAGGTGGTGAAGAATGCCGGCTTCGCGCAGCGCAATGTGTTCGGCGGCGATTTGATTTCGATTCGCTGGGCACGCGGAGCCATGGGCGTAGTTGACAATCTTACGAAAAACTTCTTCGCCGTCCTGTCGTTTCAATGGTGGCGGACGCTGCTTTCAGCCTTCGGGTTGGCATTTCTGAATCTCATGCCTTTCCTGGGCGTGTGGCTGGCGCATGGCTGGGCACGGGTGCCCTACGTGGCGGCTTTGGCGTCGATGTTATTGATTTACGTGGGCATGTCGTGGCGGTCGAGGATTCCGCCTTATTATTTCCTGCTTCATCCGATCAGCACGGCGCTGTTTGTCTACACCCTGTTGCGGTCTATGTTTCGCACCTTGCGCAATGACGGAATTGAATGGCGGGGAACGAGATATCCGCTGGAGGAGCTGAGGAAGGGGATGGTGTGAGGGGATTTTGTAATGGCATAATTGGGTAGTTTGTAATTTGAGCTGCGAAGATTCCAGATTGCGAAACTGCCCGATTAACAGAGTCAATGTTCTGCGTCGGCTTCGTCGCCGTAGGTGGCGCTCGGGCTCAGAGTGGGCTTGGGCGGCTTCAGCTTTTTCGGGGGACGAATGCGTCCGGCGCTGTAGTGGCCTTGCTTTTCGACATCGTAGTTTTTGGGCAGGGGCGGAATCAGGGTCGATCCTGCGGTTAACTGGCTGACCTTTTCGAGGATGATTTCCGGACGGCCGCGATAAAGCTTGATGGGACCGTGGATTTCGATGACTTGTCCCGCGAGGCGGCGCACGTCGCCGACGTCTTTCAGATCGGACGGAAAAACCACAACCGTGAACGGGCAAGCCATCTGGTCTTCGCAGAAGTCGACAAAATGAATGCCTTTGGCGCCAACTTTTACGCGCACCACTTTCCCTGTAATGCATTTGGTTTCGCTGACGTGCTGGGCTGCTTGATTGATGGGCAGGCAGTCGGAGGCGCGCAACCGAGCTGGCAGCATGAAGCACAGCAACCCCATGACAGTGACGCCGAGCTGTCGGCGAAGATTGATCACGACCTCAAATTGTAGGAGGAATTGGAAGCGGAAATCTGTGACGGGAAGAAATTATTCGCGCCGAGTTCCAGAATGGAACTCGACGGAAGCCCCACTTCTCGCGCACAGAAGCGAGAAATGGGCAGTGGGTCAGTTTGCAATGAAGCGAGCCAAACGCGCCCATTCGACGCCCTCCCTGCGGTCGGTTGCTCAGGGCAGGCTGCGTGGTTTCGCGCGGCTCGCTCAGGTTCCCTTCGGCATTCGCCTCAGGGCAGGCTCTCGCTTCGCAAAAAGCGCTTGCTCGCAATGACAATTTGAACTGACCCGCAACCGCTACTTAAATCCCTTCACCGCCGCCGCTTCGTCGTCTTTCACGTCGAATACGGTGTACAGCTTCGTGATCTGAAGCAGGTCGTGAACTTTCTTGGTGAGATTGAGCAGTTTGAGTTCGCCACCCTGGTTCTTGGTGGTGGTGAAAGCGCTGACCAGTTCGCCGATGCCGGAGCTGTCGATGTAGTTGACATCGCCGAGGTTGAGGATGATCTTCTTGTTGCCCCTGGAGAGCAGGTCGCGCACGGTATCGCGCATCATGACGCTGCCTTCGCCGAGAGTGATGCGGCCGCTGCAATCCACGATGGTGACTCCATCGACTTGCCGTGTACCAACCTTCATTGTCACTGGGAAGCCTCCTTGCCGCCCGCGGTGTGCCCGTGGACGTGCTTGATCAGTTTGAGTTCAGTGCCAGTTTTGGAGGGGCGAATCTCCACCACATCCATAAACGAGCGCATAAGGAAAATCCCGCGTCCGGAGGTTTTGAGCAGATTTTCCGGCGCCAAGGGATTGGGAATCTTGCTCAGGTCCATGCCCGGGCCCTGATCGCGGATCGTAATGATCAAGTCGCCGCCAATTTGCTCAAAAGCGAGGGTGACCTTCTTGTCAGGAGCATACGCGTTGCCGTGCAAGACGGCGTTCACCGCGCCTTCGCGGACGGCCATGGAAATCTGCATGACTTCATCGTCGCCAAAACCGAGGTCGGTCGCGATGCGCGTGGCCTTTTGCTCGGCACTGTCAATCGTCTCCAGCGAGGAGTCCATCGTGTAGGAGACCCGTTGCTCGGTCATGGCCATGGACGAAGTTGAAATTAGAGTATACGACCGGGAGGGCTCGGGGGGAGAAAGCCGTCCGCAGACGCTCGCCAGATCTGATTCCCGGCGAATGCGGTAGTTTGCCTGTCGAAAGCGGAATTGTCAAACCACGCTTCCGGCTATGTCAAAGCTTTTTAGAAATGTCCTCGCTTCCGGCTCTTCCGGCTCCGAGCAGGGAAAGAGCGGGCTTATAATCGGGGCCTCGTGACAGAACCCCAACCAGCGCTCAGCCTGAGAGAACGACTGCGACGAATCTTTCTGCGTACGGTGCTCACGGTCGTCGCAGTTGCGATTCTCACGTTCCTGGCGGATCTGGCTGTGTTTCGCATTCGCGTGTGGATTCATCGCAATCCCTACGGATCGGTGACGGTAACCCACTACTATGCAGTGCTGCAAAAGAACGGCAAGACGCAATTCATCTTCGATCCTCCCCAGCCTTGGCCTTGCGTGAATGCTTTATTTCCACACGGCGGATCGCTGCCGTGCTGGTATCTGGAGAAGCATCCAGAGCAACGGACTGACATTTAGAGGCTTGCTGGGAAGAGATGATCAGAAAGAGCAAAACGAGAAGAGAAACCGGATCGGCTAGAATGATGCGACGATTCTGGACGTGTCGAAGGGACGGGGGATGCATGTCCAAAAGATTTTCAGCGGGCGTGCTGGTGGTCGCGCTGGTTTCAATATCGATGGCGGCAAGCGGCACTCAGTCGGACGCGCAGCTGCGGAAGGCGTATCGCTTCCAGAAGGGAGGATGGACATATGTGCATCTGCAGGGCTTGCCGTCGGAGATCGGCTATCAGCATGGGTATTTGTTAGCTCCCGAGATTGCCGACGCATTCGAGGCGATCA
>Ga0187782_10002651_pt1 | contig 13207 bp, 12 predicted proteins | sample 0715_SJ02_MP15_2_FD_132454 | JGI IMG/M metagenome (GOLD analysis project Ga0187782, IMG submission 132454) | Tropical peat soil microbial communities from peatlands in Department of Meta, Colombia - 0715_SJ02_MP15_20_MG | ecosystem: Environmental > Terrestrial > Soil > Wetlands > Peat | place...
CTTCGGGAAGATCGCTGCCGCGGCTGATCTGGGTACTAGCAACTGGGTACTGGGTACTGCCTCTGCTAAACTTCCCCCATGCTTGCGGAATACGCGGTGCACGTGTCGCACTCCCGCGGACGCCGCTTTCCTGAGCCGCAGCACCCCTACCGCAACGACTTTCAGCGCGACCGCGACCGCGTCATCCACGCCCGCGCCTTTCGCCGCCTCGAAGCCAAGACGCAGGTCTTCACCCGCCGCTATTCCGACCACTTCCGCAACCGCCTCACGCACACGCTCGAAGTCTCGCAAATCTCGCGCACCATCGCCGGGGCCCTCGGACTCAATGTCGATCTCGTCGAGGCCCTGGCTCTGGTTCACGACATCGGCCATCCGCCGTTCGGTCATGCTGGAGAAAAAGTCCTTGACGCCGCCATGCGCCAGCACGGCCTCTCCTTCGACCACAACCTGCACGCCCTGCGCATCGTCGAAGACTTCGAACAGCGCTACGCCGCCTTTCGCGGCCTCAATCTCACCTTCGAAGTTCGCGAAGGCATCATCAAACATTCCCGCGACTACGATGTGCAAGAACATCCCGAGCTCGCCGAATATCTTCTCGACCAGCGTCCTCCGCTCGAAGCCCAACTCATCGACCTGACCGACGAGATCGCCTACAACACCGCCGATCTCGACGACGGCTACGAAGCCCATCTCCTTTCGCTCGACGAAATTCGCGAAGGCGTGCCGGTCTTCGAGCGCTTCTACGAAGAAGTTGAGAAGATCTATCCAGCCGTGCCCGAAAAGCTCAAGTTCAACGAAACTATCAAGAGAGTTCTCAACCGCTTCGTCGACGACTTAATTAATCACACGCACGCCCGGGTCACGCAAGCCAACATTCACTCGCTGGAAGACGTCCGCGCGTACCCCGAGCGTCTGGCCGCCTTCAGTCCGGCCGTTGATACCGAGCGCCGGCAGAGCAAGACGTTCCTCTACGACAATCTTTATTACAGCCCCGCGCTGTCGGAAGAAAAGGACGACGCCGAACGCGTCGTCAGCGAACTGTTCTCATTCTGGATGGACCACCCTGAAACCCTGCCCCACAGTTATCAGGAGAAAGCGCAGCAGGAATCGCTGCCGCGCGTTGTGTGCGACTACATCGCCGGCATGACCGACAACTTCATCTTCGAACAGTACGAAAAGCATTGCGGAAGTTGATTTCTCCCTGTCTTGGAATCGCGGTCCTTGCATTCTTCACGTGCAAAACGCAAACTAGGGAACCCGAGGCGTTCTTCCTGCGTCGAGTTAGTGGAGAGAGGGTCATCATGAGAGCACCCTACCGTGGCGTAATGCATCTTTTGGCTGCCGCCGTGACATTGTTTGCCTTGCTCACCGCCATGCTCGCGCAAGCGACGCCTGCCCAATCGAGCTCTTCCGGGATCGCACCCAAGAATGATCCCGACGTGCAACATGCCTACGAACTCTACCAACAGGGCAAACAGGCTCAGGCAGCGCCCCTGTTCGAGCAGCTCTGCGCGAAATATCCCAAGGACAACGCATTATGGGAGGCCTGGGGCGTTACTACTCTGAGCTACTCCCAGACTCTGACCGACCCCGACCTGCGCAAGCAAACGCGTGTCCTTGCCCGCTCACGCCTGGTAAAGGCTAGGGAATTGGGCGACAACAGCAATCTGCTCCAGATTCTGTTGAACATGATCCCTGAAGACGGGTCGCAAGGCACCAATTCTCCGAGGAAAGAGGTCAACGACGCCATGCAGCAGGCCGAGGCCGATTTTGCCCGCGGCGACTACGACAAGGCGCGCGAGGGTTATCTCCAGGTCCTGTTGCTCGATCCCAAGAACTATAGCGCTGCTTTGTTCATCGGCGACGTTTATTTCAAGCAGCACATCAACGGCAGCGCAGGAGAATGGTTCGCCAAAGCGATTGAAATCGACCCCGATCAGGAAACCGCTTACCGCTACTGGGGAGACGCGCTCTGGGCCATGAACAAGAGTTCCGAGGCGCGCGAAAAGTACATCCAAGCGATCGTGGCCAACCCATACACCAACCGTTCCTGGATCGGTCTCAATCAGTGGGCCGGCCGGGCCAAGGTCACTCTAAATTGGGTGAAGCTGCAGGACAAGAGTGCGGTCACGCAGAAAGACAAAAACGTCACCATCACTTTGGACAACAGCCTGAAGGACGATCTCAATGGAGCAGCCTGGACGGCTTACGGACTGAACCGTGCGTTGTGGCAAGGGGACAAGTTCAAGAAGGAATTTCCGAATGAACCCAAATATCGCCGCACGATGCGGGAAGAAGCCGACTGCCTGCACATGATGGTGTCTGCGATGGCTGGGCAAAAGGACTTTGAGAAGAAAACGAAAGATCTCGATCCGGCTTTGCTGCAACTCATTCAAATCGACCAAGCCGGATTCCTTGAGCCCTTCACTCTGCTCAACCGCGTCGACAACGATATCGCCAAGGACTACGTTCCGTACCGCGCCGAGCATCGCGACATCATCTACCGCTACCTGGACGAGTACGTCGTCCCGAAAGCCCCGCAACCATAACGCCGGCCGACGAGCAACAACGGTGGCCTTTGCACTTTTTATACCAGTACCCCCAAAATTACCCTCCTACCTCGTCCGGACCTGTTTTTCCTTCGCAAAACCGATTACAATCTCTAAGTAAATCAAGGAGTTAGCTGCTGCGCTTGCGCTGCTCGATTTGGCATCTGACCTGTAATAGAAAGGGCGGCGCAAAGCATTGCGCAAAGATTTTCAGGCCCGGCGTGGCGTCAGCGCGGGGCCATCCAGCGAAGCTGCTGGCCTTAAATTTCAGGACGCAATCAAAATTCATGCACGCCTCGAGCGTGCCTGGTGGAGCAAGCAAGCTCCCCCAACTTTGGAGGAACGTTCTATGAACCGTCTCGTTATCGCCCTGCCCCTAGCCGCTGTGCTTGCCCTGCCGGCTGTTGCGCAGACCACCTCGTCCGCATCCACTCAGCCGGCCGCGGCTTCCACTGATACCGCCACCGGCAAAGCTCCGCTGGCGCAGCCATCGCGCGAAGGCTTCTGGGGACGCGTCAATCCCTTCGCCCGCAAAAACTATGTGAAGCGCCAGACCGAACCCATTCGCGACCGTGTCAACGAGCTTGATGACCTGACCGCCGCCAACACCAAGCAGATCAAGGACGTCGACTCGCGCGCGCAGGCTGGTATCAAGCTGGCCAGCGACAAGGCTGATCAGGCCGATCAGCACGCCATCGATGCCGGCAACAAGGCGAGCGCGGCGCAGCAGTCCGCGCAGCAGGCCACCAACCGCGTTCAGAATGTCGAGAACGTGGTCAGCAACATCGACCAGTACAAGGCCTCGAACCAGACTGAGATTCGCTTCCGCCCCGGCCAAACCGTTCTCTCCAAGAACGCCAAGGACGCGCTTGACCAGATGGCCTCGAGCGTGAAGGGTCAGCACGGCTACATCATCGAAGTGCAGGGATTCTCGTCCGGCAAGGGACAAGCCGCGATCACGACTTCGCAGAAGATGGCCGAGTCGGTGGTGCGCTATCTGGTCCTGACCCACGACATCCCGGTCTATCGCATCTATCTGGTCGGCATGGGCAACGCCCCGCTGCCGTCGGAGGAAGCGGCGCCCAAGGGCAAGAGCATCAGCGGAGGCCGCGTCGAAATCAGCCTGCTGAAGAACGACCTGGAGCAGCTTTCGGCCAACACCAGCGCCCCGGCGATGAAGTAAGAGCCGCGAGCAGAAACAAATCCTCTGCCCCACCCTCCCGCGTTCTACGCGGAGGGGTGGGGCTTTTGACTTTGTGCGACTCCAGAAGCCGCATGTAGCGCGGGCACCCTCGCCCACGAAAGGCCCGTTGGTGCCTGTGGCCCTAGCTGGTTATCCGGATCACAATTTTTTTTATTACCTCCCGGCTAAATTATTCGATCGAAAGCACTTACGAGTTTTGATCGGCGCGATTCCCCGCAAAATCTTGAGCGCCAAGAACTTACGGGTAAAATATTCCAAAATAAGGAGTTATCGCTCATCAAACTCACCAAATTGCGCTGGCCTCGCACCCCACGCCTGTGGCATGCCGCGATTGTGGGGGATTGGAGCTGTGGAGGGCAAGGTCAGATGTCACAATAGAGCAGATAAAGCTGAGGAAACTCTGGAATGCGCTGCCAAGGCGTTTGTTATATTTGCAAGCATAATAGTGAGATGTATATATTTATACGCAACTAATAGTTGCATATATAGCGTATACGCGATAAACTGTTTGCGATCAATAGCGTTCGCTCGGAGGAGCGTAATTGGAGGAAAGGGGCTATGAGCAACAACAGCGAGGCAACTGCTGATGTCGCGATTTCCGCTCGTGAGCAGCGGGAAATCATGGGCATCTACGAAAAGCTTCGCGAGGCGGAAGCGAAGCTGATCGGTCCAGATGGCAAGACTGAAATCTTGCCCAATAACCTGTACTCGTTCCTGCTCCGGCTTCTGGCGGATTTGCGGGCAGGTCATTCTGTGACCATCCTGCAAAGCAGGCACGAACTGACCACGGTGGAGGCGAGCAAAATTCTGGGAATGTCTAGACAGTTTCTTATCAGGCTTTTGGAGAAAGGAGAAATTCCCTTTCATTTCGTGGGCACGCATCGTCGCATCTACGTGCGCGATGTTATGACCTACAAACTGAAACGGGATTTGATGCGTCGTGAGACCCTCGACGAATTAGCAAAGCGGGAAATCGCCAAAGGGGATTACGACAAAATCCCAGATGATTTTCACGCAGGAAAGTGAATACTCTGCGGTGCTCGATGCTTGCGTTTTGGTCCCCGCGGCACTCTGCGATTTTCTGCTGAGGCTGGCGGAGGAACCGGCAATGTATCGCCCACTCTGGAGTGAACACATACTGAATGAGATGGTGAAAGCCCTCAAGAACAAGCTCAAGCGAACACCACAGGAGGCACTGTATAGGCGGCAGGAGATGAGCAAAGCCTTTCCTGAAGCGATGGTCGCGGTCCCGGAGTCATTGGCGCGATCGCTTGATGGCATTTCCGACGAGGATGATCGACCTGTTCTGGCGGCGGCTATCATGGCCCGCGCCAACGTGATCGTCACCCAAAACACCAAACACTTCCCAAAGGATTATTTGGATGAGTACGGAATCCTTTGCCACAACGCAGACGATTTTCTGATTCATCAATACCATCGGTTCGGCCAACTTGTGTTGGACAAGCTGGATGACCAGGCAGCTGGCATCTCGAAAAGTCGCGCTTATGTGATTAAGAGCCTGAGCAATGCCGCGCCAGGGTTCGCCAGGGTCGCTGAGGCAAACACGCTATGAATACAAGCAGGTAGCTCGCGTCATGCCATCGCGCCGTGAGCCGAGCCTTCGATCCGACTTCTCCGTTGCCCGTTCCCACGCCGACTAGCGTAGAATCGCTCCATCTGCCAGTGGGGTTCGCCATGAGACGCTTCCAGTGCTTGTTCGTGCTTTCCTGCTTGTTTGCCTTCACCTTTGCCGCCTTCGCGCAAGATGAGGACAAGGACCATCACCATCACGAAGACCTGACCGAGACGCAACTGGGGACCGTCCACTTCCCGGTGTCGTGTGCGGCGTCGGTGCAGATTGCCTTCGCCCGCGGCGTCGCCCTGCTGCATTCCTTCTGGTATGAAGAGGCCGAAAAAGAATTTGACGACATTGCCAAGAACGATCCCCACTGCGCGATGGCTCATTGGGGAATTGCGATGAGCTTGTGGCATCAGTTGTGGAACAATCCCGACGCCGCGGTCACGGCGCACGGCCTGAAAGAAGTGAAAGCCGCTGAGAAGCTCGGCAAGCATGCCACGCCGCGCGAGAAGGGATACATTGCGGCCGTCGCTGCGTTCTATGGGACGTCGCCGAAGGTGGAGTCGGAAGTGCGCGCCAAGCCTTATTCCGAGGCGATGAAGAAAGTGTACGAAGCGAATCCCGACGACCATGAGGCCGCTGCGTTCTATGCGCTGTCGCTGCTGGCCTCGGAGCCGCCCGACGACGCGACCTTCGGCAACCGCAAGCAGGCGGCGGCGCTTCTCGAAAAACTGTTCGCCATGGAACCCGATCATCCCGGCGTGGCGCACTATCTGATTCACGCCTACGACAAGCCGCAACTGGCGGAGCTCGGAATTCCCGCCGCTCGCCGTTACGCCGCCATTGCGCCCGCCGCGCCGCATGCACTGCACATGCCGTCGCACATTTTTGCGCGCGTGGGGCTGTGGGAAGATGACATCAAGTCGAATCTCGCTTCGGTCGCCGCCACGCGCAAAACTGCGGCTATGGGCATGGGCGGCGAAGGCCATCAGTTCCACGCCATGGATTTTCTTTTTTACGCCTACCTGCAGAGCGGGAGAGAAGCCGAAGCTCGCGCGCTGATGGACGAACTCGACCACATGCCGGAGATGCACGATATGTACGGCCTGGGGTTCGATCCGCATCTGGCGATGAAGGCGCATTTTGCGTCGCTGTATCCGTTGGAGATGCGAGACTGGGCGGCGGCCGCGGCGCTGACGCCTATGAATGTTCCCAACACCGCCGAAGATTCCGCCGGATATTGGGCAAAGGTGATCGGCGCGGCACATCTGCATCGGACCGAAGAAGTGCGTAAGGACGTGGCCGCAATCGAAGCCATCCATGAGAAGTGGGCGAAAGAGAAGAACAGAATGTTCGCCGAAGGAACCGAGGACGATTTGAAGCAGGCGCGGGCGTGGCTGGCGTATTCGGAAGGCAGGTATGATGACGCGGTCGAGGCGCTGCGTCCGATGGCCGACAAGGAGGATTCGCTGGGCAACGAGCCGCAGGGCATTCCTACGCGCGAGATGATTGCCGAGATTCTGCTGGAGGCGAAGCGTCCGCAGCAGGCGCTGGCCGAGTATCAGACGGATTTGAAGTTCAATCCCAACCGCTTCAACGGGCTCTATGGCGCGGGACGCGCGGCTGAAGCCGCCGGCCGGCAGTCGGACGCCAACGAGTATTACGCGCTGCTGGTGAAGGTGTGCGAGGGAGGGAACTCGACGCGGCCGGAGTTGAGCCGGGCGAAGGAGTTGCTGGCGAGGAAGTGATTGTTGAATTTTGATTGTTGATTGTTGAATGAAAACCTTGGGGTTTTGGGAACGAATCGGCCGGTGAACGAACGCGGCCAGCCGCGCAACCTAGCCTTTGAACAGTTTCATCTTCACGATCAGCAGCGCGAGCATCGCCAACGCGCCCAGCAGCGCGTTGTACTCGCGGTGCTTCAGGTAGAGATCGAAAGAGAATCCGCCTTCGCCTCTGCCTGCAGGCGTGAGGCGGGGCAGCAGGCGCGGCACTTCGAGCGCGTAACTCCCAAACTCCGGGAACCTCGCGCGCAGGAATTGCTCTTCGCTACGGATTACCGGAAGGTAGATGGCGAAGAACATCAGCACAAGCGCGACGCCGATCCACCAACTGCGGGCGGCGATGGCGAATCCGATGCCGATCAGCAGCGAGCCCAGATAAAGCGGATTGCGGGTGTAGGCGTAGGGGCCGGTCGTGGCCAGCGCTTCGTTCTTGCGCACGTGGCCGGAAGCGAGAGCGCGAATCAGCAGGCCCGGGATGATCAGAGCCGCGCCCAGCGCGAGTGCGCGCCACGTCGGCTTGGCCAGCCAGAAATAGAGGACGGCGAACAAGAATCCCAGCGGGACGCGGATGCGGCGGGCGATGCGCGACCACTCTATCATGCGCTGCCTCGGTCGGGCCCACTTCTGGCAACATCGGCCAGAAGTGGGGCACCCGTGGGATTTTCCATCCGAAGAGAAAGCAGAGTGCGTGCCGCGCTCACCACATCATCGACTGAAATCTGCAGCATGGCTTCATCCGGCTTGGGATTGCGGGCGTGGGTCGTCGCGCTCGCCGGGTTGCGCAGCACGACGCTGGGCGAGGCGTAAGGGCCGTTGCGCGCGGGATCGGTTGGACCAAAGATCGCCACGACAGGAATCTGCAAGGCAGCGGCGAGATGCAGCGGGCCGGTGTCGCCGCCGATGAACAATTTGGCGCGCCTGGTCAAAGCAATCAATTCGCTGAGGGAACATTGCATCGCTTTGGCCGCGCCCTGGCTTGCCGCTTCTGTTTCGCGAGCCATCGCGTCTTCGCCGGGGCCGTGGTTCACGATCGCTTGCACGCCGTCCGCGGCTAATGCGCGTGCAACCAATCCGTATCGCTCTGCCGGCCAGCGTTTCGCGCCCCAGCCTGCGCCGGGGTTGAGGATGGCGAAGTCGCGGACGCCGCTTTTCGCGAGTTGGCGTTCGATTCGCTCTTCTGATGCGAGATCGCGTGGAAGATCGATGTGGGGCGGGTGCAACTCTCTCCCCGAAACCGCTGCTGCGACGGAAAGATTCTGTTCGATCACATGCGCGCCGCGGGGAATCGCCTGGCGTGTATACCACAAACTGGCCGCAGACTCGCGTGGTTCCGCTGCCCCAAAGACCGCGCCCGCGCCTGACCAACGCGCGAGCACAGCAGCTCGAATGGCTCCCTGCAGGTCGACGGCGGCGTCATAATGCGCGCTGTGCACATCGTTCCACGCGCGCGCGATTCGTTCGAGCGTTGCGAGGGAAAAAAGCGACCTACGCCATGCCCGGAGATCGACCGTGTGAACCCAGTCCACCAGCGGGCGCTCGGCTGAACGCGGCCCACGGCGTGGCGTACCCGGGGCGCATAAAAGTTCGGCCCAGCGTTCTTCGATCAGCCATCCGATCATCGCCTCGGGAAAAGCGTCGCGCAATGCTTGCACGGCGGGCAGCGTGTGGATGACGTCTCCCATGGCACTGAGGCGCACGATCAGCAGGCGCTCGATCTCTTGATTGGCGTTTGTTGCGGCGGTCACGATTTCCTCGGCGAGAGGCGCGAGCGGATGATTTCGCTGGTGGAATGATCTTTGGGATCGCCGACGATCTCGACGCGTCCGCCATACTCGGCGACGGCGTCGCGCTCGGGAACCGAGTCGACGGTGTAGTCGGTGCCTTTGGCCTGAATGTCAGGACGAATCTCGCGGATGAGGGCGCGCACGTCGAGTTCGGGGAAGATCACGACCGCATCCACATCTGTCAGAGCTGCGACAATTTCGGCGCGCTCGTTTTCGGGCATGAGGGGGCGGCCTTCGCCTTTGAGCGCGCGCACCGAGTCGTCGGAATTGATCGCAACCACGAGTTTTCCGCCCAGAGCCTTGGCCCCGCGCAGATAACGCACATGGCCGACATGAAGCAGGTCGAAGTTGCCGTTGGCCAGGGTGATGCGCTCGCCCGCGCTGCGCCAGGATTCGGCCTGGGCGCGCAGTTGCTCACGCGTCACAATTTTGCCGCGGGTGTTCAATGGTTTCGTGTTGCCGGCGGTGTTCCCTCGATCGCGGCGAGCAACTCATCGCGCGAAACTGTGGCCGTGCCGCGCTTCATAACTACAATCCCGCCTGCGTAATTCGCCAGTTGTGCAGCCTCTTCGGTAGTGGCGCCGGCCGCAAGCGCTGCGGTGAAGGCGGCGATGACCGTGTCGCCGGCGCCGGTCACATCGGCGACTTGATCGGAGCCGGAGATCGGAATATCAACCGGCTTGTGCTTGCGATCGAAGGCCACCATGCCATCGCGGCCGCGCGTGATCACCAGAGACTGCAGCTGCATGCGCGCCATCAATTGCTCACCGGCGGACAGGAGCTTATTCCAGTCTTGGCCGATGCGCATGCCGAGAGCTTCCTCGACTTCGGGCTCGTTAGGAGTCGCTGCCGTCACGCCCGTGTATTGCAGCATGCGGTAGCGCGAGTCGAGAACGATAGGCACCAACGTCAGTTTGCCCTTTTCGCGCAGCGCGCTGACGATCGCCGGAGTGGCCGCGCCATAGCCGTAGTCGGAAACCAGCAACGCGTCCGACGCATGAGCGTAGTTGCGGGCCGCGAGATAGAGTTCGCGCGTGAGATGGCTGTTGGGCGCGTCCTGCGGTTCGCGATCGATGCGGACGACCTGCTGGCGAGCGGTGTGAGTCATGCCGGCGAGGATGCGCATCTTGGTCACGGTCGTGTAGGTCTTGTCTTTCAACACGCCGCTGACCGCGATCTTTTTGTGGCGGAAATATTTCAGCAGAAGCCGACCGGGTTCGTCGTCGCCCACGATGCCTACTGGAAGCACGTTGACGCCGAGATCGGCGAGATTGTTGGCGGCATTGGCTCCGCCGCCGGGGACGACCGTGCGTTCGCGATGCTTCAGGATCAGAACCGGCGCCTCGCGCGAGACCCGGGAGATTTCGCCGAAGACGAATTCATCGGCCACCAGATCGCCGAGCACCGTGACCGTGAGGTTAGGGAAGGCCTCGACGATCTTGCGGAGGCGGTCGGCTTCTTTGGGATGCTTGGTCATGGTTGCGCGCTGCGGGCGTACCCTCAGGGGCTAAAGCCCACACTCTACCTCGGGCTGAACGCGGCCCCTTCGACGCGCTCCGCTTGCTCAGGGCAGGCCCTTAAGGGCTGCTCTTCCACGGTTGATCCTGGGCAAGCAGAATTCTCTCATGCCAGGCGCTTTCGTTCGTCGATCTTTCTTTCGTCGATCATGCGCAGCATGGTATCCAGGGCGTTAGCCGCGTCAGCGAGGTCCATGCGCACCGGAATGACCGCAAGCGGCTCGAGAGCGGAAAAATAGGGGCCCAGATTGACCGCGTCTTTTTCCGTGGTGATGAAGCCGCCGGCCTCGCTGCGGCGCTTGAGATCGAGCAATTCACGCACGTCTTTTTCGGTGTAGGCATGGTGATCGCGATAGAAGGCTTCGGCAATCGGGTCGATATTGGCGGCGCGCAATTGCAGGACGAAATTCTGCGGCCGGGCGATTCCGCAGAAGACCACCGGACGCGGGGGAACATTTTGCGCAACGATGCCGCGGCGCACGCGCCACACGAGCTTGCCTTCGAGAGGAAAGGAGTCGGCAGACGCTCCGCCGGTGAGGACCACGGCATTGGCTCGCCGAACAGAGCGCAGGGGTTCGCGGAGGCGGCCCGCGGGAAGCAGGCGGTCGGTGGCATCCTGAGGCGTGAGTAAAACGATGTCGAAACCGCGGGCGAGTTGGCGGTGCTGAAAGCCGTCATCGAGCAAATGCAGCTGCGGGCCAAATTTTGATTCGGCGAAGCGGCCGGCCTGGTAGCGGTCTTCGCCAACGATCACCGGAACCTGCAGCTTGCGAGCGAGCAGCAGTGGTTCGTCGCCGAATTGCTGGGGCAATCCGGATGGATCAACCAGGAAAACGCCGCGGGTGTTGCGTCCATAGCCGCGCGACAAAACGTCGAACTTGATCTGCCGCGCTTTGAGCAGCTCGCCAAGCAAGATGACGAAAGGAGTTTTTCCCGACCCGCCGGCGGAAAGATTGCCTACGCTGATCACCGGGCCTTCCAGACGACGAGGACGCACAATGCTGCGGCCTAAAATGCGGCGATCGTAGAGCGCGTTGCGCGAGCTGACGATGCCGCCGTAAATGCCGCCGAGAATGCCACCGAGAATGGAAGATAGGGGATTCAATCGGAGTGTACGGTTTCGTGTTCGTGGGTCAGCAGTGCTTGGAGAGCTTTCAGCGTACGCGCGGTCGCGCCCGTTTGCGACAACATGGTTTCTTTGGCGCGACGACCGAGGCCGAGCCTTTCGGCATCGTTTTCGAGCAGGTGCATGAGCGTCAGTGGAAGTTCAGCGAGGGTCACAATGCGAACCGCGTCCTGCTGCTGAAACAGGCTGATGATGTCGCGAAAGTTTTCTGTGTAATTGCCGGTGACGACGGCGACGCCGTGTTGCGCCGGCTCGATGATGTTGTGGCCGCCGCGGGGCGTCAGGCTTCCGCCGACGAAGGCCACGTCGGCGAGAGCATAAAGGGAAGACAGTTCGCCGATGGAATCGACAAGCAGAACGCTGCCTGCCAGCGGCTCTCCCTGCCAACGAGAGCGACGGTGCGATGAAATACTCATCTGCTCGAGGATTGCGGCGACCTGGTCGAAACGTTCCGGATGGCGTGGGGCCAGAAGCATGACGGCACGGGGATGGGCGACGCGCAGGTTCTCGAAGGCGCGCAGAAGCGGCGGTTCCTCGTCTTCGACCGTGCTGCCGCAGACGAGCACGGGGCCAGCATTTTCGGATGCGAGCGATTGGCGGAGAGTCTCGACGATCGGCGGAGGCGAGGGCAAGTTCACGTCGTATTTGAGATTGCCTGTGGACTGCACGCGCTGCGGATCGGCGCCGATGGATTCGAGCCGCGCAGCATCTTCCGGCGTTTGCGCAAGGAATAAATCCACATACGCCAACATGCGCCGCAGCGCCCAGCGAAAACGGCGATAGCGCGGCCACGAGCGGTCGGAGATGCGCGCGTTCACCACGGCGATGCGGGCTCCGCTGGCATGCACGAGGCGAAGAAAATTGGGCCAGAATTCGGTTTCCGCCATTACGACGACTTCCGGCTGCAGAGCTTGCAGGTAGGGGCGAATTGCGAAGGCGAAGTCCATGGGAAAGTAGAAGACATTCTCGTCGCCGAAGCGCTTGCGCGCCAGGTCCTGCCCAGTGTCGGTGGTGGTGGAGACGACGACACGATGCTGGGGCCAGGCGCGCCGCATCTGCTGGACCAAACCGCTGACGGCTTGGACTTCGCCTACGCTGACAGCGTGCACCCAAATCACTCGCGCTCTCCCCGCAAACCTGGCCTTCGCCGCGGCGAGCCGGGCCGGGACTCTGCCTGCACGTTCGGCAAATCCGCGACGGTACTTGCCGTGCCGCAGCATCTGGTAAAGCCAGTAGGGCAGGCTGAGCAGCATGGCCAGCCCCAGCGCCAGACTGTAAAGGACATAGCTCAAGTTGGAGCCATTCTAAACCGCGCGGGCGGCTCCGGCGGCCTCCTTCTATAATGGCCGCATGCCCTCTTCCAGCTTCGGTCGCGCGGGAATTGTGCTGTTGTGCTGTGCAGCTCTGTTTGTGCCCTTTGGCTTTGCAGGGAAAAGCTTCGTAAAGCCGGAGGCGAAGCCCGCCGTCAACTATCCCGCACACGATGCACACAGCGATGCGAAGGTCGCCATTGCCGCCGATCCCTACGATACGGCCGAGAAGGCAAAGATTTTTTCCGTGGACTTTGCGGCGCACGGATTTCTGCCGGTCTTCTTCCTCGTGACCAACGACGGCGACAAGCCCATTTCGCTGGCCAACATGGAAATCACGGTGATCACGGGCGA
>Ga0187782_10002652_pt1 | contig 13205 bp, 9 predicted proteins | sample 0715_SJ02_MP15_2_FD_132454 | JGI IMG/M metagenome (GOLD analysis project Ga0187782, IMG submission 132454) | Tropical peat soil microbial communities from peatlands in Department of Meta, Colombia - 0715_SJ02_MP15_20_MG | ecosystem: Environmental > Terrestrial > Soil > Wetlands > Peat | place...
AGTTCACGGTGATGCACGATGAGCCTGGCTTGGTCGATTTGATGGGCAAAGCTTATTTTAACAACCTCCTGACCACCGAAACCTCCAATTTGAACGCTATGGTCAACAATGAGCCGGGGAATCATTTTCCCTACCTCTACGATTTCAGCAGCATGCCATGGGAAACCCAAAGTGAGGTTCGCGCCGCACTGGCCAATTTCAGCAACGCGCCCGATGGAATTCCGGGCAATGATGATTGCGGGCAAATCTCCTCTTGGTTGTTCTTTACCAATTTAGGTTTTTATCCGGTCAATCCTGCGTCCGGTGTTTACATGATCGGCAGTCCATTGTTCCCCCAGGTAATGCTCAATTTACCCAATGGAGCTATCTTCACGATTACAACCACTAACAATTCCGCAAGGAACATTTACATTCAATCGGCCACATTGAACGGGGCTGCGCTCACTGTGCCCTATATCACTTACGCGCAAATTGAAGCGGGCGGCACACTCAATTTTGTGATGGGCGCGTTTCCGTCCACGTGGGCAGCCGACTGGTCCCCCACGCCGTTATCATCGAGCCCGTCTTTTGTTCTGGGCTCGACGCAGGAAGTGTCTGTTAGTCAAGGCGGCAGTGCAACCGGCACCATCACGGTCGCCGGAATCAACGGCTTCAGCGGTACTGTCAATCTTACGGCGACAGGCCTGCCGGGGGGAGTAACAGGGTCTTTCAACCCGGCATCCGTCAACCTGGCAGGCGTTAGCGGCAGAGCTACGAGCACGCTGACTTTGACGGCGAGCGACTCGGCCACAGTTACAGGTTGCACTCCAACAGCCGTGACTGTCACCGGCACGTCGGGCAGTCTGATCCTGAGCTCGGCCATCGGCGTTATGGTTGGACCGTCGTCATCGGGCCACTACAACCTATGCGGGATTTACACTGACGGCACGACCTTTCCTATCAGTGCCAGCTTGGACGCCGATGGGTATGCCTATTCCTCCAACCTGCTGGGAGCTTCGCGGACCTGGAATGGGAGCGCCTTCACGTTTGGCGCGGCCAACAACCCGAACGTTTATAACAGCATTACCATCACGCTTCCGTCCGGTCAGTACAATACGCTGAACCTGCTGGCTGCAGGAGTCAACGGTAGCCAGACCTCGCAGACGTTTACTGTGACCTACACGGACGGCACGACCTCCACGTTTACTCAAAGCCTGAGCGATTGGTGCTACCCGCAAGGCTACTCGGGTGAATCGCAAGTGGCGACCATGTCCTACCGGGACACGAACAGCGGCGGACAAGACGACACCACCAACTACCTTTACGGCTACTCGTTCACGCTCAACAGCAGCAAGACGGTGCAGAGCCTGACTTTGCCCAACAACCGGAATGTCGTGGTGCTAGGGGCAGCATTGGCCGGCCCAACCCCCACCGGATTCATGCTTTCGGCGGGAACAGCCAGTCCGACCTCGGTCAATCCTGGCGGTTCGTCCACTGCAACGATCATGGTGACGCCGGTGAACGGCTACACCGGTAGCGTCACGCTCTCATGCAGCATTTCGCCCGTTGTCCCAGGCACAAATGCGCCAACGTGTTCTTTTGGCAGCACAAGCCCGGTGTCCGTGACCAACGGCGCAGCCACTGCCACGCTGACCTTTACGACGGTGGGCCCATCGGCAGCGATGTTCCGTCCTTCACGGATGTCTTATGCAATATTCCCGCCCATCTTGGGATTAGCGCTGCTCGGCCTGTGCCTCGGCTCCGGCCGTTCGCGGGGGAAGATGCTGGTGAGCTTCCTGGTGCTTTCGGTATTGCTGGCCGGCGTGCTCGTCGTCTCCAGTTGCGGAGGCGGGCAGGGGAGCAGCGGGAACTCCGGTACACCTGCCGGGAACTACACGATTACGATCACTGGGACGGACGCGAGCGGCAAGACCCAGAGTAACGCCACTCCGCCGACGGTCGCGATCAACGCCACCTAAAGAAGGGGTTCCGATCCCGGAAGCAAGCGTAATTCGCAAGTGCTTGCTGCCGGTCATAGGCAGACCACTCTATCACCGGCTTGCAAGTGCAAGACAACTAAGGTAATGGCGGAGAGGAAGGGATTCGAACCCCCGATACGGTTTCCCGTATTCCAGTTTTCAAGACTGGCGCCTTCAACCACTCGGCCACCTCTCCGATTACCACAGCGACTGTCGTGGACCTTCTCCATCCTTCCTTACCAAATTCTCTTTGGATACAACAAGCGATGGCCAACTCCAGTGCACAGGTTTTCAAGACTGCCGGTTTCAACCGCTCACGCATCACTCCACTCTTTATACTCAATGACTTACAGTCAATATTATCAGAAGATGTGCTGCCCGTTCGCACAGTCATCGCGCTTTGCTCCGGGCGGACCAGATCCAATAACCGCCGATTTCTGTGATACGGGGTTTCCCCAAACCGAACACTCCTCAACGGAGAGGCCTCACTGGAGTTTAACGGACCTCGGCTATCTCTTCGCTCGGTTTCCGTTCGGGAGCAGAATGCGCGCTGGGCGGAGGAGCAACCGAATTGCGGATTTTCAACTCAGTCGGCAGAACTACTTTCTGCGGAGGCTGCTTCAGACCGGCAATCCGTTCCAACAAAAGGCGCGCCGCCGTAGTTCCCAGTTGATAGCCGGGCTGGCCCACCGTGGTCAGCGCGGGCGCGGTGAATTCAGCGAAATCGAGATTATCAAATCCCACAATGGATAGCTCTTCGGGACAGTGCAGCCCAAGCTCACGAGCCGCCAGCAGCACGCCCAGCGCCATCAGATCATTGCAGGCAAAAATCGCCGTGGGCCGGGGCAACATTCCCAGCAGCCGCTTGGCCGCGTGATACCCGCTGTCGCGTTCGAAACGGGCTTCCTGGACATAGTCCGGTTCGATAGATACCTTGGCCTCGGCAAGGGCGCGCTTGAATCCATTCAATCTTTCCACCGCGTTGGCCAGATGTAACGGGCCAGTAATCACGGCCAGCTGGCTGTGGCCCATGCGCAGCAGATGTCGCGTGGCGCTATACGCTCCCGCCTCGTTCGCCACAAGCACCACGTCTCCGTTCCAGCCCTTGGGCTGACGGTCAAGGCAGACCACGGAAGCTCCGGAGACCGCGGATTTCAACTGGGCCGCGATCTCGCTGTCGACGGCCGGAATCACCAGCCACCCCGCAGGACGATAGGATCGCAGCTCGTTCAGATACGAGATCTCTTTGCGCGGGTCGTTGTCGGTATTGCACAGCACGAGACGGAGAGAACTACTGTAGGCAACATCCTCGACGCCGCGCACCACCGCGGGGAAAAACGGGTTGGTCACATCGGGAATGATCATGACCAGCATGCTGGTCTGGTTGCGGCGCAGACCGCGCGCCAGTTGGCTGGGCTGATAACCCAGGCTGCGAATCGCCTTCAGCACCCGCTGCCTCAGCTTCTCCCGCACCTTGGCCGTATCGTTGATTACGTGCGACACCGTGCCAATGGACACTCGGGCCCGCTCCGCAATCTGCCGCATTGTGACGGGAGGGTTCATGGGAAGTTCTGCGCCGGTGGGGCCAAAAGGATTCCACGCGACGAGAGTCGCACGTACCGGCCGAAATGGGCGACCAGAACGAACCTCTATCCGGTGGCCAATATAAAACGTTTCAAGCTCAGTGTCTACGCTCAGTTGAGACGCGGGCAGCTGGCAAGAGGCCAAATTCCCGGGAATGGAACTCCATCACTTCAGCGAAGTGCGACAGGAAATAGCCGATGCTGTGATCGCCGGGATACGCGTGATATTCGTGGGGCACGCCCTCTTTCTCCATTTCGTCGTGGAGCAGTGCGGCCCCGGTTTCAAACCCGTAGTTGTCATCCCGGCCGCAGTTGAAATAGATCGCCATTTTTCTCAGGCCGGCGACATTTTTCCTGGCCAAAACAAACGGATTGTTGTCGTTCCAGTGGGCGACGTTGATCGGCTTCCCGAAGACAGCGGCCAACACGCCGCCCAGCGGCGAACCCGCCTGCGATGCGGCGTCGAGTTGCCGAGGAGACTCGGTGATCAAAGCTGCGCTCTGGGCGCTGACCGCCGAAAACAATTCCGGATGCGCGAAGGCGAAGCGCAAGGCTCCGTATCCGCCCATGGAGACTCCGCTGATGGCCCGCCCGGCGCGGCCGGGGAGAACACGATACGCGTGGTCGATATAGGGCATAAACTCCCGCAAGAAAAAATCGTTGTAACGGACGGAACCATCAGCCGAATTGATGTAAAAGCTGCGCCGCCCCTCAGGTGCAACGATCAGAAAATCGCCCATCTTCTGATGGCTGCGCAGGTCGTCCAGCAGGGTCCAGCCACCGCTGTTGAACAGAGTCTGCTCGTTGTCACCCAGACCGTGAAGAAAATAGAGCACCGGATAACGGCGCACGGGATGCTGACTTGCGCCGGCATCGTAGCCTGAGGGAAGGTAAACGCAATAGTGAACGGTTTGTTTAAGGATGCGGCTATTGAGGGCGCTGCAATCGATGCGGCTCTGAGCTCGAGCCGAACCGGGAACAAGCAGCTGATACAGAAAGATAGCGAATAAAAGACGGCGCCGAATGTTCCGCATCATGCAGTTCCGTTTACTCGTAGCGCAGCGCCTGAACGGGATCGAGCCGTGCGGCGCGGACTGCGGGATACAGGCCCGAAACTAAACTCACCGCAAAGGCAAAGGCGACGGCGACGACTACCAGCCACCACGGCACGGCCCAAAAATGTTCCGGAGGCAGAGACTGGTGCTTGAGGTAAATATTGGTGCCGAAATTGATCACTTGGCCGATGGCCCATCCGAAAACGACTCCCACGACGCCGCCCAGAATGCCCATGGCGCCCGCCTCGGCGAAGAATAACCACATTACGTCTCCGTCGCTGGCGCCGATGGCTTTGATAATGCCGATTTCGCGACGGCGCTCGAGAATGGCCATGACCAGCGTGTTGACGATCCCGATCGATGCTACGATCAGCGCAAGACTGCCGAAGATCCCCAGAAAGGCATACAGGACCCTGAACACCTGCTGCAAGCTACGGCTCGCGTCGAGGATGGAAAGTGTCGTGAACCCCATCTTTTTGAGGGCGTCTTCCACGGCCTGCACCTGCGTCGGATTCTTCACCCGTACGCTAATCGACGAATAAACGGGCTCACCGCTCGCCGCGCGCGCAACCTCGCGTAGATCGGTCTGCTGCATGACGTGAAGGCTCTCCGCCAGTTTCAAAGGCAGAAATACTTTGGCGCGCATGGGACCGCGCATGCTCTCCACGTCAAGATCGGAGATGCCAACGATCTTAAGCTTCTGTTCGCGCGAAATCACGGAATACGCCGCTCCAACCGGGGCATCTGGGGATGCTGGTTCATTCGGCCGAGGCGCGGTTTGTGGCGGGGCAGCCGCACGCTGGGGATAAACCATCAACAGTTCTTTGCCAAGAAGGGGCTGGGCCAATTCGGCGACGTTCGGCTCAGGCGATCCCAACGGCGGCGTCTTGCCCAACAGTTCTTCGGCGAACGACTTCTGCAGAATCACCTCAGCAGCCATATCAGAGGAAAAAAAACTTCCCTGCATGCCTTCGAAGGCGTCGTTAGATTTGGCGGAAGAAGGGAGGGCCGAAATCATGGTGAGATGTGGCTTGTCTTCGAAGCGAAGCTCGGTGACGAAGCGAATGTCGGGATAAGCTTCGAGCACGTTGGGCAGCCGCTCGATTTCCTGCCGCGCGGGTTCATCCAAAACACGGCTTTCGCCGGGAGCTGGCCCGTTGCGCTCTTCTTCGCGTCCCATGCCGCGAAGCTCCCGCCGGGAAGAGACGAAAATCGTATCGAAGAGGCCCGATTTCGCGAGTCGTCGCGAAAACATCTGCTGCAAACCGGTGCCCAGCGACAGCATAGCGACGAGCGAGGCTACGCCGACCGAAATGCCAATCGTGGTCAGCGAGTTGCGCAGCACCGATTCGCGCAGATTGCGCAGCGCCAGCTCGGTAAGGTCGGGGAGCTTCATGCGTGTTCCTGCCTTTCCAGTGAACCGGCGGGTGCGTTCGACAGTTCGTGAGTCAGTTTCCCGTCCGCCAGGAAAACCATGCGCTCGGCGTAGCGCTCGGCAAGAGCGCGCTCGTGGGTCACCATGACCACGGTCATGCCCAGTTGCCGGTTGAATTCACGAACCAGATCCATGATTTCGATTCCGGTGTGGCTGTCGAGGTTGCCGGTCGGTTCGTCGGCGAGCAGAAGCTGTGGACGATTGATGAGTGCCCGCGCCAGCGCCGCACGTTGCTGCTCGCCTCCGGAAAGCTCGCTCGGGCGATGATCCTTCCGCGCCCGCAGGCCAACTCGATCCAGAGCTTCACCAACCAGATTTTCGCGCCGGCCGCGGTCGACTTCCGCGAAACGCAGCGGCAGTTCTACGTTTTCGGCCAGAGTCATGCTGGCAATCAGATTGAACGATTGAAAGACCATGCCGACAACGTGCAGCCGATACTTGGCAAGCTCCTCCCGCGAGAGCTTTGCCAGATCTCGATCCTGAACCACGACCGTTCCCGAAGTCGGACGGTCGAGGCCGGCAATCAGATTCAGCATCGACGATTTGCCCGAGCCGGAGCTGCCCAGCAGGGCCACGAATTCACCGGCACGAACTTCGAGGGAAACACCGTCTACGGCGCGGATTAAAGTCTCGCCCATGTGGTAATGGCGGCAAAGATTTTCGCTGCGGACGGCGACGGTGCCCATTGGCGCGGCGGTCATGGGAGTTAGCGTATTTCTCCTCGCAGGACGCGGAGAGCATCGGCTGCTCCAACGTCCCTGCTCTTGGCTTCGGCGCTCGTGCCATTTACGGCGACGGCATCGCCTTCGCCCGGCGCCAAAAACAGGTTCTCTTCGACTCCGTGCTGGCGGGTGTAGAGGTCGTAGTAGCGGCCGCGCGCGGCATAGAGCTCGGCATGCGTGCCTCGCTCCAGGATTTGTCCCTGTTCCATCACCATGATCTGATCTGCGCGGCGGATGGTCGAGAGCCGGTGCGCAATCACGAATGTAGTTCGCCCCTGCATGAGATAGGAGAGGCCCTGCTGGATCATCGCTTCCGATTCCGAGTCCAGGCTGGAAGTTGCTTCGTCGAGAATCAGGATACGCGGCTCCGCCAGAATGGCGCGGGCGATCGAAATGCGTTGCCGCTGACCGCCGGAGAGTTTGACGCCGCGCTCACCAACGACCGTGTCGTATCTGTCCGCGAACGATTCCGCAAATTCATCCACGCGGGCGATGCGGCAGGCGCGCATGATTTCTTCTTCGCTGGCGTCGGGCCGTGAAAACGCGACATTCTCGCGGATGGTCCCATCGAACAGAAAAGATTCCTGCAGCACGACTCCCAGCCGCGTGCGGTACGAGTCAAGCCGCACGGTGCTCAAATCCACGCCATCCACGCGCACAGCGCCCTTCGTAGGCACATAGAAAGCGCAGATCAAGCCGATGGTGGTGGATTTTCCCGAGCCCGACGAGCCGACCAGGGCGGTCACCGAACCGGGTTCCGAATGAAAGAAAACGTTGTGCAAAACTTCATGGGTTCCGTCATAGCTGAAACTGACGTCATCGAATTCGATCGTTCCCACAATATCGGGCAGCGAAACCGTACGCTTCGGGTCCTGATCTTCCGGGTGCTCGCGCAAGATCTCCTGCGTGCGCTCCAGGCCGGCCAGCGCCTCGGTGAGCTGAGTGCCGATGGCAACCACTTGCATGATGGGCGCGATCAGATAGGCAAGCAGAGCAGTGTAAGAAAAATAGCCTCCGGGGCTGAGATGAGAAGCCAGCATCTGGTGACCGCCGACGTACATCGTGGCCGCGCCGACCAGCCCAAGCAGCACGCTGGCGGAAAGACTCATGACTGACATTGCCGTCAGCGTGCGCATCACGTTATCCAGAAGTCTGTGGACTCCTGCGGCAAAGACCGCCTCCTCGCGCTCCTCGGCGTGGTATCCCTTGATGACGCGCACGCCGCCGAGCGATTCCGTAAGCCGGCCCGTGACTTCGGCATTGATCTTGCCCCGCTCCCGAAAAATCGGACGAATGGTAGCAAATGCCTTCTTGAGCGCCAGTGTGTAGCAGGCCAGCGAACAGACGGCAATCAGCGTCAGCGGAACGCTCGTACGGAACAAAAGAATCAGCGCAATCGCGGCGGCAATCAATCCGCCGGCAAATTCCACCAGCCCGGTGCCCATTAGATTGCGGACGCCCTCCACATCGCTCATAATGCGCGAGACCAACGCGCCGGTCTTGCTCGCGTCGTAGAAGGAAACCGGAAGCCGGGAAATGTGTTTCTGCACCTGTTGGCGAAGTTCAGTGATCAGGCGCTGAGCGGCTTTCGAGAGCAGCTGCGTCAGAGAAAAAGAAGTGACGCCCTGAATCAGCGTTGCCACCAGAACCGCGAAGACGAGCGGCCGTAGCATCCACGTTTGGTGCTTCACGACCACGTTGTCGATCAGAAACTTCGAGGAGTAGGGAAGTACGAAGCCGGCGACCTTGTTGATCACCATCAGCACAAAACCGAGGGCGAGCAGGCCGCGGCGCGGACGCATCAGCTCCCAGACTTGGGGCAGAACGGCCTTCAGTCGCTGGATCTTCGGGGGCTTCGGAGCTTCTTTCGCTGCGGGGGTCAATCTCTTGTTTGACTCCACTGGAGCCGGATTGGCTTCATTATTAAGCGTTATGACAATTAAGCATTGTCACACATTTCCGCCTGTGACATCCCACGCTCCGCCGTTGTATGCTCGGGGCGTGTCCCGCCCGTCTACACCGGAGCCTTCGCCCGACCATTCGCCGACCTTCGGCTTGCTGCTGGGGCTCGTCATCACTCTGTCGGCGGTCGTCGCCTACTTCGTCTACACCAGTTGGCAGGTGACGGGTCTGCGCAAACTGCAGACCGAAATGGTGGACCGTAACCGCAAGGATTCGCTGCAACTGCTGCGCATTCAGAACGATCTCAACTCGCTGGCGGTGGCCATGCGCGATATGGTGAGCGGAGATGAACCCTATCCTCTGACCGCGTGGTCGGCGCAATTCCAGCGCATCCGCACCGATCTCGACGACGCCATTCGCCTCGAAGCGGGGCTGGCCGAGGCCAGCCGGACGCCGGATCAGAGCGCGTTCTTGACCAGTTCGTTTACCCAGTTCTGGGATGCGGTAGACCGGGTTTTCGTCCTTGCCCGCGAGGGCAAAGAGAAAGAGGCGCGCGAGCAGATTCAGCTCTCGCTGCAGGAGCGGCAAGCTGCGCTGAGCTCGGCTGTCGCCCGGGCGCTGGTGCAGAACACGGAGAACGAAGAGCAGGCGGGCCAACGCATCGTGCAGATCTACGACCGGGTGCAGTTCCAGGTCTATATTTTTCTGGCTGCAACCCTGCTGGCAATCCTGTTGAGCAGCCTTTCGATCATCCGCTGGAACCGCCGGCTGTTCGCGCGCCTGGCTGAGATTTCCGAGCGCCGCAGCGAACTGGCGCAGAAGCTGATCGCTACGCAGGAGTCCACCCTCCGCTACATTTCCCGCGAACTGCACGATGAATTCGGCCAGGTCCTGACCGCGGTGGGTTCGATGCTGCGCCGCGCGGGAACTCATGCGCCCGAGGGTTCCACGCTGCGGGCTGATTTGCAGGAAGTTCTGGAGACCGTGCAAGAGACGTTAGAGAACATTCGCAGTCTCTCGCAGGCACTGCATCCCGTGATGCTCGACGAGGCGGGACTGGAGAGCGCGCTGGACTGGTACATCCCGACCGTGGAACGCCAAACCGGAATTACCATATCCTATGAAAAGCAGGGTGAACCGTTCGCTGTGGACGGCGAGGCCGGGGTGCACGTTTACCGTGTGTTGCAGGAAGCGCTGAACAATGTGGCGCGGCACGCGGGAACCAAGCAGGCGTGGGTGCGGTTACGCTTCCTGCCCGATGCGCTGGAACTGGACGTGGAAGATCACGGCGTCGGGTTCGAGAGTCCCAACCGGCGCGGGATTGGCTTGGTGGCAATGCGCGAACGATCCGAACTGATGGGCGGCCGGATTAGCTTCTCGCGTCCCGCCGAGGGCGGAACCTTGATGCATCTGGCTATTCCTCGAGAAAAAGCGGAGTTCTATGGAAAAGAAGATCACAGTCTTGCTGGTGGATGACCACAGCCTGGTCCGGCGGGGTTTCCGACGCATGCTGGAAGACGAGTCCGACATGAAAGTGGTCGGCGAAGCGGGCGACGGCGAAGCGGCGATCAAGCTCACCAAGGAACTTCATCCCCAGGTGGTGGTGATGGACTGCGCTCTGCCCGGCATGAACGGCCTCGAAGCCACGCGGCAGATTCTCGACGACTCCCCGCAAGTCGCCGTTCTCATGCTGAGCATGCACAGCGAGAGCACCTGGGTGCGTCAGGCGGTCGAGGCTGGAGCCCGCGGATATGTTCTCAAGAACGCGTTAGACCTCGAACTCGGAGCCGCGATCCGCAAGGTCGCCGCCGGGGAGACCGTGTTTGACCCACAAGTCGAACAGAAGGAAGCGCTCCGGGGCGAGCGCAACAAGGCGCTCACGCCACGGGAACTCGAGGTTTTGCAAATGATCGTGGACGGCAAGTCGAACAAGGAGATTGCCGCCGTTCTCGAGCTCAGCGCCAACACCGTGGCCGTTCACCGCGCCAACATCATGAACACCCTGGGAATCCACAAAACTGCCGAACTGGTGGTGTACGCGATTCGCGCCGGGCTGGTGAACGTTCCGTGAATCGCAGGTCTTTTCTCGGGGGAGTGGCGGGGCTGGCAGCGTGGTCGCAGTTCTCGCGGCTTGGGGAGTTGGCCGCGCAGACGGGCGCGAACGGGTCTCCCGGCTTTCGATTCACTGATGTGACCACCCAGGCAGCAATCCAATTTCAGCACAATACGGGAGCTTTCGGGGGCAAATTTCTGCCTGAGACGCTCGGCTCGGGCTGTGCTTTTCTCGATTACGATCGCGACGGCTGGCAGGACATTCTGCTGATCAACGGCGCGGATTGGCCTGGCCATAAGACAACCCGCACCACGCTCCGCCTGTATCGCAATAATGGCAATGGCACATTCACCGACATGACGACCCGTGCCGGGCTTGATGTCGAAATGTACGGCATGGGGGTTGCCGTAGGCGACTACAACAACGATGGCTTCCCCGATATTTTCGTCACCAGCGTGGGGCAAAACCGGTTGTTCCGCAACACAGGCAAGGGCACGTTCGTAGATGTTACCAGCACCAGTGGCTTGGGTAAGCGGGAGGCGTTGAGCACCTCTGCCCTGTGGTTCGACTACGACCGCGATGGCTTGCTGGATCTTTTTGTCTGCAACTATGTGAAATGGTCACCGGAGCACGATATTTTCTGCAGTCTCGACGGAAAGCACAAATCGTATTGCACTCCGGAAGCCTATCGCGGAGCCACGTGCTGGCTGTTTCACAACCGCGGCGATGGAACGTTCGAAGATGTGACTGCGGCCAGCGGGATTTTCGACAGCAGCTCGAAATCATTGGGCGTTGCCTTGATCGACGACGATCACGACGGCTGGCCCGACCTGCTGGTGGCGAACGATACTCAGCCCAACAAGCTCTACCGCAACCAGCACAACGGCACATTCAAGGATGTGGCGGTCGAAGCCGGGCTCGCCTTCAGCACCGAAGGAAAAGCCCGCGCCGGCATGGGAGTTGACGTTGGCGATTTCGAAAATTCCGGTTCGCCGGGCGTGGCCATCACCAATTTCGACAACGAGATGATCGGCCTGTACCGGGCGAGCGGCAAAGGATTCGAAGATATTGCGGCGCAGGCCGGCGTGGGGATGGCCTCCAAGAACAGCCTGGGCTTTGGCTGCATCTTTGTGGACATCAATCTGGATGGCTGGCTCGATTTCGCCGTGGCTAACGGCCACATTGATGAGACGGTGCGCAACATCCGCGGCAACGTCGGATACGCGCAGCCGCCGCAGCTGTTTCTCAGCAGCGGAAACGGGAGTTTTCGCGATGTAGCGGATGAAGTTGGCGGAGGTTTTAATCAGCCCAAGGTTGGCCGTGGTCTGGCCTGCGCCGATTTTGATCGCGACGGCGATCTCGACTTACTGTTTACCACCAACAACGGGCCTGCGTACCTCTATCGCAACGACCAGCTGGCCGGGAACCGGAGCATCCGGTTTCAGCTGGTGGGGACCAAGTCGAACCGTGACGCGATCGGCGCGGTGGTGCGCGTTTCTGCCGGAGGCATGACCCAGTCGCGCACGGTGAAAGGCGGCTCCAGTTACCTGTCGCAATCCGAACTGCCGGTTACGTTTGGACTGGAGAAACGCGACCGCATTGACCGCGTGGTGATCGAGTGGCCCAGCGGCAGAACCGAAGAATACGCGAATCTTGCCGCCGGACGCGCCTACGAGTGCATCGAGGGAAAAGGAATTACACCGCGATCAGGCTTTTAGAGATTGACACTCCGGGTCCCTCGACTCGCAACGTGCGCTCGCTCGGGATGACAACCTATTGTTGGCCACCAGCGCTGTGCTGGATCACGCTTCCCGCCACCACCAGATCAATCTCCACCGAATCGCTTACCCGCAAGAAAAAGGTGCTGGGATTCTTCATTCCCCACTTCGCGTACGGAACCGTGAAATGAACCGCCGCAGTCCAGGATCCGGATGACATTTCCACTTCGGCCGGAACCGTGATCTCGCGGTCGACTCCGTGAATGCGGAACATTCCGTGCACTCTCACCGGAGATTCTCCGGAACTTGCAACAGCGCCTTCAACCCGGTCGGGACGAAACGAAATCTCAGGATAGCGATCGCTCTCCAGCACATCGTTGTGCATCTTGCGGTCGCGCATGCCGTTGCCGGTCTCACCGCTTTTCGCATCTACCAGGATTTCTCCCGAGAGCAGCCCGGAAGCAGGATCGAACCCGAGCACGCACGGCTTGACCTGAAATGTTCCGTGCACCGTATGCAGCGCAGCGTCCAAAGTGAATTTCACGGCGGTTTTGGCAGGGTCGAGCTGAAGGGCGGTGGCCGGGGATTGTGCTGAAGCGGCCGCGACCATGAGCAAGACCAGAACTGGGAGTGCTCGGTTGATTTGAGGACGGGGGGCGGTCATGGTCATCACGCCGTCAGCAATCCCCAGCCCAGGGTCAGGCTGTCCCATACGATGCGTGCCGGTGGGCGAGCGCCGACGTGCAGCTCCAACAGCCGCTGAAAGATCTGCGGGCGGC
>Ga0187782_10002654_pt1 | contig 13195 bp, 15 predicted proteins | sample 0715_SJ02_MP15_2_FD_132454 | JGI IMG/M metagenome (GOLD analysis project Ga0187782, IMG submission 132454) | Tropical peat soil microbial communities from peatlands in Department of Meta, Colombia - 0715_SJ02_MP15_20_MG | ecosystem: Environmental > Terrestrial > Soil > Wetlands > Peat | place...
GTAAACTTCGTCCAGCCCGGCCAGCCGAATCCCCTGCTCCTTGGCCACCGCGACCGAGACGAACGGATCGTGCGCCACCAATTCCATGCCGAAGGCGCGCGCCCGGCGCGCAACTTCCAGCCCAATGCGCCCCAGGCCGATGATGCCCAGCGTTTTGCCGCGCAGTTCGGTGCCTTGCAGAGACTTCTTCTCCCACTTGCCGGCGTGCGTGAGCGCATCTGCGCGGCACAAGTGACGCGCCATCGCCAGCATCATGCCCATAGTCTGCTCGGCAACGGCCACTGCATTGGCCCCCGGCGTATTCATTACCGCAATGCCTTTGTGCGTGGCCGCTTCCAGGTCGATGTTGTCCACGCCCACGCCGGCGCGGCCAATCACGCGCAGTTTTTTGCCGTGCTCCAGAAGCTTGGCATCCACCTGCACTGCCGAGCGCACAATCAGCGCGTCCGCCGATTCCAGATGTTCCGCCAGCTTGCCATCCAGTTGCTCGGCCGTGAGCACCGTCCAGTCCGGCTCCTGCAACTGCGCCACGGCCGACGAGGAAACTTTTTCCGCCACGATGATTTTCACGAAAGTAATCCTTTAGTAACCGCACCACTTCTTACAAGCTATTGACCACAAAATGACGCCCGCCTGACACCTCAAATTCCGCGCCGCTCTACGCTTTTTCCATGGGCCACAGCCCCTGGGAGATACTTATGAAAAAACTAAACACGTTCGCGCTTGTGATCTTGACCGCGCTCACGCTGGCCTGCGGCTACAGCTCCAAGAGTTACACTCCGGTCGCGGGAACCACACCGTCGATCATGCAGCTCAATCCGGATAGTGCGACCGCCGGCGGAGAGGCCTTCACCTTAACCGTTAACGGCAGCAACTTCGCGTCTAAGGCCGTCGTGAACTGGAACGGCGTGGCACAAACCACAACCTACATGAGCGGCAGCGAGCTTACGGTTACGATTCCCGCTTCGCTGATCGCGAATTCCGGAACGGTCCAGGTTACCGTGACCAATCCCGCCACCAGCGGCACCGGCATGTATGGCAGCGGCGGCACGCTCGCGGAAACCTCCAGCCCGATGAGCTTCACCATCAACTAGGCCCATCGATCTGCTGGGGACCACTCAGGCGCCGACCAGTTGCTGCTTTTCGTTTAGGGTGCGGGCATAGACTTCCTGCGCCGCCCGCACCGCCGCGCCGTACTCCACGCGGGTGTCCGTGACCCGCGCCAGCACATGTTCGAGCGCGCCCAGTATGCCGATGGTGTCGAGATAGTCGTAGTAGCCGATGTGCGCGATGCGGAACAACTTGCCCTTCATGTCGCCTTGGCCGTTGGCGACGACCGCATCGAAGGTCTCGCGAAACTCCTTCACGATGCGGCTGGAATCGAGTCCCTCGGGGGCGCTGATCGCGGTGAGCGCAGCCGCCGGCTTCGATGCATAAAGTTTTAGTCCGAGCGCCTTCGCCCCGGCGCGCGTCATTTCCGCGCAGAGCTCGGCATTGTTGACCAGCGCTTCACGCCCTTTGGCGAGATCGCCATTGCCCATGCCGCGCACGAAATCGAGCGCCGCTCCCATCGCGGCAAACAACGAAGTCGCCGGTGTGTAGGCCGACTCGCCTTTAGCGGCCGATTTCCGCTCCTTGCGCAGGTCGAAGTAATAGCGCGGCGAGGTCGTCGCATCCATACGCTTCCAGGCGCGTTCGCTGACCGCACAATACGCCAGTCCAGGAGGCATCATCAGCGCCTTCTGCGATCCACCGATGATCACGTCCACGCCCCAGCCGTCGACGTCGAGATGCGTGGTGCCGAGCCCGGTAATGGCGTCGACGACGAAGAGAGTGCCGTCACCCTGAGCGCGCACGATCTTCGCGATGGCCTCGACGTCATGCCGCACACCAGTCGAACTCTCGGTGGCTTGCACGAACACGGCGCGCACATCTGCGGTAACTCGTGCCTGGATATCGTTCAGAGAAAAAGACTCGCCATAGGGAGCGCTCAGCACATCCACCTTGCAACCGAAAGCCTTGCCCAGCCCGGTCCAGCGCTCGCCGAATTTTCCCGCGGTCAGCACCAGCACCTTGTCGCCCGGCGAAGTCAGATTCGACACGGCGGCTTCCATCACGCCGGTGCCCGAGCAAGCCAGCACCAGCACGTCGTTTTGTGTGCCGATGAATTCCTTCAGGTCCGCCAGCACTCGCTGAAACAGCGCGCGAAAATCGGCAGTTCGGTGATGCGCGGTAAACGACGCCATGGCCGTTTGCGCCGCCGGCAGCAGCGGCGTTGGCCCGGGAGTGAATAGACGATTTTTTTGCAACATAATGAGAGTCCTAAAGTTGGGATGATCTTACTAGTTTACTGAAAGCAACTCCCGCAGCCAGTCCCTAGGCCACGGCGATAGTCAGACAAGCACCGCGCTTGCCTGTTTGGCCGGCTCGGCGCTCCCGGCCGAAGCCTGCAGCGACTCGGCAATCGTGCCCGCCCAGGCGTCAATATCGTTCCAGTCGCGGAAGTCGCCGTCCGGAAGAAAATTCTGGGCGCGATTGGCGGGCATATTGAAAATGATGCGGTGAAATAACCCGAGCTTCTTCGCCCGCAACGCGCCAAAAAATACACGATGGTCGCGCGGATGGATCGCCTCGCGAAACTCGGCAATATCTTTTGGCACGGTGGTTTCGCGAGGGTCGCGTCCCTGATCGTCAATGAGCTTGGTGCCCAGCGGGCCGCTGCTGAACAGCCACACCGGCCGCTCCGCCAAGGCAGACCGATATCGCCGCACATAAGCCGCAGCGCTCTTCAGCCAATGAAAGTAGTAGGCTGCGCTCCCGATCACAACTGCGTCGTATCGCGCCGGATCGCCCGCTTCCCGCACGGGCTTGACCGTGGTCTCTATATCGTGCTTCGTAAGAGTCGCGGCGATGCGTTCCGCGATTCCTTGTGTGCTCCCGTAGCGGCTGGCATGAACAATGAGCACTCGCATGGCGTCTTCCTCCCGCAGTTGCTGCCTGGAAACCGTCTCCCCACGTCGGCGCACTCTCGATCTCGCCAACGTGGCCAGCAGATTACGCGGTGTCGAGGTTCGCCGCAGTGACGACCGTCACAGGCTCGGAGCCGATTGCCCAAATCTCCCCAGACCCATACGTGCGCGGAGAACTACGTCTGAGAACTGAGAACCGAGTACTGAGTACTGGGCACTGGGCACTGAGAACTGGTGCTCTATAATCCTCCCATGCCTCTAGTAGATCAAATTCAAAAAGACATCGTCGCCGCCATGAAGGCGAAAGAGGAAGCCCGCCTCTCCACCCTGCGCATGGTCAAGAGCGCGCTGCAACTGAAGACCGTGGAGAAAATGTCTCCGCTCGACGACAAAGAATCGCAGGCGGTGCTCTCGACGCTCATCAAACAGCGCAAAGACTCGATTGAGCAATTCACCAAAGGCGGACGCCAGGAGATGGCCAACAAAGAAGCCGCCGAAATCGTGGTGATTGAGAGCTATCTGCCGAAAGCCGCCAGCGAAGCCGATATCGAAGCAGGAGTGAAAGCCACAATCGCCGAAATGGGCTCGCCCACCATGAAAGACATGGGCACGGTGATGAAGAATGCCATGGCGAAATTCGCGGCGTCAGGCATGCGCGTGGACGGGAAAGTAGTTAGCGAGATGGTGAAGAAAGAACTCGCAGGGAAATAGTACTGCTTACGTGGGGCAGCCGCCTCGGCTGTCCGGTCAAGCGCCCGACGGCATCCAAACCTACCCACGCTAATACGCGTCCTTGCGGTGGCGGAAGGAGTGGACCACAACCTCTTCCCCGAGGATGTCATAGCGCAAACGGTAGTCCCTCCAGCGCAAGCGCCATTGGCCTTCGCCAGGCTTCAGACCAGCCAGCTTCTTGATCTTGTGCCGCCCGCTGCGGTTGTGCGGATCGTGGCTGAGGGTGTCGATCAGTTCCTCCAGGATGCTGGGCATCGACGCATCGCGCTTGGCGATGGCGCGGAATTCCCGCTCGAATGCGGGAGTCGAGAGCACTCGGAAGGTGCCTGTCATGGCGCTAGCGGGCTATTTTCCCTTTCGATGCCTGCGCGCCGGAGCTTTTAGCTCCGTCAAAAAGTCGGATGCGTTGCGGCCTTCGCCTCTCTGATACTCCGCATAGCTGCGACGGATTTGCTCCTTCAGCGCCGAATTCTGCATTTCCAGATAATCTTCAATGTCGTCCACGTGCATCAGCCCCGCCACGGGAATTCCATCTTTTTCCAGAATGAAGAATTCACGGTTAAGATGCACGCGCCGGACCACTTGCCCAAGGTTAACTCGCGCTTTGGTCAGGGGAAGATGGTTTACTATGGTTTTCATCAGAGTTAATCAATATTGATTAATAATACTCATTTGCGGGGCGTTGAAGCAAGACTTAGCTTGGGCCATTGCACATGATTCGCGCGGAGTTACCCTGCCGGTGTCATCTTCTTCTCCATCCACAACACATCCCAGTACTTGCCGAACTTCCGCCCAACCTGCGTGAAAGTCCCGACCGGCGCAAATCCGAACCGCTGGTGCAGCGCATTGGAGGCCGGGTTGGGCTGGGCGATTCCGGCCGCCACTCGATTGACGTCCTCGTTCTTGAGCGCCGCGAACAATGCCTGATACAGTTGCCGCCCAATTCCTCTTCCGGTTGCGTCAGGGCTGCACGCGATGCTGGCTTCCACCGTGGTTTCGTACGCCTGCTTGGCGCGAAACGCTCCGGAGGCGGCATAGCCGAGCACCTTGCCCCCAGCGTCTTCGGCCACGAAGATTCGATGGCGGCGGTCATCGCAATGATTGTGGAACCACCCGACGCGCTGCTCCGGTGAAAAAGGTTGAACGTCAAAGGTGATGTGAGTATTCAGGACGTAGTAATTGTGAATCTCCGTGATGCCCGGTAGGTCCGCCAATGTCGCTGGCCGAATGATCATATGCGTGCTTCCGTCCGCAGTGGCGGCGAAAGCCGGGCTGAGAACTGAGAGTCTCGGGTTTCAAGCATCCGTGCAAAGTGTAGCCTCAGGCTTAAGGCAGGAGGTAGGGAGAAGTTCTTATAGCGGATATAAGAAGCAACCATGCACGGCCCCGGTTCTACAATCAGACACCGATCACTTCCCCCGCTGCCATTCCCGATAAGCCTCACTCTTCGACACGCCCCGCTCCTTCGCCACTTTCTTTAAAGCGATCTTCTCATCAATCTTCTCTTCTGCCACAAGCTGCCGCACGCGTTCGCGAACCGAAATGCGGGCGGACCCTTCGACTCCGCTCAGGCCCGGCTTGGCGTCTGCTGCCCCATGAGCGGCGATCGATTCGGCTTTGCCGATCAGCAGTGTGATTTCGCCCTTTACTGCCTCGCGTGCTTTCAGGTTCTCCAGCACCTCGCCCGCGCGCCCGCGCAGAAACTCCTCATGCAGCTTGGTCACCTCGCGCGCGATCACCACCGGCCGCGACGCTCCCAGGATCTCAGCCACATCTTCCATGGTCTCGACAATCCGGTGCGGGGCTTCGTAGAACACCTGCGTCCTCTCCGAATTCTTGATTCCCTCTATCGCGGCTCGCCGCTCGCCACGCTTGGCCGGGAGAAATCCGCTGAAGCGAAAGGAATCGGTGGGCAGGCCGCTCGCCACCAGCGCGGCCAGAAAGGCCGACGCCCCCGGCACCGGCACCACCGGAATGTGATGCCGAATCGCCAGCGCGATCAGCCGGTATCCGGGATCGGAGATGCCGGGCATGCCCGCGTCGGTGACCAGCGCCACGCTCGCCCCCTCCTGCATCTCTTTCACCAGTTCTGCCGCCTTCGTCATTTCGTTGTGCTCGTGATAGCTGGTCGTCCGCGTCGCGATCGCATAATGATTCAGCAGCTTCTTCGTCTGCCGCGTATCCTCGCAGGCGATCACGTCGACTTCCTTGAGCACGCGCAGCGCCCGCAGCGTGATGTCCTCCAGATTGCCGATGGGCGTGGCAACAAGATATAAGGCGGGCTTCGCGACTGGATCGCTCATGGCGGGAAGCATAGCAGGATTGCCGAAATTGCGATTTCCGATTGTCGACTGCCAGTGCTACGCTCGGGATGATAATCCGGTGTTTGCAAATCGAAAATCGACAATCGCAAAACCGGCAATTCCTATGACTCCTGCCGCCTTCCGCAAAATCGCCCTCTCGCTGCCCGGAACTGAAGAACGCCAGCACATGGATCATCCCGATTTTCGCGTGGCGGGAAAGATTTTTGCCACGCTCGGCTATCCCGACAAAACCCGCGGCATGGTTAAGCTCAGCCCGGAAGAACAGCACTATTTTTCCAAGGATTACCCGGATGTGTTCGTTCCCGTGAAGGGTGCCTGGGGAGAGCGCGGCGCGACCAGCATTCATCTCAAGGCCGCGAAAAAAGAGGTTCTGACCAAAGCGATCCAGGCCGGCTGGCGCAACGCTGCGCCGAAGCGTCTGCTAAAATCAGGATGAAATCGAGTTGTCCCTCACAACCGTCTCACGCAAATGCCACTTTACGAATATCAGTGCACCAAGTGCGGTCACCGCTTTGAAAAAATCCAGAAGTTCTCCGACAAACTGATCAAGAAATGTCCCGAGTGCGGAGGCCGGGTCGAACAAACCATCTCCGCGCCGGCCGTGCAGTTCAAAGGCTCGGGCTGGTACGTGACCGACTACGCCAAGAAGCCGCACGCAGCGGCTTCCTCCGACAGCGGCAAAGACAAAGACTCGAAAAAAGACGACAAGAAGCCGGAGAGCGCTTCGAAAGAAAGTCCAGCGAAGAAGACCGAAAAGCACAAGTAGTTGGCATTGTCATCCTGAGGGCCGCGCTCTTTGCGGACCGAAGGATCTCTGCAACGTGCCCGGACCATCGAGGCTGTCGGGAAGTTACATAGGTCCTTCGCTCGGCTCAGGATGACAGAAGGTTAGGTCCTATTTCAGCTCTCGCTCAAAGTGCTCCGCGATCATGGTGAACAGATGCATTCTCGCATCTCTGCCCGCGATGCCGTGGGTTTTGTTGGGATAAATCATCAGCCGGAACTGCTTGCCGGCCTTGATCAGCGCATCGATCATCTGAATGCTGTTCTGGAAGTGCACGTTGTCGTCGCTGGTGCCGTGCACCAGCAACAGCGCGCCGTGCAATTTGTCGGCGGCCCTGGTCACGTCCGACATTTCGTAGCCTTCTTTGTCTTCCTTGAGCAGGCCGAAGTACCGCTCCATATAGATGGAGTCGTAGTTGCGGGCGTCGGTCACTGGCGCCACGGAAACGCCCGCCTTGAAGCGGTCCGAGTGGGTCAGCGCGTAGAGCGTCATCGATCCGCCGTTCGACCATCCCCAAATTCCCACGCGGCTGCCATCCAGCTGCGGATACTCAGCCAGCAGCTGATCGAGCGCGGTCAACTGATCTTTCAGTTCCACCGCGCCGAATTCATGCCGGATTGCGGTTTGAAATTTCTTGTCCCGCCCCGGCGTGCCGCGATTGTCGACGGAGAAAATCGCGAATCCCTTGCGCGACAGAATTTCGTCGAAGGCGTCCGGCAAGCTCTTGCGCACGGTCTGCCCGGCCGGTCCGCCGTAGATGTTCACGATCACGGGAACCTTTCCGCTCGTCGTGCCCGCGGGAGGCAGCAGCAAGCGGCCATATAAAACCGTCCCGTCGTCGGCCTTGAACTGCAGATAGGTCGGCGGTCGGAGACCGTACTCCGCCACTTCATCGTGCGCCTTCCACACCGGATTGCACGATCCTCCCACAGCGCACAACGTAATCACCGGAGCCGTCTGCGGGCCGAGATAGGTATGCGTATAGTGCTTGCCATCATCGCTGAAATTGGCAAAGTGCTGCCCTTCCTCGCTGGTGAGCGCCTTGAAGCCCGATCCATCGAGTTGTACCGAGAAGAGGTGCGTCTGCCGGGGATCATCCTTATTCGCTTCGAAAAACACTGTGCTGGCGGCTTCGTCTACGCCCTCAATCCCCAGCACTTCATAATCGCCCTGCTCCAGTTGCCGCTCCAGCTTGGCATCGGCGGCCAGCGGAGACTGCTTATCAAAGCTGTAGAGATAGAGGTGCATGTTGCCGTCGCCCCAGCTTGGCCACAGGAACTGTGGGGTCGATTTTAGAAATCGCACTTCCGTATGCTCAAAGTCGATCCACGCGCCTGGGGTCGTTTCCGTCAGAACGATGCGCGACTTGCCCGACTTGGCATCGACGAAATACAAATCCATCTTGTCCTCGGCGCGGTTCAACACTTCCGCCCAGATCACACCAGCGTTCACCCATCCAAAGCGCGGAATGTAGGTGTCCTCGTCGCTGGTCAGCGAGAGCCAGCGGACCTTTCCTTTGTCAGCATCCACCACGCCCAGCTTCACCACCGGGTTCGGATCACCCACTTTCGGATATTTTTCCTGATCGACCGTGGGGTGCGTCGGTATCCAGTCGGTGATGGGATAGGTGGGCACTTTGGTTTCGTCCATGTGAAGGAAGACGATCTGTTTGCTGTCGGGGGACCAGAAATAATTGCTGCGCACGCTCAGCTCTTCGGCGTAGACCCAGTCGATGTCGCCGTTGAACAGGTTGTCGCCCGTGTCCTTGGTGAGCTGTTTCTCGTTCTTGCCGCTGATCGGCCGAACATAGAGATTGTGCTTGCGCACATAGGCCAGGTGATTTCCGTCAGGTGAAAATTTAGGATCGCCGCTGGGATCGCTGGCGGAGGTGAACTGCACCGCCGTCTGAGTCCCGAGATCGTACAGCCACAGCTGCCCCTGGGAATCGAAAATCAGGTGCTTGGAATCGGGCGCCCACAGATACGCCGCCACGTGATAGCGCGTCAGGCGCTCTTTCTCGCGCTCGTTCTTCACCTTGTTCACGTCGGGATCGAGCGAGGCCAGCTTCTCAGCGCTGACCAGCACCTTTTTCTCGCCGGTTGTGGCGTCCACATACCATAGCTCGCCTTTTTCTCCCTTTTCGTCGCGCTGGACAAAAGAAAGCCGGGCCCCATCGGGACTCCATTCGGTCGTCTCCGGCCCGCGGCCGGCGAGCCCTCCCGGCTGAAAAAGAGTTTCAATGGTCAGCGGCTTGGTGGGCGCAGTCTGTGCACTGAGCGGCCGGATCGCGAACAGACCGAGCAACACCGCCAGGGCAATCGAAAACGAGAAAACAGAATTCCGAGTCATCGAGAGAACCTCATAGAGTTTGAGTGGGAAATCCTAGGCAAAGAATCGAGTGTACACCGGACGTGACTCGGACTGCACGGTGCTTCGAGTCGATGGCTCCGCCGCAGTCGAGCAAGGGCCGCTCTCCAGCGCGTGCTAGAATCAATGTTGGATGCTTGCGGACATTGAAAATCTGCTCAAATTGCAGGAAGCGGACAAGGAGATCCGCCGTCTGCAGGAAGAAATCGCGGAACTCCCCAAGCGCGTTTCCGCCATCGAGCAGAAATTAGCCGGCACCAAGGCCGAACTGGAAAAGGCCCAGGCCGCCGTGAAGGCCGACGAGGCCTCCCGCCGCAAATACGAATCCAACATCAACGATCTGCGTGGAAGGATTTCCAAGTACCGCGACCAGTCGCTCGACGTCAAGACCAACGAACAATACAAGGCCCTGTTGCACGAAATCCAGTTTGCCGAAAAAGACATCGCCGACAACGAGGACAAAATTCTCGAATTAATGGTGAACGCCGATGCGCGCGACAAGGAAGTCAAGGCGGCGCAGGCCGAATTGAAGGCCGAGACGGCCGAGATCGAGAGGGAAAAAGAACAGGCACGTCAAAAAACGGCCGAAGACGAGAAGCTTCTCGCCGAATGGCGCTCCAAGCGCGATCAGCTTCGCTCGGGCGCACGCGAAGATCTGCTGCGCCACTACGAGCGCGTTTCGAAATTCCGCGGCAGCGGCATCTCGGAGGTGCGCGACCACAAATGCATGGGCTGTCAGGTTATGTTGCGCCCGCAGACCTACAACGACGTTCGCTCCGGCAGAGAAACCGTCTTTTGCGACTCCTGCCAGCGCATTCTGTTTTTCAATCCTGCCGAGGAGTTGGTCGAGCAGAAGCCGGTCGTGCACCGTCCCAAACGGCATCATCCGAAAATCGACGCGTCCCAGGCCTGGTATTACCGCGCCGAGTACGGCGAGGCCGGCGAAGTCTACGTTGTCCTCACTAATAATGGCGGCCAGGCCAGCCGCCGCGTCTACGAGATCCACACCGGACGCCTCATCGGCGACATCCTGATCCGCGAAGGCAACTACCGCGAAGCCTTCCCCGAGGACATCACCGGAGCCATCCGGCTCAACGGCGACTACAGCGAAGAGGAACTGGAAACCTGGGGGACGGAGGCGCCGATGGTCGTCCTCGATTCCCTGCAAGCCGACCTGGAGCTCGCCCGCTACGAAATGCAAACCCGCGTCGCAGCGAAGCCAGAGGCAGCAGCCCCGATGCCCACCGAACAGGCCGCCAGCTAGAAGGGCTTGTGTAGCAGCGGACGCCTCGTCCGCCGATGGAGCGCAACTCGGCCCCGAACACAATTCGAGTCACTCAACGTCCACGAAATCGAAAAAAGCAGATCGTGATCGTCCTCACTGCGAAGCTCCCCGCGTCTGCGTAGGATGCGCTTGCCAGGAGGGAACAATCCATGGAAATGCCCACGCTCGACAAGTTCCCCAAGCGAGCGCTTGCCGCGATTGACATCCAGACGGCCTTCATCATTTCCCGTCTCATCGTCGCCGCCGAGAGGTTGCAAATCTTCCGCGCGCTGCAGGGCAAGCGCATGAAGGCGGATGCCATCGGCCGTGCGCTCAAGATCCACAAGTCTTATCGCGACACATTCTTGAACGTGCTCGTCCCTCTGGGGCTGCTGCACAAAAAAGACGACACCTACTGGAACACGCGTTTCGCGGAGAAGTACTTCATCGACGAACGGTCGATTTACTGGACACGGCAATACTCAAAGGAATGCGTGCAGGCGTACGAGGCGCTGACCATGCTGGAGAAGACGCTGGCCTCAGGGCGGAGCTATTTATCGATCAAAGGGGTGAAAAAGCCCAGCTATACCGAGTCCATGGAGCAAGACCGGCGCAAGGCTGAGGACTTTACGCAGATGTTATTCCATTTTCATCAAGACGATGCCCAGGCCCTGGCCGAGCACCTGGATCTCTCGAAGCGTCGGGCACTGCTTGACGTCGGCGGCGGATCGGGCGTGATGTCGATCGCGCTCGCGAAAAGGAACCCAAATTTGTGTGCTTGCGTGCTCGACCTTGCTACCGTATGCCGCATTGCGGCCCGCAACATCCGGCGCGCGGGGTTGTCGCGGCGCATCCGGACGCTCCCAGGGGACTTCCGGCACAGATTCCCCTCTGGTTATGACGTAATTCTGTTCTGCGACATTGGCGTGGTATCGAAGCCGCTTTTGCAGAATGCCTACCAGAGCTTGCCAGCGGGCGGACTCGTGGCCGCTGTCGATCATTATCTTTCCGAAGACCGTACGCGGCCGCTCGATCGACTCGCCTCTAAGTTTGTGGGATATTCCTTCCCACAAGCAACCCGGTCCGACATGGTGGCGGAGTTGCGGTCTTGCAGCTTTGAGTCGGTCACAGCCAGAAAGCTGCACCGCGATGTGTGGCTCATCTCTGGCAACAAGCCGACGAGCGCGGTTGGATGACGGGCCACGCGCCAGCCGTTATCGCGATCAGCCCTTAGCTCTGATTGTCCAGCCTTGCGTCCCAGCCGCATTTGTGTGACAACTTCGCGCCGCAGAAATTCCCAGGCATTACCATGTCTTCATGCAGCCGATTCCGAAAGAGTCTGATCTTCCCAAAGTCAAGCTTGCCGCTCGCGGCGCCGCCCGCCTGAAGCAAGGCCACGTCTGGGTCTACCGCTCCGATATTGCCAGCGCAGACGGCGTTGCTCCTGGCGCGTTAGCCACAGTCACCGACCCGCGCGGCAAGCCGCTCGGCACGGCTCTCTACTCGAGCTCCTCGCAAATCGCGATCCGCCTCATTTCTCAGGAACCCATCGCGGACTTCCCTGCGCTGCTCCGCCAGCGTATTTCCGACGCGATCGCCTATCGCGAGACCATCCTGGGCGAAAGCAACGTCGGCAACACCAACGCCTGCCGCCTCATCTTCAGCGAAGCCGATTTCCTTCCCGGCCTCATCGTCGACCGCTACAACGACATCCTCTCACTGCAAGTCCTCACGCAAGGAATGGATGCCAACCCTCTGCGCGAAACCGTCATCTCTGAATTGACGGCGCGTCTGCATCCAGCTGCGATGGTCGAGCGAGTCGATCCCCGCGTGCGCGAACTCGAAACTCTGCCGCCGCGTCCCTCTGGTCCGCTGCAAGGGACGAAAACCTCCACCACCTTTACCATGAACGGAGTCCAATTTCACTACGACGCGCTTGAAGGCCAGAAAACCGGAGCCTTCCTCGATCAGCGCGAGAACTACGCCGCCGCCGCACAATACGCCCACGGCGAGGTTTTGGATGTCTTCTGCTATCAAGGCGGCTTCGCGCTCCATCTTGCTCCGCGCTGTTCGCAGGTTACTGGCGTCGACAGCTCCCGCCCGGCGCTCGAGGTCGCCGAACAGAACGCCGCGCTCAACGGCCGTGAGATCGAATGGATCGAGGCCAACGCCTTCGACCTGCTCAAGGACTACGCCGCCTCCAACCACCGCTAGGACACAATCGTTCTCGACCCGCCCGCGTTTGCCAAGACCAAGCGTGACCTCGATTCCGCCCTTCGGGGCTACAAGGAACTCAATCTCCGCGCCCTGAAGATGCTTCGTCCGGGCGGAATTCTGGTCACCTGCTCATGCTCTTATCACGTCAGCCAGGCCAATTTCCTCGAAATGCTGGCTTCCGCCGCCGTGGACGCCCACCGAACACTGCGTCTGATCGAGGTCCGCGGGCAAGCCAAGGACCACCCGATTCTGCTCACCGTTCCAGAAACAGCCTACCTAAAGTGCGTGATTGCCACCGTAAGCTTGTGAAAAATAAACAAATCCTGTACTTGACAATAATAAACTCAACTTTTATGCTTCTTTTACGCTAATTATGCGTCTAATCCAGTGACCGTAGCTCAAGGCCAATCGTCCAGAGCCGGTCGCGAATTTCAAGCAGTCTCTGATTGAACCAATTTCTGAAGGAGGATGTAGCCATGACCGTATTAACCCGTTGGGAGCCGTTCCGTGAATTCGCCACGCTGCAGGACCGCATGAA
>Ga0187782_10002655_pt1 | contig 13192 bp, 10 predicted proteins | sample 0715_SJ02_MP15_2_FD_132454 | JGI IMG/M metagenome (GOLD analysis project Ga0187782, IMG submission 132454) | Tropical peat soil microbial communities from peatlands in Department of Meta, Colombia - 0715_SJ02_MP15_20_MG | ecosystem: Environmental > Terrestrial > Soil > Wetlands > Peat | place...
AAAATCAGGTTCGCGCGCGCCACTAGCTGCATGTCTTGGACTATATTCTTGTAGCGCTCATCGGGAGTGATCTCCTGTACCCGCCAATCGGCAAAGGGATGGGTCGCGGCCGAAGCCAGCTGCAGACCATTGTCCCGCGCCAGCTTGATCATGTCGCGCCGCAGGTTCCTGACTTCTTCCTTGGCCTCTTTGATGTTTCTGCATACCCCAGTGCCGACCTCTACGACCGCCTGATGCAACTCGGCCTTCACCTTCTCGTGCAGGAGGACTTTGCCCTTTTCGAGGATTTCTGACTGGATATGCGAACGCAGATCGCGGGATACCGGATCAATGGTCTGGTATTCTTCTTCGATTCCGATGGTGAAACTCGGTTCCATAAGACTCGCACTAGTATAACAATGACTCGTTAGAGTCTTTCGTCTAATGCAACTGCGCGTCCTTTGTGCCCTCTGTGTCCTCCGTGTTTATACCTTTCTTAAGCTTTTGCCCTTTTCTTGGCCGCTGGCCTCGCAGGAGAAATCTCCTCGGGTCCTCGCAGGAACGCCGCCCAACGCAGCTCTCGCGCCGGGTTCTCGTCGCTTAAGGCTTTCTTCACAGCCATTTCCGCGACTGCGTTCACGATCCACTCAAAGTTCTCCCGCCCCACCGAGTTCACATCCGCATCAGGTGCGGGATTCATGAAATCGATTGCATAGGGAATGCCGTCTTCCACCGCAAACTCAACTGTGTTCAAGTCATACCCCAATGCCCGGCACAGCGTCAGCGCATCGTTCACAATTCGCTGGTGCAGCTTGGCACTCGATGGTGGCGGATTGCCTTTAACGTAGCGCTCATGAAACGGCGCCTTCGGATCGTATTTCATCACGTGCACTTTTTCTTGCCCCACCACGTAACAACGATAATATTCCTCGAATTCAACTCCGTGCTGCAGGGTCATGCACAGATCGCCGGTCTGGTTGTAGCAATTAAAGAACTCTTCGGGCGTATGCACCTTGTACACGTGTTTCCATCCACCGCCGGAATAGGGCTTCAAGAAGGCCGGAAATCCTACGTAGTGAAAAATCTCCTCCCAGTTCAGCGGATAAATCAGGTTGCGCATCGATTGCTCGGTGGTGCCTTCGGGGTGCTTGTTATGCGGCAGAATGACGGTCGCCGGAATCGCGACTCCCAGCTTGCTGGCCAATGCGTAATTAAAGAACTTGTCGTCCGCCGTCCACCAGAACGGATTGTTCACCACGATCGTGCCACCCAGCGCCGCATTTTTTAAATATGCGCGATAAAACGCGATGTCCTGTGAAATCCGGTCGATGATGACTTTGTACCCGCTCGCTTCCGCCATCTTGACTCCGCCCACTCGCACGAACTCGGCGGTGACTCCATCAGCTTTCATGCTGTTGATCTTTCCCACCACCGCCGGCGGAAACGTATTCTCCATGCCAAACAAAATGCCTACCTTTTTCATATCGAACTCCTCGTACTTTCAATGTCATCCTGAGCGAAGGTCGTGCTTCGCAGAACGAAGCACGAACGTAGTCGAAGGACCCCTAATCGCTTAAAGCCACCCGAGCCGTCGCCAGGCATTCTTCCCGAATTACTTCCACTTCGGTTTCAACGCCATCGTGAGAATTCCTTGGCTTGATACCTCGCACCCAGGTCATAGGGATTCTTCGACTGCCTGATTCCATTCGCCAGCGAATGGAATCACTCCGCTCAGAATGACAGCGCTTCAAAAATACTTTCCCGCCATCCTCAACCACAACGGCCAATCGTGCCGGGAATTATCGTTCCACACATCCAGCCAGTGGGGCACCGCTTTTTCATTCAGCTTCGCCGACAGCTTCACATTCTGATCCAGGCACATGTCCCAATCTGCCGAGCCCAGCACAATCTTCATCTGCCGGTAGCGGCTCAAAAACCAGTCATCGCTCAGGTTTGGCACGAAATCCTGCGGACAATTGAAATAACAATCGTCATCGTAGTATCCGTCCAGAAACTGATGAATATCGAATGCCCCGCTCATGCTCACGCAATGCGTCACTACATCAGGATGCTTGAGAGCGAAATTAACCGCATGATATCCGCCAAAGCTGCAGCCTGTAACGGCCAGCCGGGGCGCCTGGTTTTTCCATCGTAGGAACGGCAAAAATTCGTGCAAAATGTATCGCTCATACTGTAAATGCCGCATCACCCGTACCCGCGGATGCACCGCCTTGTTGTACCAGCTTTCCAGATCCACCGCATCGGGACAGAACACCTGCAACTCACCAGCGTCGATCTTTCCAGCAAGTACGCCGATCATGCCGCGATCTTCATATTCGAAGAACCTGCCCATCGACGTGGGAAAAACCAGCAGCGGCGTTCCGGCATGCCCGTATACCAGCGCCTCCATATCGCGATGCAGTTCCTGGCTGTATCCCTTGTGGTATTCGCGGTTCATCGGTCCCTTGCGACGCCCAGCAGCCGAGTATCTTACCCGATTCGCCGTTACGCGTGGGGGCGGACATCCCTGAATCAGCAATGAACACGTAGGGACGGCCGCCTCGGCCGTCCGGTCGGGCACAGCCCGACAGCAACTCTGCGTGGGCAATCGAGATCAGCGTACAATGGTGCCGTTCTTGAAACCAAAAAGGGACTCCGGATCGCGATATATCCATGGCTCTGCTTGCCGACCAAAAACTCGGGCCGTATGAAATCCAATCATCCATTGGGGCTGGCGGGATGGGTGAGGTGTACCGCGCGCGCGATCCGCGCCTGGGGCGCAACGTCGCTATCAAGGTCCTGCCGTCGTCCTTTTCTGCCGATGCCGAGCGTCTGCAGCGCTTCGAACAGGAGGCGCGCGCAGCGGCCGCGCTCAACCACCCTAACATCCTGGCAATTTTCGACATCGGCAATGAGCGCGGCTCACCTTATATAGTTTCCGAACTTCTGGAGGGCGAGACCTTACGCGAGCGTTTGCGTTCCGGCCCACTCAACACCCGCAGAGCGATTGATTACGGGCTGCAAATCACCCGTGGGCTGGCTGCGGCCCACGACAAGGGCATCACTCACCGTGACTTGAAACCGGAAAACCTGTTCATCACCAATGACGGGCACGTAAAAATTCTGGATTTCGGCCTCGCCAAATTAACCCACCCGGAATCTTCCCGCGAATCCGCCGACGCGCCCACCCTGCAGGTCGCCACCGAGCCCGGTCTGGTGATGGGCACCGTCGGCTATATGTCACCCGAGCAGGTGCGAGGCAAAAATGCGGACGCCCGCTCCGACATTTTCGCCTTTGGCGCCATTCTCTACGAGATGCTCTCCGGCAAACGCGCCTTTCGCGGCGAGACGCCGGCCGACACCATGAGCGCCATCCTGAAAGAGGATCCACCTCAACTCTCAGAAACCGGCCGCAATGTCCCGCCCGGGTTGGAACGGATCGTCAATCACTGCCTGGAAAAAAATCCGGCGCAGCGGTTTCAATCCGCGAGTGACGTGGCATTTGATCTCGACGCACTGAGTGGAATCACGACGACAAGCAAGGGCGCCGTCAAAGCCCTGAAGACTCCCACGCAGCGCTGGCTACGCCCGCTGCTGACAGCTCTGCTGCTGGTAGCTGCTTGTACCGCAACCTACTTCCTGGGAGCACAGCGGCATAACATCTCCGCTCCAAGCTTCCATCGCTTGACCTACCGCCGCGGCTCGATTGCTGCTGCCCGCTTTTCACCGGATGGACAGACGATCGTCTACGGCGCTGCTCTGGAAGGTAATCCGGTCGAGCTTTTCACTACGCGATTTGACAGCACCGATTCCCGTCCTCTGGGACTGGGAAAGACAGAACTGTTGTCGATTTCCCGCAACGGGGAGCTGGCCGTGGTCTTAAGCCCCCGAGCATCGGCGTTCGCGGAGTTCGGAACATTGGCACGGGTTTCTTTGTCTGGGGGTGCGCCGCGCGAGGTGCTGGACGAGGTCAGCTGGGCAGATTGGGCTCCCGACGGCAGTGATCTTGCTATAGTCCGAGAAGGCGGCAGCCGGCTGAACCATTTGGAGTTTCCCGCTAACAAGGTCATTTACCAGCCCCAGGGCTGGGTCAGCCATGTACGGTTTTCGCCCCAAGGTGACCTGCTGGCGTTTGCCGATCACATACGAACGGGAGACGACGGCCGGGTCGTAATTGTCAACCGAGAGGGAAAGCTCAAGGCGGTTTCCAGGTTTTACACTACGGTGGAGGGTTTGGCCTGGTCCGGCGATGGAAGGGAAGTCTGGTTCGCGGCATCGCCGAGTGGCGCAGCGCGGGCTGTCTATGCGATGGATCGCTCCGGCAAAGAGCGCCTGCTGCTGCACGTCCCTGGCACGCTTACCATGCACGACGTTGCCCGCGACGGCCGCGTGCTCCTCACCGAAGACAACACGCAGATTCAGATGCAGGTATTAGCTCCAGGAGAAAGCAGCGAGAAGAATCTGTCCTGGTTCGATTGGTCGGGTGCTGACGATATTTCTCCCGACGGGAAGACCCTGATCTTCGACGAAACCGGGGAAGGTTCCGGGGGGAAGTATGGAGTGTATCTCCGTAAGAGCGATGGATCCCCGGCGGTTCGTCTCGGGGATGGTGACTTTCCGGCGATGTCACCCGATGGCAAGTGGGTGGCTGCGCTTGATCTCTCTTCTCCCACGCAGATCGAATTACTCCCTACTGGCATCGGGCAGCCTCGGCGCTTGACCAACGATAGCTTGGACCATACGGGCGTCGCCTGGGTACCAGATGGCTCGGGATTGATCTACATTGCCGCTGAGCCCAACCAATTGCACCGTTCCTACTGGATGGACCTGAACGGCAAGAGCCGTCCCATTACACCACTCGGCACCGTAGGGCTTCTCGTTACGCCGGACAGCAAATTCTTGCTGGCAACGGACGGTGAGAGGAAGCGCTGGTTGTATCCCCTGGCGGGAGGAGAAGCCGTACCATTTTCAATCAATCTGGACGCCGATGATCTTGTCCTGCGATTCGAGCCAGACGGCAAGAGCATCCTGGTCAGGCATCGCGGCGTTCCCGCTAAGATCGAACGATTCTTCCTGAATTCAGCTCAAAGCGAACCCGTGCGGCAAATTTCTCCTTCCGATCCCGCAGGTGTCCAGGAGATCATCAATGTCCGTTTCAGCGCTGACGGCAAATCGTACGCCTATTCGTATATGCGCTCCCTATCGGATCTCTGGGTCGTGGACGGTTTGAAATAACGCGGGTGCCACCATGTTTCCCAATGAACCACGTAGGGACAGCCGCCAAGCCTGCCCTGAGCGTAGTCGAAGGGGCTGTCCGGTCGGGCGCAGTCCGACAGCCACTAACCTGGGCAAGCAGCGAATCGTATTCCCCGGCTAGCCTATAATCTCCAGGATGCTCCTGACCCTCTCCCACGGCCCGATCCGCGAGGTGCGGCTAAACCGCCCTCCGGTGAATGCCCTCTCTTTCGAGCTGATTAACGGGCTCCGGGAGGCCGTCGAGGCCGCACCAAAAGCCAGCGCCAAAGCGCTCATCCTCTCCGGTTCGCCCAACAGATTCTCCGGCGGACTGGATGTGCCGCTTCTCCTCACTTACGACCACGCAAAAATGGCCGACCTGTGGCGCGAATTCTACGGTTTGCTGAAAGCACTCGCCTGTTCGCCGGTCCCCATCGCCGCCGCCGTCACCGGTCACGCTCCGGCTGGCGGAACGGTGCTTGCTTTGTTCTGCGATTGGCGAGTCATGGCCGATGGAGACTTCAGGATCGGCCTGAACGAAGTGCAAGTCGGACTCCCATTGCCGCCCGTGATTATGGCTGGGGCGCGCCGCCTGGTCGGCCCGCGCCGAGCCGAGAAGCTGGCAGTCGGCGGTTTGCTGGTTTCGCCGCAACAGGCGCTGGCTTGTGGGTTAGTTGACGAACTCGCTTCCGCTGATCAGGTCATCGAGCGAGCACTCCAGTGGTGCCGCAACCTGCTCGCTTTGCCTTCTGAAGCCATGGCCATCACTCGCCGTCTGGCTCGCGCTGACCTCACAGAATATTTTGATCAGAACCTCAAGCCTGAGATCCAAAAGGTAACCGAGAGCTGGTGGGCTCCCGAAACTCAAAGCGCCTTGCGTGCTCTGACCGAGAAGCTGGGGAAGAAAGTAGCAGGATCGTCATCCTGAGCGAGCGTCTTTTGCGCAACGAAGTTGAGGCGTTGGCGCGGCGTTTGAGCCGCGCGCCGAAATCCCGAGCGTGGTCGAGGGAACCCGAGCCGCGCGAACTGGCGCGTTTTAAGAGCGACAGAATAGTCGCGCGTTCGGCTCGCTTCCGTATTAACCCGCCACGCTTAAGGAAGATCGCCCGAGATTGCGGAGTTTCGCGCCGCCGGACAGCCCCTTCGACTTCGCTCAGGGCAAGCTTGGCGGCTGTCCCTCCGCAAGCCGTAGCTGACTCCTGCCTATTTCAAAAACGGATTGCTCTCCCGCTCCTCTCCAATCGTGGTCAGTGGACCGTGTCCCGGAACGACGGTGGTCTCGTCCGGCAGAGCCAGAACTTTTTCATGCAGGGAGCGGATGATTTTGTCGAAGGAACCGCCGGGCAGATCGGTGCGCCCAATGCTTCCCGCAAAAAGTGTATCCCCGGCGATTAATTTCTTCTCGGTCGAAAAGTACAGGCAGACGCTGCCTTCAGTGTGACCGGGCGTGTGAATCACGTCCGCCACCAGAGACCCAGCTTTTACGGTATCGGCTTGCGCGACACTCTGATCAATTTCTACTTTTCCCGGAGCTGCCATCCCTACCCAAGCGGCTTGCATGTCGAGCATCTTGAGCAAAGCATAGTCATTCTGATTGAGCAGGATCGGCGCGCCCGTGGCGGCGCGAAGCTTCATCGCGCCACCCACGTGATCGATGTGAGCATGGGTAATAACGATCTGTTTGACTTTGAGCTTATGTTTTGCGATCAAGGCGAGAACGTCGTCGATATCATCGCCGGGATCGATGACCATTGCTTCCCGCGTCTTCTCGTCTCCGATGATTGAACAGTTGCACTGCAGGGGCCCGACGGGCAGGATTTCGTGAATCATAAGGGCTCGAGATCATAGCGTGCCCGAGGCTCGCCGAATGGGTTTCGCAAACCAGATAATTATCCAGCATCCGCGTCTGCGAATCCACCAGCCCAGAACCGAGACAATCAGCCGCATCGGGCGTGAATCTAGGCCCACAAAGTGGCGGAAGGAACGTACAACCGAAGCCCTGCGTTGTCAACACTTCCTGATAGCGGATAACCTTCGTTCCGCCTTTTGCGTCTTAATCTTAGGGAAGTTCTGTGTAAGCCTTTTTGTCGCGGCGTTATAATTGTGTAGGCCCATCTCAAGGGCGGGAAAAGGTGGCGTATGAAGTTTCAGGCTTGTCTCATAACAGTGGTGTTCCTGCTCGGCAGCGTTTTTGCGGTGGCACAGGTTGCGGGCACTGGCAACCCGGGCCAGACGCCGCCGCCCAGCAACGATCCGGGCGTTTCAACCGGCTCGCCACAGAGCCAGCCTGCGCCAACTTCAAACACGCAGGCGCAGCCGAATCAGCCGCAATCGAATAACGAAACTCCGGTGCAGCCTGCTGATCCCGACAAAGTAAAGCACGACGGTGGCAAGGACGACGTCGATGCGATCGGCAACCGCAAGATTGGCGGCCGCGGCCTGGGCAACTGGTACTCCATCGAGACGGATATGAAGATGGGCAGGCAATATGCCCAGATGGTGGATTCTTCCTCTAAGCTGATCCATGACCCCGTGATCACCGAATACATCAACCGTATCGGGCAGAACATCGTCCGCAATTCGGATGCGCAGGTCCCGTTCACTTTCAAGGTGATTGATTCGGACGTCGTAAACGCTTTCTCGCTTCCCGGCGGCTTCGTCTACATCAACACCGGAACCATTCTGGCTGCAGATGAAGAAGCAGAATTGGCCGGAGTGCTGGCTCACGAGATCGCGCACGTCTGCGCTCGTCACGCCACCCGGCAGATGACGCGTGCGCAATACGCCGGCATTGCCACCATCCCACTTATCTTTGTCGGTGGCGGAATCGGATATGCTGTGTACGAGGCCTCAGGCCTCGGCCTGCCGGTCGCTTTTATGAGCTTCCAGCGCGGCTTTGAAGCTGAGGCCGATTATCTCGGCCTGCAGTACGACTACAAGACCGGTTACGATCCGCAAGCCTTCATCAGCTTCTTTGAAAAGGTTGAGGCGCAGGAAAAACGCAAGCCCGGGTTCATGGACAAGACGTTCGCCAGCCACCCACAGACTCCGGATCGGATTGAAGCGTCGCAGAAAGAAATCGCCACCATTCTGCCGGCGCGTCCCGAGTACACCGTAAGCACCTCGGAATTTGATGACGTGAAAGCGCGCTTGGCCGCCCTTGAGAATCGCCGCAAGATGACCGAACCAAAAGACGCCAATAAGCCCAGCTTACGGCGCGCGTCGACCAACAAGAATGGCGGCAGCGATCAGACTACCAGCGATGATGACCGTCCAACTCTGAAACGCCGCGACGACAGCAATAACAACTAGCTCCGTATTCGCTAACGCAAAAACCGCGACCCACCGGGTCGCGGTTTTCTTTTTGTGAGTTTCTGGGACGCGGGGTTACGCGGCCTCTTTGGTGACCAGCGAACGAGCGTACTGACGCTGCTCCGAAGGTGTGATCACCTTCATCTCCTTCCAGTCGTAAGGAAATTCCCTGCCGCAATCCAGACACACAACATAGGTTCCGGTTAGGCTGGCTGCTGAGTTACGCCGGGAACCGGGACGCACACTTATCGGAAAGCTATAGTGGCTGTGCCAGCAGCCAAACAATGCTTCTATGATTTTGCCCACCATTTTGGCCCTCCCGCAGAGCCCGGGCTACCTGGCTTCTACTTGCTTTCCCGGCCGTACTCTCCCATCAATTACTTAGATTCAGCTCTGGAATAAAAGGTTCGTCCGTGAGGTTGACGATACGAACACGGCCAGGAGCAGGCACTTTCGCGTACGCGGAAACCCTTGAAGAGGAAAGCACTAACCACGCGAGATGTGTAGCCAAACCAAACCGGGACGCCCATCCAGCCTGCCGTGATGAAGTTGAAACTTCCTGCACTCCAAACCATCGCTTCCATTCGCTGCCGGATTTCACCACCCGCTGCTAATCCTCTCAGTTTCAGGGGCTTGCGTTGACCAAAATGGTACGTGTCCGGTAAGGTTTAGAATACATACATAGTGGGGAAGTGTACCCTTACAGGAACTTTATTGTGTTAACTGAGAACGGAAAGACGCTGCTGTTGTTAAAACCGCGAGGATTCTGTGCCGGAGTGGTGCGGGCGATTGATATTGTCCGAATCGCGCTGGAAGCTTTCGGGCCACCGATCTATGTCCGCAAAGAAATCGTCCACAATCGCTTCGTGGTCGAAGAACTCCAGGCCAAGGGTGCGATCTTCGTCGATAGCGTCGATGAAGTTCCGAACGGCGAACGCGTCATTTACAGCGCCCACGGTGTTTCGCCGGAGGTGCGGGATGCCAGCGAGGCACGTGGTCTGCGGGTGATTGACGCTACCTGCCCGCTTGTGACCAAGGTCCACGTCGAGGCCGTTAAGTTCGCCAAAGAAGGCTATTCACTGATTCTGATCGGTCATCGTGATCATGATGAGGTAATCGGAACGCTGGGCGAAGCGCCCTTGGTGACTCAGGTTGTAGGCTCGCCCGAAGAGGCGGATGCGCTCGCGGTGCCCGATCCTGATCGGGTTGCTTACCTCACGCAAACTACCTTAAGCCTGGATGAGACCAAAGACATCATCGCAGCCCTGCGCAAACGGTTCCCGAATATTAAAGGGCCGGCCGCGCAAGACATCTGTTATGCCACTGAAAATCGCCAGGTTGCCGTGAAACAAGTGGCTTCCGAAGCCGATCTGCTGCTGGTGGTGGGCTCCGACAACAGCTCGAATTCGAACCGTTTGGTGGAAGTCGCGCGCAACCTGGGTACCAGTTCGCATCTAATTGACAGCTTCCGGAACATTCGATCAGAGTGGCTGGGTGGCGTGCAGACGATTGCCCTGACCGCCGGCGCCTCGGCTCCGGAGTGCCTGGTGGAAGAAGTCGTGCAGTTCCTGGGGACCAAGGGCTACGACAACGTGAAGGAAGTGGAAGTGATGCCCGAAAACGTGCGTTTTGGCCTGCCTCCCGAGATTGTGGAAGCCATCGCCAGCGCGCCTGCCGGAGCTACTGCGGAGTAACAACCCACATGGACGATACCTCCCCTTCAATTCCGGCCTCGGCGCCGCAACTGCACTTCGGAAAAATTGACGACCTTGCCAGCCGTGCAGCCGCGGCCATCGATGGCGCCCGGAAATTTCTCTTTTCCCGGCAGCACGAAGATGGCTATTGGTGCGACGAATTGGAAGCGGATACAACCCTCGAGTCCGATTACATTCTGCTGCACACCTTGCTCGGCACGGTCGATCCGGCGCGTTTTCAGAAATGCGCCAACTACATTCTCGCTCATCAGAACCAGGATGGCGGCTGGGGAATCTACGCCGGCGGACCTTCCAATATCAGCGCTTCGGTAAAAGCGTATTTTGCTTTGAAACTGGCGGGATACAAATCTGACCATCCCGCCCTGGAGCGGGCGCGAGAAAAAATACTGGAGCTTGGCGGCGTAACCAAAGTTAACACCTTCACCAAAATTTATCTCTGTTTCCTCGGGCAATACGATTACGATGCGGTTCCGGCCATCCCGCCGGAAATCGTGCTTTTCCCCAAGTGGTTCTGGTTCAATATCTACGAGATTTCTTCGTGGTCGCGCGCGATTCTGGTGCCGCTCTCCATCTGTTACGCGAAAAAGCCACTTAAGAAAATTCCGGATGAAACGGGAGTGGAGGAACTGTTTGTGGGCGGCCGCGACAAGTCGCGCATGCACCTCCCTTGGTCGAAGAAACTCATTTCCTGGCGAAATTTCTTCTTGACTCTGGATCGTCTCGTACATTGGTTTGAAGCCGTGCACATTCGGCCTTTGCGCTCCATCGCACTCAAGCAAGCGGAAAAATGGATGCTGCAGCGCTTCGAAATGAGTGATGGTCTGGGCGCCATTTATCCCTCGATCATGAATTCCATCATTGCTCTGCGTTGCCTGGGCTATTCGGTAGACGATCCCCAGGTTATCCGCGCTCTGGATGAATTCGAGAAGCTGGGCATTGAGGAAGAAGACAGTTTTCGCATGCAACCCTGCAAGTCACCGGTATGGGACACCGCGTATGCTTTGTTGGCCTTGGGCGAGAGTGGTGTACCCGCAAACGATGCCCGCATGGTCAAATGTGCGGATTGGATCCTGCAGAAGCAGGTGCGCAGCGTCGGCGACTGGAAGGTAAAGGACAAGAAAGGCCAGCCGGGCGGCTGGTACTTCGAATTCAACAATGAGTTTTATCCCGATGTGGATGACAGCGCCATGGTCTGTCTGGCGCTGACCCACGCCGAACATCCCAACGGGCGCTACCAGCGCGAATCGGTGCAGCGTGCCATCGATTGGATATTCTCCATGCAGTGCAACAATGGCGGCTGGGCGTCGTTTGACAAGAACAACGACAAAATGGTCTTCGAACAGATTCCCTTTGCCGACCACAATGCCATGCTCGATCCGCCAACCGTCGACATCACCGGCAGAACCTTAGAGATGCTCGCGGCTTACGGCTACGACAAGAATCATCCTGCCGTGAAGAAGGCGATTCGCTTTATCCGGGATGAGCAGGAAACTGACGGCTCCTGGTTTGGCCGCTGGGGCGTGAATTACATCTATGGAACCATGCTAGTGCTGCGCGGTCTGGAAGCGATGGGCGTGGATCATCACGAGCCTTATATCCAGCAGGCGGCGGAATGGCTGCGCATGATGCAGAATCCCGATGGCGGCTGGGGGGAAACCTGCAGCTCCTATGATGATGCGACAACAAAAGGAGTAGGGCCGAGCACGGCGTCGCAAACCGCTTGGGCCGTCATGGGTTTGCTCGCTGCCAATGACACACGCAGCGATTGTGTAGCGCGAGGGATTGCCTACCTGCTTCGCTCGCAGAAGAAAGACGGCTCCTGGGACGAACCGTATTTTACCGGCACTGGCTTCCCGCGCGTGTTTTATCTGCTGTATCACATGTATCGTCAGTATTTCCCGCTGATTGCCCTGACGACGTATCAGAAGGTGATGGCGGGAAGAAACGGCACTTAGCAATCGGCACTTGGTATATAGTCAGGCAACTGTCGAGTGGTGCGAGCAAATCAAATGACCAAGTGCCAATTGCTAATTGCCTGACTGCAGTAACGAGCTTTTCGGAGACTTGATCTAATGGCAGTTCCCATTTCACAGGCCTGGACGGTAGCAACTTACGTCCTCAAGCAGAAATTTAAGGGACGCAAGCAGTATCCGCTGGTGCTCATGCTGGAGCCGCTGTTTCGTTGCAATCTGGCGTGCGCGGGTTGCGGCAAAATTCAATATCCGGCGCACGTGCTAAAAATGCAGCTCACGCCCGAAGAATGCTTCCGCGCCGTCGATGAGTGTGGCGCGCCAACTGTGGCTATTCCTGGAGGCGAGCCGCTGCTTCATCCCCAAATCGGCGAAATCGTCGAAGGCCTGGTCGCACGCAAGAGGTACATTTACCTGTGTACCAACGCGCTGCTTTTGAAGCAGAAAATTCACCTTTTTAAGCCCAGCAAATACCTGAGCTTCTCCGTCCACATGGATGGTCAACGGGAGCATCATGATTTTTCCGTATGCCTCGAAGGCGGATACGACAAGGCGTTAGAGGGAATCAGGGAAGCTTTAGCTCGCGGATTTCGCGTTACCACCAACACTACGCTTTTTGATGGGGCCGACCCCAAGAGTGTGCGCGCATTTTTCGATGAGATGATGGATCTCGGCGTGGAAGGCATGATGCTTTCACCCGGCTATTCCTATGAGAAGGCTCCCGATCAAAGCCACTTTCTCGGGCGCGCCCGCATCCGTCGCCTTTTCCGCGGAATCCTGTCCAATCGCAAGCCGGGCTGGCGCTTCAACATGTCGCCCTTGTTTCTTGAGTTTCTGATGGGCAAACGCGATTACCCCTGCACTCCTTGGGGAATGCCGACGTTCAACGTCTTTGGCTGGCAGAAGCCTTGTTATCTGCTGCAAGACGGCTACGCGGATAGCTTTCAGGACCTGCTGACGACCACCGCATGGCACAACTAC
>Ga0187782_10002657_pt1 | contig 13191 bp, 12 predicted proteins | sample 0715_SJ02_MP15_2_FD_132454 | JGI IMG/M metagenome (GOLD analysis project Ga0187782, IMG submission 132454) | Tropical peat soil microbial communities from peatlands in Department of Meta, Colombia - 0715_SJ02_MP15_20_MG | ecosystem: Environmental > Terrestrial > Soil > Wetlands > Peat | place...
CACGATCAGCAGCTCCCCACCAATTCACCCGTCGAGCACTGAGGAGGTAACGCGAATGAAGGGCAAGCTGGGAAGGACAGGATGGATGGCCTTCGTGGGCCTCGCCTGCTGGTTCTTATCGGCGTGGCCTTTTCGGGCCCAATCCCACCCCTCCAACCTCAACGCGCTGAAGGGCCAAATGAGAGTCTTCGAGGCCGTCATCGACGGAACCATGGCCCAGACTTTTGCCCCGCCTTTCGGCCTGCTCGAGAAAACTCAGGGAACTTATTTGCCGGGTTTCGGCTTGGCTTTCAGCCTGGAAGTCAACCTCTATCCTTTACGCGAACCCAATCCCTTCAATATGACGCCCCTGAGCAAATCCGAACTCGAAAAGGCAGAAAAAGTGAAGCGGGAGCGGATTGCCGCCGTGAAAGAATCGGTTCCTCGTCTCTTGGCCGATCATGCGATGAGTTTGCGCGACCTCGGTTCGGCGGAATCGGTCGCGGTGATCGTGCACCTGTTTGAAGTGGAGCCCGGAGAGGCAAAGTTTCCGGACCAACTGGTGATCGAGACTCGCAAATCGGACCTGGACCAGTTTTGGGATAGGAAGATTACTTATCCAGCACTGGTAGCCAAAATGAAGGTGTTGGAACTCTGAGAGCGTCACCATGACTTCCGCTGCGGTGAGCCACAAGCTGTTGGGACAGTTGCTGGTGGAGCGCGGCCTGCTGCCCGAAGACGACCTGCAGAGGGCGCTCGTCTTGCAAAGGGAGCGGAAGGGCCGCTTGGGTAAGATTCTCCTGGACCTCGGCTACGTTTCGTCACAGGACCTCCAGACTGTCTTGTCCGAGCAACTCAATATCCCGCGCGTGGACCCAGTGGAACTTCAGGACCTGCCCATGGAGGCGGCCAGCCTGCCCTCGAGCTTCTTGCGCCAATCTCTTGTTTACCCTTATCGGATTGAGGATGGCGCGGTCTACGTCGCTATGGCCGATCCACTCGACAGCGACAACATTCGGGCCATCGCGCAGTTGCTCGGCCGCAAAGTGGAAGTACGCTTGGCCAGCGAAGCTGCCATTCTAAAGGCCCTGGATCTGTGGCTGGGCGAGGAACAGACTGAAGCGGGCGCGGAGCCGACGACCTCTGAAGAGTCGCTTCACGTGACGGAGACGGAGGCCGCCGACATCGACCAACTGCGCGACTTGGCTTCCGAGGCGCCGGTGATCCGATGGGTGAACCAGTTGGTGGCCCGCGCCCTCGAGCGGCGCTCCAGCGACATCCACTTCGAGCCTTTCGAAAAGCAATTCCGGGTTCGCTACCGAATCGATGGTGTGCTGTACGAGGTGCCGGCGCCGCCGCGCGAGATGCAGGCCGCGATTACGTCGCGGATCAAGCTCATGGCGAAACTCAACATCGCCGAGCAGCGCCTGCCCCAAGACGGCAGGATTCCTCTGCGCGTATTAGGCCGGGAAATCGATCTGCGCGTCTCCACCCTCCCTACCCTTTATGGGGAGAGTGTAGTGATGCGCCTTCTGGACCGCAGTCAGAGCGATCGGTATTCTCTGGCGACTTTGGGATTCCCGGATGCCTTGCTGCGGAAGATGGAATACTACCTCGACCTTCCTCACGGCCTCTTCCTGGTTACGGGTCCTACGGGCAGCGGTAAGTCCACCACGCTCTACGGGTCGTTGCGGCGGCTCAATACCACCGACGTAAAAGTCATCACGGTGGAGGACCCGGTCGAGTACCAGTTACCCGGGGTCAACCAGATTCATGTGAATCCACAGATCGGTCTGACGTTTGCTGCGGGGCTGCGGCACATCGTCCGCCAGGACCCGGACATTATCATGATCGGAGAAATCCGCGACCTCGAGACCGCGGAGATCGCCATGCGCGCGGCGCTGACCGGCCACCTGGTTTTCAGCACCTTGCACACTAACGATGCTCCCAGCGCCATCACGCGCCTCACTGACATGGGGGTGGAACACTACCTGGTTTCGTCTTCCCTGGTGGCGGTGCTCGCTCAAAGACTGGTGCGCGTGCTGTGCGACCAATGTAGGCAGCCGTACACGGCGGAGACTGAGGAGTTGCGGAGCCAAGGCTGGGAGGGTGTGACGGGACCCTTGACGCTTTATCGGGCCGGAAAGTGCGCGCACTGCGCGCAAACCGGCTTCCAGGGCCGGGTGGGAATCTTCGAATTCATGGAGATGGATGAAGGTATCCGGCGCGCTATCGTGTCTCGCGCCGATGCCAGTACTCTGCGCGCGGCGGCCCGGGAGCGCGGCATGCGCAGCTTGAGAGAGGATGGCTGGCTGAAGATCGCCGCCGGGCAGACAACCGTGGAAGAGGTGTTGCGAGTGACACAGGAAGTGTAGAGAAGTAGTCGGTTGTCAGTCGTCAGTTGTCAGTAAAGACCTCTGTCATCCTGAGCGATTGGCTGTCATCCTGAGCGAAGCGAAGGATCTCTGCAGTTCGAAGGTTGCAGGGCTCCCAAAAAACAACTGCCGGGATCCTTCGCTTCGCTCAGGATGACAGATGGCCTTTCCGATTTTCGAATTTCGATTCTCGCGTGTGTGAGGCACATGCCGGAGTTCACTTACAGAGCCATTAAGGGCAGCGGCGAACTCGTGCAAGGGACGCTGGTGGCGGAGACCGAACCGGCGCTTCTGGCGCAACTTCGCCGCATGGGCTGCATGCCCATCCAGGTGAGCGCTAAAGACGGCTCGGGCGGCGCCGGTTTGACGCGGTTTGTACGCCGCGGCGCGTCCTCCGCAGACCGGCTGGTTTTCGCGCGGCAGCTTGCCACGCTCGTGCGAGCGGGCATTCCACTCGACCGCAGTCTCGCGCTCTGCCGCGACCTGGCGGAAAAGCCCGCGCTTCGCGCCGTCGTGGACGATACGCTCCGCGAATTGCGCAGCGGACAGTCGCTCGCTCACAGCCTGGCGGCCAACGAGCGTTTTTTCCCGCCTCTCTACGTTGCCATGGTGCGCGCCGGTGAAGCCAGCGGCACCCTGCCGGCGGTCCTCGACCGTTTAGTGGAGTTCGAGGAGTTCAGCGCGGAACTGCGCGGGTACCTGATTTCCGCTCTCATTTACCCCATGGTGCTGCTCGCCGTGGGGAGCCTGGCGATCGCCTTTTTGCTCGGTTTCGTAGTGCCGCGTTTTGCACAGATTTTCGAAGAAGCGGGGAAGGAACTCCCCTTGCCCACCCAGATCTTGATGGACGTCTCGCAAGCCTTTCGAGATTACGGCTGGATCGCAGCTATCGCTATCGTCCTGGCGATCGTGTTGCTCAACCGCTGGGTGCGCACGGAGCCCGGGCGGCTGCGCTGGGACCAGTGGCGGTTGAAGGCCCCGCTGCTGGGCGACGTCAGCTTGAAACTCGAAATCGCCCGCTTTGCCAAAACTATGGGCACCTTGCTCACCCAGGCGGTTCCCATTATCTCGGCGCTGCGCCTCACCCGCGAGGTCTTGGGCAATCGCCGCGTGGCGTCCGCGGTCGAGCCGCTCATTCAAGGCGTGAAGCGTGGGCAGGGGCTGGCCACGCCGCTGGCCGAAACGGGCTTGTTTCCGGCGCTCGCCGTGCAATTAATGACCCTGGGAGAGCAAACGGGAAAGCTGGACTCGATGTTGCTCGAGTTGGCCGCGATTTACGATCGCGAGGTGCGAACGGCCACCAAGCGTCTGGTGGCTCTGGTGGAGCCGGCTGTGATTCTGGCTATGGGCCTGGTGGTCGGAACGATTGTGATTTCTACTTTGCTGGCGATTGTCAGCATTAATGAGGTGCCCTTCTGATGAGCCATCCAACAAAAGAGCTAGGCCATTCTTCAGAATTGACTTCCATGCAAGGTTTCACCCTGATCGAGTTGATCGTGGTGATTCTGATCCTCGGGTTGCTTGCCGGGTTGGTGGTCCCCCGCCTATTCAAGCATGCCACGCAGGCGAAGATTACCGTGGCGAAAGCGCAGATTGCCGCCTTCCAGACTGCGCTGGGGGCTTACAAGTTGGACACGGGTAATTTCCCCACCACGGACCAAGGCTTAGAAGCGCTGCGGACGCAGCCGGCAGGTGTGATGAATTGGAATGGCCCCTACCTGCCCAAGGAAATCCCCTTGGATCCCTGGAACCGCCCTTATGTTTACAAGTTCCCAGGCGAGCATGGCGATGAACCCGACATTATCAGTTATGGAGCCGACGGGGTGCCGGGTGGTGAAGGAGAGAATGCGGACATCCTTAGCTGGAAATGATGCGCCGCACTCTGGGTCGCCGGAAGCCGGTGTGACGCTGCTCGAGCTGGTGATCGTTCTGGCAATTATCGGTCTGGCAGTGTCCCTGGTCGCTCCCCGTTATGGCCGCTGGACCGAAGAATGGACGTTGAGGAGCGCGGCAGAACGGGTTGCGCAAACCGTTCGCTATGCCCGGACGCGAGCGCTCTTCGAGCATACCTACTTCGTGATGGAAATCGAGCCGGCCACGGGCGCGGTGCGGGTGTTTAATCCGGCCAGTGGTTTTCAGCGCGCCTACACACTTCCGCGCGGTGTGACTATAAACGATGACGAATTCAATCCACCTCCGGTTTTGCGGCTCTTGTTTCCACCCTCCGGAGTGGTGGAGGAAAGGAATCTGTGGTTGACCGACCGCCGCAGAAGCAGATACCACGTCCACGTGAGTTTCATGCTCGGCAGTTCGCTCGTGGAAGCCGTCAAGGAGGGATCGCGCTAGTGACCTGCCCGACACAACCCTCGACAGTCTTCCTCCCCACCGGGGGTGTCGGCCTTGAAAATGCTTGCGCCGCAGGCGCCTTGGAGTGCGGCGGCTTGACGCCGCCTTGCGATCGCCGCGGGCCGAGTCCGTACGACTGGCGGAAAGGCGGCGTCAAGCCGCCGCACTCCAAGGCACTTCGCGCATTTGCATGGTTTCCGGGTGCGGAGGCCGGCATGAGCCTCCTGGAAGTGCTGATCGCAGTCTCGCTCCTAGGCATTAGCTTCGTCAGCATTTTCTCGGGCCTTTCCGCCGGCTTACGGGCTACCGGCCGCTTGGACCTCTTCGACCGGGCTAATGAGTTCGCCATCCAAAAGCTTAACGAGCTTTTCTTAGACCCCTCGGTGCAGGCCAACGAACGGCGTTCCGGCGTCACGCCCTCCGGCATCGCTTGGGAGGCGGCAACAGCGTTGGTTGACAAGCGGCCGTTAGGGGGCTCCGACACCGCGGCTCAACTGATCCGCATCGTTCTTCGAGTTTCCTGGCGCACACCCAAGGGCTGGCAGACTCTGGATCTGGAGACGTTCAAGCTGGTCATTCCGGAGCCACCACCGCCTTCGACGAGTCCGTGAGTCTTGGGATCGGGAGATCGGGGGATCGGGTGATCGGGAGATCGGGTGAACGAAGAGCAGCGCGCGGGCTACAGGAATTCACAGGGGATCGGAAGAACAAGGGGAGGGTGGAGGGGAGTTGCAGTGGAATCGCGGTGGAGTCCAAAAAGAGGGGGACTCAGTGATCGGCAGATTGGTTGACCCGCAGTCCGGTTTGGTTGCCGCGCGATTGGGGCGAGTGGATTCCGTGTTCCGGCCTGAATCCCGAATCCTGAATCCTGAATCCTGGTCACCCGATCTCCTGATCCCCCGATCTCGCGATCACTCCGGCTTCACGCTGTTCGAAGTGATTTTGAGCATATCGTTGACGGGGCTCGTGATGCTTGCTCTGCTGATTGGGATCCGCGTCGCGAACCGGGCTTGGCGGACGGGGGAAGCGCGATTGCGATGGGTGCATTCGGAGGCGGAGCGGAATGCTTTCGTGGTGGAGCAGATCACGTCGCTAGTTCCCTATCGGGTGATCTTAAACGACCCCGATCTGCCCGGAACGTTCACGGTGTTGCAGGCCACCCCGGGCTGTTTACGTTTCGTCAGTTCGTACAGCAGTGTTTATCGCAGCCGCACGGGACTGGTGCTGGTGGAATACGGCATCGTCAATGTGTCGCGGGGCAATGTCGACGTGGCGCTGCGCGAAACACCCGTTGTGCAAGACGACCTCCTGTATCACCTGCTCGTTCTGAAGGTCAGCACCGATTCAGAGACCGGTCTACCGGTGATCGATTATCAGCCGTTTTCGCCTCGGCGAACCGACCTGCTGTTGATGACCGGTCTGAGCGACGCTGGGTTCGAGTATTTGGATTTGCACCCCAAGAACAGCCAGGTGCCGCTCTGGCGACGGAATTGGCCGGGCACCGACGAAGCGCCTTACCCGGCCGCGATACGGCTGCACTGGAAACGCGGACTACAGGCGGGAGAATTAATCATGCCCGTTCGCTCTAAGCTTGAGCTGCCTGCGATAACAACGCCGCAATGACAAAGGCGGAAATTCGAAACTCGAAACTCGAAACTCGAAATACGAAACTCGAAACTTGAAACTGGAAACCACGTATCGGAAGTCGGAGAGCCGAAGTCAGGAATCGGGAATGTACGAGGCGGGAACCAATTCGCGGCAGCCACGGGACGTGCCAGGGGGCGCGTCCATGAACTCTGAATCCCGGATGCTCATCCAAGATTCTTGTTCTCCCGATCGCCCGATCTCCCGATCTCCCGATCTCCTGCTCTCTCAATCCCGCGACGTGGGTATCGCCTTTTTGGCGGTCATGGCCACGGTAAGCGTGATGCTTCTGGTGGCTCTGGCCTTTTCGGGTTCGGTTCAAATCGAGACTCGAAGCGCCATTTATCGCAAGGAGGCCACCCAGGCTTATGCTCTGGCGCTGGGCGGCGTTCAGGTCGCCATTATGGAGATTGCCTATCCACCCGCTGACGACCAGGACGACAAGCCGCGGCTTTGGAGAAAAGGTCAGAGTCTGTTGCGCGTGCCCTACGCGGGTGGCATGGCACTGGTGGAGATTGCGACTGAGTCGAGCAAGGTGGACTTGAACGTCGCCGATCCGAAGCAACTCGCGCGTCTGTTCGAGGTGCGGGGATTGGAGGAGGCGCGCGCGATCAGCTTGGCCAAAGCCATCGACCATTGGCGTAGCCCCGCGGTCGACGACCCGGAGTCAGACGACCTGGAGGATTATTATCGCCAGGCCGGGTATCTTCCCGCTCACAAGAGGTTTACCTCCCTCGAGCAAGTGCTGCGCGTTCGCGGCATGAGTCGGGACATCTTTTACGGCACGGCAGCGTTCGATGAGGAATTTGGAATTCACCAGTTCTATGGGGTGGGCCGGGACCTGACGGTTTATTCCAAGTCGCAAGCGGTGAATGGGAATTACGCCTCCAAGGCCGTTTTGCTCAGCGTGCCCGGGATGACAGAGGAAGTGGTAGAGGAGATCCTTGCGGCGCGAAGTGAGAAGCCGCTGACCTCCTCGGACGATTTTGAGCAGCGTTCGGGAGACACCCTGCCGGCGGATGCGCTGCCCTATCTGACCTTCGACGAGGGTAGCAAGATCTACAACATCGTCTCGGTGGGCATGGTGAAGGGCTCGCGGTTGCGGCGGACGGTGAGAGCCGTCGTCGGGCTGGAGCCTGACCGCACAGCCGCGCACCGCATCCTCGCCTGGTATGACGATGTGGCGGAATGAAGAATAACAGGATTCCTCGCATGTTTACAAAAATGGTTGTGGGCGTCGATTGCGGAGGCGGGGCATGCCGTCTCACGGCGCTGGGCCGCCGTTTCCGGCGCTTTGCGCTGCTGGATGAGTTGTTTCTCCCCGACCTTTCAAGTGAGGATGCCCCCGCCAAGGTGGCGTCGTTTCTCGACCGCTATCGTCTACGCGAGGCGCGCGTCGTGGCTGCCTTGCCGCGCGAAGCGGTCCTGGTTCGATTTCTGAACCTGCCCGCGGAAGCGGAGTCGCAGTTGGCCAAACTTGTCGAGTATCAGTTAAGTTCGCTTCACCCCTATAAGGATGACCAAGTCTATTGGGATTGTGCGGTGGTGGGCCGGGACGCGAAGGCAAAGCAGATTAACGTTATCGTGGCGCTCGCGGAAAAGTCGCAGGTGAATCGCTACAAGCAACACCTGCAAGAGCTGGGCCTGCGCCTGAGCTCTCTGACCCTGGGCGCCACGGCCCTGGCTACCTTGGTCAAACCTTTGCTGCCGGCCATGGCCTTGATGGTGTGTGGCCGGGGCTCGGGCGTGGAGCTGCTCTCCTTCCGCGATGGCGACCTTTCCGCGACGCAAGAGATTCCACTCGAACCGAGCGCCAGCGCTCAAGGACGATTCGAGCGGGAATGGCATCGCGCGCTGGCGGCCTTACCCTTGCCCGACCCCGCGGAAGTTCCCTGGTTCGTGTGCGGAACTGTGCCGCCCCTTTTTTCCGAAATACTCGAGCGCTCGTCGCCGCTGCCGCCGCCAAAATTGAACTTGAAGCGGCGGCCAGGATCGGCCGACTTCGACTGGTCGGCCCTGGCAGCGGCCTATGCAGGCTTCAAGCGCCGCGGGGCTCTGTCGCTCATCAACCTGCTTCCCGCAAAAGAACGTTGGGAACCGCAACCCGCAATGCGTCTCCCCATCTATGCGGTGGGAGCCACCGCGGCGCTTTTGGCCCTCGTCCTGGCGTTTCATGGTTGGATCGAAATCATGATGTACAGCCGCGCCTTGCAGCGCGCCCTCGCACGCGTCGAGGCTCCCGCGCAAAGGCTTCGCGGACAGAATCAAGAAATCGGCAGCCTGGAGGCCCGGGCGGCGATTCTCGAAAACGTGCAGGCCGGCAACTGGCAGAAACTCCACATCCTCCAGCAACTGACGAAGCTGCTTCCCGACGGTACCTGGCTCCAGGAATTGCACATCAGCTACGACACGGTGGAGATGACTGGTTATTCCAACAAAGCGGCGGAGATAGTTCCGCCGCTCGAGAATTCGCCTTACTTTACGCAGGTGGAGTTCACCGCTCCCATTACCCGCGACAACCAGAATCGCGAGGTATTTCGACTTCGCATGCGGCTGAAGCAAGCCGGGAAGGAATGAATGATTGCGAAACTCTCAAAACTAAGTCGGCGAGACCGAATTGCCCTGGGCCTGGGCGGTGGGGGCGTCGCCTTGTTCCTGATTTTGAGTTTCGGCGTGCTTCCCCAATTCGACCAATTGGGCGCCAGTACGGAAGGCGTCCAGCAGAAGGAAGTTGAACTGCGCCGGGACCGGAGGTTAATGGCGGAGGAGGCGATCGAAAAGGTCTCTCTCTCGACAGCCAGGGAGCGCTTAAAAGGACTCGAAGCGGGCCTGCTCGAGGCGACCACGCCCTCGCTGGCCAGTGCGGAGTGGCAAAGACTGGTCAGCCAGTTGGCCGAAAGCAAAAGTATCCAGCTCATGAGCAGCGAATCGCTTCGCACCCGCGACCTCGGCGGAGGGTATTCGCTTGTGACGGGTCGAGCGCAATTCCGCTGCCGTCTGGATCAATTCGTCGACTTTGTGGCGGCATTAACCAGCTTTTCCAAGCTCTTGTCCGTTACCGATCTTTCGCTTTACGCGTTGCCAGCGGATAAGGAAGGAAGATTAAACGTGCAGGTGACTATTGGCGCGGCCGTCCGGACGATGAAGGTGGCCAAGGACGAGACCGCCGAGCGCTAAAGCGGAAAATCGAGAATCGAAATTCGAAATTCGAAACTCGAAACTCGAAACTCGAATTCGTTACTCACGGTTGGAGGTTGAATTTGGTTTGAGGCGGCTGACTGGCGGCCTGCGGCCAGAAAACGCGCAAACTTAAAGTTTGACGCGGCGGTCAAGTTTCACGGCTCGAATTTCGATTTTCGAATTTCGATTTTCGAATTTCGGCCTTTTGGGGGGTACGGATGTTGGGCAGACGGCGAGAACAGATTCTCATTCTTGGCGCGCTCATCGGTTTGAACATTCTGCTGGGCTGGTTCTTAGTTCTGTGCTGGAAGGAGTATCGCGCTCGCACCCAGTGGCTCTCGCGTACTCCGGCGGCCCAGCATGCGCTCGCGGGCGGCCGCGGGGTGGGTCTGGCGCGACAGGTGCAAAGTTTCGTGGAGATCGTGGACCGGAATCTCTTTAGCCCGCTGCGCGGCGCGGCGCCGCCCCAACCGGCAGAGGCGGCGAAAGCTCCGAAGCTGCCGATTCTGTTCGGGACCATGGACCTCGGGAACGGCAGGTTCGCCCTGATGTCGCCCGCCGACCAGAGCCCGCCGCTTTCCAAGAGAATCTTACCCGGAGAGGACATCGGCGGTTACAAGCTGCTGACGGTGGGCGCTTCGAACGTCGTGCTCGAGTGGCAGGAGCAGCAGATTACCCTGGAAATCACCGAGCCCACCAGCCACAGCCCTAGCAACGTCGAGAGAACCGCCAACCTGCGTTCCGGAGCTACGGGGGGAGGCACTCCGAGCCAGGTGTCGACCGTAGGCTCTGTTTCTGGGGGTGCAAACCCCTCGACTGCCGCCAGCCTCGGGGCGCCCGCGGGGCCTCAAGACGTCCCTGCGGGCACTGTCGTGGGAGGAAAGCGGAAGGTTGTGGTGCAAACTCCTTTCGGTTCGTCTGTGCAGTGGCAGGACGTCGGCCCCGCCAAATCACAAGAGCCCCAACAGGCGGTGCCGCCTCCGAAATGAGCCGCCGGCCCCGTGCGTAGAAAGAGTCAAATTCCTGTATTTAGCCCAGGAGGAACAGATTGAATTTACTCTCTCATTCGCTCCACACCCATTCCCAAAGACGCTGGCCGGCCCGCGCTCTTGCCTGCCTGAGTAGGCCAGCCTTCCGGCGGGCGCTGGTCCGCTTGACGGCGGTTGCGCTCACCGTGCTGGCCTTTGCAGGCCCCTTGACTCGTGGTGCACCCCGGCCTGCCGCCCCAGAAGCTGCGCCGCCGGCATCCTCCGGGCCGCAAGCGCCCCCGCAGACGAAGCCGCCCGGCGGGGTACCCTCGCCGTTCCAGCCGCCCCCATCGCAAACCCCGCCGCCTGGTCTGCCGGCCCCTCGACCGGCTCCTCAGGGCAACCCGACTGCGCCTGCCGGACAAGTTCCGCCCAGTGCGCCTGCTAGCCTTTCGGGTAGTTCAGGAGTGGGTTTCCGCCTTGAGAACGCCGATCTCCTCCAGTTCATCAATCTTGTGGCCACCGAGTTAAAGATCAATTACGTCGTCGATCCAACCGTCAAAGGCTCGGTCACCATCAGCACGGGAGGCAGCCTCAATCGAGACGATCTGCTTCCCATTCTCGAGAGCGTTCTCGAAATCAACGGGGCGACTGCCGTCCCCTCCGGAAACTTCTACCGGATCGTTCCTTTGAAGGAAGCGCCTAAGATCCCGCTGGATGTCGGGCGCGCCGGGAGTGCGAAGGAATTGCCCCGCGACGACCGGATGGTGATGGAGATCGTTCCTTTAACGTTTATTCCGGCGGCGGATATGGGCAAGATGCTTTCGCCTTTTCTCTCCGATGGCGGTTACATCAGCGTTCACGAGTCCGGGAACGTCCTGATTCTGGTTGACAACAGTCTCAACGTGAAACGTCTGATGGAGATCCTGGGGCAGTTCGACAGCGTGACGTTTGCCCAAGAGCGCGTGCATTTGGTGCCGGTTCAGAACAATCTGGCCTCAGCGCTGATCCCGGAACTCGAAGCGATCTTCTCAGCTTATGCCCTCAACGCCAAGGAGACGCCCTTGCGCTTTATTCCCTTGGACCGGCTCAATGCCATCCTGGTGGTGGCCGCCGACCCTGGGGCGTTCGCGGAGGTGGATAAGTGGGTTGAGAAACTCGACCTGCCGGCTACCCCGAGCGGGATTCAGCCGTTTGTCTATAAAGTCCAGAACTCGGAAGCCGCCTACCTGGCCGAGCTCTTGGCTAAGATTCTAGCCAGAAAATCTACCTCCACTCCAAGCGAGGGCGGATTCCCCAGCGAAGGCGCGGAGCAGAGGACATCCGCTACCGCAACCCGAGGCGCAACAAGAAGCGGCCCCCCTCCACTGGCGCTCGGAATGGACGTGGGGGAGGGCGAACAGGTTGGGGACAACTTGCGCATCGTCCCGGACCCCGTGAACAATTCGCTCATCATCGTGAGCACTCCGGCCGAGTATGCAGATATTGCGAAAACCTTGAACGAAATCGACGTCCTGCCTCGCCAGGTTCTGATCGAGGCGCGAGTCTACGAAGTCGACTTGACGGGTGATCTCGCTTTTGGCCTCGACTATGCCCTCCAACAGCGCGGCGCCGGCACCACCCCCCTCCAGTTCCTGGGTGACTTCGGGGTGACTTCCGCCGGGAGCTTGACGGCTTCCACCGGCGCCGTCTTCGGCACTCGTCAACTGATGGCGTTTCTCACCGCCACCGAAAACCGATCCAAGGTGAAGATCCTTTCGGCTCCCTCCGTGATGGCCACCGACAACACCGAGGCGCAGATTCAGGTTGGCGAGCAGGTGCCGGTGCTGACTTCAACGGGCGCGGCGAGCGGGGTGCAGGTCGGGGGGAGTACCACCTTTCTAAATACTGTCCAAAATGTTGACACAGGCATCATCCTTAGGATCAAGCCGCGAATCACGAGTACAGATTTGGTGTCCCTGGAGATCTCGCAGGACGTCACCAGCGTCGTCCCGCCTGCCGCTGGCGGCATCCAATCCCCAAGTTTTTCAAAACGCTCGATTAAGACCCACGCCGTCGTGAAAGACGGCGAAACCATCTCGCTGGGCGGCCTCATCTCCTATAACATCACGGACACGGTCAGTCGTATTCCGCTGCTGGGCGACATTCCCTTCCTCGGTGCGCTGTTTGGAAGCACCTCCCACAACGTGCAGAAAACCGAGATGTTTGTGCTGCTGAACCCGAGAATCATCAAGACCAACCAGGATGCGGTGGACGCCTCCAAGGAGCTCCGAGACAAGTTGAAGGACCTGCGCGTCCTCTTCAAAAAGGATCAACTGCTGAACCCCCGGGAATCCGCAAAGTAGCCGCGACCCGTCTCCCGCGGCTGCCGCGGCCAAACCCCTTCCAGGCAGGGGTTGATGAGGGCTCCGCCATCAGGTAGGCTGGATTTCTCACTACGGTTGGAAGGGCGGGGCTTCAGCCCCGCCGTTTCAAGGCGCTCACGATCATCTCTAGTTTCGCGGACCGCACAGTCCGTCGGCCGACGGACTGTGCGGTCCGCGAAACGGCTACAAGGGTCCGTCGCTCCAGCGGCGGGGCTGAAGCCCCGCCCTTCCAACCGTGGTCAGGGCGTGGTGAGAGATCCAGGCTGGGCCTATGATTGTTACACGATTGTTAACTGGTAGCTAACCAATCAGTAACGCTCTGGCCTGCCCTCA
>Ga0187782_10002658_pt1 | contig 13190 bp, 13 predicted proteins | sample 0715_SJ02_MP15_2_FD_132454 | JGI IMG/M metagenome (GOLD analysis project Ga0187782, IMG submission 132454) | Tropical peat soil microbial communities from peatlands in Department of Meta, Colombia - 0715_SJ02_MP15_20_MG | ecosystem: Environmental > Terrestrial > Soil > Wetlands > Peat | place...
CAGCGCACCTACCGGAACGTCGACATGAGCGACCTGACCGGTGGCGTGCACGCCGGTGTCGGTGCGCCCAGCCGCGCGCAATCGCACCGGGGTCCGAAACACCGTCGAGAGCGCCTCCTCGAGAATGCCCCCAACGGTGCGCTGACCTGACTGCGTTGCCCATCCGGCGAAATCCGTGCCGTCATAGGCGATATCGAGCCGAAGACGAACGCGCCCGCCATCGGCGTCGATGGCGGGCACGTCGTTCGACGGCGAATCGCTAGGACTTGTCAGCGTCCTCGGCTTCCGGCTCAGCGGCTTCAGGCTCAGCGGCCTCCGCCTCGGCTTCGGGCTCAGGCGTCGTGGCGTCAGCCTCGGCGGCGTCCTCGGTGGTCTCGGTGGTGTCGGCTTCAGCCTCGGCCGCAACCTCTTCCGCCTCCGGCGCAGGCTTCGCTGCAGCCTTGGCAGCGGCCTTCGATGCGCCGACCCGACGTGCGCGCTCGGCCTCCGAAGTGACCGTCTTCTCCCGCACCAGCTCGATCACCGCCATCGGGGCGTTGTCGCCCTTGCGTGCCTCGACTTTGATGATCCGGGTGTAGCCGCCGTTGCGGTCGGCGAAGAACGGCCCGATCTCGGCGAACAGGCTGTGCACGATGTCCTTGTCGCGGATCTTCTTGAGCACCTCACGACGGTTGTGCAGCGTGCCCTTTTTAGCGTGGGTGATCAGCTTCTCGGCGTAAGGCCGCAGTGCCCGAGCCTTGGGCTCGGTGGTCTTGATCCGGCCGTGCTCAAAGAGCGCTGTGGCCAGGTTGGCCAGAATCGCCTTCTGGTGCGACGACGATCCGCCGAGGCGACGGCCCTTGGTGGGCTTGGGCATTGCTGACGCTCCTGTCTAGTTCGAGAGCCTTTAGAGCTGTTCGGTTTCCGCGTAGTCCTGGTCGTCGTAGGCACCCTCGCTGGACCAGGTGCCGGTGGCCACGTCGTAGCCGGCGACCTCCGACGGGTCGAAGCTGGCCGGGCTGTCCTTGAGCGACAGACCCAGCTGGTGCAGCTTGACCTTCACCTCGTCGATGGACTTCTGCCCGAAGTTGCGGATGTCGAGCAGGTCGGACTCGGTGCGCGACACCAGCTCGCCGACGGTGTGCACACCTTCGCGCTTGAGGCAGTTGTACGAACGCACGGTCAGATCCAGGTCGTCGATCGGCAACGCGAACGACGCGATGTGATCCGCCTCGGCCGGCGACGGCCCGATCTCGATGCCCTCGGCCTCGACGTTGAGTTCGCGTGCCAGACCGAACAATTCGACCAGCGTCTTACCCGCCGACGCCAACGCGTCACGCGGGCCGATCGAGCTCTTGGTCTCGACGTCGAGGATCAGCTTGTCGAAGTCGGTACGCTGCTCGACACGGGTGGCGTCCACCTTGTAGGTGACCTTGAGCACCGGCGAGTAGATGGAATCGACTGGGATACGGCCGATTTCGGCGCCCGACGCCTTGTTCTGCACGGCCGGGACGTAGCCGCGGCCACGCTCGACGACGAGCTCGATCTCGAGCTTGCCCTTGTCGTTCAACGTCGCGATGTGCATCTCGGGGTTGTGCACGGTCACACCGGCCGGGGGCACGATGTCACCGGCGGTGACCTCGCCCGGGCCTTGCTTACGTAGATACATCGTCACCGGCTCGTCTTCTTCCGAGGACACCACCAGACTCTTGAGGTTCAAGATGATGTCGGTGACGTCTTCCTTGACGCCGGGCACGGTGGTGAACTCGTGCAGCACGCCGTCGATGCGGATGCTGGTGACGGCCGCGCCGGGAATCGACGACAGCAGCGTGCGGCGCAGCGAGTTACCAAGCGTGTAGCCAAATCCCGGCTCCAGCGGCTCGATGACGAATTGCGAACGGTTGTCGTTGACGACCTCTTCGGACAAGGTGGGTCGCTGTGAGATCAGCATGGTGTTTCTTCTTCTCCTTCTCGGCACCCGCTATTTGATGCCGCTTAGGTACCTGCACCGGTTGGTGCTGGTGGTCTACTTCGAGTAGTACTCGACGATCAGCTGCTCGGTGAGTGGCACGTCGATCTGCGCCCGCTCCGGCAGTTGGTGGATCAGGATGCGTTGACGTTCGCCGACCACCTGCAGCCAGCTGGGGATCGGACGGTCGCCGGCGGTCTCGCGCGCGATCTGGAACGGAACGCTGCTCACTGACTTATCCCGCACATCGATGATGTCGTATTGCGCCACCCGGTAGCTGGGGACGTTGACGTGCACGCCGTTGACCGTGAAGTGCCCGTGGCTGACCAATTGGCGGGCCATCCGGCGGGTGCGCGCCAGCCCGGCGCGGTAGACGACGTTGTCCAGCCGGCTTTCCAGGATCTGCAGCAGCTCGTCACCGGTCTTGCCGGGACGGCCCGCAGCCTCTTCGTAGTAGCGGCGGAACTGCTTCTCCATGACGCCGTAGGTGAAGCGGGCCTTCTGCTTTTCCTGCATCTGCAGCAGGTATTCGCTCTCCTTGATCCGCGCGCGGCCATGCTGGCCGGGCGGGTAGGGGCGCTTCTCGAACGCCTGGTCGCCACCGACGAGGTCGGTGCGCAGCCGGCGCGATTTCCGGGTGACGGGTCCGGTGTAACGAGCCATTTCTGTCTCTTCCTCCTGGGCCGACTAGACTCTCCGCCGCTTGGGCGGACGGCAGCCGTTGTGCGGCTGGGGGGTGACATCGGAGATCGCGCCGACCTCCAGGCCGGCGGCCTGCAGCGACCGGATCGCGGTCTCGCGGCCCGAGCCCGGGCCCTTCACGAACACGTCGACCTTGCGCACGCCGTGCTCCTGGGCTTTGCGGGCAGCGTTCTCGGCGGCCAGCTGGGCGGCGAACGGCGTCGACTTACGCGAACCCTTAAAGCCGACGTGGCCCGACGACGCCCAGGCGATGACGTTGCCCTGCAGGTCGGTGATCGTCACGATCGTGTTGTTGAACGTGCTCTTGATGTGGGCTGCGCCGTGCGGGACGTTCTTCTTTTCCCGCCGCCGGGTCTTCTGACCCTTCTTGGGGGCGGCAGCGGCTGCCTTCTTGGCTGGGGGCATGACTTACCTGGCCTTCTTCTTGCCTGCGATGGTGCGCTTGGGGCCCTTGCGGGTACGCGCATTGGTCTTGGTGCGCTGACCGCGCACCGGCATACCGCGGCGGTGCCGTAGCCCCTGGTAGCAGCCGATCTCGATTTTGCGACGGATGTCGGCCTGCACCTCGCGGCGCAGGTCACCCTCGACCTTGAGATTGGCTTCGATGTAATCGCGCAGATGGGTCACCTGGTCATCGGTGAGGTCCTTGGTGCGCAAGTCTTTGTCAATCCCGGTGGCGGCCAGGATCTCATTCGACCGGGTACGGCCAACGCCGTAGATGTAGGTCAACGCGACCTCCATGCGCTTGTCGCGCGGCAGGTCTACGCCCACAACTCGAGCCATGGGTGGCATTCCTTTTCGTTCGCGGAGGTCTGATCCCAGTCCGTTCCCGGCTGACTGCTCCGGGGTCCGGCCTCCGTTCCGGACGTGGATGAGCTGGCCCATCTCTAAAGATTCCAGCCGCTCACTGGTGCTGGGAGGTCTGCATTCAGTTGTCGGTGCGGCGCGAGGTACTAGCCTTGGCGCTGCTTGTGGCGCGGATCGGAGCAGATCACCATGACCCGCCCATGCCGACGGATCACCCTGCACTTGTCGCAGATCGGCTTGACGCTCGGGTTCACCTTCACGGCTGTTTCGATCCTGTTCTGTCTACTCGTTGGTTCTTGGTTCGGGCTTACTACTTGTAGCGGTACACGATGCGGCCGCGGGACAGGTCGTAGGGAGACAGCTCCACCACCACCCGGTCCTCGGGCAGGATGCGGATGTAGTGCTGTCGCATCTTGCCGCTGATGTGGGCGAGCACCTTGTGGCCGTTCTCCAGCTCAATGCGGAACATCGCATTGGGCAGGGGCTCGACCACGCGGCCCTCGACCTCTATGGCGCCGTCCTTCTTGGCCATAACTTTCCAGAAATCCTCATCTTTGGTTTCGTTGCTTCTACGCCCGGATCGGCGCAGCAATGGCTGGCTTTACAACGTGAGCCGGTGACAGGAAATTCCTAGGACTGGGCACGCACGAAACCAGCGCGATGACGCGCCGTTGGTCCACGATACCCGCACATTCCGGCTGGCCAAAATCGCTGTGAGCGGAATCGGACCTGCCAACGTCACCCCCCCGGACGGGCCCTGACAAGCGCATACTTAACCCCAATGACCCATCCTGCAAGCCCTGCAAGTCCCGACGCCCAGACCCGCAAACCGGTGATCTTGACCGTCGACGACGATCCCGCGGTATCCCGGGCGGTTGCCAGGGATCTGCGTCGCCATTACGGCGAGGCCCACCGGATCATGCGGGCGGAGTCCGGCCCGGATGCATTGGAAACCCTTAAGCAGCTCAAACTGCGTGGTGAGACGGTCGCAACGCTCGTCGCGGACTACCGGATGCCGCAGATGACCGGTATCGAATTCCTCGAGCAGGCGATGGACCTGTATCCAGCGGCGCGGCGGGTGCTGCTCACCGCCTACGCCGATACCCACGCCGCGATCGACGCGATCAACGTCGTCGACCTCGACCACTACCTGCTCAAGCCATGGGACCCACCCGAGGAAAAGCTCTACCCCGTCATCGATGCCCTGCTGGACGCCTGGGAGCGGGCACCGGAACACCCCGTCCCACATACCAAGGTGATCGGGCACCGCTGGTCGGCGCGATCGTGGCAGGTACGCGATTTTCTGGCCCGCAACGGGCTCTACTACAACTGGTTCATGGCCGACGATCCCGAAGGCGAACAGCTGTTACGGGCCGCCGGCGAAGACGGCCTACGGCTGCCGGTCGTCGTCACCGAACGCGGCGACACCCTCGTCGAACCCAGCGACGCCGAACTGGCGGACACGTTGGGCCTCACCACCACCCCATCGCAGGAGTTCTACGACCTGATCGTGGTCGGCGGCGGGCCCGCAGGCCTGGCTGCCGCGGTCTACGGCGCCTCCGAGGGGCTGCGCACAGTGCTGATCGAACGCACCGCGACCGGCGGTCAGGCCGGCCAGAGCTCGCGGATCGAGAACTATCTGGGCTTTCCGGACGGGGTGTCGGGCGGCCAGTTGGCTGATCGGGCGCGCAGACAGGCCGAGAAGTTCGGCGCCGAACTGATCACCGCCCGCACGGCCACCGGGCTGGAGGTCAATGGGTCCAAGCGCACCGTCCGCTTCGCCGACGGCGGCTCCATCGACGCGCACGCGGTCATCCTGGCCACCGGCGTCGCCTATCGCCAACTGGCCGCCACCGGCTGCGCCGAGCTGACCGGGCGCGGCGTCTACTACGGGGCTGCCGTCTCGATCGCGTCGGACTGCAAGGACGAAGAGGTCTACGTGGTCGGCGGGGCCAACTCAGCCGGCCAGGCCGCGATGTATCTGTCCCGCCAGGCCAACTCGGTGACCATCGTCGTGCGTGGCCCGTCGTTGGAGGCGTCGATGTCGTACTACCTAATCCAGCAGATCGAGCAGAACCCCAAGATCAACGTGCGCACCTGTACCGAAGTTCACTGCGCTACCGGAAATGATCACCTGGAGAAGCTGACCCTGATCGACAACCGAACGGGCCAAACCGAGGATGTCACCTGCGGCCGGATGTTCATCTTCATCGGCGCCGCGCCGCGCACCGACTGGCTTGACGGGGTAGTCGCCCGTGACGACCGCGGCTTCATCCTCACCGGTCCCGATCTGCGGAACGTCTGCGGATGGACGCTGGACCGTCCACCGCACCACCTGGAAACCAGCGTGCCGGGCGTGTTCGTGGCCGGCGATGTGCGCGCCGACTCCGCCAAACGGGTTGCAGCAGCGGTCGGCGAAGGATCGATGGCCGTGATGCTGGTTCACCGCTACTTGGCCGAATCATGACCGACCAGCTGCCGTGCGACGCCGACGAGCTGCGCACCCTGTTCTTGTTCGAGGCGCTCAGCGACGAGCAGCTCGAGACGTTGTGCGCCGATGGCCACATCCAGCACTACGAACCGGGCCCAATCTGCGTCGAGGGCGAGCCGGCTACTTGCTTTTATGTCCTCATCGATGGAGAGCTGTCGATGTCGAAGCTTTCCGGCGGCCAAGACATCGAAACAAACCGGACATCGCAGCGCGGCGTCTATTGCGGCGCCTGGTCGGCGTTCACCGCCGAGCAGCATCAGACCTACACCACCTCGGTGCACGTGACCAAGCCGTCGCGGTTTTTCGTGATGGACGCGCCCGCCTTCGGCAAGTTCATGAAGGACCAGTTTCCGATGGCGGTCCACCTGCTCGACGGGCTGGCCGTCGGCACCGAGCGGACTCGTCGGATCATCGACAATCGCGAAAAACTGCTGGCGCTGGGCCAGTTATCGGCCGGGCTCACCCACCAGCTCAATAATCCCGCCGCGGCCAGCGTGCGAGCCGCCGCCGAGCTGCGTGAGCGGGTCGCCGGCATGCGGCACAAGCTGCGGACGCTCGCCGACGGAAGCTTCACCCCGCACGCGTTGCGCGCCCTGATGCAGCTGCAGCAGGAGGTCACCGAGCAGGTCGCCAAGTCCACGTCGCACCAGATGAGCGCGATCGAGACCGCCGACACCGAGGACGCCGTGGGCGAGTGGCTGGAGGACCACGGCATCGACGGCGGATGGGATCTGGCACCGACTTTCGTCGAAGGCGGCATCGACGCCGATTGGTTGGAGCGGATTTCCGCGGTTGCCCACGAGCTCCCGTCGACATCATTGGAGGGGGCTATCCGCTGGCTCTACTACACCGTCGAGATCGAGCTGCTGCTGAACCAGATTTCGGAAGCCAGCAAGCGGATCTCGGTGTTGCTTGCCGACGCCAAACAGTACTCTCAGATGGACCGCGCCCCGTTCCAGGTTGCCGATGTCCACGAACTGCTGCGCAGCACACTGACAATGTTTGCCGACCGGTTGGGCAAAGACAGCGGCAAAGGCGCCAAAACCGTCACGGTGGTCAAGGAGTTCGATCGCTCGCTGCCCGAAATCCCTTGCTTTCCAGGCGATCTCAACCAAGTATGGACCAATATCATTGACAACGCCATTGCCGCGATGGGCGAAGATGGCGGCACGCTGACCATCCGCACCGCCCGGGACGGTGAGAAAATGGCCCGGGTCGAGATCTGCGACACCGGGCCCGGGGTCCCCAACGACGTGCGCGAGCGCATCTTCGAGCCGTTCTTCACCACCAAACCAGTCGGCGAGGGCACCGGCCTCGGGCTGGATCTGGCCTGGAAGATCGTCGTCAAGAAGCATCGCGGGGATCTGCGCGTGGAGTCTGTGCCCGGCGATACTCGCTTCATCGTGCTATTGCCGCTGGAGATGCCGCCCGCCATCGATGTGACCCTGCCGCTAGACGACCCCGCCGAGGTTTCGCCGCAGGTGGAATAGCGACATCGCGCGACCGGTTGGAGACACCATGACTGATGCAGCGAGTAAACCCAATCTTGGTCGGTTCGGATCGTTCGGCCGCGGCGTCACCCCGCAGCAGGCCAAAGAAATCGAGGCCCTGGGCTACGGGGCCGTCTGGGTAGGCGGCTCACCGCCGGCCGAGTTGGAATGGGTGGAACCCATCCTCGAAGCGACAAGCACGCTGCAGGTGGCCACCGGCATCGTCAACATCTGGTCGGCACCGGCCAAGCCGGTCGCCGAGTCTTTCCACCGCATCGACAAGGGCTACCCCGGCCGCTTCCTGCTGGGCATCGGCGTCGGGCATCCCGAGGCGGTCAGCGAGTACCGCAAGCCCTACGACGCGCTGGTGGAGTACCTCGACCGCCTCGACGACTACGGGGTACCCGCCGAGCGTCGGGTAGTTGCCGCGCTGGGCCCGCGGGTGCTGCAGCTTTCGGCGCAGCGCGGCGCCGGAGCGCATCCCTACCTGACCACGCCGGAGCACACGGCGCACGCCCGGGAACTGATCGGCCCGTCGGCGTTTTTGGCGCCCGAGCACAAGGTGGTACTGACCACCGACGCGGACCACGCCCGCTCCGTCGGACGTAAGGCACTCGACATTTACCTCAACCTGGCCAACTACCTGAACAATTGGCGGCGGCTGGGTTTCACCGACGACGACATCACTCGCCCCGGCAGTGACCGCCTCGTCGATGCGATGGTCGCCTACGGCACGACCGACTCGATAGCCGCCCGGCTGAATGAACACCTCGACGCGGGCGCAGACCACGTGGCCGTTCAGGTGCTGACGAAGAGTGAGAACCTGGTTCCGGCGCTGGCCGAACTGGCCGGGCCGCTTGGACTGAACCAATCTTGACGAAGCAGAGGGGATCTAGATGAGCGAGGGAGTCTCGCTGAAACCTGACCTGGGCCGCTTCGGCGTGTGGCTGGCCTTCCGCTCACTGGCACCCGAACTCGCCGCCCAAATCGAATCGCTCGGTTATGGCGCCACCTGGGTCGGCGGATCGCCGGATGCGGAGTTGGAGTGGGTAGATCCGGCTCTGGCGCAGACCAATTCGTTGCAGCTGGCCACCGGGATCGTCAATATCTGGTCCGCACCCGCGCCGGTGGTGGCCCAGTCTTTTGAGCGCATCGAAAACGCCTATCCCGGAAGGTTTTTGCTGGGCATCGGGGTTGGGCACCGCGAGCACACCGAGGAGTACGTGAAGCCTTACGACGCGCTGGTCGGTTACCTCGACGAACTCGACGGTGCCATGGTGCCGACCAGTCGCCGAGTGCTCGCGGCGCTGGGCCCCAAAGTCCTGAAACTGGCCGCCGAGCGCAGCGCGGGCGCACATCCGTATCTGACCACACCGGAACACACGGCCAAAGCGCGCGAAGAGATGGGCAACTCGGTGTTCTTGGCGCCGGAGCACAAGGTGGTGCTCACCACCGACGTCGACGAGGCCCGCCGGATTGGCCGGGAGACCGTCGACCACTACCTGGGTCTGAGCAACTACGTGAACAATTGGCTGCGGCTGGGCTTCAGCGAGGACGACGTGCGCAAGCCCGGCAGCGACAGGCTGATCGACGCGGTGGTTGCTTACGGCACCCCGGAGGCGATCGCCGCGCGCCTCAACGAGCACCTGGAGGCCGGTGCCGATCACGTGGCGATCCAGGTGCTGGACGGCTGGACCCCGGAGACGCTCCTGCCCGCGTTGAGCGAACTGGCCGGACCGCTGGGGCTGATAGCCGTCAGCTGATCGCCCCCGCTCGGTTAGGGTTCGACCATGCGGCTGCTGGTGACCGGCGGCGCCGGTTTCATCGGCGCCAACTTCGTGCACACCACCGTGCGCGAGCACCCGGACGACGCGGTGACGGTGCTGGACGCGATGACGTATGCCGGCAGCCGCGAATCGCTGGCTCCCGTCGAGAACGACATCCGGCTGGTACAAGGCGATATCACCGACGCCGACTTGGTGTCCCGACTGGTCGCCGAGTGCGACACGGTGGTGCACTTCGCGGCCGAAACCCACGTCGACAACTCGTTGGCCGACCCGGCGACGTTCCTGCGGGCCAACGTGATCGGGACGTTCAACGTTCTGGAGGCGGTACGCGAGCACGGGGTGCGGCTGCATCACGTCTCCACCGACGAGGTTTACGGCGACCTGGCGCTCGACGACCCAAAGCGGTTCACCGAGTCCACGCCCTACAACCCGTCAAGTCCGTACTCGTCGACCAAGGCCGCATCCGACATGCTGGTGCGCGCCTGGGTGCGCTCCTACGATGTGCACGCGACGATCTCGAACTGCTCCAACAACTACGGGCCTTATCAGCACGTGGAGAAGTTCATACCCCGCCAGATCACCAACGTGCTTACGGGGCGGCGGCCGAAGCTGTACGGCAAAGGGACCAATGTCAGGGATTGGATCCACGTCGACGACCACAACGACGCGGTTCGGCGGATCTTGCACGGCGGCCAGATCGGCCGAACCTACTTGATCGGCGCCGGGGGCGAGCGCGACAACCTATCGGTGCTGCAGACGCTGTTAGAGCTGATGGGCCACGATCCCGACGACTTCGACTATGTCGTCGACCGCGCTGGCCACGACCTACGGTACGCTATCGATCCAACGGCGCTGTGCGACGAATTAGGCTGGGCGCCAAAGCATACCGATTTCACGGAGGGCCTGCGCGCCACCATCGACTGGTATCGGAACAACGAATCGTGGTGGGGTCCGCTGAAGGCTGCCGTCGAAGCGCGCTACGAGCAATGGAGTCGGTGACATGCAGGCCCGTGAACTCGATATCGCCGGCGTATGGGAGATCACGCCGCAGCTGCATTCCGATTCGCGTGGAATGTTCTTCGAGTGGCTCACCGACCGCGGGTTCACCGGGTTTGCCGGTCACCGGTTGGATGTCCAGCAAGCCAACTGTTCGGTATCGACGGCCGGTGTGCTGCGCGGCCTGCACTTCGCCCAGGTACCGCCGAGCCAGGCCAAATATGTGACCTGCGTATCCGGGTCGGTTTTCGATGTGGTTGTCGACGTCCGGGTCGGCTCACCGACTTTCGGGCGGTGGGACTCAGTGCTACTCGACGACCGCGACCACAGAACGGTGTACGTCTCCGAAGGCCTTGCGCATGGTTTCCTCGCGCTACAAGACAACTCGACGGTAATGTATTTGTGCTCAGCCGAATACAACCCGCAACGCGAGCACACCATTGCCGCCACCGACCCCGCGTTGGCGATTGACTGGCCCGGCGGCCATGAGTTGGTGTTGTCCGACCGCGACGCGGCCGCACCCACTTTGGACGAGGTCCGCGCCGCCGGCCTGCTGCCGACCTGGGAAGACACCCAAGCGTTCATTAACGGCTTGTGCGACAGCTAGAACGGCGGCGGTTCGTCGTCGCTGACGGGTGGTGGCTGACCCGACCGGGCGGCTTGGCGGGCTCGCTGATTCTGCTTACGTTCGGTGGCAATCCGGGCCGCCCGATTTTGGGCGCGGGTACGGCGACGTTTGGGCATCATGACGGCGCGATCGGCGCAGCGTGAACCGGCGGTCGTCGGCTCGGGCGGGACCAGCTCGCCGGTCGGCGTGCACAGGCTGGGAAAAAGCAGCGCACTGCCCGGAGTGGTCACGTAGGTCTGCCCCGATGGCGATGACCAGATCACGGTGGCGTCGGGTAGTTGGCGGTCGTGCCAGCCCCAGAAGGTTTTGAGTAGGTGGTTGGGTGCTACTGGCGAAAGCACCATTTACCTTTACCGGGCCTGACCTGCGGTTTTATCTGCGGGCCGGTCGGCGGCACACCGGCTTCTGACCTCCAGCTCCCCCGATTCCGGCCAATCCGCAGCTAGCGGGCGCTGGCAGTGTGCGGGCACAAGCTGCGACCCTGGCTAAGACTGAAGCCAAGTGGGAAGAGCTAAACGAGTTGTACTCACGCCGCGTTGGCCTGCAAGTACGGCTAGCAGCAGCCACTGACGGGGGTCTGGTATGAAGAAATTTCTCATAGCGATGGTCGGCACCGCCGCCGGGCTTCGACGCCATCGACGCGCTGGCCAAGAAACGCGGCGAGGACCGCTCCACCACCGTCTGGGTCATGCTGAGATACGCACTGCAGCACGCCGGGAAACTGCCGCCGACCGCCGCATCCCTCTGATGCCACCGCCGGGCTGACGGGTTGAACCACCAGCCCGGCGAGGCTTCCCCGACCCGGTTTGTTAGAACAGCGACAGCAGGTCGGGCAGGAAGCTGCCCCCGGTTGCAGCCGCCGACGTGGTGCCCTCGCCTAGGATGTCGGCGGCGGCGACGCCGGCGGCACCGGCGTTGTCACCGACGTGTCCGAGCACGTTGATAAGCGATTCAGTCCCGCCGTTGCTGGCGCTGGCCAGGTCGTATTCGACCGGGGTGGCTGTGTCGCTCTGATTTTCGCCGACGATTGCGGTGGCGCCGCCGGTCGCGTTCGCACTGTCAAGCAACACGGGTTCTTTGCCGCCGTCAACACCTTCGTTGTAGGGCGTCGTGTTGTACCCGTTGCCGACGTCGGCGAAGCTATTCGTCCCACTGGCGTTCGCGCTGTCACCCTCGACGTTGCCGGTTCCGCTGTAGTCCGTGACATAGGCGTAGGCATAGTTACCGTCGGCGGTCGCGCTGTCACCCGAGATCGTGCCGCTGCCGCCTTCATTGGTGACAAACGCCCCGCTATTCCCGGTGGAGCTGGCCGAGTCATCGGTCATGGTGGCCGTCGTTGAAAGTACCGTCCCTTCCGGGTTGCCATAATTCCCAATGGACGCCCAGCCGCCGTCGTCGGCGTAGGCCGAACTGCTCGTGGCGTTGTATATGGCTGCGTCGCTCACAACCTGGGTGTTGATGCTGTTGGTCTCCACCTCGGTGTTGATGGCGGTTGCGACGTCATTCGCGTCTCCGGGGGAGGCGTCGTAAGCGCCGAAGGAGCCGACGTCATAGCCGTCAGCACCGCTATCACCCTCGGCGGCGAGGGAGTAGTCGCCTGCCGGCCCGATGTAGGTGGCCCAGTCGTTGTCGGCACCCGAGATGGCGGCACTATTGGCGTCGCTGGCACCGACTGCTGGCCCGTCGGGGAAGGTGTCGTACACGACGATGCCGTCGTAGCTGATCTCCTCGTCGGCCCAGGCCGGTGCCGCTGCCGCGATGCTGAGTCCGGCAGCGAAAATGGACGCACGTCCGAGCGTGCGCATGGTGTTCTTCACGGTTTTATTTCCCTCCCTGTGTGTGGGCGCTCTGCCACGTCCTTGCCGGTGCCGATCCGGCCCAATGGCCAACCCTTGCCAGCCACACGTAGTTTTTACGCCAACGCGCTGGCGTTTTCTTAGGTTTTTGATAACTGGCGTTTATAAAATGCCAGGCTCTAGTCCGGCCAGACGCCCTTCTGACTCCCCCGATTCCGGCCAACCCGCAGCTAGGGGCGCTGGCAGCGTCGTGTCCGAGGATTCGACATGGCGCTCCGCTGTGATCGAGCCCGGAGCCTGTCCGGTGCCGTCCAAGCTGGCTTGGTCGGCGATGACATGAATTACGACCGGGGCTGTCGGCGGCGGCGGCGCCGCGGGGCAGTCCGGCTGCCCGCAGCCGCAGGCCGCTGGCCAGCTCTGACGCACTGCCGGTCGAGAAAGCGCCACCGCTCGGTAACGAAGGCAGCTCAAGGCTTGAACCCCAGATCATGTAAGGCGTCTATGCAGCCACCTATCCAGTCGTTCGGGTTGGGGGGCTGCGGTCC
>Ga0187782_10002659_pt1 | contig 13190 bp, 11 predicted proteins | sample 0715_SJ02_MP15_2_FD_132454 | JGI IMG/M metagenome (GOLD analysis project Ga0187782, IMG submission 132454) | Tropical peat soil microbial communities from peatlands in Department of Meta, Colombia - 0715_SJ02_MP15_20_MG | ecosystem: Environmental > Terrestrial > Soil > Wetlands > Peat | place...
ATCGATGCCGATGCCGAGGCCCCCGGCCGTCGGCATGCCCTGGTCCATCGCCTCCAGGAAGTCGGCGTCGAGTTCGCGCGAGGTCTCGCCGCGCGCATGCGCGGTCTCGACCTGATCGACCATGCGGTGCCGCTGCTCGTCGGGGTCGTTCAGCTCCGAGAAGGCGTTGCAGATCTCCCAGCCGTTGCAATAGGTCTCGAAGCGCTCGACGAGGCGCAAATCCTTCGGCGAGGTCTTGGCGAAGGGCGAGACGTCCTTCGGGAAATCGATCACATGCGTCGGCTGAATGAGATCGGCCTCCATGGTCTCCTCGAAGAGAAAGGCCAGCGTTTCGCCCCAGCTCATGGTTTGTTCGATCTCGAAGCCGGCCTTCGCCGCCGCATCCCGCGCGTCCTCGTCGGAGGCGAGAGCAAGAAAGTCTATGCCGGTTTTCTCCTTCACAGCCTCAGGCATCGAGAGGCGCTTGAACGACCCCGCAAAATCGATTCGGTGCTCGCCATAGGCCACGGCGGTCCCGCCATTCAGCATTTTGACCAGCGCGCCGAACATGCGTTCGACGAGGTCCATGGCGTCAGTGTAATCGGCGTAGGCCCAATAGGCCTCGAGCATGGTGAACTCGGGATTGTGTCGCGTGGAAAGCCCCTCGTTGCGGAAGTTGCGGTTCACCTCGAAGACGCGGTCGGAGAGACCAGACACCAGCACCCGCTTGAGATAAAGCTCCGGCGCGATGCGCAGAAACATGTTCTGGTCGAGCGCATTGTGATGAGTGACGAAAGGTTCGGCCGTCGCGCCGCCGTAGATCGGATGCAGCATCGGCGTCTCGACCTCGAGAAAGCCCTCCTCGGCCATGAAGCCGCGGATCTTCGCGATGATGCGGCAACGCGCACGAAAGCGCTCGCGGCTCTCCTCATTGACTAAGATGTCGAGATAGCGGCGGCGGTACTTCACCTCGACGTCGGTGACGCCGTGATATTTCTCCGGCATCGGAGCGAGCGCCTTGCACAGCATGACGATGCGCGCTGCGTCGACTGTCAGCTCGCCGCGCTTGGTGCGGCGCACGACGCCTTCGACGCCGATGATGTCGCCGATGTCGATCAGCGGCAGCATGGCGCGCGCCTCTTCCGGCGTCTTGTCCTTGTGCGAGAATATCTGCACCTTGCCCGAGGCGTCATGGAGATCCATGAACATGGCCGAATTGCGCGACGAATAGACGCGCCCCGCGACCGTCACGCGATCCGTCGTCTCGTCGCCGTTGGCGAGATCCTTGTAGCGCGCGTGAAGCGCCGCCGCCTCGACCGTTCGGCGAAAGCTGTTCGGATAGGGGTTCAGCCCTTGCGCGATCAGCAGGTCGCGCTTCTGGCGGCGGACTTCCACCGGATCTGAGGAGAGTTCTGGCGTTTCAGTGGTCATGTCTCAAGTCCGGGTGGATCGTTGCTAATTTAAGGAGACCGGCAAGCCTTATCACGTCTGAGGCTTCACGAGGCCAAACGTCGATAAGAAAGCGTTGAAACGTTCCGCTTCGCCGTCGAGGTTTTGATGGACGATGGCAATAATTTTGCCTGACATGTCCTCCACCTCCACGATCTGTCGGCACTGATGCGTGTGCCAGAGCTCGCCCTTGCGTATGCGATCCGTATAGGTCACACTGAAACAGTTCGTGTCGAGCGCGCCCACCGGCTCGATCTCCGATTCATAGACGACTTCGTCGAATGTGGCGCGCCCCCAATCCGAAGACGCGCGATAAGCGTCGATGATCGCTTCGCGTCCCGTCACTAATCCTTTTGGAGATTCGTACGCGCAGTTCTCGGCCAGAAAACGACCGGCCGCGTCGAAATCGTCCCGGTCAAGCGCCTTCGCAAGGGCTTCGACAATCTCGATACCGTCTGGCATAGCGTTTCTCCTGCGAGTTTGCCGAAGGCCGCTCGTTGGCCGTGGTCAGCTCAGCACGGCGACGGCCTGCGCAAGCCGCTGACGCACGATCGAGCGCCCGAGCGCCTCCATGCTGTCGAACAGCGGCAGCGACTTCGTGCTGCCCGTCAGCGCGACGAAGAGCGGCGGCACGACGTTGCGAAGCTTCTTCCCCATCCCGCTCGCAATTCCTTCGACCTCGGTGTGCAGCGCGTCTCTGGTCCAGGCGGGCGCCGTGTCGACGAGAGGCTGCACGGCGCGGATGATGGCGAGGCAATCGGCGGCGGTGAGCTTCGTCGCCTCGAAGTCGGCTTTGGTGAGGCGCAGATCGGCGGCAAGCCCGAAGCCGATGAGCGAAGGCAGATCGCCGAGCAGGCTGATGCGCGACTGCGCGAGCGTCAGGAACTGCTGCAGCCTTCCGTCCTGCGCCGCCCAGCCGCAGACGAGCTTCGCAAACTGCTCCGGCGTCAGTTTTTCCCTGATCCAGCGGCCGTTGAGCCAGGCGAGCTTGGTCATGTCGAACACGGCGCCCGCCTTCGACATGCCGGCGGGATCGAATTTGTCCTCGAGCTGCGCGAGGTCCATCATCTCCTCGCCTTCGGCGACGGAAATGAAGAAGAGCCCCAGGAAATTGACCAGCGCTTCCGGCAGATAGCCGACGCCGGAGAAGTAGGAGAGCGAGGTCGGATTGCGCCGCTTCGAGAGCTTCGAGCGATCGGGATTGCGCATGAGCGGCAGGTGATACCAGGCCGGCGGCGTCCATGCGAAATATTGGTAAAGCAGCAGATGCTTCGGCACGGACGAGAGCCATTCCTCGCCACGCGCGACATGCGTGATCTGCATGAGGTGATCGTCGACCACATTGGCGAAGTGATAGGTCGGCATGCCGTCGGCCTTGAGGATCACCTGCATGTCTATGCCGTCAAAGGGGATCGACACCGCGCCAAAGACGCCGTCCTCGAACACGCAGTCGCCCTCGGTCGGGACCCTCATGCGCACGACCGAGGGCGTCCCCGCGGCTTCGAGCGAGGCGAGCTCTTCCGCGCCGCGGCGTAGGCAGAGCCCGTCATACTTGGTCTGCTCGCCGCGCGTCTTCTGCTCGCGGCGCATGTCCTCGAGCCGCTCGCGCGTGCAATAGCATTTGAATGCATGGCCCTTGGCGACGAGCTCGTCGACATAAGGGCGATAGAGGTCCTTGCGCTCGCTCTGCCGATAGGGGCCGAAGGGACCGCCCTTGTCCGGCCCCTCGCTCCAAGGTAGGCCGATCCAGTTCAGCGCCGCCATGAGCTTCTCTTCGGCCTCGGGCGTCGAGCGGGTCTGATCGGTGTCCTCCACGCGCAGAATCATCACGCCGCCGAGCTTCTTGGCGAGCAGCACGTTGAACAGCGCGGTATAGGCCGTGCCGATATGCGGCTCGCCAGTCGGCGAGGGCGCGATGCGCAGACGAACGGGACGATCGGTCATGAAGCCGCTTTCATGGCGAGCAGGCCTTTTGGACGGGGAGCTGCGAAACCGCGCCGACGGCGCAACGCGCTCTAAGGTTTGTCTGTCGGGTTAGCTTGAAAAGCTGAAACCCCGCTGGAGGGGAGCTTGAATCGCCGTAAGGGCTCGAATCTGCCCCCTCTCCCCGCTTGCGGGGAGAGGGCACATATTCGGGCCTTCATTGGTTTTCCGGGCTCTTGGGCGACTGGTTATACGTATCTCGCCCGGGTTTCAAGATTTCCCCACGCAGTCCTCACAGAACCACCACGCGCGCGCCCTTGGAAATCCGCTTGTAAAGATCGATCACATCGGCGTTCAGCATGCGGATGCAGCCGGATGACACGGCCTTGCCGATAGTGTCGGGCTCATTGGTGCCGTGGATGCGAAACATCGTGTCCCTGTCGCCTCTGAATAGATAAACCGCGCGGGCGCCGAGCGGGTTATCGAGCCCGCCTTCCATATGCGTCGGCAGATCCGGGCGGCGCAGCAGCATTTCCTTGGGCGGCGTCCACCCCGGCCAGAACGCCTTGCGCCCGACTTGCGCCTGACCCTTCCAGGCGAAGCCTTCACGCCCGACGCCGACGCCATATTCGATCGCCTGCCCGCCCGGTAGCGAGAAATAGAGCTTGCGCGCCTGAGTGTCGATCGTGATCGTCCCGGGCGAATGGCCGGTCGGATCAGGTACGACCTCGCGGGTCGTCTCATTCGGATCGATCTCGCCGTCGTAATCGACTGGCGTTGAATATGCGGGATCGGCGTCAATCGGCAAAGGCGCCGCGCGGCCCTTGCGTTGCGGGAACCGCTCCGCCACAGACTCGTCGTCAAGCTCGCGCTCGCTTGGAAGAATGCGCCGGCTCCGCGGGCGTTGCCGCGGATCATAGCCGTCGCCGGCATCCGGATCCGCATAGTAGGGGTCAGCATAAGCTCGCTGGCGCGCCTGCGGATAATAGGGATAGGATGGCCCGTAGTAGTACGGACCATAATAGTACTGTGCTGCCGCCGCACCGGCCCATAGCACAACGAGCGCCGCAAGAAAAAACCGTGCTGTTCGCGGACGGGCCATGGGACGCTCGCTCAATTCAAGAGGCCGGGAGTCCAGTCTTTCCTCGACAATAACGGCAAAAAAGAGGACAGGCGCCCGAGCGTGGTCACGCTTGTGCGACAACGGTTTGGCGCTATCTGGCCGCTCGGAGCAAGACGATCCTCCGCTTCTCGTTAGGCCGGGAAACGGCGCATGAAGCAAGAGGGACCTCTTCCTCGCGAGCGAGGCGTCGGACCGCGCGTGAATGGGAAGTGTCCGCAATGCGGACGATCACGATGGTCGACGTGGAGCTCATCCCGGAGTCAGGGATGTTCGGCGCGTTTGCGGTCCTGGCCGTTGCGCCCTTCATCGTCATCTATGCAGCGTCTCTCATCGCGCTGACGCCCATTACCGGCATTCTGCTTTGGCTCGCCCTGGGGGCCGTACGCGCGTGCGCGCCGCGAAGATCGGTGGCGGATCGCGCTGCGCCGACCGAGCTTCAAGAGCCTTTTTCGCGCGCAGATCGTGAAGAGCGACGCTCGGTCGAACTCGAATCCCGGCGGTCTCGCCTTGCCGGACGCCACGGTCGTCGCAAGATCGCGTTGTGAGGCGAAGTTGACGATCTGGCGGAACAATTTTATGTCGCCGCGCGTTCTATGGTCGCTATATTGACCGGCGGGCGAGCGGAGGAAGCCGCCGTCGCCCGCATCCACTCCCCAAGAACCGGGCAAAGCGAGGGGCGCGCAAGGGGCGTAGGGCTCGTTGGCGGCTGGGAAGCTTGAGCGAGGACGTGATCCGTGCTGCCGCCTCTTCACGATATCGAGCGCTATGCCATCTTTCTGGATTTTGACGGCACCATCGTTGAGATCGAGGAGCATCCGGAGGCCGTGCGCATGGAGGCTTCGACGGTGGAGCTGCTCGGCGCGCTCCGCGAAAGGTTGAATGGCGCGCTTGCGATCATCTCGGGACGAGAAATCGCCGTCGTCGATCGTTTTTTAAATCCCTTGCGACTCCCCGTCGCCGGTGTGCATGGCCTACAACGCCGCGACGCATACGGAGAACTACACACGCGCGCGGCCTTTGACCTTAACCCTACCATAATTATGCTGGAAAAGCGTTTTGCCGATGCGCGAGGCGTCGTCATCGAGCGCAAGCGCGGAGCGATCGCTGTGCATTATCGGTTGCGTCCTGAGCTCGAGAGCGAATGTAGCGAGACGGTAGAGCGGATCGTCGAAAACAACCCAAAGCTTCGTCTGCTTCGCGGCAAGATGGTGTGCGAGATCGCGCAGAACGGGAGCGACAAGGGCGGCGCCATCAGCGCTTTTCTTTCGGAGCCTCCATTTAAGGGGCGCATCCCGTTGTTCGCCGGCGACGACATCACCGATGAGGACGGCTTTTTGGTCGTCAACGCGCGCGGCGGCGTCTCCATCAAGATCGGCGATCAGAAATCGGCGGCGAAATACGCCGCGGCAAGCGTTCGCGACCTGAAGGACTGGCTCAGCGCGTTCATATTCGAACGTTCCGAGGAAAGCGCAAGATGATCGAGCTTGGCGTCGTCGGCAATTGCTCCTTCGCGGCCCTCATCGATCGCGACGCGCGGGTTGTCTGGGCCTGCGTTCCGCGCTTCGATGGCGATCCCGTCTTTCACAGCCTGCTCGGGGCGCCAAAAGGCGCGGAAGGCTCCGGCGAGTTCGCAATCGAGCTCGAGGACCATGTTCAGAACGAGCAATCCTACGACAACAACACCGCAATCCTGCAGACGCTCATGCACGGCGAGCACGGCTCGCTGCGCGTGACCGACTTCGCGCCGCTATTCTGGTGGCGCGATCGCCCGTTCTTTCCACAGATGCTCATCCGGCGCCTCGCGCCGATTTCCGGCAGTCCGCGAGTTCGCATCCGCCTGCGGCCGCGCTTCGACTATGGCGCGACGCCGCCGGTGCTCACCTTCGGCTCGCATCACATTCGCTATGTCGGGCCCAATCAGACGTTGCGGCTGACGACGAACGCGCCGGTGGACTATGTGCGCGAAGAAACGCTGTTCAACCTTTGCCATCCGATTGATCTCATTTTCGGCGTCGACGAAACGCTCTCGGAAGGAGTCGTCGAGACCGCGCAGGCGTTCGAGACCCGCACGCGGGACTATTGGCGGCAATGGGCGCATCGTCTGGCGACTCCCTATGAATGGCAGGACGCGGTGATCCGCGCCGCCATCACCTTGAAGCTTTGCACATACGAGCCGACCGGAGCGATCGTCGCCGCCTTGACGACGAGCATTCCCGAAGCGCCGACGAGCGAGCGCAATTGGGATTACCGCTATTGCTGGGTGCGCGACGCCTATTTCGTCGTCAGGGCGCTCAATCGCCTCGCGGCCATGCGGAAGATGGAAAATTACTTCCGTTGGCTCATGAACATCGTTTCTTCCGCGCGCGAGCGGCGCATCCAGCCGGTTTACGGGCTCGGCCTCGAGCCCGCTCTGCCAGAGAGGATCGTGACGTCTTTGCCTGGCTATCGGGGGATGGGCCCGGTCCGCGTCGGAAATCAGGCCTATCAGCATCTTCAGCACGACAGCTACGGCAATGTCGTACTCGGCGTGACCCAGGCCTTTCTCGACAAGCGGCTGCTGTCGCCGCCGACGCGCATGGATTTCATGCGGCTCGAGGAGATGGGCCACGGCGCGCTCGAGGTCTACGACAAGCCCGACGCCGGCATGTGGGAGCTGCGCTCGCGCGCCCATGTCCACACCACATCGAGCCTCATGTGTTGGGCGGCTATGGACCGGCTGGCGATCATCGCCGCGCATCTCGGCGAGCTGGAGCGCTCACGCGACTGGGCCGCCAAGGCCGAGCATGTCAAGGGCGCAATTCTCGACCGCGCCTGGTCACGCAAGCGCGAAGCCTTCGTCGATTCCTTCGAAGGCGAGCATCTCGACGCCGGCGTGCTGTTGATGTCGGAGGTCGGCTTCCTCGAGCCGGACGATCCACGTCTGGTCTCGACGATCCGGCAGATCGAGAAGGTCCTGGGGCGCGGCCCTCATGTCATGCGCTATGAGGCCGCCGACGACTTCGGCCTTCCGGTCACGGCGTTCACCACCTGCTCGTTCTGGCGCATCGACGCGCTGGCGCGCATGGGACGCAAGGAAGAGGCGCGGGAGTATTTCCAGGATCTGCTCGCCTGCCGCAACAGGCTCGGCATCATGTCCGAAGACGTCGACGTCAAGACCGGCGAATCCTGGGGCAACTTTCCACAGACCTACTCTATGGTCGGGATCATCAACGGGGCTATGCGGCTGTCGCGTTCATGGGAGAAGGCGGTATGAGGCGTCTCGTCATCGTGTCCAACCGTGTGGCCGATCCCTGCTGCAATGCGCGCGGCGGCCTCCAAGTGTGCATCCTCGACGGACTGCGCGAGCGCGGCGGCCTCTGGTTCGGATGGAACGGCGAGGTCGTGGAATCCGAAGAAGAGATCGGCGTGGCGTGCAAGCAGCACGAGCGCGTGACCTTCGTGACCATGCCGCTGACCGAGCGCGACTATCAAGAATATTATCTCGGCTATTGCAACGGCGCGCTCTGGCCGGTACATCACTATCGGCTCGATCTCGCGCGCTTCACCCAGGAGAACAGCGAAAGCTACCGCCGCGTCAATCGCCGCTTCGCCGAAACACTCGCGCCTTTGCTCCAGGCCGACGATCTGATCTGGGCGCACGATTACCACTTCATCCCCCTCGCAGCCGAGCTGCGCGGCTTGGGCGTCAACAACCGCATGGGCTTCTTCCTGCACATTCCATTTCCCTCGCCCGACGTCATCGTCGCGGTGCCAGAGCACGAATGGCTCGTCGAGAGCCTCCTCTCATACGATCTCCTGGGTTTCCAGACGACGACGGATCAGGCGAACTTCTGCCGCATCGTCTGCGAGACGATGGGCGGCGACATGCTCTCGGCGGAACTGCTGCACACGCCGGCCAAGACGGTTTCGGCAAAGGTGTTTCCCGCGGGCATCGACGTCGAATCTTTTGCGGCGATGGCGCAGCTTCCCCAGGCCGGAGCGCGGATCGAATGGTTGCATAGGCGCGGCGAGCCGCGCATCAACATTATCGGCGTAGATCGGCTCGATTATACGAAAGGCCTCCCCGACCGCTTCCGCTCGTTCAAGCGTTTGCTGGAGCTCTATCCACAAAACCGCAAGGCCGTGACCCTCATGCAGATCGCCCCGCCGACGCGCGAGGAGGTCAAGGCTTACGCCGACATCCGTCACGAGCTCGAGGCGCTTTCAGGCGAGATCAACGGACAATTCGGCGATTTCGACTGGACGCCGGTGCGTTACGTTCATCGCAACGTGCCGCGAGAGACGCTCGCGGCGCTCTATCGCGGCAGCCAGATCGGTCTTGTCACGCCGCTGCGCGACGGCATGAATCTGGTCGCCAAGGAATATGTCGCCGCGCAGGATCCGCAAAATCCCGGCGTGCTGGTGCTGTCGCGCTTCGCCGGCGCCGCCGAGGATCTGCAGGAGGCGCTGATCGTCAACCCCTATGACGCAGACGAGGTGGCGCAAGCGATGCAGCGGGCGATCCACATGCCGAAGGAGGAGCGTATCGAGCGACACCAGGCCTTGCTGGAGCGCGTGCGCGAGCGCAGCGCCTGCGCCTGGATGAAGGGTTTTCTCGCCGCGCTCGATAATTCGAGCGTCTATCCGAGAACCTGCGACCTCGTGAGCCTCGCACGCCCGACGCTCGGCTCCTCCGCCGTTCTCGACGCTCCTACGACGCCGAAGACCCTCGGCGTAGGTCGAAAGGCATCGACCGGATTGCGATCCGGCGCGCCGCCGCCTCGAAGCTCGGCCGTCGGCGGCGCAGGCTCGCGGATCGCGCCGACCGCGTGAGGCTGGCGCGGCAGGAAAATTGCTAATCTCTCGCCGAAAGGTGAGGGAGATGTCTGAAGAACGCCAAATCTACGCCGTTTGTCACGTCAACGACGTGATCAAGCGCCGCGCTGCGGGTTTCGTGCTCGCCCGGGTCAGCGAGGAGGGCAAAACGGTCCCGTTTCCGATCGTCGTCGTAAGGAAACAGGGGAAATTCTTTGCCTACGTCAACCGCTGCCCGCACGAGGGCGCACGGCTCGACTTCGAGCCGAGGCAGTTCCTGGACGCGAGCGGGCTCTATCTGCTCTGCGGCAAGCACGGCGCGCAATTCGAGATCGACACGGGTCTGTGCAACGACGGCCCATGCCTGGGCGAGCGGCTGGAGCCGGTTCAGGTTGTCATCGACGACGACGAAGTCTGCGTCGTCGGCGTCAGTCTCGCCGAAGAGGACGGCCTCGAACGCGAGGAGAACGACGAATCGCCGGAGGTCGTCGTTACTTCCGACTGACCTCTCTAGACTGCCTTGGTTCCGGGCGTATCGCTCTTCTGATAAGCGGTGCCGAACACATAGTCCCACCAGAAGGCGTGCACGCCGAAGCCCTTCCCGGCGTCGCGGAAGTGATGCAGCATGTGCAGCCGTCGCACGAACAATCCGAGCTGCGACGTCGGTTGGCCGTGATGCGTCCAGTAATGCACGCAGTCGTAGATCACGTAACCGCCCATGAAGCCGGCGAGCACTGGCCAGCAGAAGCTCGAGCCGAATAGCAGCCGCGCGACGCCGAGCGCAATGAGCATGATCGGCGTCGAGAGCAGCGGCGGCATCACGAGCCGCAACGGATCGCTCGGATAGATGTGATGCACGCCGTGGATCAGGAACTGAAAGCGCGGCCCGATCCCGAAAGGCAACGGAAACACGGTATGAAACAGAAAGCGGTGGCCGAAATATTCAGTCAGCGTCCATAGCGTGTAGCCGATGAGCAGCGCCAGCACGATCGCGCCGACGCCATAGATCGTCAGCGAGTAGGCGAGGAGCGCCAGGGCAATCGGGACATAAACGATCACCGGCGTCAGGTGATGCACGCGCGAGAGCTTGTCGAGCAGGTCGCTCTCGAAGATCCGCGGTGAGGCGGAGAGCCGATCGGTGTCCATGGTCATGGTTTCACTCCGCGGGCGCCGGGGCGGCAAGCGCCGCGGATTCGACGTTCTCGCTGCGCGTGCGCAGCGAATAGCGCGGATCGAAGATGAAGGTGAACATCAGCGCGACCCATGAACGGTGGAAGATCTGATTGTCGTAAAAGTCTGGCGCCATGGCCCGCAGCTGCGGCAGCCGGCTCCAGGGGATCTCGTGAAAGTCGTGATGCTCGTTGTGGTAGCCGATATTGAGCGCGACCGCATTGAGCGGTCCATAATAGTCGAAGGTCCCCTGCCCCGGCGCAAAGGCAAAATGCTCCTGCAGCCAGCGCGCGCTCAGGAAGTGCAGGCCGCCGACCGAGAACCAGAACGAGAGGAAAAGATAGAGAAGCGCCCCGGGGCCGAACGCCCAGAGGATGAAGATGTCGAAAGCGGTGATGACCGCGATGTTGACATAGGTCCAAGCGCCCCAGATCGGCACCGTGCCCTTGAGGCGGTTCAGGCGGGCGAGTTGAATCGCCGGGAAGAAGAACAGCCAGAGCGCCTTGCGCCAGCTCGAATTGCCGACGAACTCGACCTCCCAATGCGAGGGCACGTCGGCGTCGTAGTCATAGGCGGAAAGATGCGAGTGGTGCTTGATGTGATAGCAGCGAAAGCCCATGGCGGTCGGAAAGCCGTTCGAGAGATCGGCGAGGATCGCCGTCCATTTGTTGGCGAGCGTGCTCTCGAACACGCAATTGTGGATCGCGTCGTGAATGATCACGAAATTCGCATGATTGGCGAAGGCGCCGACGCAGAAGGCGAGGAGGACGATTGGGCCCCAATGCGCGAGGGAGAGCCAGCCACAGAAAGCGGCGATTGCGAGCTGGCCGACGAAGATCGCCACCGTGATTTTGAAGGTCAGGATGTCGCGCCCGAAGAGCTCGCGCACTTGCGGATATTTCTCGAGGATCTCCTTGCGCCGGTCGACGTGGGAGCGATCGGCGCCGTTTGCGGTGACTGAGATGGTCATGGGCCTTCCGTCCTTCAGATTTGAAACCTCTTTCGCCGCTTCGTGTGACCTTTGTGTCCTTCGCGCCCTTGGTGGTGAAAGCAACCACAAAGACACAGCGGACACGAAGGCGTGACGAAAAATCACGCTTCCTAGACACGCTTCTCATACACGCGGTGAACCTTGTCGATCTTGCCGCCGAACATCTCGATCGGCTTGCGCATCGGCAGATTTTGCTCCAGCACCCAGCCCGCCTCTATCGACTCGAGCTGCGCCTGCGCGCCCCGGCGGCGCATCTCCTCGATCATCGCGAGCAGGATCGCGCCGCCGGTCGCGCTCGCTTGCAGTTCCTTGCGCACGCCAAGCAGCAGGATGCGCGCGGTCCTGTATTTGTGCTTGCGAAAGCGCGAGATGAGCTTCGGCAGGTTGAGCAGGAGACCGCCGTTAAGATCGTCGATGATCTCGAAGAGATTCGGCATCGCGACGACGAACGCGACAGGCCTGCCGTCGAGCTCGGCGACGAGGGTGAATTCGGGCGGCACGGCGAAGCTCAGCGCGTCGGCGATCGAATCGAACTCGGCCTTGGTGAAAGGCACGAAACCCCAATTGTCGCGCCAGGCGTCGTTGAAAAGGTCGGACATGAGCTGCGTCTCGCCCTGCTTCAACCGCTTGAAGTCGAGCTGCCGGATCTTGAGCCGATCCTTCCATTCCTTGCGTGAGCCGATGCTCGTGCGCCGCTCCAGCAGCTCGGACGCCATTTTGAGCTCGTAGGAGACCACGTCGACCGCCTTTTCATAGCCGAGCGCCTCGACGTGCCGGCTCAGGTACGGCGGATGCCAGGGCGTCAGGAACATCGGCGTCTTTTCGAAGCCCTCGATCAGCATGCCCATCTCGCCGTTGATCGTCGGCGAGAACGGACCGTTGATGCGCGTCGCCCCACCCGCCTTCAGCCACGCCTCCGCCGCGTCGGTCAGCGCGCGCACCACCCCAATGTCGTCGATGGCGTCGAGCGAGCCGAACTGGTAGCGCGAGGCGGCCACGGGCGTGATGTCCTCCTTGTAGATCTGCGCCATGATTCGCCCGACCCACTGGCCGTCGCGGCGCGCCAGGAACTCCTGCGCCTCCACGAGCTTGAAGTGCGGGTTGAGCGCATGGCCGTGCAGCGTCCAGCGCTCGACGTCGAGCGGCGGCGCAAAGCCCGGCATTCCCGCATAGAGCAGACGCGGCAGCTTGTTGTAGACGAGAAACCGCCCAAGACCCTTCGCGGGAACGACTTCGATCTGCGCCATTGCGGAACCTACCCGGGATTCGTGGTGGATAAAGGCGTCATAACGACGCGGGGCAGCGCCTTATAGCGGGTCTGACGTCGATTGGCGCGCCGAAAATTGAAGAATTCGGCGCGTCGGAGCGCTCAGGCCGCCAGAACTCGGGATGTTGCAACTTCCGCGTCGATGGGCGCGGCGCTTGCGAAAGGCACGAAACCCATGCATGGGCTGAAGTTGTATGGCTCCACCGCGAGCCGATTTCAATAATGGGAGGAAAATATGACCATCGAGACCACCGAAGCCGCTATTTTGGTTCTCTGCGCAGAGGACATGTACGTTCGGGGCAGCGTGACGCCGAAACCCGACGAGCGCATCGGCGACGCTGGATGGACCGTCGTCGCGCACATCATCTCCAGAGACGTGATCCTGCCCGAATTTACGGCGGCGCAGATTGAAGCCGGCGCGGTCAAGAAAATGTCGCTCGACGGGCCGGTCTTCTATGGCTTCCTGGCGCAGCGCGACACGGATCCCACCGAAT
>Ga0187782_10002660_pt1 | contig 13187 bp, 11 predicted proteins | sample 0715_SJ02_MP15_2_FD_132454 | JGI IMG/M metagenome (GOLD analysis project Ga0187782, IMG submission 132454) | Tropical peat soil microbial communities from peatlands in Department of Meta, Colombia - 0715_SJ02_MP15_20_MG | ecosystem: Environmental > Terrestrial > Soil > Wetlands > Peat | place...
AACGGCCCCGAGAGCTTCACTCCCGACGACCGCTACCTGCTTGGCGAGAGCCCGGAGCTGCGCGGGATGTACGTGGCCGCCGGGTTCAATTCCATCGGCATCCAGTCGGCAGGCGGTGCCGGCAAGGTGCTCGCGGACTGGATCGTCGACGGGCATCCGCCCTTCGACCTGTGGGATGTCGACATCCGCCGATGCGCGTACTTTCAGCGCAACAAGCGCTACCTGCGCGACCGCACGGTCGAGACGCTCGGCCTGCTCTACGCCATGCACTGGCCGTTCCGCCAGGCCGAGAGCGCTCGCGGGGTGCGCAAGTCCGCCCTGCACGATCGCCTCGCGGCTGCCGGGGCGTGCTTCGGGGAGGTCGCGGGCTACGAGCGCGCCAACTGGTTTGCCCCTGCAGGCAGCGCGCCGCGCTACGAGTACAGCTACGGACGGCAGAACTGGTTCGCGGCCTCGGCCGCCGAGCATCAGGCGGTCCGCGAACGCGTCGGCCTGTTCGATCAGTCGTCCTTTGCCAAGTTCGTGCTCAAGGGCCGGGATGCGATGGCGGTGCTCGGGCGGATGTGTGCCAATGACGTCGACGTACCGGTCGGCAGGGTGGTGTACACGCAGTGGCTCAACGAGCGTGGCGGGATCGAAGCGGACCTCACCGCAACGCGCGAGGCCGAGGATGCCTACCTCATCGTAACGTCGTGCGCGACGCAGACGCGCGACTTCGGCTGGCTCAACCGCAGCATCCCCGCCGGGGCGCACGCCCTGGCGTTCGATGTCTCTTCCGCCTACGCGGTGCTCGGGCTCATGGGGCCGCGCAGCCGCGCGCTGCTCGCGACGCTCACCGACGCCGACCTCTCGACGGCGGCATTCCCCTTTGCAACGTCGCGGATCATCGATCTTGGCTACGCACGGGTGCGGGCGAGTCGCATCACGTACGTCGGTGAGCTCGGCTACGAGCTCTACATCCCGACGGAGTTCGCGCTGTCGGTGTACGACGCGATCGTCGCGGCTGGCGGTCCCTTCGGGCTGCGCCTCGCCGGATATCACGCCATGAACAGCCTGCGCATGGAAAAGGCCTATCGTCACTGGGGCCACGACATCTCGGACGAGGACACGCCGCTCGAGGCAGGGCTAGCCTTTGCGATCGCCTGGGACAAGCCGGGCGGCTTCGTCGGGCGCGAGGCGCTCGTACGGCAGCGTGAGATGGGAGTGCGGCGTCGCCTGGTGGCGATCGCGCTCGAGCGGACGGAGCGTCTTCTCTACCACAACGAACCGATCTGGCGGAACGGTGCGCTCGTCGGCCGGATCTCCTCCGGGATGTTCGGTCACACCCTCGGGACCTCGCTCGGCCTCGGCTACGTCAGCAACGGCGGCGGACCGGTGAGCAGCGAGTGGATCGCCGCAGGGGAGTACGAAGTAGAGGTCGCCGCCGAACGCGTTCCGGCGCGTGTCTCGCTGAGGGCGGTCTACGACCCGGCGCGCGAGCGGGTGATGCAGTGAATCGGGCCTGTCGCCGCTTGGCGCATCTCTCGAGTGGACACGGGTAACGGGGAGCGGCGCGCGCTGTGAGGACTCGCGCACGGGTCGTCGTCATCGGCGGCGGAGCAGTCGGGTGCAGCGCGCTCTACCATCTGACGCGGCTCGGCTGGACGGACGCGGTGCTGCTCGAGCGTGACGAGCTGACGGCGGGCTCCACCTGGCACGCGGCCGGCAACTGTCCCAACTTCTCGACCTCCTGGCCGATTCTGAAGCTGCAGCGCTACTCGACGGACCTCTACGCCGGACTCGCGGAGGAGGTCGGTTACGAGATCAACTATCACCGCACCGGCAGCATCCGCCTGGCGCACACCGCCGACCGCGTGGACGAGTTCCGCCATGTCGCCTCGCAGGCGCGCGCGCAGGGCCTCGAGTTCGAGCTGCTCTCGCCGGCGGAGATCAGGGCACGACACCCGTTCCTCGAGCTCGACGGTATCCGCCTCGGTCTGTGGGATCCCAATGATGGTGATATCGACCCCGCACAGTTGACCCAGGCGCTCGCCAAGGGAGCGCGCGACCGCGGCGCTGCCATCCATCGGCACACCCCGGTGACGGGGTTACGACAATTGCCCGCGGGTGGATGGCATATCGAGACGCCGTCAGGATCCATCGAGGCCGAGTATGTGATCAATGCGGGCGGATATCGCGGCGGCGAGGTGGCCGCCATGATCGGCGAGTACCTGCCGATCGTGACGCTGTCGCACCAGTACCTCCTTACCGAGGACATCCCCGCGCTTGCGGCGCGAGGTCCGGTGCGGTTGCCCCTGGTACGCGACCCCGACGTCAGCTATTACCTTCGCCAGGAGCGCCATGGACTGCTGCTCGGACCGTATGAATCGCAGGCGCGGGCACACTGGCTCGAGGGCGTGCCACACGATTTTGCCCACCAGCTGTTTCCCGACGACCTCGGGCGTATCGAGTCGTACATCGCGGCAGCCTGCGCGCGGTTGCCGCTCCTTGGATCCGTGGGCGTTCGGCGCGTCATCAACGGCCCGATCCCATATGCGCCGGACGGCAATCCGCTGATCGGTCCGTCCGAGCATGGGCGCAACTTCTTCCACTGCTGTGCCTTCACGTTCGGCATCGTGCAGGCTGGCGGCGCGGGTCGGATCATTGCCGAGTGGGTGATCAACGGCGAGCCGGACTGGGACGTGTGGCCGCTCGACACGCGGCGCTTCCTCGCCTTCGCCGACCGGACCTACGCACTCGCCAAGGGGCTCGAGACTTATCAGAACGAATACGGCGTCGGCTACCCGCAAGAGGAGCGTCCGGCAGGCCGCCCGGCGAAGGTCTCGCCGCTACATGATCGACTGCGCGCACAAGGCGCAGTGTTCGGCGCGCGCGGCGGCTGGGAGCGCGCCGTGTACTACGCGCGCGCTGACGACCCGCCGGGCGTCGAGTACTCGTACCGGCGGCCGCACTGGCACCGTGCCGTGGCGCGCGAGTGCGCCGCGGTGGCGCACGGCGCGGCGCTCATCGATCTGCCCGGCGCCGCGAAGTTCGACGTCGCAGGGGCAGATGCGCAGGCCTGGCTCGATCGGCTGATCTGCGGCGGCCTGCCCGCACCGGGCCGTATGGCGCTCGGCTACTTCTGCTCACCGCGCGGTGGCGTGGTCGCCGAGATGACCGTGTCGCATCTGTCAGAGGGCCACTATTGGCTGATCGCAGGCGCCTCCGGCGAGCGTCACAACGAGCATTGGCTCCGCAGCCACCTTGCGCGCGCCCATCGCGTTGCTGTCGCCAACGTGACGGCGCGCTACGGGTCGCTCGCCATAGTAGGTCCGCGCTCGCGCGAGCTGCTCGCCCGCCTGACGCCGGCTGACCTTTCGAATGTCGCTTTTCCCTGGCTCAGCGTGCGCATGATCCGCGTCGCCGACATCGAGGTACTCGCCATGCGCGTCAACTACGTCGGCGAGCTCGGCTGGGAACTGCACGTGCCGAACGAAAAGCTCGAAGAGGTGTACGACCGGCTGCTGGCAGCCGGTGACGACTTCGCGCTCGCGCATGCGGGGCTCTATGCGATGGAGAGCCTGCGCCTCGAGAAATGCTATCGCAGCTGGAAGGCGGACCTGAGCTCCGAGTACAGTCCGCTGGCGTCCTCGCTCGGTCGTTTCGTGCGCCTGGACAAAGCGGCGGACTTCATCGGGCGCGAGGCACTGCGGCGTGAGGCGGCCCAAGGTCCCCGGGAGCGCTTCGTGCCGCTCATCGTCGCGACCGGCGACACGGACGCGACGGCGGTCTCCATCGTGTACCGCGGCGGCGAGGCTGTCGGGCTCGTGAGCTCGGGCGGCTACGGGTACCGCTTGAAGCAGAGTATTGCGCTCGCTTACGTGCGCGCCGACCTTGCCTCGGCGGGCACCAAGCTCGAGGTGGAGATTCTCGGCGAGCGCTGTCCGGCAATCGTAGGGTGTGAGCCGCTCTACGACCCGGAGAACCTGAGACTCCAGGCCTAACACAAGACTCCAGGCCTGACACAAGACTCCAGGCGTAACACCAGACACCAGGCCTAATGCTGAGGGCCGATGATGCGCGCCACCCCGCGGCCCCGCGGGTCGGCCACGGCATCGACACCGCCGGCTCCGATGACGATCACCTGGATGTCACCATTGAAGTCCTGGGTCACGAAGCGGTAGCCGCGAGCGATGAGCGTCGTGCGCACCGCGGGGTCGAGTTGGGCGAAGGGTTCCTCGAAGATCGTTTCCGGTGGCAGCAACTGGTGATGGATGCGCGGTGCAACGACGGCGGCGTCGAGCGGCAGATGAAAGTCGTGCCAGTTGGTCAGCACCTGGAAGATGGATGTCGCTATGCGCGATCCGCCGGGCGTCCCGATGACGACGGCGACGTGGCCGCCGCGGGTCAGAATGGTGGGGGTCATCGTCGAGAGTGGCCGCTTGCCGGGTTCGATGGCGTTGGCATCCCCGCCGACCACGCCGTAGCTGTTGGGGGCACCCGGCTTGGCGGAGAAATCGTCCATCTCATCGTTCAACAGAAACCCCGCGCCGCTCACGACCGCACCGCAGCCGAACCAGTCGTTCAGGGTATTGGTGTTCGATACGGCGTTGCCGAAGCGGTCGACGATCGAGAAATGCAGCGTGTCGTGATGGGCAGCCGCGAGTCCCGGCTTTACATCCGCGGTCGGCGTCGGACGTTCGGTGTCGACCTCGGCGGCGCGCCGTGCGAGGTAGTCCGGATCGAGGAGCTGTGCTACGGGCGCGGCGCCAAAGTCCGGGTCGCCAAGATAGTCGGCGCGGTCCGCGAACACCCGTTTCTCGATCTCGGCGAGCAGGTGCACGTACTGCGGGGAGTTGAGCGCCACGCCGGCAAACGCGGTGGTGAGATCCGTCTTCATCGTCAGCATCGAGAGCAGCGCAATCCCGCCGGAGCTCGGCAGCGGTGCGGTCGACACGCGGTAGCCGGCCCACTCGCCGACGAGCGGCTCGCGCCAGACGGCGTGATAGGCGGCAAGGTCGGCGCGCGCGATGTGACCGCCGCCGCGGGTGATGGCGGCGAGCAGCAGCTTGGCCGTCTCGCCCGCGTAGAACCCGCGCGGACCCTCGGCTGCGATTCGCCGCAGCGTCGTTTCGAGCTCCGGCTGGCGGAACGTCGCCTCAGGAGCGAGCGGGCCGAAGTAGGTGAGAAAGTTGGTGCGCCCGTGAAGCTCGCGGGCACGATCGTCGCGCCTCGCGGCGAGCAGCGGGCTCACGCGAAAGCCGGCGTGCGCGTAGTGGATGGCAGGCGCTAGCTCGCTGCGCCAGGGGAGGCGGCCGAAGCGGCGATGCAGCTGCCACAGCCCCTCCACCGTACCCGGCACGGCAGCAGCGCCGGCGCCGACGGTGGTGGCGTCAGGAACGACCACGCCTTCGGCATCGAGATACATACCGGGCGTTGCGCTCGCCGGCGCTCGCTCGCGGTAGTCGAGGAAGTAGGACTTGCCGTCGACGAGCACCGTAGCGAAGCCGCCGCCGCCGAGGTTACCCGCCTCGGGATAAGTGACTGCGAGCGTGAAAGCGACCGCGACCGCTGCGTCGACCGCGTTTCCACCGGCGGCGAGAATCTGCGCGGCAGTGTCGGCACCGTAGCGGTCGGGCGCAGCGACTGCGGCGAACCCATCGAGTGACGGTGCCGGCGGTGGAGCCGCCTGCGCGAAAGCGGCGCAGGCCACGAAGAGGAGAGCCCAGATGGCGCGGGCGCTCATCCACGACCGGTCCGACGGGCTCACCATCCGACGGCCTGTCCATCCTTTCTGAAGTCCGAGCCCGCGCGGAAGTAGCCGCCCGCATCGACCGCGCCTGCACCGCCCGGCGAACCGGTCGAGCCGGGATCGCGGACGTACATGATGACCTGTACGCCTCCCATGTCGCCGCCATTGACCGACTGCACCGTATGTCCCATGGCGGCGAGCTTCGCGCCGATGAGCTCGTAGAGCGGCGTCTCGAGGCTCAGGACGTTCGGAACCTGAGTGTGCCGGAAGCGCGCCATGTCCGCCGCCGCCTGGGGATTGGCGCCGAGGTCGAGCACGTTGACGAGCAACTGCGCGTGGCCCTGTGCCTGCATGTCGCCACCCATGAGCGTGACAGTCATGAACGGTGCACCGTTCTCCATGACGAAACCGGCCGAGAGCGTGTTGAAGGGTCGCTTGTGGGGTGCAATCACATTCGGGCTTGCAGGATCGAGCGTGAACAACGCGCCGCGGTTGTGCAGCACGAACCCATAGCCGGGCACGGTGATGCCGGAGCCGAAGATGGCGTAGTTGCTGTTCACCCATGACACCATGTTGCCTTCGGCGTCGGCCGTCGAGAGGACGATTGTGTCGCCTGATGACCCCGAGCGGCCGTACGGCGCGGTCGCCGCGGCATGGTGCGGATCGACCCGCGCGCACAGTGACACCGCGTGCTGCTCGGAAAGGAGCTGAGTGAGTGGCACCGCGACGAAATCCGGGTCGGCGTTGAAGCGATAGAGATCGGCGTACGCGAGCTTTTTGGCTTCGACCAGCAGGTGCCAGTACTGCGGGTTCCGAGGACCGAGCGAGGCAAGCGTCTGGCCGGCAACCCACTGCGGCACGCACGCCTGCAGGATGTTCAGCATCTCTTCCGCCGCCCACGCCTGCGCAGGCGGTGGCAGCTCGAGGATCTCATAGCCGTGATAGTGCGTGCGCGCCGGCTCCACCCACTCCCCGTGATAGTTGGCCAGGTCCTCCAGCGTCATGGTGCCGCCGAGCGCCGTCGACTTGGCCACGATCGCGCGGGCGATCTCGCCCCGGTAGAACACGTCCGCGCCCCGCGCCTGGAGCAGGCGAAAGGTGCGCGCCAGGTGTGGATTCCGGAAGATCTGCCCGGACTGCGGCGGCTGTCCGCTCGGGTACCAGGTGTTGACGGAATCCGGGTCGATCTGCGAGCAGCACGCCTTGAGCGGCAGGGCGTTCGGCAGTTGCCACGCCGCCGCGATGCGCTCAGAGACCGGGAATCCCTCCTGCGCATAGCGCGCCGCAGGCTCGAGCGCCTCCCTGAAGGTGAGCTTGCCAAATCGCCGCTGCAAGGCCTGCCAGCCCCACACCGCACCGGGGACCGTGACCGTGAGAATGCCGTAGTGGGGCATACCCGAGGTCGGTCCCCAGTTGTGCGCATCCCAGTGGTACCCGAGCTCGTTCAGGTGCGCGAGCGTCGCTCCACTCGGGGCGGTGCCGCTCGCGTTGAGCACGTAGACCTTGCGTTCCCTCGCGACGTAGACAACGGCAAACATGTCGGAGGCGACACCCACACTCATCGGTTCGACGAGGCTGAGCACGCCCGCGGTGGCGACCGCTGCATCGATCGCGTTGCCCCCGTGCATCAGCAGCTGAAGTCCCGCCTGCGCAGCAAGCGGCTGACTCGTCACCACCAGGCCGCGGCGCGCCATGACCTCCGAGCGGCTCTGCTGCGCCCACCCCTCGGCGCGAGCGCCACGGACGGCCGTGCAAAACGCCGCCTGCGGCGCAGCACCGCACCCTGTGTTGACTGGCGGGGACTCTGCGAGTACGGCAGCTGCCGCCAACGCCATGGCAACGGCCGCCACGCTGGAGAAGAGCCTTGGCATCGGGAGCTTCCGGGCCAACGACGTCAGGCGGATGTTAGCCGCAAGCCGCTTCGCCGCGAGGCGCACGCCTGGTGCGGGATGACTACTGACACGTGAACACGATGCCGGTGGAAGGCGACACCACGTAGGAACCCTTCTGGTCGAAGCCTTCCACGACTGCTCGGTGGCCTGACTTGCTACAGTAGTTGTCGGCGAGCTCCGCAGCGTGCGCGCGATCCTCCGCCTCCCCGTATTCGGAGCGGATCGCCAGGTGGTACCTCCCGCCGCCGAGCTCGGTGACTCTCTCGCCGGCGCATGCCGAGACCCCCAAGAGCGCGGTCAGCGCGACCCAGTACTTCACGCGGCACCTCCGGTCGGGCATCGTACCGCAACATATGACGGTGGGAGCCGCGGGGAAAAATAACCGCACCTTATGTTTGCACCCGCGCTGGCGCGCTTGCGGACTGGGATAACCTCCCGGCCATGGGGTACACAGAAGAACAGTTACGTGCCTATGAGCGCGGGTTGGAGCTCTCACGGGCTGAGCACGAGCGTCCGAGCACGCGACGCCAGCTCGAGGCGATCGCGGACGAGTGCCGCGGGTACCTGCCGGAAGGTGCTCTCTTCACCCCCTACATGCCGGCGCCCAACGAGTTGCTCGAGGAATATGCCACCGAGGACGAACAGGTGGCCTTCTACGCCGGCTGGCTCGCCGGAACGGGCGCTCTACCGGCGGAGCTGTTGGCGCAGCTGCGCCACGTGCCGCACTAGCTCGGCGACGCCCACCAGCGCGTCCGCGCGCCCGACCCAAGCCTTCTCACCGCGAGGTCGCGGCGGCACCGCCGTGCTAACTTCGGTGGTGCAGATCGAGCAGCCGACACACTTCGGCGTCTTCGAGCTGCGCGAAGTCCTCGTACCATTCGCCGATTGCAAACAACATGGCCGGCGTCTGCAAGATGACGACGTCATCGGCCTCGGCGCGCACGAGCTCCATAGCCTGCGCTGAGGCGACCGGTGCTGCGACGACGATCGCACCGGCTCCGCCGGCGCGTGCCGCGCGCACGGCCGCGAGCATGGTGGAGCCGGTCGCGAGCCCGTCATCGACCAGAATAACCGTCTTGCCTTTGAGCTCGAGCGGCGCAAGCCCACCACGGTAAACACGCTCGCGGCGCTCGAGCTCGTGCCGCTCCTGCGCCGCGAGACGATCGAATGTTTCCGCCAAGTGCAGGAAATCCGCCTCAATCCCAGGTTCGTGCACGACGATGCCGCCGGAGGCCACGGCACCGATGGCGAGCTCCGGCTGGCCCGGCATTCCGACCTTGCGAACCAGCATGACATCGAGCGGGACGTTCAGTGCACGCGCCACCGCGTCAGCGACGGGCACGCCACCCCGTGGGAGCGCGAGTACCAGGAGCGGCTTCTCGAGTTTTCGGCCCTCGAGTTCGCGAGCGAGTGCCGCGCCGGCTGCCGCGCGATCTGGGAATATTCGAGAACGCCACAGTGCGGGCATGCGTAGGTCCAATCACTCGGCGGCGGTCATGGCGCGGGTCGGGCTCAGCTACAGGTTGCGAGGTTGCTCGTTGGCGCACCGTGGGTCCATAGTGGCTTTTGTCGAGGGTCTGCGGGCCTCGCAAAAACAAAGACTTAGGAACGGCAGCACCCGCGAAACTTCAAGTTCGATAAACTCAAGCTAGAGTGCCTGGGAAACACTTCGGAAACCTTCAGCGGGAACTGCGGAAGTTCTCTCAGCGGATTGGCGCGCGACGGCCGCCGCGGTCGGGTCTTGAAGAAGCCTCGCCGGAGTTGCGCACGGCACTGTGGAACGTGCTGCACAAGCCGGCCTTCCCCGACGAAGCCGAGCATCGGGAGCGCGCCCTGGCCAACGCCCGGGCATTCTGGAACCACGTGGGCTGGCGCACCGATCAGGTCCCGGCGCTGCCGCATCAGATGCGAGCGGCCATCGCCACCGAATGGTTCTCCTGCCGATGGCCGGAGTTTTTCGACCTGATCGAGTTCACCGCGCGCTTGCTGGCAACACCGCTGCCACCTACGCGCCAACAGTGGTTCGAGATGCTCAACCGGGTCCTCGAATCCAAAGGCTGCGCGTATCGCTTCATCGCCGAGCAGCTGGTGCCGCTGGCGAACTCCGCCGAATCAACCGAAGTGGCCAGCTCGGCGGACTCAGCCATTCCGGCTGTGGCGGCGCACATACGCGAAGCGCGCAAGCTGCTGCCACCCAACGCAGGTGCCAACCCGCGCGATAGCATCCGGCAGTCGATCTCTGCGGTCGAGGCGGCTCTGCGGCATCTCAGCGGCAACCCGAACGCAACGCTGACCGATGGACTGGTGGCGTTCGAAGCAAGACATGGCGCGCTGCACCCCGCAGTACGGCGCGGGTTGATCACGCTCTGTGGGTACGCCGAGAATGGCGAGGGTGCGCAGCACGATCCGATGGAACAAGCTGACAGTGTGAGCGGCGATCACGCACGGCTGATGTTGGTTGCTTGTTCCGCATTTACCAATTACTTAGTCGCGCTGTCGGCAGCCAATCGGGGAAATTGATTGAGTGACCTGAGCCCATTTCCGTCCGAATGTCCGAAGTGCAGCCAAGTTCGTCTGCAGACCGGATACACGCGGGGCGAGCTGATTCTGCTGCTCAAGAACGGTGCCGACATCGAGGGTTATTGCAGCAGCTGTGATGCGCACTGGCCCCTCTCCACCGAGGACCGGGCGGATCTGGCGCGAACACTCGCCCGACCCTGACGCCTCCGGATCCCGATGCCTCCCGACCCGGGTGGATCAGGGGCACTTGTCCCTCATCGCGACGCCTGGGCGAGGGCTGCGTGGATGAAATCGATCATTGCCGCTGTGACCTCGGGGCCGCAGTCCTCGAGGTGGGCTGCATGATCGCCGCTCGCCACGATGATCCAGCGACGCTCAGCCGTCGCGAGATGAGAGAAGAACGCTGCGGCGACGGGCGGCTTGAAGGCCGGGTCGCGTGCTCCGTGGAGTAACAGGGTCGGAACCCGGATCGCTTGCGGATGAATTCCGCGGAACTCGACATCGCAGCACACGTCGACCCGAATGGGATCTGCTTCCAGTGCGGCACGCACAAAGTCCTCGATCAGCGCGGGGCTTGCCACGGCCGGAGTAACGAAATCCGACCGTGCCCATTCTGCGGTATTGGGCCGAGCAGGCGCCTTGCCCGACGCCGGGCCATTGTCGGGCGGTGCTGTGGGATCGAGGTTGTAGCCATAGAGCACCAGTGCGCTGAGTGGCTGCCTCGCGCGGCTGGCCACCAGAGCCGAGATCTTGGAGCCGCGCGACCATCCGAGCAGCACGGGTGCGGGAAGGTCCGGATGCCGATGCGCGACGACCGCGAGCACCGCCTCGACCACCTCGGCAGCGCGCGTCGGTGCGAGCCAGCCGGATGAGACCCGCGGCGAGGATCCATAGCCCGGGAGGTCGATCGCGTAGGCCGCAAAGCCGGCCGCTGCCAGCGCCTTGAGCAAAGAGCGGCTTCCCGAGCGGGGCTCGAAATCGAAATCGGGTCGGGCGCTCCAGGTTCGGCCATGAACGAGCACCACCGCTCCTTGCGGATGCTCGCTCTGTCGCGCCCACACCGTAACCTGCTGCCCCGCGGCGCTGACGAGTAGTCGCTCGGGTTCTGACTGAAGCGTGGCGGGGACGGGTGCGCCGGCGAGCGTCGCCGTGCCCGGACCCAGACCGCAGCACAGGATCAGGGCGAGGGCTCTCAGCCACCCGGGGCGGCCCCCTGGCTGTCGGGTCACTTGCCCGCTCCGGTGACAGACTTCACAGAACCTCGTTGCACCGCACCAGCACCTTCACGTGCGCGGAGTAAATTGTTGCATTGTGGCAAGGCCGCGCTCGGATTCGAAATCACGCCCGGCGCGCTGCTGACCGGTGTGCGCCGACTGGGAGTGCGAAATGGAGCAGATCACGGACATGCTGACGCTCAATGGCCTGGTCGTCGGAGAGGTGAAAGCCTCTCCCGTAGGGAACCTGCTGCTCGTTCACCTGGGTGATCGCCTGGCGCTGGCGCTGAGAATCGAGCACCCGCACTTGCGTGACAAGACGACCTATCCCGCCATCCTCGAGCTCCCGGGACGCACGGGTGATCCGGTAAAGCCTCTGATACTCGATGGCTATGCCGGAAACTCGTGCATCGACCTCGGTGCCAAGCCCGTCATTCGCTGGGACGCGCGGCCGGAGACCGTGTCGATCGGCGCGTGCCCGCGTCCGGGCGCGATCGCGCTATTTGCCAGTCGACTCGCGATCGCCAGTACTTACCCGGGTCAGGACAAGTTCATCTACTGGGATCTCGAGAGCGGCAATCTCGCGGCCTTGCCGAACGATCCGGAGGCGGTTTGGTTCGTGGCGGCGTGGGAACTCGGGATAACAAGGGGCGGGAACGTTTTTGACCGGCTGCTCACCTTTCCCCACGACCAGGACGAGATCACCGGCACTGCCTGAGGCCTCGCTCTATAACGATTCCATAACCGACCGGCAACTGACTTTGGTACCTGTGCATTTCTATCCTTTTTAGGCACGCTTAGCCTGCGAGTCCCGATAGGGCTCAGCTCAACAGAGGAAGAAAGCGTATGGTCCTCAACGTGCTCGGAGCTGCGATGGTCCTTGCGGCCTTGTGGACAGCGATTGCGATCTGCACCGACAAGGCGGGAATGCGTTACCGAGCATTCGCCGTCAAGGCGCCGGTGCATCGCGCGGAGCGCTCGCCCCGTCCGTACTGAGTCTGCGGGCACTCGGCGGCCCACCCGCCGTGAGCGCCTCGGGCGACCCCCCGATCAGCCCTCGCGGCGCGCGTCGGGCTTGCGGAAAAACAGGCTGAACAGTTTGCCTTCGCCGAGGACCCGATCGGTCTCCCAAAATGCAAAGAAGGGAATGAAGGTAACGATCACCATCACGGTGCGCGCCAGCAGCTCCTGTGGCGCAGACCTGACCAGCCCCTGTTCGATGGCTTCCCAGGACTCGCGATGCACGAGTCCCTCGATCAAGTGCTCGAGCACACCGAAGAGCGCCACAAAAATGCCGAACACCACGGACTTGAACAGAACCGACAGAATGAGTCGCGCGCCTTCATAGCGCCGGCCGAGTCCCAACGCCTGTCCGATCAGAATCACTTTGGCGAGGATCAGCGCCTCGACGACGGCTGCCCAGTAGTGGAGATAGGTGACACCGTACTGGGACAAGACGAAGCGTCGATACCAGGTGAACGCGGAGAGCATCAGGGCCAGGTAGATCGCAATGACCCAGAACATGCGCAACTCCTCGACCGCCTTCTCCTTCAGAGTCGAGGAGCTCTTAGCGCTCTGCGCGTCCCCGCCGTGTGACACGTGTGCCACGAGCGCCCCGCAGTCTCAGAACCGATCGCCAATCCGGAAAAAAGCTACCGTCCGCTGGCCGGCAGTCCGCAAGAGTTACTGCTGGGGAGCCTTCGTTATGGCGTCCTTGCACTGGGAGCTCAGCTTCGCCTGATTGTTGCGCAGGCACTGCTCAGCCGCCTGCCCCTTCTGACCCTGGCACAGCTGCTGGATTTCCGCCTTGCACGCTTGCGCGACCTGGCT
>Ga0187782_10002661_pt1 | contig 13184 bp, 16 predicted proteins | sample 0715_SJ02_MP15_2_FD_132454 | JGI IMG/M metagenome (GOLD analysis project Ga0187782, IMG submission 132454) | Tropical peat soil microbial communities from peatlands in Department of Meta, Colombia - 0715_SJ02_MP15_20_MG | ecosystem: Environmental > Terrestrial > Soil > Wetlands > Peat | place...
GGCGCGGCCGCGATCGGGGCGGTCGCATTCGGCGCTCTCGCAACAGGCGCGCTCGCCATTGGCGCGTTGGCGATTGGAAAGCTGCTGATTGGCGGGCTCGGGATTGGGAAAGCGCGAGTCAAGCGGCTCGAGATTGAAGAGCTCCGCGTGGGCCGGCTCGAAGTCCGCGAACTCAACGTGACGGTCACTCTGATCGCGCCGGATTAATTTGAGAAGGGCGATGAGGTCCCCACATTCTTGGTGACGGAGTCCCATCGCCCGGGGTTGAGGGTTTAAGGCCGGTTTAGCGGGTCGTGTTGTAGGAAGCTGCGTAGGGTCTGTACTCCCACCGTGGGTATGTAAATTGCTCCCCGTTATGGTCGCCCGGATAGAACCAGGCGTGAATGGCCTGGGGCACATCGGCCGGACGTTCATCGAGCCAGAGGTCGGGGTAATCGGTGACGTCGTCGCGACAAATGGGGACCGTAAAGGTTGTGGTGATCAGATGGGTTTCGTCGCCCGTCCAGATTTGGACTATGTGACGGTACGAGGAGTTATCGGCGAGTTTGAACACGTACGTGCCGGGGTCAAGAACGTGGTGCGGGACTTCGAGCGGTTGATCGATGGTGATGATGATTTTCTTGTTCCATTCATCGGCTGAGGCGCGAGGGCAGAGTGCGACGCAGACCAGCGCGGCGCAGAGGAATACGCAAATTGCTTTGAGAAGTTTCATGCAAACAACCTCCTGACAGTTAAGGTTGGCTGAGCGAGGCGGGCCGGGGGGAACTGCGACTGCGAATGAGAGCCGGGGAACTCCGTTTTGGACTACAGGAAATTTAGATGGGCGTCCGTCAACGCGGGTTGCTCATGAAGACGGCTTTCTTACCGGCCAGCAAACAACGGCATGATTGCGAAAACCAGGAGGAGTAAATAATAGGCGGCGCCGGAGACTTTATCGCGCGTCCGGACATACTCTTCGATGGTCAAGCCGCGAATCCAAAGGACGAAACCGAATTCCGCGATAAGCATTAAGAGGAGCGCGACGCCTCCCATTTCCAGGCGCGGAACGATTCCCAGGGGCGGCTTCTGGCCCAAAACCACCCAGCGCGCCGCCAGAATCGTGACGACGAGCATGATGGGCATTTCGAAGAGTTCGGCCCTTCGCGCGCCCACCCGCGGCTCAACCCAAGTCGTCCGGATGGCACCGAGCACGAAACCAGCGCCGAACACCAATCCAAAGTAGAGCGCGCCCGCCTGCAGAATCTGTGTCATCAACGAATCAAAGACGAGAGTGCCAGCCAAAAAAGCCTGACCGCCGCACTCAGGCGTTAGCGACTTTGAGGATGAGCTTGCCGAAGTTTTCGCCGTCGTAGAGCATCAGCAAAGTCGCGGGGAATTTCTCGAGGCCTTCGACGATGTCTTCTTTCGATTTCAATTTCCCGGCCGCAATCCAGCCGGCCATGTCGCGGGCGGCTTCGCCGTAACGAGCAGCAAAATCGAAGACGACGAATCCGCGCATGGTGGCGCGGTTAATCAGCAGAGATAAATAATTTGAGGGCCCTTTGATAGGCGTGGTGTTGTTGTACTGGGAGATGGCGCCGCAGATGGCCACGCGCGCGCCGAGATTCAAGCGGGCCAGGGCGGCATCGAGGATATCGCCGCCGACGTTGTCGAAGTAAACGTCAACGCCGTTGGGGCAATGGGTGGCAAGCCCTTTGGCCACGGGCTCGGACTTGTAATCGATCGCGGCGTCGAAGCCGAGGTCTTTGATATAAGCGCATTTTTCGGCACCGCCGGCGATGCCGACGACGCGGCAGCCTTTAATTTTCGCGATTTGCCCGGCCACGGCCCCGACCGCGCCAGCCGCACCGGAGATCACTACAGTGTCGCCCGGCTTGATTTGCGCGACGTCCAGGATGCCAAAGTAGGCGGTCATGCCGGGCATGCCGAGAGTGCTGAGATAAAGGGGGAGAGGCGCGACGGCGGGATCCACTTTCGTAAGGCCAGCGCCATTGGAGAGTGCATATTCCTGGACGCCGAGGAGGCCGTACACATAATCTCCGGCGGCGTATTTGGGGTTTCTCGAGTTAATGACGCGGCCCAATGCTAGAGCGCGCATGACCTGGCCGATGCCGACCGGCTCGACGTAGGATTTCCCCGCGTTCATCCAGCCGCGCATGGCGGGATCCAGAGAGATATAGATGACCTTGACGAGAAGCTCACCTTCGCCGGGCTCGCGCACCGATTCTTCGACATAATTCCAGTCCGTTCTCTTGGGCAGGCCAACAGGACGGGCAGCCAAAACGAACTTATGATTCACGGCGGGCATCGGCGAGCTTCCGGCAGGACTAGCCATTTGAGAGCCTCCCACAAATGACAGTTACGAACGCTCGGGGCATTGTATATACTCGCGCGCACTATGACAAACCAAGAGACGATTTACAACATAACTGACCGCGTGGCAACGATCACGCTGAACCGGCCGGACAAGCTGAACGCATGGACGGCAACCATGGAGAAAGAAGTACGCGAGGCGATGGAGGAAGCCGCGCGCGATGATGGCGTGCGCGTGATTGTGTTGACAGGTGCGGGGCGCGGATTCTGCGCGGGGGCGGATATTTCTTTGCTGAGCAATGTGGCGACACAAGGTGTTGACGCGCGTGTGCGCAAGCAGGCGCTGAAGGCGGGCGTGAAACGCAAGGGAGTGCGCGCTGATTTTCAGAAGAAGTATTCCTACTTCCCTGCTATTCCTAAGCCAGTGATTGCGGCGGTGAATGGGCCCGTGGTGGGCCTGGGGCTGGTGATTATTTTGTATTGCGATTTGAGGTTCGCATCAGATGCGGCGAAATTCGGGACGGCATTCTCGCGGCGGGGGCTGATCGCGGAGTACGGCATGGCGTGGCAACTGCCGCGGCTCGTGGGCGTGGCGAACGCACTCGATCTGCTCTTCTCGGCGCGGATGATTGACGCGGGCGAGGCGATGCGGATGGGTCTTGTGAACCAGGTGTTCCCGCAGGATGCGTTTGCCGCGAAGGTTGGCGAGTACGCGCGGGAGCTGGCGGCGAACGTGAGTCCAAGGTCGCTACGCGTGATGAAGCGGCAGGCGTACGAGAGCATGTTTCAGTCGCTTGCGGAGTCGTTCGAGATTTCCGAGCACGAAATGCTTGAGAGCTTACATTCGGCGGACTACAAGGAAGGCGTGGCGCATTTCTTGGAAAAGCGAGCCCCGAGTTTTACAGGGAAGTGAGGTTCGCATGTGTCGAGAGAGGCAGCGAAAAGGTTACGGCGGGGGGCTGATTCGTTTGACCGAGTTGGAGGCGTGTGCTACGGTGGGGACGGTCCAGCGATTATATTTTTCTGGGGGATATTATTACTGGCCTGGCGCTCCTTCTACTAGCCGGCCGGCTCGGGACTTTGATTGAACAAACGGGCTGGGTGGCTCGCATTGTCCTCTGCGTTCTCCTGATTCTTTCCATAATTTCCTGGGCGCTGATCCTGCAAAAATCCGGGCAATTCGGGCGGATCGAACCGCAAACGGCGAAATTTCTGCAGATGTTTCGGGCGGGGCGGGGTCTGCCGGAGCCGAGCACGTTGCGCGCGGGCGCGGGCGATACGCCGATGGCTGCCGTCTACCAGGCCGGGTATCGCGAACTCGAAGCGCAAATGGGCGGCGGAAATCCGCGGCCGAATCCGGGGCCAAGCGGAGGGGCGGCCGCAAAGCTCAAGAACGCGAATGCCGTTGGCGTGGCGATGCAGGTGGCCGCGGCGGACGAAGTGCGGCGGCTTGAGAAAGGGATGACGTGGCTCGCGACCACGGGGTCCGTTTCGCCGTTCATCGGATTATTCGGGACGGTGTGGGGCGTGATGGATGCGTTTGCGGGGCTGGGCGATGCGGGCACGGCCAGCCTGCGAGCGGTGGCGCCCGGCATTGCCGAGGCGTTGATCACGACGGCCGCCGGACTTTTTGCCGCCATCCCGGCGGTGGTGGCCTACAATAATTATCTGTCGAAGATTCGCGGGCTCGCGGCGCGGATGGACAGTTTCGCCGCGGAGTTCGTCGCGAAGATCGAGACGATTTACAACTCGTAGGGCGAGACATGCCGCAGCTCCAACGCGAAACCGGGACCACGCTATCCGACATCAATATGGTGCCGTTTATTGACGTTGTGCTGGTGCTGCTCATCATTTTCATGATTACGGCCCCGATTCTGCAGTCAGGAATCGAAGTGGATGTGCCGAAGACGAAGACGGTAAGAGAGCTGACCGAGCAGCGGATGGTAATCACCATTGACCGGTCGCAGCGCGTCTATCTGAATGACAAGGCGGTGAACATCCACGACGTCGGGCAGCAGGTGCTGGCGCAAATGCACGATCCAAAACATCAGTCCGTGTATTTGCGCGCGGATGAGACGGTGCCGTTCGGGAGCTGGGCGACTGTCGTGGACGCCTTGCGGCAAGCGGGAATACAGAATATCAGCGTGGTGACGCAGCCACTGAGCGAGCGGGCGACGATCCGTTGAAATGGCAGCACTAGCCGCAAATCGGGCGCAGGACACTCTGGGCAGGCCGCTGACGCTGTCCGTGCTGTTTCATGGCGGGCTCGTGGTCCTCCTCACGATTTCGACGATTTACTCGCATCGGGGTGAGTCGTGGGGTGGGCCGGGGGGAGCGATTACGGTGGGGCTTGTCGGGAATATCCCGGGCGTTCCGATGCCGCGGCCGGAAGTCGAAACCACGAACCGGGTGGTGGACGAGTCCAAGGGGTTGTACAAGTCGGAGCCTGAGCCGAAAGCACAGCCGCCGGTGGACGTGACGCCAATCCCGAAGTTCGAGAAGAACAAGCCGCCGAAATACGTGACGCGGCCGTCGAAAGTGCTCGAGAACAAGGCCAAGCCGCCGGAGAATGCAGTGCCCTACGGCGGGGGCGGGGCGCCTACTGTTCCCTACACCTCGTTTTCGATGGGAGCGGGAACGCAGGGCGGGCTCGGATTCGGCGGAATGAGTGGGGGAGATTTTGGGTCGAGATATTCGTGGTATGTGGAGGCAGTGCAGCGGCGCATCAGCATGAACTGGCTGCAATCGACGATTGACCCTGCCATTCAATTCGCGCCGCGAGTCGTGGCGACATTCGACATTTTGCGGAATGGAAGCGTGGTCAACGCGCAAATCATGCAATCGAGCGGGAATGCATCGGTGGACCGTTCGGCGATACGGGCGATTATGGGATCGAGTCCTTTGCAGCCGCTGCCGAATGATTATTCGGGTTCGAAAGTGAGTGTGGAATTCTGGTTTGATTTTAAGAGGTGAAGAGGAGCCGGCGGAGCGCAAAGATATAAAGTAATCGGCAAGCCGCCAAGAAATGATGATACGAAAAATGGCAATTCATGGCGCGGCGATCGTTGCGCTGGCGCTGACAACAGCCGGGCCGGCAGCGGCGCAGGACTGGTTCAAGACAGGAACCGGGCTCGGAGTATCGAAAGCGCGGGTGGCAGTGCCGGAGTTGGGGGCACGGACACTGGATGCGCAGACGCTTGAAAAGACTTTCCATGACGTGCTCTGGGCTGATTTGGATTACTGCGGAATCCTGGACCTGGTCAGCCCCAGTTTCTATCCGACAAAGTTGCCGACACAACCGAGTGAATTAGCAGCGGCGGAATGGAGCGCCGCTCCAGCGAGCGCCTATATGGTGGCGTACGGGTATCTTTCGACCGACAGCACGGGACTCGCAGCCGCGGGATTCCTTTCTGACGTGCAGAACCCCGCGGCACCCATTGCGTTGCAGAAGATTTATCGCGGGCAGCCGGCCGACGCGGACGCGCGGCGGCTGGCGCATCAATTCGCGGACGATATCATCTCGCGGCTAAGCGGCGGCTTGCCTGGAATCGCGCAGACCCAGATCGCCTACATCAGCACTAAAAGCGGAAATAAAGAAGTCTGGGTGATGGATTACGACGGGGCGAACCAGCACCAGTTGACGCACCTGAAAACGATCGCGCTGACGCCGCGCTGGTCACCGGATGCGACCCGCATCGCCTTCACGTGCTACATGCCGGCAAAAGGCGTGACGTCGGCACAGATTTGCATTTATTCCACTGCCTCCAACCGGCAGATTGCGTTTCCTCGCTTCCGCGGCACAAGCAGTTCGCCCGCGTGGTCGCCCGACGGGTCGCAGCTCGCGTTCATGTCGAGTCAGGGGGGCGATCCGGAAATTTATGTGAGCGACGCGGACGGCGGCCACATGCACAAAATCACGTTCGCGGCGGGCGTGAATACGTCGCCGGCGTGGAATCCGAAAACGGGCAAACAGATTATTTTTGTGAGCGACCGCGGGGGCGATCCAGTTCTCTACCTGGCAAACTCCGACGGGTCGAACGTGGAGAAGGTGGACGTCGAGGACAAAGGGTACGTCGTGGACCCGGCATGGTCACCGAATGGACAATTGCTGGCATTTAGCTGGCGACGACCGAGCGGCAATTTCGATATCTATATCATGGACATCGTGAGCCGGCAGATCGTCGAGTTGACCCGTGACGCGGGACGAAACGAGCGGCCGAGCTGGGCGCCGGATGGAAGGCACATCGTTTTTGAATCCACTCGAACGGGCACGCGCCAGATTTGGACCGTGCTGGCCGACGGCAGCCAGCCGAAAGAGTTGACGTACGAAGGGCAAAACGAGTCACCCAACTGGTCTCCGAGGTAAGGAGCCGAGTTTCGCACCGCGGCGTGGACGTGAGCCGCAAGACCAACCCATTCGCTGAACCGCGAGGTGCGGCGAAGACACAGTAGATAGAGCGATCCAGCACGAAGAATCGTTTGCGGCGCGCCCTGCTCAAGCCCTCGCGGGAACGCTGAAGGAGGATAAGGATGCAGCTCGATCATAGTCGCAAGCTGGCATTGTTCGCAGTCCTGATTGCATTTCTGGCCGTGCTCGGTGGTTGTAAGAAAAAGGTGGAGACGCCCCCACCTGCTCAAACGCCTACACCCGCTCCGGCGCCTCCCACTGTGACGCTGAACGCTTCACCGACCTCGGTGCAAGCGGGCGACACGGTCACGCTTTCATGGTCTTCGACGAACGCAACGGACCTCGATATCGAACCGGGAGTGGGAAAGGTGGCGCCCGATGGACGAACGCCCGTGCAGCCCAGCGATTCGACCACGTACACGATCACGGCGACGGGGCCGGGCGGCAGCGCGAATTCCAGTGTTCGCGTGACCGTCACGCCCGCTGCTGTGACCGAACAGCCCAAGGCGCAGCCGGGCTTGGCTGAGCTCTTCGAGCAGAACGTGAAAGATGCGTTCTTCGACTTCAACAAGGCCGACATTCGTGACGATGCGCGCTCCGCACTGACGCGGACCGCGGAATTTTTGCGGTCGTATCCGCAGGTGAAGGTGACGATCGAAGGCCACTGCGACGAACGGGGATCCACCGAATACAACCTCGGGCTCGGCCAGCGCCGCGCGGAGGCGGCCAAGAATTACCTGATTTCGCTCGGAATCTCGGCTAGCAGGATGGAAACAGTGAGCTGGGGCAAAGAGCACCCCTTCTGCACCGAGCACACGGAAGACTGCTGGCAACAGAACCGCCGGGCGCACTTTCTGATGACAAGATAAAAATCAGTCCGACGGCGCGGCGGGAGGCAGACGCGTATCTGCCCCGCGCCGTGCTCCTTGGGAAGGAGGACTCTTTTGCGCACGAGATGGATTGTGCTGGGAATGGCAGTGTTGCTTGTTGGGGCCCTGGGCGGAGCGATGCTGACTCCCCCGCCGGCCGGCGCCGTAGCCAGGGAAATCATCGAGCTGCAACAATCGGTGGACCAGCTACTGCAATCGCAGCGGGACATGCGCAGCGCGATGGATACGAACAATGCGACGCTGAAGACGCTGGTGCAGCAGTCGCTCGATTCCATCAATCAACTCAACAACCAGATGGGCGCGCTGCAGAAGACCGTGCAGGAATCGGCCGCGAATTCGGGCGCGCGCATTGACACCATGACCACTCAGACGCAGGGGCTTTCAGACAACCTGGCCGACGTTCAGGCCCGCGTCGGGAAACTTTCACAGCAGATGACCGACATCCAGGGCCTCCTTCAGACAATTGACGGGAAGCTCGCTGGCGGAGGCGCTGCAGCCGGCACGGGCGCATCGGGAGGAGGCGGCGCTCCCCCTTCTGTGGCTCCGATTTCGGCGGATACGCTCTATCAGAACGGACTCCGCGACTTCAATTCCGGGAACTATGATCTTTCCAAACAAGAGTTTTCCGACTATCTTAAGAATTTCCCGACCAATCCACTCGCCGGAAACGCGCAGTTTTACCTTGGCGAAATCTCCTACGCGCAGGAAAACTATGCCGATGCCGTGACGCAATACGATATCGTGCTCTACAGTTACCCGAAAAGCTTCAAGCTGGCCGCGGCCCTGCTGAAGAAGGGGCAGGCGGAGATCAAGCTGGGCCAAAAGGCGTCGGGAACACGCGACCTGCGCGAGGTGGTGCACCGCTTCCCGGGAACAGACGAGGCAAAACAGGCGCAAGCGAAGCTCAAAGATCTCGGCGCTCCGCCACCAGCACCCACCCATCCGGCGGCAAAGCACTAGAACTCGGCTTACAGAGCGGAAATCGTCATCCTCGCAAATTCCTAGGGCTGGCGTCGCCGCGCCGTAGTTTTCCCCGCCTTAGTTCCCCACATCGGCTATACTCGCGTCCTCTGAGGAAAATCTTGAAACAGGTGGCAAACCAATGTCCGTGAATAAAGCGATTCTTGTCGGCCGGCTGGGACGCGATCCTGAAACGCGTTACACCGCAGGCGGACAAGCCGTGGCGAACTTCACTCTGGCCACGGACGAGACGTACAAGGACCGTGCCGGCGAGCGGCAGAAACGGACGGAGTGGCACCGCGTCGTCTTGTGGGGCAAGCTGGCGGAAATCGCCCAGCAGTACCTGAAAAAGGGGATGCTCGTTTATATCGAAGGCCGTATTCAGACCCGCCAGTGGGAAGACAAGCGCGACGGCCAGAAGCGCTCGACCACGGAGATCGTCGGCAATGCAATGAAGATGCTAACTTCGCGTGGAGAAAGTGCGGCGGCCGGTGCAGGGGCTGGGGCCGGTTCATCTGGCGGCTATGGGCGTCCCGCGGATCCGGATCTCGAAGGTGGCCCGACACCCGATGAGGGTTCGCAGTCGGGGCCGGAAATTACGGACGAGGACATTCCTTTCTAGGACTCCCGCGAGGTTTCCCCACTCGGTTTCTGGCACGCTTCCGGACAAAAGAAAAAGGGCGGGGAACTGAGCTTCCCGCCCTTTTCAGGTAAGTCCTAAATTACTGCAATGGGGACATCGCTGCGGGGCAGAGACCGCCGGCGACCGCGGGCGCGTTGCCCGTCGGGTCAAAGCGGATAACACCCGTCGCGTCAGAGCAGAAGCTGCGCTGACCCGTGGTTCCGACAGTGGCCGGCCGAGCCGTAACCGTGTAGCCGTCCACGAAGCCCGCCACGCAACCCGCAGGAACGGTCGTGACGGCAGTCACGCCGGGGCCCATCGCGAAGTCGTAGCCGCTCTTCTGACCAGCCGTCAGAACGCTGTCAATGTACTCGGCGTTCGCACAGCTCACTGCGCCGGTACCGGTGGTGCCGATCTGGGCCAAAGTGCTCGGGAAACCATCACCATAGCTGGAGTTAAAAGAAACAGCCGCGGTATTGATGGTACGGATCGAACCAACCGCCGAAGCCTCGTTGGCCGCCATGCGGGACCGAAGCAAGTTGGGAATTGCGATGGCCGCGATGATCAAAATGATCGCCACGACGATCAGCAACTCGATGAGCGAAAAACCCTTCTGTCGCTTGTCCATGAGCTGTATGTCTCCTCGGAGCCGAGGCTCCAGAATCGTGTCGTACTCCCTGGCGGGGTACGCCGTTTAGAATGCACGGCACAGGCCATGAGACTCCGTCTGTTATCTCTTGCAACAACTTGCCGTAACCCTCTATTTAAGTGATAGATAGCGCCCTTCCAAGGGTCGGCTGGATGCGGATGCAGTCATTTCACCGGAAGGCGACTGGAAACGTCGACATTTGTCGGCTGCAGTTATGACAGAAATTGACTATCCGGCACAGGCTTCCGCTAGTGAGGCAAATCACAACTGGATTCGGAAATTTAGATCCAAAAAGGCAGGCAGCTTACTAAGGACCCGGCTAGCGGCGTTCTTCCTTCTTGCGGGCCTCGTCGAGATGCAGAAGGAAGGCCTCGAATTTGGCTTTCTGATCCGGGGTCAGGACAGCGCGAATCCGATCGCGCGCCTGCTGGCGAATCTGGTCTCGCTGGGCATCGAGAGGGGCATACATAGAGCGTACCTGCGTGTGAGTCTGGTCCACGATATCCGTCACTTGCTTCAATTGATCCGGTGAGAGCTGGAGCTGGCGCGACAATTCCTCGATAAGTTGATCGGGGCCATGCGGGATGCTCTTGCTGGAGGCGTGAATGGACCAGACGTGCGTGGCCAGACCGCCCAGCACAGCGCCGAGAACAAATACGACGATGACAAGCAGGGCCGCTTCACGGCTTAGCTTATTGTTTTCCATTGTTCGATTCCGCCATCATCAAGAGAACCTGATCGCGATTGTGAATGCGCGTATGCGCATCCTGCGCGAGGTCGTGTGGTTCATCGGCAAGCAGGACAGCGATGTCTTCCTGTGCCCGCTTGTTCGAGGACGTATCGTAGGCCAAGAGTACAACAGCCGCAAGAGCGGCCGTCGCGGCGAATCGCCAAGCGAGAGAAACGAATGGCTGCCAGATGGTCTTCGGCGCGCCGTGACGCGCCTGCTCCTCGCGAATGCGCGCCATCACGATGTGCGCGAACCCCGGGCCGGGATCCGTCGTGGGCTCCGCGACCGCCAGAAGCCGTGCGATCGGCGTGACAAACTCGCACGCAGTGCGGCAGCCGGCGCAAGTCTTCAGATGCTCGGCCAAACGCGCCGCCTCCGCACCTCCGAGCTCTCCGGAGAGATGATCCTCCAGCAAGGGCTCGAATTCCGGACAGGCGGAACTCTTGAATTCGTCGTTCATAAATTTTCTGCCTTCCCTTTCTCCGGCGCCGGCGAAGGGCCGGACGCCATTGCCGATGATTTCCGGCGGCGGTACACGTCCATCAAGCGGCCGCGCGCGCGGAACAATCGGACTTTGACCGTGTTCACATTCAGGTCGAGGATTTCAGCGAGCTCGTGAACTGAAAAGCCTTCCATCTCCTTGAGCACAAGCAATCGAGCATCTTGCTCTGGCAGCTTCGCCAGCATCCAATCGAGCAGTTCCTTCACCTCGGCGCGTTCCGCCGGTCCTTCCGGGGGCCGGTCGGCGGTGATGATGCCGTCAAGCCGCGAAACCTGTTCTTCCGACAGATCCGCTTCATAGACGAGCGGCCGGACTTTTTTCTTGCGCAAGTAGTCCCAGCACTCGTTGACCGTGATCTTGTACAGCCAGGTGGAGAAGGCCGCGCGGAGGTCAAACCGCTTGATCGAGACAAAGACTTTCAGGAAGACCTGCTGCGCGACGTCCTCAACATCCTCGCGCCGCCGCAGAATGCTCCGCACCAAGGCGTAGACGCGGCGCTGGTGGCGGCGAATGAGTTCCTCGAAAGCTGCCTCTGTTCCATTTTGGGCCAGTCGGACGAGCTCCCTCTCCTCCTCGCCCTTGCCCGTGTGAGCGAGAGGAAGCGGGATCGCTTGAGCGCTGGCTGCCACACCTTTTGCGACGTTGGGCATCAGGATCCGGTTACGTCAAAAAAATCCCATGGAGTTTCAAATATGCTCTTGCGGGAGCCACTAGTCCATGTGACAATACCGCCATGATAATCGGTGACCGCATCCGCTTGCTACGTGAAACAAAAAAACTATCCCAAGGCGATATCGAAAAGCGCACCGGGCTGCTTCGTTGCTACATCTCGCGCGTCGAGAACGGCCACACTGTTCCGGCGATCGAGACACTGGAAAAGCTGGCACGAGCGATGGAAGTTCCTCTCTACCAGCTATTCTACGACGGCGAAGAGCCACCCGAGCTGCCAAATCTTCCGAAACGGAAGAGTGCCGACGACATAGCCTGGGGCAGCACGGGGAAAGAGGCACGCTTGCTGGGCCGCTTCCGCCGGCTCCTGAGTCGCATTGACGATGGCGACCGCCGGCTGTTGCTCTACATGGCTCAGAAGATGGCCAACCGCTAAAGGGGCACGGGGGCGTCCTTTAGCGGCGTCGCTCTATTCCCACTCAATGGTGCCCGGCGGTTTCGAGCTGATATCGTAGACGACCCGGTTGACGCCGGGGACCTCGTTCACGATGCGGGTCGAAACGCGTTCGAGTACTTCCAGAGGCAGGCGCGACCAATCGGCCGTCATCGCGTCGAGCGAGTCCACGACGCGCACAGCGATAGTGTCTGCGTAGGTCCTGCCGTCGCCCATCACTCCCACGCTTCGCACCGGCAATAGGACTGCAAACGCCTGCCAGACTTTTTCGTAAAGACCCGCTCGGCGAATTTCTTCGACCACAATCGAATCGGCTTTCCGGAGCGTGGCCAGCTTGGCGGGAGTCACTTCTCCAAGCAGCCGGACGGCAAGACCCGGCCCAGGAAACGGATGTTTCACGAGGACCTCTTCGGGCAAGCTGAGCTCGCGGCTGATCTGGCGGACTTCATCTTTGAAGAGATCGCGAAGCGGCTCGATAAGGGCGAAAGGCATATCGGGCGGCAGGCCGCCGACATTGTGGTGGGATTTGATCGTGGCGGACGGGCCTTTGACGGAAACAGATTCGATCACGTCGGGATAAAGAGTTCCCTGCACCAGAAATTTTACGGCCGGGCCCTGTTTCATATCGGCGAGTTTTCGTTCTTCTTCGGCGAAGACGGCTATGAATTCCGCACCGATGCGTTTACGCTTTTCTTCGGGGTCGATCACGCCTTTCAGGCGTGCCAGGAATCGCGTGGAAGCATCCACGCCTATTACATTCAGGCCAAGGCGACCGCGTAAAAGCTCGAGCGTATCGTGGAATTCGTCCTGGCGCAGGAGGCCAGTGTCAACAAACACGTTGGTGAGGCGGTCGCCGATGGCCCGGTGGACAAGTACCGCGGCAACGGCCGAGTCCACGCCGCCACTCAGCGCGCAAATCGCACGCGCGCCCTCGGCCTGTTTGCGGATGAAATCCACGGTTGAGGCGATAAAACCGGCGCGGTTCCA
>Ga0187782_10002662_pt1 | contig 13172 bp, 14 predicted proteins | sample 0715_SJ02_MP15_2_FD_132454 | JGI IMG/M metagenome (GOLD analysis project Ga0187782, IMG submission 132454) | Tropical peat soil microbial communities from peatlands in Department of Meta, Colombia - 0715_SJ02_MP15_20_MG | ecosystem: Environmental > Terrestrial > Soil > Wetlands > Peat | place...
AGCAAAGCGAGTCCTGTGAACCCGATCAAAGTCGGAGGAAGCAATCCCAGCAGGGATGCTTGCTTGCGCACCGGTCGAAGGAAAATTTTCCACCGAACCGCGCGCAGCCAATAGGCGAAATAGATGAGCGCTGTCCCGTGAACAATGTGCCGCCAATTCAGCCCGTACTGAAACAGCCGCGCCCACTCGAAGTCCCGCCAAGTGCGAAACTGCAGATAAACCAGCACGGCCAGAACCAGAAAGACGACGGCATAGGCTGCGTATCGTTTATTGTTCATGCAGTTTTGTTCATGCAGTTCTGTTTATCCCGCCTTGCTGATTCTGTCGGTTGCGGTGCCGATCGTTTGGCGCGAAGCAGAGGTATGCGCCAGTTGCGGCGAGCAAGCCCCCGAAATGAAGGTAAATGAGAGAGAAGGCAGGGTCAACGCTAGGATGGTCAATGCGGAGATTCGGCGGCGACGGTCGTGCCCGCGGGTTTCGCAGTGTCCCGGGCCCCGTTCAAAGTCCTGCTAGGCGCCTTGCTCGGCGCTCGGGTGGAAGCCGCTTTTTGTTTCGCCGCCTTTTCCTGCGCGGTCTTCTTAATGTTGTATTCGTGCACGATGCGGGCCACGTAGGCGCGGGTCTCGCGATATGGCGGCACGCCCCTATACTGCTCGACGCGCTCTGGACCCGCGTTATAAGCGGCCAATGCCTTGACGAGATCGAAATCGTAGCGCTCCAGAAGTTCGCGCAGATAGCGGCTTCCGCCCGTGACATTGGCTTGCGGATCGAAGGAGTCATCCACGCCCAGTTGGCTGGCGGTGCCGGGCATCAACTGCATAAGTCCGCGGGCGCCTTTGGGGGAAACGGCACGCGCGTTGAATCCGCTTTCGGCGTGAATGACGCTGTTTACCAGGTCTGGATCAAGATGATAGGCGGCGCTGGCGATATTCACGACTTCATTCAGTGGGGGCGCAGGGGGTTTAGCAGGCCCAGACTTACCCAGCTCCGATTTCGCAGACAGCGACCGGGCAGCGATGGAGGCGAGCGAATTCGCGGGCGCTGGTGCTGCCACTGGCACCGGTAACGAGAGATCTTTTTCGTAGCCCGTGATCTCCTCCGTCGGCACGTCCATGAAGTTGGAATCGTCGGCGGCGAGATAGAGGCGAGTCGTCGTTCCCATCATCAGGCGATGCTCGTGGCGGATGGTGAAGCCGTTGCGGAGAATAGCCAACTCGGCGCCCGCCGCGCGACGAGGCAGCAGAGCCACGGCGACGGCGACCGCAAGAGCAAAGAAAAGCGCGGCAGAGTTCGCCGCAATTTTCCGAGCCCGATGTATAGCTAATGGTCCTCTTCGATTCATCATTCTTCAAATCATGCTCTTCAAATCATCACAAGCTGGTCACGATCGCCGAGGTGCGAATCTGATCAACTACCACCGGGTCAAGCGCCTTCCCGTACAGCATGTGCTCGATGGCGGCGGCCACGCCGCTTTCGGCGTTCGAGCGCGTAAGCGTCCAGCCTCGGGCGCGCAACTCCTCCGACGCATTCCCCATGATAAACGGGTGGCCGGCAAACGCAAGCATTTCAATGTCGTTATAGTTATCACCAACGGCCATGACCTGTTCGCGGTTAATGCCCCGGTACTTGGCCCAGCGCTCGAGCGCGTGTCCCTTGGAACAGCCGGCGTTAAGCACATCGACAATCGAAAGGTCACGGCCGGGGTACTCGGTGCGCAAAACGGTGATGGGCAAGCCGCAGCTTCCGAGGACTTGCAATACCCGTTGCATGTGCGCGACCGGGCCGCAGAACATGGCCTGCACGGGATCGCAGGTGAGCGCATCCTCGAGCGGAACCACGAACTTGATGTACTGCATGTTTTTCTCCAGCCAGCGCTGGATGCTGCCTTCCAGATGGTCCAGACGCTCGAGCACGATGGTGCCCGGAGCATCGCCGTGATGATCGCCGCCGCGAAGATCTTTGCCGCGACGATCGTCGAGGTGATGATCTTCGAGGTGAAGATCGTTGCTGTCAAAGGTCAGAACCGTCTGACCGCGAAATTCCCGCATCACGCGTACAAGTTCGCGGCAGGTCGCTTCCGGGAGCAGGTCGCGGTGGAAAGTTTCTCCGGCAAGCGACCGGGTCACGGCCCCATTCGAGCTGATCAAGCAGAGCTCAAATCCCAGTTGTTGAGCAATGGGCAGAGCAAAGGTGTGCCGCCGTCCGGTGACCAGGATGATCTCGATGCCTTGTTCGTGCACGCGCCGGAGCGTTGTAAGATCGGTCTCGGAAATCTTGAATTCCGGACTGAGCAGGGTGCCGTCAATATCGATGGCAATGAGGCGGATGCAAGCGGCAGGCACACTCAATTTTAGCATTGGGGGTGGAGCGCCGGGCATCCCCGCCCGGCCAGCGTGCGGTTGGGGCGAGACACCCGTCGCTCTCATCGTATAATTCATACCGCAGTTAAGCCACCATCGCGTTCGTTCGATCCTTATTTCTAATGTGCGGCAATCATTCCCCTCGGAGGCTATCGATGAACATGAAATCGAAATTGATTCTGCTCTTATTGTCCCTGACTTTGTCGCCGTTCTCTCTCCCGGCCCAGCCGCCGCCCGAAACGGGCAAGCCCTTCGTGGCTGAATACTATTACAAGGCTAAGTGGGGATATGCAGACGAGTTTCTGCAACTGTTCAAGAAAAACCACTACCCGCTCCTGAAGAAGCAAGTGGAGATGGGCCGCATCCTCAAAGTCTGGATGGACCAGCCGCGTTACCACACAACGGAAGACGGGCGCTGGGACTATCGTGTCACCATCGTCTTCAAGAACTCAAGCGCGGCGAATGAGCCCTTCGACGAAGACGCGCTGAAGAAGCAGCTTTGGCCCGACCAGACCACGTATGCGAAGGAAGAGCAGCGTCGCTTTGAGATCCTCGCTGGCCATTGGGACTTGCCGATCAAGAGCGTAGATCTGGACGGGAAATAACGAGCGGGGCGGGCGGTGTCAAGCAGGCTGCTGCACATGTGCATGTTCCTGCATATTGTGTGCTCTTGTTGGCGACTTAGCTACCCTTTTTGTTCTTGCCGAAGCGATGTCTTCCCCAAATGGGTCTACCGAACGCGACCAGCGGTGCGCCGCGCTCCAAAATGTTTGCATGAAACACTCGATTGTGCGCTAAAATGCTGTGGTTCTCGGCCGTAATAGGTAGTTGGGTCCGAGACTCCCCCCACCTTCTGAATCTCGAGAATCGAGAGGATAAGAAACATGAGAGTTAACCTCCCTCTGGCTGCCTTTGCCTGCGCGGCCGCGCTATTGTTGTTCACTATCCCGGGACAAGCGCAGCAATCGCTCCAGGTATTACATAATCATGTTCGCCCCGCACTTGCCAGCGGGCAGGCCGCGCCCGTGGGTTTTCTTCCGCCCAGCGAGCGCCTGAATCTTGCCATCATGTTGCCGCTGCGCAACCAATCCGGACTGACCGCTCTGTTAGGCCGGCTCTCTGACCCAACCAGCCCCGACTACGGCCATTTTCTCACCGTAGCTCAGTTCACCGAACAGTTCGGCCCCACCGCGCATGACTACCAAGCCGTGGTCAATTTCGCCAAAGCCAATGGTTTTACCGTGACCAATACGCCTCCGAATCGCCTGATCGTAGATATCAACGGCTCGGTGGCGGAAATCGAAAAGGCTTTTCATGTGGTGATGACGGTCTATAAGCATCCCACGGAGAACCGGACTTTTTATTCGCCGGATCGTGAGCCCTCACTCGATCTGAGCGTGCCTGTGTATCGTATCGCCGGTCTGAATAACTTCTCTATACCGCGTCCCATGCTGAAGAAACTCCCTGAGATCGCGGCGCCGGCAGTACACCCCAACGCCACCGGTTCGGGCCCGCAGGGCGCCTACCGCCCCTCCGACATGCGGGCAGCCTACTACGGCTCTGGCTCGCTCACGGGCAGCGGCCAGTCCGTCGGTCTGGTGGAATTTGACGGCTACGAGCTCGCCGATGTCAATTCCGACATGGGCGGAGAGTCATACACCGTCACCATCACCAACGTGCTGGTGGATGGTGCTAGCGCGGGTTCGGACGGCGACGATGGCGAACAGGCAATTGACATCGCGCAGACGATTGGCATGGCCCCCGGCCTGGCCTCGGTGCGCGTCTATATCGCGCCCGGCACTTCTTCGATCGGCGTGGGTGACGTGGACATATTCAACCAAATGGCCGTCGACAACATTTCCAATCAACTGAGCTGCTCCTGGGGCTGGACTCCGGATGATCCTTCCGACGACGATCCCATCTTCCAGGAATTTGCCGCGCAGGGCCAGAATCTTTTCGTCGCTTCCGGCGACTCCGGAAAGTACACGGGGAATAACAACACCGACTACAGCTATCCGGCGGAAAGCGACTACGTCGTGGCCGTTGGCGGAACCGACTTGACCACGAATGGCGCGGGTGGCCCCTGGGAATCGGAAACGGCATGGTCCGACAGCAGCGGCGGTCCTGCTGACAACGGCTTCACGATTCCGAGCTGGCAGGTAGGCGTGGCCAATGCTTCCAATGAGGCTTCTTCGACCATACGCGACCTGCCGGACGTGGCCGCGGAGGCCAATTTCGACAACATCCTGTGCGACGACGGAACCTGTTACTACAACGAGTATGGCGGCACCAGCTACGCGGCGCCGCGCTGGGCTGGCTATCTCGCGCTCGCCAATCAGCAGAACCTGGCCAATAACGGAACCACTTTGGGTTTCCTCAACCCGCTTATCTACGCCATCGGCTTCGGCGCCAGCTACGACAGCAACTTCCACGACATTACCAGCGGGAGTAACGGCTATCCCGCGGTTACCGGCTATGACATGGTGACTGGATGGGGAAGCCCGAACGGGCCGACCCTGATCAATACCCTGACTGGACCTGCGACGCCGAGCTTCACGCTCTCCGATTCACCCGGCAGTCTGACCATCACCCAAGGCGGCTCCGGCGGCACCAGCACCATTACCGTGACCGACGTGAATGGATTCACCGGCAGCGTAACCCTAGCCGCATCCGGTTTGCCCAGCGGCGTGACCGCAGCGTTCGACACGAACCCCACAACTTCAACCAGCGTGCTGACTCTGACGGCGAGCGCCACGGCCACTACCGGAGCAGCGACGGTGACCATCACCGGAACCTCCGGCAGCTTGGAGGCAACTACTACGCTAGCCCTCACGGTCAATGCTCCGCCGACGCCCAACTTCACCATCGGCGCCTCGCCCGCGTCTCTCGCCGTAACTCAAGGCAGCAACGGAACCAGCACGATCACCATCACCAGCCAGAACAGTTTCAGTTCTGCAACCACGCTTAGCGCTAGCGGCCTGCCCACTGGCGTGACCGCGGCGTTTTCGACCAACCCGGTGACTCCAGCGGCGAACAGCAGCGCGACTTCGGTGCTAACGCTAACCGCTTCCGCCACCGCAACCCTCGGAAGCGCGACGGTGACCGTGACCGGAACATCCGGCTCACTCAACCACAGCACGACCATCGCCTTGACGGTAAATTCGTCCGCAGGAGCGCAAACTGCGCTCTACAATTCCACGCTCAAGGCTCCGGAGTGCGCCACCGTCGGCACCTCGTGTGACTCCGGTCCGTCGCTCTTGCTGGGACGCGATCATATGTCGGGCGGCGCGGAACCCAATCAACCGAACACCATCAACAATTCCTGCGCCGATGGCACCGCCGGAACCTTCCATTCCGACGAGTCCAACGACCGTATCGTAGTTACTTCCACCAGCGGTGGCCCGCTAACGCACGGCACAACCGCAACGGTCACGGCAACGGTTTGGGCCTGGAGCGGCTATACCTCCGACTCTCTCGACCTCTACTATGCCGCCAACGCCAATAGCCCCTCCTGGGTTTTCATCAAGACGATTAAGCCCACCATGGCTGGAGCCCAGAGCTTGTCGGCCACCTTCACGCTTCCCACCGGCAGCCTGCAAGCTGTCCGTGCGCAATTCCGCTATCTGGGAAAAGCGTCTGCGTGCACCTCAGGCTCATACAACGATCACGACGACTTGATCTTTGCGGTGCAGTAAGGTTAGCCACAGCGGAGATCCGATCCTTTAACCAACCATTTCGAGCCGGCCTCGCGGGTGGCCGGCTCGATGTTTTTGTGGCCGCTGACCGACGGTTTATAAGAATCTCCGCAGTAGAATTGGCTTGGAAGGCCGATTGAAATCCGCGCTCCTGGTGATCGATGTTCAGGTTGGTCTGGTGAGGCTGATGCCGCTGGAGCTGCAGGATCGTGTTTTGTCGAATATCACGGTTCTGCTGAGCAAGGCGCGCTCCTCTCAAATGCCCGTCTTGTTCATCCAGCACGACGGTCCCAAGGGACATCCCATCGAAGCGGAGACGGCGGCGTGGGCAATCCATCCCTCGATTCCACCGCTGCATGAAGAACCCATCATCAGAAAGAAGGCATCGGACTCTTTCTTCGAGACCAGACTCGCAGAAGAACTTCAGACCCGCAAAATCGGTCATCTCATCATTGCGGGTGGCATGACGGAATACTGCATCGATACCACTTGCCGCCGTGCGATTACACTAGGCTACGATGTGACGTTGGCAGCCGATGCGCATCTCACACGCGATAATCCGGTTCTAACCGCCTCGCAAATCATCGAGCACCACAACCTCCTCCTCGACGGCTTCGCCGCCGGAATTCATTCCATCAAGGTCAAACCGACCGGCAAGATTTTTTCCTGAAAGCTCACCGGCGCCCTCCGCCAACCCCGCCCAATGCGACGTGGATGCCGTTCGACTGGTTTTCCTGCGGATTCAGGCAAGCGCGTTTGCAAAAAGCTCGCCGGGTGAGAGAACATAATCGGTTTGCATACATTCCTCGGTTCCTACAAGGAAGCAGCCAAAATATGGCGAAGGTGAAAAAATCCCCCGCGAAGGAAGTGAATAAGGCAAGCGTTGAGATCAAGCCCACTGCAGCAAAATCCTCCAGTAAAACACCGAGCGGCGCGGGTCATGACGGCGCGATCCTGCCCGCCAAGGGCACGCTTGGTGTGATGATCCCCGGTATGGGCGCAGTCGCCACAACCTTTGTGGCGGGCGTGGAAGCGGTGCGCAACGGAATCGCTCACCCCATCGGCTCGCTCACGCAGATGGGAACGATCCGCCTGGGGAAGCGCACCGACCGCCGCTCTCCCAAAATCAGGGAGTTCGTTCCTCTCGCCGGGCTCAACGATCTGGTCTTCACCGGCTGGGATATTTTCGAAGACAACATGTACGCCGCCGCCCGCAACGCCGGCGTGCTGGAGCGCGATCTGCTCGACCAAGTGAAAGGGCGGCTCAGCTCCATCCAGCCAATGAAGGCTGTCTTCGATCACAACTACGTCAAGAAGCTCGACGGCCCGAACGTGAAGAAGGGCAAGAACAAGCTGGACCTGGCCGAGCAGCTTCGCCAGGACATCCGCGACTTCAGGAAGTCGAGCGGCGCCAGTCGCCTGATCACCATCTGGTGCGCATCGACCGAAACCTTCATCGAGCCCAGCGCCGCTCACCAAAGCGTGAAGGCGCTCGAAAAAGCGATGCAAGAGAACGACGAAAACATCGCCCCCTCGATGGTGTACGCCTACGCCTCGCTCATGGAGGGCGTGCCCTTCGCCAACGGCGCGCCGAATCTCACGGTCGATATCCCTGCCATGCACGAACTGGCGCGGGAGCGCGAGGTTCCCATCTGCGGCAAGGATTTCAAGACTGGCCAGACGCTGCTGAAGACCGTGCTCGCCCCCGCCTTCAAGGCGCGTCTGCTCGGCCTGAGCGGATGGTATTCGACCAACATCCTGGGCAACCGCGACGGCGAAGTGCTCGACGATCCCGGCTCGTTCAAGACCAAAGAAGAATCAAAACTGGGAGCCCTGGAGCACATTCTGCAGCCGGCTCTCTATCCCGAGCTCTACGGCAATATTTTCCACAAAGTCCGCATCAACTATTACCCGCCGCGCGGCGACAACAAAGAGGGTTGGGACAACATCGATATCTTCGGCTGGCTTGGCTATCCCATGCAAATCAAGGTGGACTTCCTCTGCCGCGACTCCATCCTAGCCGCGCCCATCGTGCTCGACCTGGTGCTCTTCCTCGATCTGGCACAGCGCACGCCAGAGCTGCGCCGCCTGGGTATTCAGGAATGGCTGAGCTTCTACTTCAAGTCTCCGATGACGGCCCCCGGTCTCTACCCCGAGCACGACTTGTTCATCCAGCTCATGAAACTAAAAAACACTCTGCGGCATTTAAAGGGAGAAGAACTAATCACACACTTAGGGTTGGAGTACTACGACTGAGTTGGACGACTGTGATTAAGATTTTTCGAATGTCATCCTGAGCGAAGCGAAGGATCTGTGTATTTTGCCACGCGGACCCGGCCTGCGTGGAGTCGAAGGGGGCCTCGCCCACGAAAGCTCGTGTGGGGCGGGCATTCCTGCCCGCCCTACGTTTCCGCTCGCCGCTTGCCAAAGAAGCGAAGAGCAAGCCATTGGCCCACTACCGCTACACCAAGCGAAATCACTCCCGCGTGAATAAATGACAGGTTGAAGGAATGACGCAGTAGCTCGGACAAGAACGAACTGAGGAGGGTAACAACCGCGAGGGTGGCAACCAACGGCGTTTCTTTTTCGGAGGCTGCTTCTTCAGAATCGGCTCCGGCAGTCCGCAAAGGATCTTCGTCGTAAGTAGCCCACGCTCGCAGAGCAAACGCAAGCGATCCACCGACAAAGAGCACGAGGAGAAAAAGACCCATTCGCCAGCTCCCGCCTAAGTTTACACCCGAAGACTGCTACCACACTGTCCTCACCAGCGGACTCCGTCGTATCCGCTCATCCCGCGTCACCAGCGTCATACCCTCCGCCCGCGCCGTCGCCCCGATTAACCGGTCAGAAGGATCGCTCGGGTAGTCTTCTGGAAATTGAGCTGCGAGGGCCGCGATCTCGGGCGTGATCGGCCGCACCGTTACTCCTTCCAGAAATCTAAGCAGCGAGGCTTCGACCGTGCCATAGCCTTGAACTCTACCGTTCGCAATCTGCCATGCCACTTCGTAGGTGGATATCGCTGATACCGCGAGCCCACCTCCGTGTCGCGCGCGACGAATTGCCGAGGCAGCGGTAGCCGACAGGCGCTTCGAGTCAGAAACTGCCCAGATTAGCACGTGGGAGTCGAGCAGGATCACTTTGTCTCCCATCCCGGGATGGGTGATTCGATATCGCCAACAACCTTGTACACTCCTTCGAGCCTGCCAAGCCAATCGTCCTTCCCAGTTTCCACCGGCACCAGCTTCGCTACCGGTTTCCCGCGCTTGGTGATAACAATCGGCTGCCGCGTCGATCGCACATCTTCCATCAGCCTCAGGCACCGCGCCTTGAATTCTCCCGCCGCAATCTTTCTCATGACCACATTGTAGCATACATGGTCATGTCGAGATGACCAACGATCTTCATGGGTAGGCAGAGGTCTCCGGCCGCGTAATTTCGTGCGTTGAGGTTCGCGCTATCCCAGGTCTCAAAGTCGAGACCTGCGGCACCCATCTTCGCACGAGATCGAGCGGTCAGGGACCTACGAGTGCCCGTGTGGTGACGGCCTCTGGCCCGTCTGCCGCTACGCCAGGTCCAGGGCCATCTTCAGGGCAACATTGAGCTCCGCCATCTTGGCGCGGGGCATGGAACCGATATATTGCGTGAGGTCGGTCTTTCTCAGACTGACAAGATTGTCACACATGATCCAGCTGGGATGTTTAAGTCCTTCGGCTGGACCCACGGCGACCTGGGTCGAAAGGCCCTCACCGGTACTGAAAACGGGGGCGCAGATCACAGTGGAGAAGCGGGACTCAATGAGTACTTGGCGGCTCACTACCAAGAAAACACGATGAGACTTCGGGTCGCCGTGCGCCTTATGCACCCGGTAGAGGTCTCCGCGTTTCACGCTTCGCTCCTCTTTTTCTTGCAGGGACCCCAGTAGGGTCAGTCCTCGGTCGCCTGATAGTCGAGTACGTCGGCCGCCTCGGAGTTCAGCCGATCGGCTGCCTGATTGATACGTTCCAAATCGCGCGCGTTCGCCTGCGCCCGCATCTGCTCCCGCATATATCGCCGTAACACGCTCTCTATGAATGCGGAGCGAGACTGCGAGCCAGCCAGCCGGTCGATCCCGCTCAGAAGCTCCGGCGAGAGTGTGATAGAAGTCTTCTCCTTCATCCTACTAATATACTATCACAGTGCTTACTCGTCCATCTCAAACGCCTTCTTCAACCATCGCTCCAAAATCGTCATCAATATCGTCCTTAGACCGGACCTCAATCCTCCGCGTGATCCGGTCCTTCTTCTCATATCCGCCGGTATCGATCAGCCGCTTAGGCGTTTTCATATTGCCCAAAGCAAACCCCAGATCGATGCGCGTATTAGTCGACGGCTTGATCTGCGCGAAAACGTGCTTGCGATAGAACGGCACCATCGTCTTCCCAGGCGAAGCCTTGACGTCCTTGCCCAGAGACAACCCAAGTTTCAGCAGTTGCTCATACAGCGGACGCAGCGCCGCCCTCGGCCCAGAGTACTGCGCCTCCACCCACTCGGCGGCGGCTTTCAGATAAGCCTTCGGAGAGTCTTCCTCAGTGCCCTTGCCGTCGACACGCTCCGCGATCCACGCTGCGGCATTTGTGCCCAGCTTGTGTTCTTTCTTGAGCCATTCGCGGCGTTCTTTCTCTGTCGGGGGACCGGACGTCTTCGTCAAAGCGATCCATTCTGCAAGCGACCGTCCTGTCTTTCCCGGTAGTTCCTCGATCCACTTTTGCACCATGGCCACACCAGGATGAACCGTGTAGGGCCCGTGCGTTTTGTTGGCGGAAGGCTTGCGCATGGAAGACATTGGGGCGGGAGACAATGGCGACCTCCGTGGCATTCGATAATCCGCTCGACATAATACACAGTCCCTATGCCAACTCGCGATAGAATCTTTCGATGCCTGCTAAGAAAGCTAGACACTCCGAAACCGGACACGACACGCGCCTCGTAAAAATGCAGAAGAACTACTGCTTCGTCTGCGGTAAAGACAACCCCGACAGCATGCGCCTGCGCTTCTCCTATGACGAAGACCGCGACTGTTTCGTCTGCCGCTTCCGCCTCGGCAGGCGTTACACCGGACCGCCCGGACACTGCCACGGCGGCATTATCGCGACCATCCTCGACGAAGCCATGGGCAAGGTGAACAAACTCCGTCACGTGGTGGCGATGACTTCCGAGATGACCGTGAACTACCTCAAGCCGGTGCCGCTGAAACAGCCTCTGCGCGTGGAATCGCGCGAGGTGAACGTGCAGGGCCGTAAACACATCAATATGGCCGAGATCCTGAACGAGAAAGGCGAAGTGCTGGCGCGCAGTCAAGGTTTGTTCATAGCCATCGATCCGCACAAAATGTTCGCAAGATTTGTGGACCGCTAACGCCCACGTAGGGACGGACGGAGCCTGTCCTGAACGGAGCCGAAGGATCCGTCCAGGCCGAGCGCAAGCTCGGCAGTTGCGAGCAGCCCCAGCAAGTCTGCGACAGCCACGGCTCGCGCCAGGGGTACCGCGAATCGCAAACGAGCTGTAAAATCGAACTGAAGCCTAGGAAGAGGTAGCCCCATGTCGCAGAACAACGGACACAACACCACCAGCCTTCGCCTAAAAACCGGCCTAGCCGAAATGCTCAAGGGCGGCGTCATCATGGACGTCACCGACGCGAAACAGGCAGAGATCGCCGAGCGCGCCGGAGCCGTAGCGGTGATGGCCCTCGAGCGCGTTCCGGCGCAAATCCGCGCCGAAGGCGGAGTCGCGCGCATGGCCTCGCCAAGAAAGATTCGCGAAATCATGGCCGAGGTCGATATTCCCGTCATGGCCAAGTGCCGCATCGGCCACTTCGCCGAGGCTCAAATCCTCCAAGAGCTCGGCGTCGACTACATCGACGAATCCGAAGTCCTCACCCCCGCCGACGAAGCCCACCACGTCGATAAGCACGCCTTCACCGTCCCCTTCGTCTGCGGAGCCCGCAACCTCGGCGAAGCCCTGCGCCGCATCGCCGAAGGCGCGGCCATGATTCGCACCAAGGGCGAAGCCGGCACCGGAGACGTAGTCCACGCCGTCAAGCACATCCGCCAGATCGTGCAGGAGATGAAGATTCTAACCGTCCTCGGCGAAGAAGAACTCTACGCCAAGGCCAAAGAGCACCAGGCCCCCTACGAACTGGTGAAGATGGTCGCGCGAGACGGCAAGCTCCCCGTGCCCAATTTCTCCGCCGGAGGAATCGCCACTCCCGCCGACGCCTCCCTAGTAATGCAGCTAGGAGCCGAAGCCGTCTTCGTAGGCAGCGGCATCTTCATGAAGAACTCGACCGAATTCGCCGATCCCGCCGAAGCCGAGAAGCGCGCGAAAGCAATCGTGCAGGCCGCCACGCACTACAAGGATCCCAAGGTGTTACTCGAAGTGAGTGAGGACCTAACCGGAGCAATGAAAGGATTGGCAGTTAGTGCGCTTGATGAAGCGCACATGCTGCAAACGAGAGGGTGGTAAGACACCTGAGGCGCCCGGCCCGCGTAAAGCCCCGCCGTAAGGCGGGGCTTTTTTGGTTTTGAGGCGAAGTGTTCCACGTGGAACACTTTGCAGTTTGTTCTGTACGTATGTATAGGTATTCTGATTGACTGCAAATGAAACAGAAGAAAAGAGTTAAGAGGCAGGGGAGGGTCGCCAGGATTCGGGCTTCGGGAGGTGTGGAACATGGGTGTTCCACACGCGACGGGGGCCGATGGCGGGGGGAGCGGGCAGTTGGAGCTTAAGCGCTGGCGCCGGTTGCCCAAGAAGCGGGTGACGCTGAATCTGGACGCGGATGTCCTGGCGTGGTTCCGGGACCTGGGGCGGGGATACCAGTGGGAGATCAACAAGGCGCTGCGGCGGGTGATGGAGAAAGAGGAGGATGGTTGAGCCAGGTTAGCGTTCAGGGGGTTCCCACTCAGGCCTTTTTTTGGCTTGGGCGGGATGTTTGTTGGTCGAGCACTTTGCATATACTAATGTACGTATATCGGCGAGCGAATGTGATCCGCGGTCAGGATTTTTGCGCTCCAGTGGTTGTAAGTCAGTGATAACACTGGGGGCGAGAGTGGTTAATTAGACACACGCGAGCAGTTATTAC
>Ga0187782_10002663_pt1 | contig 13171 bp, 21 predicted proteins | sample 0715_SJ02_MP15_2_FD_132454 | JGI IMG/M metagenome (GOLD analysis project Ga0187782, IMG submission 132454) | Tropical peat soil microbial communities from peatlands in Department of Meta, Colombia - 0715_SJ02_MP15_20_MG | ecosystem: Environmental > Terrestrial > Soil > Wetlands > Peat | place...
ACGGCGAGCTGCGCCGTGACCTGCTGCGCGCTGGCGATTTGCGCGCTGGCGGCCTGGCGCTCGAGCGCGAGCGTCTTTTCCAGATTCGTCGCCGAGCCGGAAACGATCACGATCGTGCGGCGCAGATCGGTGATCGTGGGTTTGATTTCGCGCGCGTCCACGTCCAGGTGCCACAGGAAAAGGCACAGCAGCATCAGCGCGACGAGCGCGATCATGCCGGCCGCGAACCACAAACCGCGCACGAATTTTTCGTATGCGTCACTCACGATTCACCGGGCGCATGGCGAGCGCCACATTTAGGAATAGAACGATCAGAGAAAACGGCGCTAGCCAATGGGGCGCCTTCTCTCCCAGGACCACGAGCGTGATCAGCGAAACGAACCAAAGCGTGAGCGTAAACCGCCTGAATTCGTGAAACAATCGAGGCCGGATTCCCGCCCAATCGCTCATTCGAAATCGTCTCGGTACCCGCGCAGCGTCATGGGCCTTGCTGGCAGGCCGTCGACGTGCGGCAGCAGGTTTCGCACGGTGGTTTCGTCGCACGGATTCAGGGCGTAGATTGCGCCCTTGCCGATATAGCGCGTGTGCCCCTTGCGCACCACTTCGCCATTTTTCAGCAGATCGGGCACGTCAATGCGGATCATCCCTGGCAGCTCCACCGGATCGGCCGTGACGGCGCCTACGATGCGGGCGTGACCGTACAGCTCGATCACCGCCCAGCATTTCAATCCTTCGCTGCGGTTTTCTTCGTGGCTGACCGGCGGCGGTAAAAGCGCGGGTTGTGCAGCGGCTGCGATTCGTTTCGTCATTTTCGCTCGGCGGCTGGGCGGCGCGGGATCCCGCGCCGCCGTCCGCCCGGTATGCAATCAAGGAACTTTCGCGGCGGGCGCCCGGCATCTGTTGGCGGGTTTTCTCTCCCGCCCCTCCCGCAGAGCCTCCCGCCGCTCACGGCGTTCGTCGAACCCACTTAGCAGCCTGCGGGCTGAAAATCGAAAGCCGCGAAATCTCGCGCGCGGTCGGCCGCTTTCACTGCAACAGCAGCGTCATTCCGAGGAAACACGCCGCCGCCGCGCGCGCTCGCCTACACAGAGACTAATTTCCGCGATCTCCGGCCGATGGCCTGCGATCGCTCGCACCCGCGCTCGCCCGCCATTAGTCTTGGCGGGCGAGCGCGGGATGCCCTGTCTACGCGACCGGGGTGATCGTCGCCGGTTTCGCCGGCAGCGCGTTTTGCGCGACGCCGATCAGTTGCAGCGCGGCCGCCTGCGAAAGTGTTTTCCCGTTTTGCTCGAACAGCGACACGAGCGCGCTGATGGCCTTGCTCACGCTCATTTGTCCCGTGACCACATCGGTGGCCTCGGCGAGCGCCTGGGTGACCAGCGGGCCGTATTCGCCCTGGATGATCGATTTCCCGGCCTGCTCGATCGCCTGCGCCACGTTGGATCCGAAAAGATCCTCGATGCCGGCTTCCACGTGCGTCACTTCGTTTTCGATCCAGCCCCACACCTTCGAGATCCAGCTCTCTTTCGGCGCGGGTGCCGGGGCGGGTGTTGACGTTGTACTCACTGGCGTTGCCTCTGCTTTCTGTCCGCCTGTGGCGGACGGCTGCGATTTTAGAAGCCTGGAAAAGATGCTCATGTGGCGCTTTGCTAAGAAGTGGCGGCTTTGCGTCGCGCGATTTCAGTCACGGCATCGTGCGCCGCGTCTTTCGCTTCATTCGCAGAGAACCCAACCAACTCGAGCGCGTGCGCCAGATTCGCTTCCGGATCTAGAGCCGCGGCTCCGGGCGCTTCGGCTTCGTCCGTCGCGGGCACGTCGGCCGGCTTCGCATCCGTCGCAAGCGGCACTTCGACGATCGGCGCGCCCGCGATCGTTTGCGCGGGGACAATCGGCGGCGCGCCGAGTGTGGTTCCCGGAGATTGGGGAAGAGTTGTCAGTGGGTGCCCGCACTGCGGGCAATTTTTCACGTCGAGGCTGGCCACCGTCACCGGCCCGCACCTCTGCCCGCATACCGCCTGGAAAATCTGTTCGGTCGTCACTGTTTTCCTCCGTTTGCCTCTTCCGGCAGCGCCGGCAGCAGATTTTTCGAATCCTTCGCTGGGCCGATACGATCTTCCACGATCCGGTCGGGATTTTCGAAGCCAAGCTCTTTGAGCGCGCCTGCCAGCCGCTCGCGGCGTTTGCGTTCGTTGATATAGCCGCAGATTTCATCCGCTAGGCGCGTGGCGTCCGGCGTATCAAATCCGCAAAGCTGCAGGGCACCCATCAGGTTGCCGTGGACGTCTGTCCCACCGAATTGTTTCGTGGCGAGAGGGCGCGAAGCGTCGGGCGAGATCTCGATTGGCGCCACGCGCGCTGGCTGTTCGGAAGGTTGCTCTTGCGCGATCTCGTCCTTCGCAGTGCGGCGGATCGCGTCTCCAACGCGCGCAAGTAGATTTTTCTTTTTCGCTGTTGCCATCACAGCGCCTCGTAAATCGCCATGCGGCGCAGGCCGTTGGCGGTGTAGTTTGGATCGAACGTGTCGGCTCCCGGCGCGCCTGCATTCCAGCAGTGAAAGTACGGCGAGAAATCCGCCGCCGCATCCGTGGCAAGGCTGAATCGCTTTTTGAAATCATCGAGCATCGCCACGCAATGCTTGAAATGCCATTGCAGATTTGGCAGCTCCGATAGCGCGTAGTGCCCGGCGAGCGCCTGATACCCCATGATCTGCGTGGGCCCCCAGCTCGAGGCTAGATTGCGTAGCGCCAGCAGCACGGCCGCCTGCGGCGGAAGCCTGCCGCCATTGGCGGTGTCCATGCTGATCTGCCCGAGCCAATCCAGCAGATCCTGCGCGCCGATCGATCCGTAATTCGCCTTCACGCCCGTGGCCAGCAGGATCAGAGCGCCGGCCACTTTCGGCTCGAATCGCGTGGCGCCTTCGTTGAGCCCGGATTCGTTGGCCACCAGCGCCGCCACCAGCGCCGCCGGAAATGGCGTGCCTTCGATCGCTTCATCGATGAAGCTGCCGTACTTCGCTTTAATCGCTGCCATCAGCTCTTGATCTGTCACGAGAGCAACTCCGTTTCGTTAATCAGCGTCGCGATTTCGTTGGGTGTTTGCGTGACAAGAACGCTCGCCGCATCCCTGCAGCCGATGATGCAGGCGCCGCCGATTTTTGTCTCGTCGTCTCCACACGGGCCGAATCGGACGATTACTTCGGCGCGGATGAACATGCGGTGCTGCGGATCGCCCGGTTTGGCGTAGATCGCCGTCACTTCGATAAAACCCTTCGGTGCGATCCTCTCTACTCGAGGCATCACGTCTCCGCGAAAATGTAGCGGCCGCCGAAAAAGATGCCGGCGGCGATCAGCACCCACACGAACAGGCCCGAATAATCCTGCGCCGGCGCGAGCGAAGTCTGCGCCACGCTCGGCAGCAGCCCCGAATCGTCCGCCGCCGCGGCGCTCGTATCCGCCGGAGCCTGGATGCTGATCGCCGGAGAAGGTGCCGCGCCCATGTATTGCTGATAGGCGCCGGAATTGTAGGTGGTCCACGGCTGGAAAGAATTTCCCGCCGCCTGATAGATCGCGAAAGCCGCGTCCGCATTGGCCTGCGGATCCAGCAAATTCGCCGAGGCCAGCGACGGGTGCGACGGTACGTTGATCTGCCACAGGCCGAAGGAATTGCCCTGGTCGCCGATGATCGATGGGTTGCCGCTGGATTCGGCGAGCGCGATCGCCACGGCCGTGGACAAATCCGCGCCGGTAAAGCCGGCGTTGGCCGCCGCCTGCGTGATCGCGGAAATGCTCAAAGATGCCATAGTGGCTAGTGACTAGTGGCTAGACGATCCGTACTCTTCGTCGTCCGCTTCCGCGCCTTCGACGTCGATCGTTTCCTCGTCGTCCTCTTCGTCGTCGCTCATCACATCTTCCCAAGTCGGCATTTCGGAGTCGGTGATATCTTCGTACACATCCTCGGTGCGTTTGTCCGCTTCGGCCTGCGCGAAATTGCTGCAGCCGGCCAAGTGCGCGGTGCGCTTCGCGTCCACTTCCGCCGCCGTGCGGCCATAGAACACGTGCTCCACCGAAACCGGATCCGTTTCCTTTGCGCCCTTATCGCGGATGTAAACGTGCAGTGCTACGGCCATGATCTGTTTTCGTGGCTGCTCGCGGCAGCCTGCGCCTCGTCACCCCTGACGTTCAACCGAGCGCCCGATATCAGGCGGGGGCTGGCGAAGTGGGTGAGACTTCGTGGCAGCCGTGTCGCGCCGTCCTGTCGCGCGATCCCGCCACGGGCACCCTACGCCGGCCGCTCTCCGCGTGTCAAGCGGTAAAATCACGCAGGCTGCCGCGTTCAATGCGCGAGCCCTTTCGCTTTCATCTCGCCGAGCATTTGATTCACCTGATCGGTGAGCGCGGTATCGCGCTGCTCGAGCAGCGCCAGCCGGTCGGTGAGCCGCTTTTCCGTGGCCGACACATCGGATTTCGAAGCCGTGTTCATCCCGAAAATCAGAAAGGCCAAGCCATTCCCGAGGATGAAAGTAATCAGCGCGATCGCCGTGGCCCGCCACAGGCCCAGCTCGCCGTTGCGCTCGTGCTCCATCATTTCGGTATCCCCGGCGCTACAGGTGCCGGAGGAGCCGCGTCGGGGGCAGCCAGCGCGGGCGCGGCGATTGTGGCCGCGTTCCCATTGTCAGAAGATCCCGGTGGAGGGCTCGTATATTCACCCTCGTGGCCCGTCATCGTTTTGACTAGCGCGCCGGCAAACATCCCGAAAACCGTCGCCGTGGCAAAAGCGATTGACACCTGCACGACGCCGCTTTTTTCGTCCAGCTTGCCCGCGACGATCAATTCGATCAGATGGTAGAAAAGCCGCATCGCCACCCGAAACGAATACAGGGTGCACCACAGTAGCACGATGATGTTGCCGCCGCGCGAGTTGAAAAGATTCACGAACTGCCGGATCGAATCGATGCTCGGGGCGCGGCGCGTGTAGAGCAGCAGCAGCCACGCGAAGATCACCGCGGCCGCCAGCGAGTAATCGAGCCAGTTGAACGTGTAGAGAGATTCTCCGGGAGCCATCGCCTATTTCACCGCCTGGCGGATTTCTTCGATCATCTCGAGCACCTTGTTGGTGAGCTGCTCATAATGCCGGCAGCACAGCCGCTGCTTTTTCCTGCGGAACTGCGCGGTATGCGTGGCCGGTTCCGCGCATTTCTCGCAGCGGCCGGATACCGGAGCTCGCTGCGCGTCGACGAATGTCGTCACCGTCGCCATCGGATTCTAGCGCCAAGTTTCCCCACGCTCGCCTAACCGGCGACGTGGGCGGCCCCTTAACATCCATGAAACAGGCAGCACAGCCAGCGAATCCACACCGGCCACTTACTGCACGGTGTTGGTGACGGCGGTGGGGGCGGTGGCGTTGGCAGGAAACGTGGCGGGCGTCGACACCGCCAAGGTCGCGAACGCGCTCTGATTGCCCACCGTGTCCACCGTGGCTACACCGTAGCAATAGGCGGTGCTCACCGCTGGCCCGTTGGAATTCGCCGTGGCGTCGAGATAAAACAGCGACGTGACGACCGCTGGATTGATCGGCGCGGGCGATGCCGGGAAGTTGCTCGCGCCGCATGTGGAACTGGCTACGCGATAGACGTTGTATCCCGCGACGGCGTTCGTATCCGATCCCTGCGCTCCCGCTCCCCACGCGAGGCATTCGCCGTGCGGCGTGCCGGCGGAGCCTGGACTCGTGGCGCACGGCGAAGTTGACGCCGGCGCCGGAGCTGCGGCGAGGATCCGCGGAGCCTCTGGACGAACGCTGGCCAGCAACATCTCGCGCGCGATCGCGCCCTGGGCGTGCGCAGGGATCGCGCTGCACAGCAATCCTAAAACGCTAACGAGTAGGAAGTGGAATCTTCGCATCTTTTGAAACTCCTTTCGGAAGTCCGTTCACGTCATCCTTACGCCACGGCTTGATTTCGTAGCCGATGCAATGCACGGCGATCGTCTCGCCTTTCGGCGCTTTGAAGATCACGAGGCTACGCGAAACTTTCACCCATTCGAGCCGCGCGCTGCCGCCGACGGCAGGCCCGCGCTCCGGCACTTCGGAATAGATGCAGGTCGGCGCGCGATACGTGGAAATGTTCGCCGGAAACCCGAGCTGGTAATCCCCGTCGCCGGTCACGGTGAACGTATCGTCCCAAACTACTTGCCGAAACCGCGCGGGATTCTGCGCGACTTCATCTGTGGCGTAATTCTGCGCGGACGTTGCGGCCGCCATCACGAGAAAGAGGAAAAGAGCGCGCATCACAGCACCGGAGCCGTGGCCTGCCACCAGGCGTTTACGTTGGTGTTGGTGGGCGGCGTGCCGCAGGTGCCCGTGCTGGCAATCTTCATCTGAATCTGCGTGCCGGCAGTGCCGGCCGCGTTCAAAATCGTATCGGTTTTCAGATCGAAGGCGTGCGAGACGGTGTTGTTCGATGCGGTATCGCTCGCCGAAGTGGTGAGCGTCACAGTGCCGTCTGTGATGGAGATGGTGGGGAACGATCCGCCGGTGCACGCGAAGGCGTTCGATGGCGTCCAGCTCATGCTGAAAATGGAGATCGGCTGGTCCACCGTGAATCCGATCACCGTTCCGGTGGCGAGCGTGCCCGTTTGGAATCCATTCGCCTGCGCGTGCGAGAGCGAGGTCTGATTGATGAATCCGCCGGAAGGATAAACAGTGCCTCCTCCGCTCGTCGTTGCGCGGTTGGTGCCGTCGTCAACAATTCCGCCGTATGCCGCCGAAGTGTAGGCGGCTGAACCGCTATTTACTGAGTTGACGTGCAGGCCGGTGATGAAAAGTTGCCCTCCCGATGCGACGGTTGGGCCGCCGCCCGTGTTTCCTCCAAATGTTCCGCAGTAGCCGCCGAAATAATTGACCTTGCTCGTCCCGTCGACCGAGAGGCAATTCGCCCCGCCTGTCAGAGTCGTCCCGATGATCCACACGTCGATCGATGCCGTGATGGAAGTAATCGAGCCTTCGTCGATCACGCCGCCCCATATCCTGAAACCGGCGCCACTCGCCCCCGATGGCGCGTTGTTGATTTGCAGGTTTTGCGCAGTGTTGGAAAGAAACGGCGAATAGACGTCGCCTTCCGAGGCCCCGCTATCCTGAAAGCCTCCATTGACGCCGCCGCAACCGCCGCTGCTGATTACCGTCGGGTGGATGAAAATCTGATTCGTTCCACCCCCGTCGTAAATCCCGTACGAAGTGGCGGCGCTGATACATTGATCGTAGACGCCGACGTTTTCCAGGTACGCGAACGTGCCGTTGATGGCGATCTCGCCGGCGTTGACGGCCGCATTCACGGGGAGCGAGGAGGTTTCGATCGAGAAATCCCTCAGATACGCCGCGCCGCACCTGTCGTTCAACAGCCATCCTTGGTGCGTGCCTTGGCTGAATCCGGCCTGCGGGATGATCATCGATTTGCCCATCCCGTCGCCGATGATCCCCACGCATCCCTCGTTGCCCGTGACGATCAGGTTTTCGAGCACCTGGCTCAGGCCGTAGATTCCGTATGGCAGATAAATATTGCAGGCGGGCTGCTGCGCCGACGAGTCTTGCGAGAAAAAGTTGAAATTGGATTTGCAGGAGTTGAAAGCCGCGACAATCGCCGCCGAATCTTTTGGGTTGGTGGTCGAGCAGAAGTCTCCGCTGGTGGTTCCCGCATTGGCGCCGGCATAGGTCAGGGTCGTGGAATTCACGAAGCTGGCGACGGTGGTCTCTCCCGGCGTCCAGATGGCCACCGATACGGATTCGGGGAGCGTGACGCAATAGATATTCTGATTGACATCGCTTGCGGCAAACACGGCGGTCGATGTGGTGACCTGGTTGTTTGACGTGTTGGTGGCGCCATCCACCCAAAATTTGCCGTTGCCCACGGCGCCCTGCGTTTTCACGTTCACCACCGCCGTGCTGGGACTGATATTCGAGAGCGCTGGGCAAGATCCGAACGAAAGCGTGTAGCTGGCTCCGCTCACGGTGACTCCGGAAATCGTGCAGCTCTGCGGGCCGGTGCCGATCGGCGGCGGATTCCCCTGCGTAGTGACGGTGAAAGTGTACGTGCTGCCGGCGGGCAGGATGCTCGCGTTGGGATAAAGCTGCAACCCCTGGATCACGCCGCCCGGACCGAGCGTGGTGGGCGGCACGGCCTGCTGGATCGGGCAGTTATTTTGGTTGCTGGTGCAGGGCGTGAGCCGCGGCTGCGATCCGCCGGTGGTGACCAGCGTGCCCGTAAGCGTGGCGCCCGTCCACGGCGTGCCATCGCTGCCAGCCACCGTGCCCGTGATCACGCTGGGCGTCTGCGCGCCTGCGGGCAGCGCCGCCAGCATCAGCAACCAAACGAATCCGAGGAAAAGTTTTCGCATGTCCGGAAACCCCTAAGACGCGAAGGCCAGATCCTTCGGCCAGAATTGCTTCCCGTAGTAGTAGCCCTGCACGCGCGCCTCGACGAATTGCGTGGTGTTCGCGAGCGTCAGATTCGTGACGAACATCTGCACCAGATTCTGCTCGAGGATGTGAATGCCCGCGATCGGCGAAGGCGCGACCACTAGGCCCGGGCTGAAAGCAAACGAGCCGTAATCGAATACCGGCGCCTGATTCACGAACAGCGCGAAGGTGAGCCCGGGCGGCAGCACGCCCTGCGTCCAGGCCGCGCCGCCATTGGCCACGAAATCGAGCGCGATCGTCTTGATGAATCCGTTGAAACGCGCGGGCACGTACCACGGCATGTTGGACGCCGCGTTGTTGGTGATCGCATTGTTGGAGATCGTGCCGCCGATCGACGCCTGCGCGGCGGCCGCCGGCAGCGCCACCGTGCCGTATTTATCGAAATTCTGGAAATCGCCGGTGGGATAGAGCCACGGATAGGAATTGCCGAAGCTGCGTCCATTGCCTGAGACGCCGCCTGTTTCCGGCGTATTCACGTTGCCGCCGGCACCGCCCGAGCTGCTGCCGAATGGCGAGCCGCCGGGCTGGAAGAGCGAGATGCCGAGATTCGCGAGCCATTCCCGCAGCGTGCGGCGGCGCTTGCGCGAGCCCGCCACGATCGATTCCCATAGATCGTATTCGGCGGGCGAAAGCGGCGCGCCGAAGATCGGATCCACGCCCGAAACCAGAGCGCTCTGCAGGCGGCTAATCAAAGTAACCCCCCAGCACGAGCTGCTCGGGATCCGTGACGCCGCCTGTGGCCGCGGCGGCGAAGTGCAGGCGCGCCATTAGCTGCGTGCCGGCGCGCAGCAGGGTGATGCGCCGCTCGAAATAGGGCATTTTCACGGTGACGCCGCCGGCAGGGAATCCGCTTCCGGCCACGCCGCCTAGCTGCCCCGAAGCTAGGGCGGCGAAATTGACATCGAGCTCGGTGGTATTCATAAAGCGCGTTCCGCTTTTCGCGTCGTAGAGCATGAGGGTAGCCGAGCTCTGCGCGCTGTTCGGGCCGCCGGGGAGATTGAAAATCGTGTCCGTCCACCACCAATCGGCCGTCACCGTGACGCCCGCGTTTACCTGCGTGGCGTAGGCGGCGATGGGAGGGAAATTGAAAACCAGCCAAAAGCGCTGCTTGCCGGCGATTTTCTTGCGCTCGGAAACGGGCGGCACAAAGGCCAGAGACGCGAGTCTGTGCCGCGGATCCCACAATCCCAGAGCGTGGCGCTTGCCCACCGCGCCGCCCATGCGAGCGTGATCCCAAATGCTGCCGCTCATGCCGCCTGCTGCTCCTGCTGCGCCTGCTGGCCGGCCGCGAGATTGAGCAGCGAACCATCAGGCGCGTAAAGTTTGTAGCCTTTCAGCGTCACCTGGCCCACGTACTGGGCGAGCACCGTAAGACTCCAAGTGAGGGTTGCCTGCACCGTGGCGCTGGGCATCCAGATATACGGCGCCACGAGCGGCGCTGGAAAGGCCGCGCCCAGGAATGTCGGCCCGCCGGCCGATACGTTGGTCGAAGCGAAATTCGAAATCATCAGCGGGTTGTTGGAAAATTGCCAGCCCGTGGAAAGATCGGAAAGCTGGATCAGGATTCCCGTGGCCGTTCCCGCAAACGTGCCGTTGCCGCTCGTGCTGCCAAAGGAAAACGCCGTCATTTCAAACGGGGCGTCATCATCGAGCTGCAGTTGCTGCGACTGCGTGGATGGATTCGCAGTGAAATTAAAAGCGGGAAGAGAGTAATCGAATTTCGCGCGCTTCACGCGCATCGGCGCGCGCCCGCTGCCGCCGCAGCGCGGGCAGATCCTCACGTCGCCTAGCCAATCCATCACGATGCCGCGCCCGCGGCAGCCAGGGCACGTGACCGTGAGTGTGGGGAACGATAGCATTGTGTTTACTTACGCCTCAACATTGTTGCTCTTTAGTGCCTTTCGCGTTACATCCCGCGCTAACTGGCGCGCTATCAACATTCGCGCCCCAAGCCTCCCCTCCCCTACGCTGAAAAAATCGCAATCGCTCTACAGGCTTCCTATTGCTACCAGAGGCCATTTCGTCCTCGGCTTTTACTGGCCTTCGAAAGTGGCCGTTTTCGCTGTTTTCCCGTCCGCTTCGTTGCTCAAGACTGCGGCACGATCACGCCCTGGCTGCCCTGCTGCTGCGCCGTGGCCGGATAGAGTTTATATCCGCGGAACACGAGCTGCACCGTATTGCCCGCGCCCGAGCGATCGTTGAAAGTGGCCAGCGCCGTGGCGCTGCGCGCCCAGATGTACGGCTCCACCAGCGGGAAAGGCAGCGCCGCCGTGCCCGCGAAGTTTTCTCCGTTCACCGGCGCATTCGATAGCTGGCGGTTGGCGCTCTTGTCCGTGATCGTGACGCTGTAGATCCCGGTGCTATTGGCCACGGTCCAGATGTGCTCGAAATCCGCGTCGTAATCGAACGTGAGCGGATCCTGCAGCCCGAGTTGATTCGCCGTGAGCACGGCGTTTGCGAACACGTAATCGAACGGCACGCGGATCACCGGCGGCGCTTTCACGCCCGTGCCGCCGCAGCCTGGGCAGAGCTGCTTGCCGCCGCGCCCCGTGGGCACCATTCCCGATCCGCCGCAATTGTTGCATCGCGTGTACATCGCGTCTCTCTTTCCCCGTGCGCACCTGGCTGCACCGGGCGAATCAAAATTTGCGGGGCGGGACTACTCTGATGCTGCACCCGCCCCGTCTTGCGCCGGTTTCCCGGCTCGTAAAAGCTACTGCACTGCGCGGAACAGCGTCCCGTCGAGGAAAACCCACGCCGAGATGCCCGTCCCGAATTGGCCGTTGACGGCCGCCGCCGTCACAGACGTGAACGCGCCACCGTTGGATTGCGTGGGATCGATGATCGCGTTGAAGTTCTGCTGCTGCTCGAGCGGGATGCCGCCGTAGGCCAGCGAGTACGTGTTGTCGCGCACCGGCCAGCCGTTGCCTGCCGCCTGCAGCGCCTGCCCGGCCCCCGCCGTGGTGGCGTTCGAGCCGCTGATGAAAAGGCCGCCGCCTGCGGGCAGCCGTCCGATGATCGTGTCCTGATACGGCTTGCGGTTGATGTTCAACTGCAAGTACGTGGTCAGGAAATTCGAGGCATCGATCGGATGCAGCAGTTCGCCGTTGTTGGCGTTCGTGGTGCCCTGGACGCCTTCGGCGTAGACGCTGACCGCGCGAATGATGTGCTTGTTGGGCGCTTCGAGCATCCCAGCCTGCGACAGATTCGTGTGATCGAACGTCTTGTTGAAGGCCGCCACGCCGCCGCTGTTGTATTGCCCGCCGACCTGCACGGAAAACAGCGTCAGCTTCGGGGCCGCCGTCGCCACCGCGAGGAAATAGATATCGTACAGAGCCTGCGTGATGCCTTCGAGATATCCCGCGAAAATGGGATTGCTCTTGCGCAGGCGCGGACGCCCTACTTCGCTCGGGGCGATGCGTTCGTGCGGAGCGCGCCGCCAGGATGGATTCCATCCGCGCGGCTCGCTCGAAATCGATTGTGTGTGCATTGTTTGGTTCTCCTCTCTGCACTCGCACATAAGTGCGATTTTTTTCAGCACGCGGCGCACCTGGCGTGCGCCTCTAAAAACGGCCCCTGCGAAATTCTCGTCCGGTGCCAGCGCCGGGGGCCATTTCCCCCTCGCTGCCGGGTGTGAAGATTCTGAGAGCCGCGCACATCGCGTGCGCGGCAAAGCTGCCTGATTTTCGATTCCTTCGGAAAATCAGGCAGCCCAATTAGAGCGCCACGCGCCCGGATCGTTGGGGGCGTTGCCGCTTGGCGAATACGTCGCTGCCGCGAGCTGCGCGGCCGTGACGCCGCCAGCCGCCGCTGCCGCCGTGCCGCCCGCCGCTGCCGGAGCGATCGCCGGCGTCATCGCGCCGGGGATGCCGCCCGCCTGCATCGGAGCGCCTATCACGCCCGGATTCAGCAGGAACGGCCCTTGGCCCGTGGTCGGCACCGCAAACGTGTTAGGGATGTAGAAGCCGAGATCGAAATCGAGATCTCCGCTCAAGCCCCAGGCGCCCGCCTGCGTGCTGCCGAGCATGTCCGTGAGGATGCGCGTTGCCAGCCCCACCATGCCGCCGACGAGCAAACCCTGCGCCGCGCGAGCGCCGCCGAATTTGCCGCCGAGCCAGGAAAGGCCGATCGCCGTCACCGCATTCAATCCGTAGCCGGCGATTCCCGAGTTGTAATTCGGGAGCACCATCTGCGGAATAATGCGCGTGCCCGCCATGCCCACCACCGCCCAGCCCGTCAGCGCCACCAAATCGGTGAGCGGAACGGACAAGAACGGATTGTGGCGGCGGTGGTGCCGGCGATGCGATCGCGCGTGAACGTACACCACGCGATTGCGGCGCCTGCGCCCCAAGCGGAACGGATTGCGTCGACGGCGGCGATTGCCCCTGCGGTGCGTCGCCCAGTATCGGCGCAGGCCCGCCGGCATTCGCCGCCTTCTGCGTCTTGCCATGTGTGTGACCTCCTTTCTTACTCGGCGTTTCCGTCGAGGATTTGACTTCGCCTTGAAAGCCTTGCGCACGCGCGCCCAGTAGCGTTTCAGGCCCGCGGGCATCCCGCGCCGGCGGGGCCGCGCGTTGCGGTGATGGCGCCGCGCGTTGGTGCGCACGATTCTTTTTCCGGCGCGGCGGTGCGTGCTCCAAAATTTGCGCAGCGCCGCGGGCATCCGCCGGCGCCGCACGCCGCTGCGGCCGCGCGATCGCAGCCG
>Ga0187782_10002664_pt1 | contig 13169 bp, 10 predicted proteins | sample 0715_SJ02_MP15_2_FD_132454 | JGI IMG/M metagenome (GOLD analysis project Ga0187782, IMG submission 132454) | Tropical peat soil microbial communities from peatlands in Department of Meta, Colombia - 0715_SJ02_MP15_20_MG | ecosystem: Environmental > Terrestrial > Soil > Wetlands > Peat | place...
GCTCGCGATGAGTTTAGGACGTCGTGCCTTGATCCCGGCGATCGCGCCGCGCACCTCGGCGGCAAGCGCGTTGAACTGCCTGGCGGTCAGGCCGAAGCGTACGAGGAAGGCGCGTTTGAGCGGCGCGAGGGGCGCGCCGGCGCGGAGCCGAGCAAACAGCGTCCGCTTGGCGCGCCCATACAGCTCGGCGTACGCGCAGAGCAGGACATCCCGGTCAGGCTCGCTCAGGAGTCTGGTCTCGTAGGTCCGTTGCAGCATCGCCTGAACGATACCATAACGAACATGTGTTTGCTATCCCCCATGCATGAATGACCGCCCTATTCGTGCGAGCCATTTGTCCTCGTATGACCCCGTATGCTCCCATATCTCGCAGCAGTTGCTCACCCTTGCGGGTCGCTACGAGGCGCCGACGCGCCGCAGGATGTCGCCCAACAATCGTTCGGCGTCGAAGTACTCCGCGGCGATCTCGCGGGCGGCGCGGGCGTGCGCTTGATAGTCAGCATTGATGCGGACGATGCTATCGACGATGTCCTCCATCGTCCGGAACGCGAACACCCCACGGCCCACCGGCACCACACCGCCGAAGCCTGTGTCCTGGGTGACGACCGGGCGCCCCGCCGCCAGGTAACACGCGCTGCGATCACTGAACCATCCGCTCCGCAGCCGGATGTTCTGGTCCTTCGCCACCGTGAATTCCCCGCGCGACGAGCGAATGTATTCCCGGTACGGGCCGAGATCTCTGGAAAGCGCAAGAGCGTCCCGCACTCGCCAGCCCTCTGCTTCGAGCCGGCGAACCACCTTCGCGTCGCCGCACGCAAGCGTTAGCTCAAACAGAGCCGCCACGCGACGTGGAAGATCGATGAACTTCATGAACTCGACGTGCTTGCTCCACCGGTAGATCTCTCCCTGCCACTCGATGTCGTTCGACTGGCTCCAGTTGGCCACGGTGGTGAACGGAGCGTCGTCCGGCGGGCGGGTATCAGAACCCCACCAGTCGAGGATGACCGGCGGGCGTGTGGGATGCCACGCGAAACGCTCCACGGGCACGCTGCAATCCGGCGCCCCCAGGTTCTCGGCGTACGTGAAGTGGTGTGTGTGCGTGCCAATCATCCCGATTGCGCCCGCGTCCCCCTTGGCCACCTCGATCTGGCTGCGAACCGGATCCGTCTCGAGGTAGATTCGCACGGGGACGCGACGATGCTGGTCGTCGAGGAGCGTCGCTGCCGAGAGGTTGACGAGCACGTCGGCGCGCTCGAAGAGACGACCGAGCTGCCGTTCGTCCAGGCCGTATACGCGCCGACCCTGTGATGCCGCGCGAAACGCCCAGCGCTCACGGAGACCGCATCGGGCCATGAGGCGATCCAGATAGGCCACGGTGTAACTCGGATCGTCCGTCACCGCGTTCCGCTCTGCGTCGTACGGCCACGCTCCCGTGTCCTCGACGTAGGCGACGTCGCATCCAAGCCGCCGGAAGCCCTCGAGATGGTGGAGCGTCTGCCACGCAACCCCGGCAAATGGCGACCGCCCCGCGATGCCCAGCACGACCAAACTCAGAGGATGCCTCATGGCGCGCCCGCGCCATCCGGCGCGCCCGAGCCCGCGAGCGCGGGCACGTGCGGCGCAAGTGCCAGCTGCTGGCGACACAACCGGGCATACAGTCCGTTCCGCTCCAGGAGGTCCGCGTGCCGGCCCTGTTCCACGATGGTCCCGTCGTCGACCACTAGGATCCGGTCCGCCCGTTGAACCGTGGACAGGCGATGGGCAATCACAAACGTCGTGCGGCTCCGTGCCAGACGCTCCAATGCCGCCACGAGCCCCGCTTCCGTCAGCGCATCCACCTGGGACGTCGGTTCGTCCAGGACGAGAATGGGGGCGTCCTTCAGGAACGCACGCGCGACCGACAGGCGCTGTTTCTCCCCGCCCGAGAGCGTGGCCCCCTTCTCTCCGACGAGCGTCTCGTATCCTTCCGGCAGCCGCCGGATGAACGCATCGGCGCCGGCGGCGGTCGCCGCGGCGACGATCTCGTCGCGGGTGGCATCGGGCTTCCCGTACGCGATATTCTCCCACACGGTGAAGGGAAAGATGAACGGATCCTGCAGGACCATCGCGATGTGCTGACGCAGGGAGCGTACCCGCAGGTGCCTCAGATCGTGGCCGTCGATCGTGATCCGGCCCGCCCACGGGTCGTGGAACCGCACGAGCAGGTTGGCGATCGTCGTCTTGCCCGCACCGGTGGGGCCCACGATGGCCACCATCTCCCCCGGCTGCGCTTCAAACGTCGTCCCGCGAAGCACGGGATGCCCCGGCTCGTACCCGAACGTAACGTTCTCATACCGGACGTGCCCCCGCACGCGGCCTGCGAGCGTCTCGGGGCCGTCCTGGACCTCGGGCGCGGTGTCCAGCAATTCGAGCACTCGCTCTGCGGCAGCCGTCGCCGACTGTACCGTCGAGGCCGTCGACGTGGTGGTTTGTAGCGGGACGTAAAGCGCCGCCACGTAGGAAAGAAACACGAGGAGCGTCCCGATCGTGGCGCGGCCGTGAAGCACATCCATGCCACCGACCCACATCATGCCCGCCGTCCCGATCGCTGTCACCAGGCCGACGAGCAGGCTGAACCGCGCGTCGGCCTGCATCGCCCGTATGTACGCGGCCGCCGTGTCGCGGGCGTGCGCCCGAAACCGAGCATGTTCCAACTCTTCGCGCGTGAACGCCTGCACGGCAGCGATCCCGCTGACCGTCTGCTCCACGACGGACATCATCCGTCCCTCCAGATCCCGCCGGCGCCGGTGGCGGGCATGCATCGACTCGCCGCAGAGGCGGATCGTGAGCGCCAAGAGCGGTACGACTGCGAGCGAGAGCGCGGTCATGCGCGGCTCAAGGCGCCACATCACGACAAACATCGCGGCGAGGGTCGCGCCGGAGCGCAGGAGCGGGTGCAGCGCGCCGTTCAACAACGCCTGCACGCAGTACGAGTCCACGGTCACGCGGGAGATGGTGTCGCCGACCGGCCGCCGCCGGTGGAACGACAGCGAGAGACGCTGGAGATGCAGGAACACATCGGCGCCCAAATCATAGACCATGCGCTGGCCCAACCTCACGGCCGCGGTCGTTTCGACCAACGAGGCAACCGCGCCCATCGCGAAGATCAGCACCGTCGCCGCGCACACCCACACGAGCAGCCCGCCCGCGCCATGTGCGGCCGGCAGCGGCGCGATCGCCCCCTGGAGCCACGTGGGAAGCGGCTGGTGCTGGAGGACCTGATCGACCAGCAGCTTTGTCGGCCATGGACGCAGCACGTCCGCGCCGACGGTCACGAGCATCACCGCCAGAACACCCAGCGCCTCACGCCAATGAGGCCACAGATACCGCAGCAGGCGAAACTGTGTTTTCATAGCGCGTACTCACCCTATTTACCCCGCTTGCCGGAATGCATCGTGGCGGGGTCCGCGTGCCGGGGGCCGGGCCCCGAGGACCAGTACGTGGCGTACCGCGTCCCGAAGCGGGATGCGAGCGGTAGGATTCATGGAAGAAGTTCGTGGGTATCAACAGTACAGACCGCGCAGTGCCGACGCCGGGTGGCTCCGAAGCCGCGCAGCTCCGGCGGACGTGGTCTCGACGACGCCGCAACGCCCGTGAGTTCACCAGGTCCAACAGGCCAGAGGCTCGGGAGGAGTGGTCGATCGAGTGGGGACACGAGTGATTCGCAACGGCGGCAAGCGGTCTTCCCGCTTGCGGCCGTTGCATGCGATCGCGGTGCCGCACGCAGACACGGTGCCCGAGCCCGGGTGCACGGCCGACGAGCGCCTCGGCCGGACCGACCTCATCCATGCGCCGGAAGACACGTAATTGGCAGAGATGACGGCGACTGGGCCCCAGACACCGTCTTACGCCGGCGCGGCGCGGCCGGCGGCGTCCGTGGCGCCGCGTCCCCGGGTCGCCGGGAAGTTCGTGTACGTTGGCGATCGGCCGCTCTGGATCCGCGGTGTCACCTACGGACCGTTCCGGCCTCGTGAGGACGGGACGGAATATCCCGCCCCCGAGGTCGTGGAGGCCGATCTCCACCGGATGGTGGGCTACGGCTTCAACGTCGTGCGTACGTACACCGTCCCGCCACTGTGGTTGCTGGATGCGGCACAGCAGCGGGGCATGCGCGTGTTGGTCGGCCTGCCCTGGGAGCAGCACGTCGCGTTCCTCGACGATCCGGCGCGCGCGCGCGACATCATGACCGCGGTGCGGGCAGGCGTGCGCAGGTGCGCCGGCCATCCGGCCGTCCTGTGCTATGCGGTCGGGAACGAGATTCCCGCATCGATCGTCCGCTGGCACGGGGCGCGATCCATTGAACGCTACATCGCGGGTCTCTACGGCGCAGTGAAGGACGAGGACCCGGGAAGCCTCGTCACCTACGTAAGCTATCCGACCACCGAGTATCTCAAGCTCCCGTTCCTCGACCTCTCGTGCTTCAACGTGTACCTCGAGTCGCAGACCCGGTTCGAAGCATACCTGGCGCGTCTGCAAAGCGTGGCGGGCGATCGCCCTCTCGTGCTGACGGAACTCGGATGCGACACGGCCAGCCACGGCGCGGCGGCCTACCGCATGGTCGCCGGGCAGATCCGTGCGGCATTCACCGCCGGCTGCGCGGGCGTGTGCGTGTTCGCGTGGACGGACGAGTGGCATCGCGGCGGGTGCGACATCGTGGACTGGGCATTCGGCTTGACCGACCGCGAGCGCACGCCCAAGCCGGGAGCCGCCGCCGTCCGCGCCGCCATCGTCGAGACGCCGTTTCCTCGAGACCTGCGCTGGCCCCGGATCTCGGTGGTCGTCTGCAGCCGCAACGGGTCGCGCACGATCGGGGAGTGCCTGGGGGGGCTGCGGCGGCTTGACTATCCCGACTACGAGGTGATCGTCGTCGATGATGGCTCCGCGGACGAGACCGGGGCCATCGCGCGCGCCCACGGCGTCAAGACGCTGAACGGCGGCGGGGCGGGACTCAGCGCCGCGCGCAACGCGGGACTGGCCGAGGCAACGGGCGACATCGTCGCGTATCTCGACGACGACGCCAGTCCCGAGCCGCACTGGCTTCGCCATCTCGCGATGACGTTCGCCCGGACCTCGCACGCGGTCGTCGGCGGCCCCAACCGTCCGCCGGTGGGGCTCCCGGGAACGGCGGGCGAGATCGCGGAGTGCCTCGCTGCTGCGCCCGGAACGCCGACGCACGTGATGCTGACGGACGACGAGGCGGAACACGTACCGGGATGCAACATGGCGTTCCGTCGAGCCGCGCTGGAATCGATCGGCGGCTTCGACGCGCGCTTCCGCGTCGCCGGGGACGATGTCGACGTCGGCTGGCGGATACAGGCCGCGGGGGGCACGATCGGATTCAGCCCCACGGCGGTGGTCTGGCACCGCCGCCGCGGCACGCTCCGCGAGTACTGGAAGCAGCAGGTCGGATACGGCAAGTCGGAGGCGCTCCTCGAGCAGAAGTGGCCGCAGAAGTACAACAGCGCCGGCCACCTCACGTGGCAGGGGCGCGTGTACGAGCTCGCGACCGCGTGGCACCGGGGACGCATCTACCACGGCACGTGGGGGCTGGCGCCATACCAATCGTTGTACGCGGCGCGGTTCCATCCGCTTTGGTCCCTCCCCTCCATCCCGGAGTGGTATCTCGTGGTCGCGGCCCTCGCCGGGCTCGCCGTGCTCGGCGCCTGGTGGGCGCCGCTCCGGGACGCGACGCCGGTCCTCGTTCTGGCCGTCGGCGCGCTCCTCTGCCACGCCGTGGCCAGCGCGTCCCGATCGCTCTCGGCGCAGCGGGCGCCCCGGGGGATCGCAAAAAGGGCAAAGCGCCACGCGATCATGACCCTGATCCACCTGATCCATCCGGCCGCGCGGCTCTACGGGCGCCTCCTCAACGGTCTGACTCCCTGGCGGTCGCACAAACTGCCCCGCGCCACTGCGCCATGGGCGCGGGTATCCATGGTCTGGAGCGAACGGTGGCGATCCGCCGCGGCGTGGCTGGAAACGATGGAGCACGACCTGCGCGAGGAAGGCGCGGTGGTGTTCCGGGGCGGCGACTTCGACGCGTGGGACCTCGAGGTGCGCGGCGGCGCCCTGGGGGGGATGCGCCTCCGTCTCGCGGTCGAGGAGCACGGGGCGGGCCGTCAGCGAGTGCTCTTGCGGTCGTGGCCCCGTTTCTCGCTCTGGGGCGCAGTTGGCGCCGCCGGATCCGCGGCGCTGGCCCTGGGGGCTGCGCGAGGAGACGCGTGGGCGGTCGCGACGATCCTCGGCGCCCTCGCGCTCGCGTTGTCGTTCCGCATCGTGCGCGATGCCGCCGGCGCGACCGCCGCGCTCCTTCACGTCGTCACGCAGTTGCGTGGAATCGTGGTGCTCGGTATCGACGTGCTCCCATGGTCGTCGGTGCGCACGGCGCAGTGGTGACGGCACGGTCCTGACCGTTCCCGGAGGCCGCGAAGATGAGCCGATGGTCGCGGCGCATCATGGCGGAAACACATCCCGTCGATCGAGCCCGAACACGTACGATGATCGGCGGCATCGAACGACTCGCGGGCGGAGGTGGCGTGCTCCGTATCGTCGTGCTTGCCGCCGGGCTTGCGGCCGGGCTGGCCACGTCGGTGGCGTCCGCGTCCCCGTCGATCACGGTGACCATGCCGGTGGGCGGCGTGGTGAACGTATCAGCGCCCGGCATTGTGCAGGCCGACGTTGCGCCTGCTGGGGTGGCGGGCGCGTGGGCCGCGGGTGACCACGTGATCGTGTGGGGCGTGCGACAGGGGACGGCGACCCTGGTCATGACGTCACCCGACGGCATCGAGGCCCGCCCGGTGCAGGTGATGCCCGCCAACTCGGCGCAGGCGCTGTTCGGTCAAAGAACATGCTCCGCTCCACTCGCCGCGTCGGTGGCAAGCTCCGCGAACGCAACGGCGACCGCCGCGTACACGCCGCCCAACACGAACGTCATGTGGTCGCCCGGCGAGTGGCAGGCCCTCTGGAACTTTCATGGCAGCGATGGGGGGCGCTTCACCGCGGCGGACACCCTCAACACGCCGCTCGCGATGCTGGGGATCCCGAGGCGAGCGGGAGTGGACGTCACGTGGGACCGATGGGACGTAGTGGCGAATCAGTCGGTGGCCGCGCTCGCGTACGAGATGCCGCTCGGGTCCGCAATGATGATGGAACTCGGCGATACGACGCTCGGGCCGATCGGGGAGGCCACGGCGGCGGCCGGAGACGTCTCGGTGTCGAGTCTGGCCCTGGTGTCGCAGAGCGGCGAGTGGGTGGCTGCGACGCAGACGACCCTCACGTTTGGCCCGTTCGCGATCGGATACCTGGCCGGGCCGAACGGCGGCGTCCCCTCGCTTCAGTACCGGGCCGGGTCCTTCATGCTGTCGGCCTCGAACTGGCCCGGCGAAGGGACGAGCTTGGGCTTGAACGTGTGGCTCAAGAACGGCACGTCCGTAGAGGGCACGTGGGGACAGCAGACCGGGTGGACCGCACAGGTCGAGGTGCCGCTCGGGCCGGGCCGCGCCCCGGGGAAATTGAACAGCGCGTCCGCGCTCACGGGAGTGGTTCTCCCGGACGGCTCCTGCGGGTGGCGCGCGGGCCCCCTGTCGGCACCCGGCCGTCCGTAGCCGCCAGCGCCGCAAGAATCCCTCGGCGACCGGATCCTCCACGTGCCAGTGGCATTTGCGGCCGCCGCTCCGATTGCCGCAGGCAGGGAGATGCCGCGCAGACCGCCAACAGAGCAGGCAATGAACCGGAAGTTCCTGACGCCCGACGAGATCGCCGCCCAGCTGCGCGTATCATCCGAGGTGATCCGCCGTCTGCTCCGCCGGCGAGAGCTGCCGGCGATCCGTGTGGGCCGCGCGTGGCGCATCGAGGAGGACGAGTTCCGGCGCTGGGTGAGCCGGCGTCTGGTGAAGATCTCACCCCCGAGCGGCGGTGGTCCCTGTCTGTGCGGGTGCGGCGGCGTGACGATCACGGCCGGGGCACGATTTCTGCCCGGACACGACGGCAAGCTGATTCACCGGCTCATGACCGAGCGGGGACTCACGTTCGACGCGGCGCGCGAAACCGTGCGGCGCATGCATCGTCCACGCGTCCAGGAACGATTGTTTTAGCGTCTCGGTGACGCCGTCAGCAAAGAGCGCGGACGCGGGAGAGAATTGCACTTTCGCGGCGGGGAGAGTATTCTCTGAAATGAAGGCGGCGGCCGGCGGTGGAGGCCGCCGTGCGAGCACGTGGTGAAGGGAGGACGTCGCGAACGGCGTCGCGGCGGTGCACGGATGGAGAAACGGTTTGTCGTCGACCTACGGCGCGCATTCGGGAAGCGAGTGCAGGAAGCCCGGCATGCGACGCGATTGAGCCAAGCGCAACTGGCGCGCCAGCTCGGGCTGCGCAGCGGCGTCGCCGTGGGCGACTGGGAACGCGGCAAAGCGCTCCCGAAGTTCGAGACGTTCCTCCGATTGTGCGAGGCGCTCAACCACCCTCCGGCGTTCTTCATCGAGGGATACCGCGATCGTCCCCAGCGAGATCCCGCACAGGCGTTGCAGCATGGCTTGGAGAGCCTCGAGCAGAAGAGCACACAGCGCCACCTGGAATTGCTGCACCGGTTGGAGCACCTTCCCGTCGAAGTCGGCCGCAGCATCGCACCCGAGGAATTGCGGTCCGCGCTCGAACGGATGCGATTCGAGGATGCGGCGCCGGTCGCAGAAGCCCGGCTCCGTGCCGCGCTGAGCCATCGCCGGGGCGGCGGGGACGAGGACCCCGAGCGCGCGGTCGCGCGCGAGGCACTGCGGCAAGGATGGGATGCGGCACGGGAAGCGCTGCGCGATTGGCTGCAGCAGCGCGGCAAGGTCGTGTGACACCCCGGCGCCTGTTCGCGTACGGCACGCTCCAGGATGAGTCGCTCGTCGAGCGTTTGATCGGGCGCCGGCTTCCGTCGAGGCCGGCGATGCTGAGTGGATATCGTCGCACGTTCGACGGGTCGATCGGATACCCGGTGATTCGCCCGGCGGAAGGCTCGTGCGTGGACGGCCGAGTGCTGGAAGAGGTGGACGCCGCCGCCCTGGCGGCGTTCGACGCGTACGAGGGACCGGAGTACCGGCGCGTAGTGGTCCCGGTCCGGACCGGCGACGGCCGCATCGTGGACGCCCACGCGTATGTTCCGGCGCGGCTGGCGGGCGCGTCGCGCTGAGGCGCGACGCGCCGGGACGCTCTGGGCTACGTCCCCGCCTCCCACGAACTCAGGTAACGCCGCTGCGCCTCGGTGAGCTCGTCGATTGTCACGCCGGATGCCGCGAGCTTCAGCAGCGCGACCTGCCGATCGATCGAGGAAGGAACCGGGTGGACGTGGGGCGTGAGCGTCCGACCGTCGCGCGCCAGATATTCCATGACGAGCGCCTGGTCGGCGAAGCTCATGTCCATGACGGCGGCGGGATGTCCCTCGGCCGCCGCGAGGTTGAGGAGCCGTCCTTCGACCAGCACGTAGATCCTGCGGCCGTCCCGTAGCCGGAATTCCTCGACGCCCGGGCGCACGATCCGCCGCTGTTCGGCCAGGTCCGCGAGCGCAGGCAGGTCCAGCTCCACGTCGAAGTGACCGGAATTGGCGACGATCGCCCGATCCTTCATCACCTCGAAGTGCTCGCGGCGCACCACGGCCATATTGCCCGTGACGGTAATGACGACGTCGGAAACGCGCACGGCGTCCACCATCGGCATGACGCGGTGTCCGTCCATGAGCGCCTCGAGCGCGCGGATCGGATCCACCTCGGTCACGATCACGTGCGCCCCCATCCCGTGCGCGCGCATCGCGAGCCCGCGCCCGCAGTTCCCATAGCCCGCGACGGTCAGCGTCCGCCCCGCCACGAGTAGGTTCGTGGCGCGGAGCAGGCCGTCCATCGTGGACTGACCGGTCCCGTAGCGATTGTCGAAGAGGTGCTTCGTCAGCGCGTCGTTGACCGCAACGATCGGATACCGCAGCACGCCGGCGGCGGCCATGCTGCGGAGCCGGATCACGCCGGTCGTGGTTTCCTCGCTGCCCCCGAGCACACCGCCCAGCAACTCCGTGCGGTCGTGGTGGATGGTGGAGACGAGATCCGCTCCATCGTCCATCGTGAGATGAGGTTTCGTGTCGAGCACCTGATGGATGTGGCCGTAGTACGTATCTCGGTCCTCGCCGCGACGCGCGAACACCGGCAGGTGCCACTCCGCGACGAGCGCGGCCGCCACGTCGTCCTGCGTGGACAGCGGATTGCTCGCGCAGAGCGCCACTTGCGCGCCGCCATCCCGGAGGGTGCGCATCAGGTTGGCCGTCTCGGTCGTCACGTGCAGGCACGCCGCGATCCTGACGCCGGCGAGCGGCTTCTCGCGCGCGAACCGCTCGCGAATCGCCCGCAGCACCGGCATCTCGCCGTCCGCCCAACTGATGCGATCCCAGCCCGACGAAGCGAGACCAAGATCGTACACGTCGCTATTCACCATTCCACCTCCAAGCAGTCCCGCGGAGTGCATTCCCGGGCGCCCCGCGGCGATTCCACGACGACTCGTTGGCTTCGACGAGGGCCTACCGGCCCCTGCCATCCACGGAGCGGAGGACTGGCGTCGAGTTGTGCTCCGGTTCGCGCCCTCAGAAATAGAGCACCCCTGGAAGAGCGTTTTGGAAATGAGACAGTCCACCGGACGCAGGACCTGGTGGCAGGAGGCAGATCATGCAGCAACGGACGCAACTGCTAGCGATGAATGAACCATACCGGACGGTTCCAACGGGACCGGAGCCCAATCCGCACGACAACGAAGAGGCGGCCATGGACGCCTACTCGCGCGCGGTCGTGGGCGCGGTCGACCGACTCGGGCCCGCGGTCGTCAGCCTTGCCGTCGCCCGCCCCGCGCCCGAACGGCTCCGCCGCCGAGGGCTCCTGGAACTGCGAGCCGGTGGCAGCGGCGTGATCATTGCGCCGGACGGATACATCCTGACAAACAGCCATGTCGTCCGCGGGTCGGCCCGCGTCGAAGTAGGTCTCTCGGACGGGCGCACGCTCACCGGGGAGGTGGTGGGAGACGATCCACCGACCGACCTCGCGGTCGTCCGCGCGCCGGACGGGAATCTCCCCGCGGCCTCGCTCGGAGATTCGTCGCGTCTGCGGGTCGGACAACTCGTCATCGCGATGGGAAGCCCGCTCGGGTTTCAAGCCACGGTCACGGCCGGCGTCGTGAGCGCGCTCGGCCGCACGCTCCGCGCGGAAAGCGGGCGCCTCATCGAGAACGTCATCCAAACTGACGCCGCACTCAATCCTGGCAACTCGGGGGGGCCGCTCGCCGATGCCCGAGGGCTGGTGGTCGGCATCAATACGGCCGTGATCGCTGGCTCCCAAGGCCTGTGTTTCGCCATTCCGGTCAACACCGCTGCCTGGGTCGCCTCTCAGCTCATCCCGCACGGCCGGGTGCAACGTGCGTATCTCGGCGTATCGGCGCAGACCGTCACGCTCGACCGCCGCATCGCGGTCGCGTCCCATGTCGAGGCGCGAACCGCGGTTCGCGTGATCGAGGTCCAGCCCGGGAGCGCTGCCGCGGTCGCAGGGTTGGAGCCAGGAGACCTGATCGTCGGTGCGAACGGACGTCCCGTGGCCACGCTCGACGATCTGCTGTTGGCCGTGGGCGGGCACGCGGCCAGGACCCGGCTCACGCTCGATGTGCTCCGAAGCGACGGGCGGCACGTGGTGCACGCGTACCCCACGGAGATGCCGCCGGAATAGACACGACGGACGGGCGTACACGGCCTGCGCGTCGACAACACCGAACGATGGCGGGCGTGGCCCGGGACGATCCGCCCGGCGCCCGCGTGCGAGTCGAACCGGCTCCGAGACCCTCCCCCGGGCCCCGAGCATCGCCGCGTCGTCGACATTCCGCGGAGTCGTTAAGCAAATGTGACCGACGCCGGACCACCATGTGCTACAATAGCGCGCAATCTTGACGCGCCATCCAGGCGTTCACATGACACGCGGAGGTGTGCACTTGATGCAACGGGCCAAGGAGAAGACCCGGCTTCGCTTCGCACTAGCCGTGCTCGGCGCGCTGGCGGTCGGCCTCGGCGCGCTTTCGATGGCCGGTGCTGCGCAGCCCGCGACACTCACCGGTACGATCACATCGGAGGCCACCGGGGCGATCGTCCTGACCACGTCCGGCGGCACAAAGACTGTCAAGACCACCAACACCACGAACTTCATCACCCGCAGCCCGGCGCAGCTCGCCGACATCAAAGCCCATGACTTCATCGGCGTGGATGCGAAGAAGCATCCGGACGGGTCTCTGAGCGCCGTTTCGATCAACATCTTCCCCTCGTCGTGGGAGGGCAAGGTCCGGCAAGGCCAGTGGCTCATGGCGTCCGGGGATACGATGACCAATGCCGTCGTGACGGAGTACGTCACGGCGGTGTCGGGCCGGACATTGACGATGACGTACCAGGGTGCCACCTGGAAGATCGCGGTGCCGCCGTCCGCGGCGATCCATCGCCTCACGGCCATCACGAGGGGTGAGCTCCGCCCGCAGATGCGCGCGATGGTGAGAGGCACCGCAAATCCCGACGGCAGCGTCACCGCAACGTCAATTGTCGTGGACCAATCGATGGCACACTAACGACGACACAGGACCTCCGAGGCAGCGCGACGCGGCGCCGCGAGGGCGGGCGCCGCGTCGCGTTTGGCAGCCTCCCGCGCGCTGCCGAGCGGCACGGCGGTGCACCACAGGAGCGGTAGGACGCGGCCACGAAGTCCACGGGGGCCGCGGCCAACTCAGGGTGCGCGGCAGCGTAGCACGACGGGAGGGATCCGATGCCGCGAACGCGCACCCCCAGCTTGACCCCCGACGAGGCCCGCCGTCTCCATCGAGAGGCACTGGTCATCGACACGCAGCAACCGCCGATTACGAGCGGTGCGGTTTTTACGCCGCGCATGAAGCAGGCGCTCGAGGACTGCATGGGCAGGGGAAAGGTCGCGCGCGACGAGGTTGCCCCGCGCATGGCGGCGATGATGGCCGAGGAGATCATGACGTCACCCGACGCCCGGGCGCAGTATCTGAGTCTGTGGGACCGGTCCGGTGTCACGGTCGCGTGCGGCACGTTCTCGGGGTCGCACCGGTATTCGGGCGCGTTCGAGCGTGCAAAC
>Ga0187782_10002665_pt1 | contig 13168 bp, 11 predicted proteins | sample 0715_SJ02_MP15_2_FD_132454 | JGI IMG/M metagenome (GOLD analysis project Ga0187782, IMG submission 132454) | Tropical peat soil microbial communities from peatlands in Department of Meta, Colombia - 0715_SJ02_MP15_20_MG | ecosystem: Environmental > Terrestrial > Soil > Wetlands > Peat | place...
CGGCTGCCCGTTCCGGTGGACCGGCGGGGTCAGCGCGTCGAGCACGATGACCTCGTGTCCGAGCGACAGTAGCCGGTCGCAGGTGTGGGAGCCGATGAACCCGGCACCGCCGGTGACGAGAATCCTCATTTCCGTCGATGCTCACGGCGCTCGGCGACCTCGCGGTACACATCAAGGGTGGACGCCGCCGTCGCCCCCCAGGAGAACTGGGCGGCCCGCCGCAATCCGAGGTCGCGCAGGCGATCCCTTCCTGATCCCAGGACCTCGATGATGGCCTTGGCGATCGATGCGGGATCCTTTGGGTCGGACAACGCCGCCGCTCCTCCCGCGGTCTCCGGCATGGCGCTGGTGTCCGAGGTCACGACCGGGCAGCCGCAGGCCATGGCCTCGAGAATGGGGAGCCCGAAGGTCTCGTTGAACGACGGGTACACGAACAGGTCAGTCGCTTGATAGAAGCGGGCGACCTCTTCGAGTGGGACCGCGCCCACGAAGAGCACGTCCTGGGCGATGCCGAGCTCAGCCGCCAGCGAGTGCAGCGAGGCGATGTATTCCTCGTTGCGCGAGGAGCCGACGACGACCAGCTGGAAGTCCCCGAGGTCACCGCGAGCCAGCGCCCACGCGCGCAAGAGCCCGTCACAGTTCTTATACGGCCATAGCGAGGAGACGAAGAGCACGAATGGCTTCGTGACGCCGTACTTCGCAAGGTGCGCCCGGGCTGCGCGGGCATCACCTGGCCGGAAAAGCTCGTGATCGACCGCTTCGTAGATCAGCTTGAGCTTGCCCGGGTCGACCTCCAGGTGGCGCTTGATCTCCGAGCGCAAGCTCTCCGAGTTGATGATGATCGCATCTGCCAGCCGCGCGGAACGCGGATAGCTCATCCTGCGGTAGGCGCGAACCAGCGGGGGAACCGAATCGGGCGTGGTGAAGGCGTGCATCGTCTTCATGTGGATCACGACCGACCACGAGGGATTCACCAGGGGCGCGATCAAGGTGTTAAAAACATTGATACGGCTGAGCGGCAGTCGCAGCGGTGAGTACAGGTGCTCACTGAGGGTTCGCGCTTTCTGCGACTCGTTTGACCACGGATAGGTGATGTAGAAGACGTTCGGCCCGTAACCCTGGTGGAGGTGACGCGATTTCGGACTCACGAGCAGGTGCAACTCTTCGCCGGATTCAAGCCGCTTGGCCATCTCCGGGATGACCCGGGTCCAGAACCAGTGGGCGCCCGAAGGACGCTCCGGGTCTTCCGTCAAAAGGTTAATCGCCACGCGCATTCGTACCTGCCGACTCCGTCCTGCGATATCGGTATGCTCCGCTTTTCGCGTCGCGTCCGGGTTTCCGGTGGTGGTCATGGCTCAGAACACAGTCGTTGAGAGCGTGTCCGCGCTCATTCGCGACTGGCGGACGTACTGGGCCAATGCGTGCATGATGGCCTGGTGCAAATCCTCGACTATGCCGTAGTTCGTGCATTCGACGTGGACGCTGACCTCGGCGGTTGCTCTGGCGGCGCCTCCGTCGAAACCGGTGATCGCGATAGTGCGGAGGCCGTGCTCGCGTGCCCAGGTGAGTGCTTGCACGATATTGACCGAACGGCCCGACGACGAGACAGCCATGAGCACGTCCCCCGGGCCAGACTGCGACTGAAGTTGATAGACGAAGACGTCCTCGTACCCGATGTCATTGGCTATCGCGGTGAGCAGTTCGACATTACTGCTGAGGCTTAGCACCTGGGGAGTCAGGTCGGTCGTCGTCCGAACCCCCTTCACATGGTCGCATTGCGCGTGGTTGGCGATCGCCGCCGAACCGCCATTGCCGCATGAAAACATCCGGGCGCCGCGCACGTACGCATCGAGGAGAATGGCTGCTGCACGATCCATCGCCTCGGGCTCGATGGTCTTGGCCGCCCGGAACATCTCGTCCGCGTACGCGTCGAAATACAACGCCGCGCTGCTGTATGGCACCAGCGGGAATCTCACCGGGCTGCCGTTGGCAAGCGGCGCGATTGTCGGCAGATCGTAAAAGGAAGTCATACGGCGATGCGCTCCAATATGAACGGGGCCGCGGCCGCCAGGCTCGGGAACGACCAGACACCTGGGCGCTGGCCGCCGCCGGTCCCCAGGTAAATCGCCGATGCTCCCACCGCTTCCGCGAGGCCGACGTCTTCGGGCCGGTCACCTACGACCCACGAGGCAGTTAGGTCAAGGTTCAGCGCGGCCGCTGCGGCCTTCGCCATGCCCGGCCTCGGTTTGCGGTCCTCGCTGGTCCGGGCGAAGGCCTCGACCAGCCCTGCGGGATGGTAGGGACAGTAAGCGAACAACTCGATGTGTGCCCCGTGCTCGGCCAGGTGTTCCGCGATGTGCCGGTGGACCCGGTCAACGTCATCGATCCCGTACAGTCCTCGCGCTACCCCCGCCTGGTTGGTCACTACCGCGACCGGGATACCGGCCCGGTTGAAGCTGGCGATGGCTTCCGGTGCGCCGTCGATGAATTCGACTCGGTCGGTCGATCCGACGTATCCGTGGTCAACGATGATCGTGCCATCGCGATCGAGAAGGATGCCGGGGCGCGAAGGCCGGCTGGATGCGGTGAGCATCGTGTTACCCCGGCCGACCGGAGCCGCCTTCATCGCGTCACCTCAGTTGGTTTGCCCGCGCCGAGAAATACTGACTTGCATATGAGCTTGCGGCCAGCGGCCTTGATACGGCTTTCCCGGAGCGGCTGGCACCAGCCCGCTTCGCCGGAGACCACCGATGCCGTGACGTTCGTAACAGTTCGTTCTCGTCGACCTTGCCCCGCGTGAACGCCGCCGGAGCGATCACTGATTTGGTGCAGGTGAACGCCTCGGCATAGCGCGCCCGGCACTCCATACCCCGCAGTCGCGCCAGCCCGAGAAAAACCTCATCGTCCCACCAGTCGCGAGTCCGCTGCGAGGGGAAGCATTTGTGTAGCAGTTCTACCTTGCGCTGCATGACGGGGACCGGCAGCGGGACGTACATCGACGGCCGACTGACGTCGCCATCCCACTTCGGGATCTCGTATGCGAGATAAAGGTGGTCACGGAAGACCGTGGGCACGATCTCACCGATGGCCCTGTGATCCTGATGCGCGTCGCGAGACGACGGTCCGATGACGATGTCGGGTGTACAGGACCTCGCCACGTCTTCGAGGATCTCCTTTACGCTGCCCCACATGGCGGGCAGCCGACCCTCGGGCAGCTCGAACAACTCGATGGTCAGGTCTGCAGCAGGCATGAACGAATGCGCCGCGTTGCGCGCCTCCTGCTGCCGCTCCGCAGTGCCGGTCAGCACTACGTAATGAGCCCGCAAGTCGCTCTCGGCGAGACCCAGCAGCAGGCCGCCGGCGCCGATCTCGATGTCGTCGGGGTGCGAGCCTATCGTGAGGACGGACAGCGGCCGGTTCGACGGCGGTCTCAGGGCCAATGACAACATGGGAGGCTCACCTCAGGGCGGCCACGGAAAGGCCGGACGCAGGCCGGGCGTTGCTGGCCGCACCCGATCGTTCCGGGTCCCAGACCATCCACGGGCACCGTCCTTGGTGATACATCTCCTCCAACTGGGCGCGTTCCTTCACTGTGTCGGCGGCTGACCAGTAACCCTTGTATGGGTAAGCGATGACCCGCCGCCGTGCGATGAGTCGCGGGAGCACGTCTTCCACGAGGTCCTCGCCTTCGTTGAGATGATCGAAGATTTCCGGCTTCAGCACGAAGTAGCCGCCGTTCTCCCACTGACGCAGGTCCCGCATGGGGGTGACCTGGGTGATAAGGCCGTCCTCGGCCACGTCAACCACATGATGAGAGGACTGTAGCGGTACCGCGAGCAGGCTGGCCACGGCGCTGCTCGCCTCGAACCGCGCGATCATGTCGGGCAGCGGCGCGTTGGTGAAGACGTCCGCGTAGTTGGCCAGGAACAGCGGCTCGTCCTCGACGAACCGGCGCACCCGCCTCAGCCGCTCTCCGATTGCTGAGTTCAGCCCGGTATCGACGAAGGTGATCCGCCAATCGGAGATGTCGGTCTTAAAGAGCCTCACCTCCCGGGCGCCGCCCTCGAGCACGAAATCGTTGGACCGGGTCTCGTCATAGGTCAGGAAGAAATCCTTGACATATGATCCGCCATAGCCGAGACACAACACGAAATCGGTGTACCCGAAATGTGCGTAGTAGCGCATGACATGCCACAGAAGCGGACGGTCCCCGATCATCGCCATCGGCTTCGGGGCGACGGAGACCCCATCGCGCATCCGTATCCCGAGGCCACCGCAGAAAAGCACGACCTTCATGATTCACTCCCCATGGAAACGACCTCAAGCTCGGGGATCGGGAAGACAAGCTTTCCTCCCCAGGACCCGGTATAACCGAGCTGGCGGCTTATCTCCTCCCGCAGGTTCCACGGCAGGACGAGGATGTAATCGGGCTTGGTGTCGGCTAGGCGCTCGGGTGCATAGATCGGGATGTGCACGCCGGGGAGGAACTTCCCTTGCTTGAACGGGCTCCGATCGACCGTGTAAGACAGCAGATCCGATCGGATACCGCAGTGGTTGAGGAGCGTGTTCCCCTTACCCGGGGCCCCGTACCCGGCCACTGACCTGCCCTGGTTCGCCGCAGTGAGCAAGAAGCCGAGCAGGTCGCTCTTGATCTTCAGCACCGTGGGCGCGAAACCGCCGTGGCCCTCGGCACTGTGCAGCCCCGCTGCCTCTTCCGCGGCCAGCACCGCCTTGAGGCGTTCGGTCGGCTCGCCGCCGTTTTCTTCAGGCCGAGCATAAACGCGCAGCGATCCGCCATGCGTGCCGAGTTCCTCCACGTCAACGACGTGCAGCCCGGCCGTCGCCAACGCGCGAGAGGAGGTGAGCAGGGACAGGTAGGAGAAGTGCTCGTGGTAGATCGTGTCGTACTGACGCCGCTCGATCAGGCGCATCAGGTGAGGGAACTCCAGCGTCACCGTGCCCTGGTCTTTGACCAGCGCACGAAGCCCGGCCGCGAAGCCCCGGATGTCCGGGACATGAGCGAAAACGTTGTTAGCGGCTACAAGATCCGCGCGGCCGTGCCGTCCGGCGATCTCGCGGCCGGTGTCCGCGCCCAGGAACTGAACTTCCGTCGGGATGCCGCGGGCACGCGCCGCCTCCGCCACGTTCGCGGCGGGTTCAACCCCGAGCACCGGGATGCCCTCGGCCTGGAAGTGCTGCAGCAGGTAGCCGTCGTTACTTGCCACCTCGGTGACCAGGCTGTCGCGGGTCAGGCCGATCCGGCCGATCATCTGCTGCGCGTACCGCTTGGCATGCGCGACCCATGAGTCGGAGTACGAAGAAAAGTAGGCATAGTCGGAGAAGATTTGCTCACCAGGCACATACGCGGGAAGCTGCACCAGCAGGCAGGCATCGCACAAGCGAACGTGCAGTGGATAGAAGACCTCGGCGTCGTCAAGCCGCTCCTGCGGAACATAGCTCTCGCATAGCGGAGACATACCGAGATCGACAAACGTACGGGTCAGCGGCGCCCCACATAGTCGGCACTGCGGCAACATTGACATAAACTAAAATCCCCCCAAAGCTCCCCGGCTGGCCCATGACGAGGCTAACATCAACAATCGCACTAGACACGTTGAATCCCGAAAAACAGGATGCAAATGGACAGCCATCAATGCCGGGCGTGCGGCCAGCCAGCCGGAAACCTCGTCCTGGATCTCGGGGAACAGCCGGCCTGCGACTACTTCCCGCGGTTCGAGGACCCGGGTCCCGATCCCGTGTACCCACTCCAGATGTGGCTATGCTCATCGTGCGGCTTGGCTCAGCTGCTGGCCGATCCGAGCGTGCCCGAGGAGCCTAAGGGGACCGAACCGGCCGCGCTCGTGGCGCAGGCAGCCAATGCCGTCGCGCGGGTCACGGAGGCGGGATTGCTGCCGGAGCGCGGCGTTGTCGCCGAGTACGGCAGCCCGCATGGCGGGTCCTGGCTGGGGCTGCTCACGACCCGCGGGCTGGTGCCGGCCAGCCGCGGTCAACGTGCTGACGTGATCCTCGACTGCTTCGGGCTGATGCACGCCGCGGATCAGCGCGGTGCGCTCGCCGAGCGCGCAGCCCGGATCGCGCCGGGCGGCCTGCTGCTGCTGCAGTATCACTCCCTAAGCACCATCCTCCGGCGCGGGCAATGGAACGCGCTCAGGCACGGGCACTATGCCTACTACTCGACCGCCGCGCTGACTGTCATGCTGGCTGCGGTGGGCTTGCGCCCAATCGCGGCCTGGCCGTTCGACCTTTACGGCGGCACCGTGCTGCTGGCCGCGAGCCGGGACACGGACCGGCACGGCAAGCCCGACGCCGTGGTCAGGTCGCTGCTCGCCGAAGATGCTCACGTTGGAGTGTGCGATCCGCGCGCCTTCGCGGATCTCCAGCACAAGGTGCTGACTCGCGCTAGGGCTTTGCACGACTGGCTCTTGGCTGAACGATCAGCTGGATCCGCGGTCGTCGGCTATGGCGCCGCATCCCGTGCCGTGGCACTGCTGCGCCGAGCAGGCGTAGACCGCGCGCTCCTGCCTGCGGTGGTTGACGCCTCGCCGGCCAAGCAGGGCCTGCGCATGCCCGGCACCGATATTCCCGTGATCGGCCCGGCGCAGCTCGCCGAGCGTCGGCCAGATGCGGTGCTGCTGTTCGTGGCAGACCTGATGGCCGAAGTCCGTAGCGCCTTCCCAGAAGTCGAGGCCGCCGGTGGCCAGTGGGTGGACGTGGAGACGCTCGGCTCATGATGTCTGCAGTAGCACGCGAAGCTGGGCTAGGCACCGTCCCCGCGTGGGGCCAATGCTGCCCACAGGAAGGCCCAACTCGTCGGAGATGTCGGCATAAGGCGTCGGCGGATCGGCCATGAGCAACTCCAGCAGCCGCTGCCACCGCCCCGGCAGGCGGGACAGTGCGTCGCGAACGACCTGATCGCGTTCGTCGGCCAGGATTCGCTCGTCGACCTCGGGCCCCGAGGCGACCACTTCGGAAAGGACCTCCTCATCTTGGGCCAGGACCACTCTCTTGCGCGCGGCCAGGTTGCGCAGGCACTCGTTCCGGGCGGTCGCCGCCAGCCAGGAACCAACGCGATCGGGATACTCGATCCGGTCGATGTGCTCGAGCAGCCGCAGCCACGTGGTCTGGGCGACATCGGCGGCATCGCTCTCCGCCAGCTTGAAGTCCGCGGTAATGGACCAGATGAGCCTGGAGTACTGCTCGACCAGGCGTTCCCACGCTTGCCGGTCCCCGGCCGCGGCGCCGCGCACGAGCGCCGCGACGTCTCGGGTATCAGGTTTCTGCTCGGGCATCGGAGTACCAGCCCCTCCATCTATGCAGACGCGCGCGCCGATCGCACCTGCATGAAGGTCTGGCAGGTCGGTCGGAAGAGCGCAGTTATCGGTTTCAGGCAGGCAGTCGTGCTGTATCTGACTCGTGGTGCGGACGAGGATCTCGGCCGGACTGCGGTGAACACGCCCAAGATGGCGCGACCGATGTCAACAACGGCCGCCTTGCGCAGGTACTTCTCCGCCCACGCGGGCGAGTGCCTGACGCCCTGCCGCCCGTAACGCTTATGGGTGGCAAAAAAAGACATGCGCTCCCACCCCCGGTGGCAGCGCCCAGCATGCTCGGCGCTCCCACGCTCCCACTTCGGTCCCGAGATAACCCTAATAAGGGACGCGTACCTAAATCTAGAGGTTTACGCGTACAGGTCGTAACTTGTCCGATACATTCCAGTGCACTAATCAGCACCATAATTCGCAGAATGTGCGGAAAGCTAGCAAACCGGATGAAAGCAACCAACTTGCACCCGAGTTGCTACGGATGCTCCCGGCGCACGAGGTCCCGGTCGCGGCGAGATCCTGGTCGCTGGGTCGCGGCCCGTCTCGCGGACCCAGGCGACCATCCGGAACAGCCCGCGCCCGATGTCCCTCGCCACCGACGCTGCCGTGACCCCAGCGACGTGCTGCGCAACCGCCGCGGCCGGCTTGTCCGCGATCCGTGAGAGATCCTCATCCCCGATCACCACCCGACTCCCGGCTGGTTGCAGGCACGGGCCGACGGCGGGTGCGGATTCGTCCACCGCGCATGGGCGCCGTTGATGACGATATGGCCGTTTCGACCAAGAATCGGCATGAATATTCCGGCTGTCGCTATCCAGAGCCGCACATATGGGAGCTATTGGGTAAACCATGAACTAGTGGACCGCGTCTTCATGACACGCAGGTGTGCAGGCCGTCATGGAATGCCGTACAGACCTGTGGTAGCTCGCTGATTGAAGCGACAGGGAGGTACGCCACGGGTGGCTCGAACCTTGTGTACTGGTAACGGGGGCAGGTGATGGCCGGGCGTACGCTTCCGGAAGCACCTCCCTTGCGGATGAGCCCGGCAGCTGGACCGGACCCACTTGCACAGGTCTCAGGGATTGAGGCGCTGCAAGCACTGGCCTTGACGCAGCCGCTAAGAGCGGTCGGCGTGGAAACTCAGCAGACTCCGGTTGTATCGTCATCTCCTGCGGAGGAACAGCGTCATCGACGTTTCCGGGTCGCTTCGCTCCCGTGGCCGCTGCTAGCAATCCTGACCGTCCAGGCCGGACTCTCACTGCGGCTCGTGTGGTCGAACACGGCATTCCAAGACGAGGCCCTGTACTTGTGGGCTGGCCACCTGGAAATAGCGCATTGGCTACACGGAACGCCGATACCAGCGTTCCCCGCCTACTTTTCCGGCGCGCCAGTCATTTATCCCCCGCTCGCGGCGGTAGCTGACAGCCTTGGCGGTCTTGCTGCAGCGCGACTGCTCAGCCTCGCCTTCATGCTCTGCACGACATCGCTGCTGTGGAGTACCGCGTCACGACTTTACGGTCGGCGGTCGGCGTTCTTTGCCGCTGCCTTTTTCGTCGGCCTAGGGCCATCTATGCAGCTCGGCACCTTCGCCACCTATGATGCCATGTCCTTGTGCCTGGTGGCCACGTCCGCATGGTGCGTAACCCGCGCGGGTGTGACACGCGACGAAACCAAGTGGATGGCAGTTGCGGCTTTCGCTCTCATTCTGGCAAATGCTACGAAATATGCATCTGCGCTATTCGACCCGGTAGTGGTCGCGATGGCCATATTGACCGGGTTCCCAAGACCTGGCGGCAAGTACGCCGCTATTCGGGGGGCGGCCCTTGGTGCATACGTGACGGCCGGATTGATTTTGCTATTGACCATCGGCGGCGGCTATTACGTGGCAGGCGTCGCCCAGACCACGCTGGCCCGTAGCTATGGAGACACCCCGTTCGTTCTCGTGCTGGAGACCGCAGGTCGGTGGATCGGAATTATTGCGGTCATTGCCTGGGCAGGCGCTCTTGCCTACCTGAAGTTTCAGCGTAACGAAAATCCTCGGATCCTGATGCCAGGACTCTTCGCTCTCGCAGCACTGCTTGCTCCTCTAGAACAAGCCAGGATCCACACATTAACGTCACTCGATAAGCATGCGGACTTCGGTGCGTGGTTTGCAGCAATCAGCGCTGGACTTGCCGTCGATCTAGCCGTATCGCGCCTTCCAGCCAAGGCATTGCGCATTACCGCGGTCGGCGCATGCGCGGTAGCAACTGCGGTCTTTGCTCCGTTGAAACTAGGCTTCGGGCAGGCTCAATCGCTGTTCGCGTGGCCGAATTCCTACAGCCTTGTCACCACGCTCGCGCCCCTGATCGACAACAACAGCGGTTACATACTGGCAGAAATCCCGTCGATGCCGGAATATTACCTTCCGGCCGGATCACAGTGGTGGCGCTGGTCAAGTACGCGGACCATCGAATTGCCGGATCGCAACACCATCTCAGTCCCGCTAGGCGCACAGGGCAATCCTGATGTTTATGCACATTTTATTACCACGGATTATTTTTCCGTCATAGCACTCGATTTCCAGGCTACGCCGCAGCTTGATAAGCATATAGCCGAAGACCTCCGGCGTAACCCTGACTACAGCGTGGCGGCTGTCGTGCCGTACGGCCAAGGTGGCCAGTTCATAATCTGGGTGCTCGACTCTGCCGGACAAAACACATGAGCACCCTCGCCGCCCCTGGGCGGCACCGCAGCAAGGATGTCGTGGTATTGCCTGATGCCCCGGATGATGAAGAGAAAGCATCCTATGCCTGGCGCTCGCTGCCGTTTCTCACCAGCGCTCTTGCCATCAGTGCCTTCTTCATCATACTGGCCCAGGTGGCCTTCGAGGTTCACAATCCCGCCGCGCTACCTTTCGCCGTGTACACGTTGATCTATCTCGTCTACCAGGCCATATCGCTGCCAGTGAACTTCATGGGTCCTAGCTTTGACCTGACCGCGCATGACTTGCGGGTGATGACCTGGCGTCCGCAGCGATACCCGTCGGCCGACGTGTTCCTGCCGATCTGCGGCGAACCTATAGCGGTGCTCCGCAACACGTGGCTGGGCGTCACGGAACTGCGGGCCGCGTACCCCGGACGGCTAACGGTCAACGTCCTCGACGACGGCCCGAGCGATGAGGCCGCCGAGATGGCTGATGCGTTCGGCTTCACTTATGCCCGCCGACCTAATATCCGGCAATTCAAAAAAACCGGTAATCTCAAGTACGGATTCGAGCGCACCCGCGGGGAATATATTGTAATCTTCGACGCCGACTTCCGGCCGCGGTCAGATTTCCTCGCCGAGACACTGCCCTATATGGATGATGCGGAGATCGGTATCGTACAAACCCCACAGTTCTTCCGGGTGCGACGTCAGCAGACCTGGGTGGAAAGAGCAGCCGGAGCGACGCTGGAGGTCTTCTACCGGACGGTGCAGGTCTCTCGGAACCGCTTCGGTTCCGCACTGTGCGTCGGTTCGAACGCAGTCTACCGTCGTACGGCCCTGTTGCCCGAGGGCGGATTCACCATGATCCCCTACGCCGAGGACTCCCACACCGGCTTGGACATGCGTTACCATGGATGGCAGCTCATTTACCTGCCAGTACCCCTCGCGGCAGGGGTGTGCCCAGCAACAATTGACCAGTACATGCGGCAGCAATACCGCTGGTGCTGCGGAGCCACGTCATTGATCTTCACGCGTCATATGTGGCGTGTGAAAATGCCGATTAAGTCCCGGCTACCCTACATCGCCGGCTGGCTTTGGAATTTCACCACCGCGGTACGATCACTGATCCTTCCGTTGATCCCGATTACGCTCCTAGCATGGTTCCCTGGAGAGATCGCGCTTAGGAACGTGATGCTATTGGTTCCCGCGCTCATTTCCGGGGTCATCTTGTATCCGCTCTGGCACAATGCGCGATGGACCGCGAGTACCTGGCCTCTCGCCATAGCAGTCGGCTGGGCGCAGGCACTCGCGTTGTGGGATTACGCCCGTGGGAAGGTGATGTCCTGGCAGCCGTCCCGTGGACCCGGCGACGCGACACGCCGGTTCCGTAAGGCAGTCGTTACCTGGAACGGCACTCTCGCGCTGGCGTGGCTCGGGCTCGTCGTATGGCGCATTACTCAAACCGGCTCATTGCGCTTCGGCATCGTCGCGCTATTCGGCGTCGTCAATGCGGTTATCATTGGCCGTGTCGTGTTTCCCGGTCGGAGGGCTTCTTCATGAGGGCCTTGCACGTGGCCGTGGTCGCCATTGCCCTGGCCACGCTCTGTGCCGGATGCCGCCAGCCAGGATTTCCTGCTGACGCGGCGACGACCCCGCTGACTCTGAGCAGTGCCCCGCTTATCGGGGTCTACGAGCAGGGCGTGCCGAAGCACTACGGGCTCATCACGTCGTTCACCGCCGCGACAGGAGTCAGGCCCCGCATCGTACTGTATTATTCGGGGTGGCATGAAAAGTTCTGGACCAGTTTTGCCGATACAGCGATAGCCAACGGTGCGGTTCCGTTCGTAGAAATAGACCCAACCGACATTTCGCTGGCAGCTATCGCGGCAGGCCACTATGACAAGTATCTGCGTAGCTATGCAGAGACTGTCCGCTCGTTCGGGCATCCGGTCATTCTGGGGTTCGGCCATGAGATGAACGGCGATTGGTACTCGTGGGGTGCTAACCACGCCGAGCCTTCCACATTCATTGCGGCCTGGCGGCACATAGTGCAGGTATTCCGCTCGGCAGGCGCGTCTAACGTGACGTGGTTGTGGGTGGTTAGCTCGATCAACCTGGCGAGCGCGCCGTTGCGTCAGTGGTGGCCTGGTGCAGGGTGGGTCGATGAGGTCGGAATCGACGGCTACTACTACCGGAAGTCCGACACCTTCGCCTCCGTTTTCGGAACAACCATTGCCAGTGTCCGGTCCTTCACGACAGTGCCGATACTTATCAGCGAGACCGCAGTTGGACCGGCCGCCGGGCCTGGGAAGATTGCAGGGCTCTTTGCTGGAGTCCGCGCCGATCACTTGGTCGGTCTGGTTTGGTTCGACAGGGCACAACACGATCCGCCCCTGCATCTAGACTGGCGGCTCGAGAACAACCCGGCCATGCTCTCCGCATTCCGTGCCGCGGCAAGGAACAGCGAGGACGGGTAAGTACCCGACAGGCGGCTGGGACAGCGGGTCAGCTCCCCGCGGTCTGAGCAGATCGTTCCCAGGCCTGGACCAGGTCTCGGTAGCGGCGGGCGGCAGACCGCAATTCCGTCTCGGGGTCGAGCCCCAGCTCGCGGGCCTTCGCTACCAGCCGGAACAGTTCGCGGCCGAGGTCGTAATCGGCCTGACCGGCTTCTGTCGAACCGGCGGATCCGCCAGGATCCGGGCCGCCGTCCAGCCGGGCCAGGTCCTCCGGTACCCCGGACCGCGCCGCCCGGCGCTGCAGCTGCGCGGCCAGCGCCAGCGCGGGCTGGCCGAACGGCACACCGTCCAGTGCGGACGGGGCCGCATCTCCGGCCACGGCCACCCCGGTTCGTTCGGCTCTATCTGCCTTTTCTCTTTTCTTGATCGCGTCCCAGTTGCGCTTTACCTCATCCGCGCCGGAGACCGTCACGTCCCCGAACACGTGCGGATGCCGCCGGACCAGCTTGTCCACGATCCCGTCCGCGACGTCATCGATGGTGTACCCGGTACCGTCGTCGCGCTCGGCCGCGATCCGCGCGTGGAACACCACCTGCAGCAGCACATCCCCCAGTTCCTCGCGGACCGCCTGCTCGTCGCCGGACTCCACCGCCTCCAGCGCCTCCCAGGACTCCTCCAGCA
>Ga0187782_10002667_pt1 | contig 13161 bp, 9 predicted proteins | sample 0715_SJ02_MP15_2_FD_132454 | JGI IMG/M metagenome (GOLD analysis project Ga0187782, IMG submission 132454) | Tropical peat soil microbial communities from peatlands in Department of Meta, Colombia - 0715_SJ02_MP15_20_MG | ecosystem: Environmental > Terrestrial > Soil > Wetlands > Peat | place...
GCGCGCCACGATGATCTTCAACGACGAATGCAAGGTCGTCAACGATCCCCACGGAGACGAGCAGCGCTTGCTGCGCTCGATTCAGGCCTCCGCCTGAGCGAGATGCACCATCCTCGTCGCCGCCAGCGCCGGGAGCCTCTCAATTAGAGTGTGCGATCGGCTTGAACGTGAAAGAGATCGATATCGTCTCGCGCGCGCCGACCGTGACTGTCTGGTCGAGCACTCCGAGATTCTCCTGCCAGGCTTCGATTGTATAGGTGCCGGGCGGAAGATTTCTCAGCTCGAATGTGCCCGATGGAGGCGTAACCGCAAAATAGGGGTGATCGAAGGCGAAGACGAATGCGCGCATCCATGGATGGACGTTGCACAGCACCGGCATCGCGAATTCAGGTCGCGCCAGCACGGATTTGAGCGGCGCCGATCCGGCCGGCTGCGACGTGCTCCATTGGCGGTTGTGCTGCGGCATCGGGTGGACATTGTGCATCGTCGGATCGTTGTTTTGAACTTCGAAGGACTGGCCGGTCATCAGCGCGACGACGTGCGGCTCGTACATGCAATTCTTCTGCGCGAGTATCGCGGGTTCTTGCGGCACATCGAATCGATAGTTTCCCAAGCCGCTTTTCACATAAACGACTACATTCGCCAGTGCGCCGCGATCACCGATCACGATCGTTGGCGCAGCGACAGGCTTTGGATTTGCCTGCACGCAAGCAGACGAGGCGCTCATGTCGATGAATTTCAATACAGGAGGAGGGCCGTCGAAGGTAACCGTGCCGGTGATCGAGCCTGCCGTTGAAGGATCGACCGCTGGGAGCGGCAGCGAAGATTCGTTGCTTTGCCGTTTGCCGCAACCTGCCGCTAGAAGAGTCGTGAGAACGAATACTCGATACCAGGGCCGAATCTTCATGCGGCGTGCTAGTGCGTATCGAAATTTGGTATCGAGACGGCGGCCGTGATCACTGCGAACCAAACCAGCAGCTCCAGCAGACCTGCGAATTTGCCAAATCCGCTCGCAACGTCAGACTGTTCTTTTGTCCGTGCGTGCCACTGGACGAAGATGTGCCATAGGATTCCAAAAGGTACGAGAATGGCGAGCTTGAGCTCGAACGCGGGATTCGGGATGTACTTGGTCGCGGCGCTTGAAAACAACAAGAACCCGCCGGTAATAGCGATCAGGAGCCCCACCCAATTCCACCAAAATAGCGCATCGGAAAGCTCGGCGGCGGTTTGGCGCTTTGATCCGATTCCAAGAAGTCGCAGATCGAGAGTGAGGTTCGTGCCGATCCACAGAGACAAACCCGTGAAGTGCGTTGCCTGGACAAAGGGATAGATCCACGTGGAACCGCTGATATAAAGAGCCCACCGAGTGTTTTGCAGCCACCTGGCGATGGCCATGAAGAAGTTAAGCATCCAAGCTAGACCTCTGCGCCTTCAAGATATGGCGCGAAGCGTACACGAATTAGCCGACACCTGAAATCGCCGGGACCTCAACAGAGATCAAGATCGATCCGATCCATAAGACCAGTGAAACAAGAGCTATGACTTTAGCGCCGATGGACACCGCAGGCTGGTCGCTGGACGCAGCAGCTCGTGAATGGACGAACACTCCCAACAGCACCGCAACCAAAACTACGAGCAGTTTCACACGAAACGTATCGGCTCCGTAGAAATCGACAGCGTCGGCGGCGAACATGAAGAACCCGGAAATGAGAACCATCACCAAGCCGGTCCACATCCAGGGCCGAAGCTGCCGCGCGAGTTGTGGTACCGGTTCACGCCGAGCGGCAATTCCCATGAGGCGCAAATCGAGAACTACGGAAGTGCCAACGAGCAGGAAGAATCCCGAATAATGACATATCTCGAAAACCAGAGAGATCACTACGTTGCTATCCAGAGCTAGAATCCATGGATTCTTCTCAAGCCACTCGCAGAAGTGAAGCAAAAGACGCCCCTCCTAACAACCCTCGTCCAAACCAGCGCCAAAAACAACCGCAGTGACAGACGCTTATACGCCGTTTTGCTCGCTGTGCGCAACTTATCTTGTGGATAGTCGGCGTGGCCGCTCCGGCACTTTAGGATCTGAGCACGGTGCCGTCGGCCAACACCACGGAGGTGCAGCGCATTGTCCGCGCTCCGCTCTTTGCCGCGCCACCGGTTACCGTAACCACGTCACCGGGTCTTACGGTGTCACGCGTCCAGCCGTTATGCTTTAGAAAATTCGGGCTGTTAATCTCCATCGCCCATTCGTCAACACCACCCTTATCGTTTTTCACGTTGAGGTAAATGTATGCGTGGGGATTCGTCCATTCGACTCGTGTAACGGTGCCCTTGAATGTGCTCGGATGTTCCATGTCGTACATCGCCGTCGAGTGATGCGCCAGCGCGACCGGGACAACCACCACGACGGCGGCCAGCGCAATAAGAAGACACGTTGCCGATTTTCGTATCATGCTTTTCTCTCTCCCGATCCAAAAAAACCGCCGGTCTTGCGCCGGCCCTGCACGCAAAACCGTTCCAGCTACTTCTTCTTTTTTTCCTTGGTTATGAGAAGGTCCCGATAATTCTTGTTGTTCTGCTCGCAGACGTATTCCTGAATCTGCCATTCCGGGTGCAGCCTCATCTTGGCGGATTGGACCCACGGCGCCGCGAACACGTTCGGATCCTCGATCGTGGCTTCGTAATCGAGCTCTTCGTACGAAACCCTATGGTAGCGCTCAACGACGTGATAGGCCGTGGTGTGATGGTAATTGCTGATCTCAGTCTTGTCGTTGAATCCGGTGACGTCAACGACGAGCGTGTCGCCTTCCCAGTGTCCCACCGAATTGCCCATGTACGTCGGATCGAGATCGTCGGGATGAGGACGGCCATCCGTGGGTATTACCCGGAAAATCCCGTAAGCCTCATACAGGATCACGATGAGACCCGGCTTTTGGATAATCTGCAGCGGATAGGGTTGGAACGAGGCTGCGGGCACACCAGGAGGCACGCAGGTCACGCCGATGCCAATGTCTGTTTCCTCTTTGGTGAGCTTGTACTTCTCGGCGCCGGGTTTCAAAACGGCGCCCTGGTTCATCGCGCCGAAGTTGAAGCCCGCAATGTAGACTCCCGAAAGATCGGGATGGCCGTCCGGCGCCTTCGAGATCGGCTGATTGTGGGGATCAGCGCAGCCGGGATCGGCGCTGGGCGGAATGGGATTCGTTCCCACGACGGTCACGGTCACCGATTTCTGATCGCCGCCCGCGCGTCCTTTCGCGGCAAACGTGTACGTGCTCGTAGCAGCGGGTGAGACGATGAGCTTGCCCATCGTCGGGACTATGCCAAGGCACTGATCGAAGTACGTGTCGTCCGCATTGATGGCGTGCCAGTAGATCGTCGCCGATTGGCCCGGCCCGATGATGCCCGGCTCAGCCCTGAGTTCGACAATTTTCCCCGGGGGACCCATCGGAAACCCGCTAAACCTGGGACGCCCGGCTTCCGCCGGCGGCGCCGCAGGTGGAGTCTGCGCCGGCGGTTGCTGCGCTGCCGCGCAAGGCGCGATCACCGCGGCGAAAGCAACCGCTATCGCGAACCGATTCACAGCGAACATTCTGCCAGCCTCCTCAACCGTTGATCACACACGACAGGTTGGCCGCCGACACAGGGCGAAATTAAACCGCTCACGTATTCTTCCGCTTTTCGGAGCGTTTGCAAGAGCGGGGCGGCCCCGTGGATGTCACACCGAACGACGCCAGACCCAAACTGTAATTGCGCGCACCCGTAGATTTTTCGACGTGACCTGCGGCTAAAGCGTTTCACGGTCACGTCGGAAGCCGTCCAACCCGATTTCCTAGAACGTATATTTTAGCGAGAACTGCATCGTCCTAGGATCATTGACAGTCTGGTTAAGAGCACCTAACCCGGTAGTGGACGCTTGAGCAGGCTGCCCGAATGTTGGAATGCCTATGCCTGCTCCGATCAGACCTGGCGCATACAAATTCGCGTGATTCGGCAGATTGAAGACTTCCCATTTGAACACAATTTGTTGATTCTCGCGAATCTGGAACCCTCTCCACAGCCCGGTGTTCACGACAATGGAACCAGGTCCAAACAAGCTGTTGTTCTTCAGATTGCCGAAGGTATATGGAGCTGGGGTAGTGAAAGACGCAGGGTTGAGCCAGCAAGTGCGTCCCTTCGGTTGACAATACGGGTCCGCTCCCGCTACCAGATTGGGCCGCTGATCGAGCCCGCCTGTGGGGCCGTTCCCGTTCCCGGAAAAATCCAGCACGATACTCGGCGCGCCAAGATCCGTGCCAGACTGTACGATCCCAGACAAAGAGAATCCCCAATGTCCAAGCAAGGCCTCCATCAAGTGCCCCGAGAACTGGGGCGACTCGGCCACAAGCGTCTGATTGAATATATTGTGCGTATCCGCGCTCGGGCAATTGCCCCGATCCGCTCGCCGGTCGTATGGCACCTCTTCTGCCGCGAGGAAGAAACCGAGCGTGGTCGTGTAGTTGTCCGAGATGCAGTGCGACCATGTGAAATTTGTCGTCGACGTGAAATGGCTCCCAAATCGATGCTGCGCGGACAGTAGCAAACCATTGTAGTTTCCAGTCCCTTCCTCTTCCAAGAGTAGCGTTTCACCGTAACAGGACACGTCCGGCGTTGCAGCCGTCGGCGTGCCACAGATTGATCCCAGAAAAACAGGACTGCCGCCGTTGTAATGGTAAAAGAGGCGATTCGCATTCAGTCCGGCAGGTCCATTGCAAAGGAACGGCGGAAGAAACCCAGGGCATGGCCCTGACACTGTGTTCCCACCCCCGCCCGGAGCAGTACACGTCACGCCAGAAGGCAGGGGATACCCGTTGGGGTACGCACCGGGGCAGGGACCCTGGAGGCTTGGATTTGCCTCATTGTTGCCCCAAAGATGCCGTTGTTGGCTGCCAAGGTAGGTGATCGAGAGCAACCAGTTTGTCGCCACCTGCTTTTCGATACTGAGGTTGTACTGCATGACGTACGTGGGCTTGATCGTGTTGGTTGGATAACTGAATACCAGCGCGTTGGGCAAGTATGCAGACACAGCGGGGCCCTGGCCCACGTAATCCGTTCCCGACCCGGGACCCGCTCCAAACGGGTTCGTCCCTGCCGGGAGTGCGATTGTGCCTTCCTTCGCCGTGAACGCCGGTTCCGTGATCCACGGGTCGGTGATGTCAAGGCTGCATGGAAAGTTGCACACGGCGCCGGGACCAGTGCCGTATGGTGAACCGGCGACCGCAAGGGCGCCGCCCCAGGGTTCCTCGAACCCAAACTGATCGTAAGAGAAGTTCGGGAAGTCGTAGAAAATGCCGAATCCAGCACGAACGGACATGCGCCCGTCGCCCTTGGGATCCCAAGCCACTCCTATACGCGGGCTCCACTTGTTCAGATCATTGGGTGACAACTTGTTTCCTTGCGGCCCGTTGGGATCGCCCGGAAATAGGTAGCCCGCTGGGGCATTTGGAAACTTTACGCTGTGAACGCCGTTAATGACGTTCGCGAGCGAGACGTTCACGACATCAATTCCCCCCGGAACTGAGTGCCCGAAAAATGGATCCCATCGGAGTCCTGCGGTAACAGTCAGTTTGCGAGTCACCTTCCAAGCGTCTTGCGCGTATATCGCAAAAACATTCTGGTGTTGCAAAGAGGGAATCACGGCGTCTTGGCTGTAGCCGCTGCTGAGCGACGTCTCGCCCAGCACGTAGTCAGCCTGCCACACGCTAGCACCCGTCTGTGAGCCGTCGAAGGTGAAATCACCTTGGTTGAACAGGTAATTGTGCGCAAAAGCTCTCAAGTTGATGAAATCCACGCCGAATGAAAGTTGATGAGCGCCGCGCGTGAGCGCCAAATCGTCGGACACCTCGATCGTATCGTACGGTTGGAGGCTCGGCGTAGAGTTGAAGAGACCGCCAAACCCTCCCGTTCCGATGTTAGCCATGTAATGCGGAAACTGCGGCGGACCCTGTTGATAGAGGTTGATTTGGCCCGCTGGTACCCCTGCCTGGGCGAAAATCGCAGGGAGGTCAACAGTCGAGTTCTCAACAGTAAGGTTGCGGCTTCGATTCCCGACCAAACGTAGGTTGTTAACGACGGTCGAACTGATCAGATATGTATCGCCGATAGTCAGGTTTTGGACACGATTGAATGCACCGTCCAGTGCGCCGACCAATAGGTCCAAGTTCCCGTCCGGCAACTTCTCGGCAGTAGCTGGAGGCTGCACCCAGTTCGTAATGAAATACCGCCCAAAGATCGTGTTCTTGTCGCTCTGGCGGTAGTCGATCCTAGCAAGCCCCTGATTCTCCGTAAACGTTTGCGGTTCGGGATTCTGGAACGTGTACGTACCGCATGGGTTAACTGCCGCGCTCGGGACTGGGATGTGCGTTTCCAAGGCTCGAATGACCGGACTAATATTGCCTGCGCTGGTTACATTCGGACCGCTGGCTCCGTCGGCAGCGGTTCCGGTCCCGAAAGGAGCGCCGAGTACGAGAGGACCCTGGGGGTGGCAAAACGTGGCATACGCTGTGAAATCACCTCCCAACATTGCATCCGTCGGTAGCGTCACCGTATCCGGGGTAGTTTGGCGCTCAATCGTGTCCTGCCAGCCGAGGAAGAAGAAGAGCTTATCCTTCTTGATCGGCCCGCCGATTGTGCCTCCAAACTGATTGCGCTTCAGATTATCCCGAGGAGAGGACGCGAGGGCGGCAGCATTTCGCTCTGCCTGGGTGGGTAGGAACGGGTAGTCAGCCGGCGAAGCTGTGGCAAACCCAGTGTTCCTCGAATCGAAGATATAGTTCTTGACGTACTCGAACGCATCTCCATGAAACGAGTTTGTGCCGGACTTGGTGACCACGTTTACGGCGCCTGAAGGGTGCGTGCCGTACTGCGCGGGCAAGGAACTCGTCTCTACCTTGAATTCCTCGACGGTATCGGGGAACGGAAGCGGAAGGTTCTGATTGCTTAAGGGATCGTTGTGCGTGCCGCCGTCGAGCCAGTAGGCTACGCTGCCCTGCGCGCCGCCAGCGATCGAGATGACAGCCGAAGAGGGGTACGAAGCGCGGAACGCTCTGCCCTGCCCAACTGCGCCGGAGAGAGTAAGGAGGTCGGTGATTTGCCGTCCATTGAGCGGCAGTTCCTGCACTTCCAGAGGAGGTGTTACCTGACCCACGGCCTCGTTCTGCGTCTCGACCATCACTTCGCTGGCGCTCACCTCCACTTCCTGTGTCACCGCCCCGACCTGCAGCGTGACGTTCACAGTTGGGTTAACACCGACCGTGAGTATCAGATCGTTGGCGACATATTTGTTGAAGCCCTCCTTTGTTACTTCGAGCCGGTACCGTCCAACCGCCAGGTCCGGCAAGCCATAGGCTCCGTCCCCTGCGCTCGTTGTCGTTCGCACGGCGCCGGTGGCGGTTTGCGTGATAGTGATCGTCGCGCCGGCGACGGCTGCGCCGGTTGAATCTTGTACGACGCCTCTGACCTGTGACGTGGAGATTGCCTGAGCCCACAGAACCGTGGGAAAAAGGAAAACGCACAGCCCAAGAACCAGCTTCGATCTCATGGACCCCCCTTTTGACGTGGGCTCGCTCACCTTGGCCGAGGAAGCGTCAGGCCACGTGACGCTGGGGGGATCGTACCGGGCAGTAGCGCCAAGGTAGGCCGACGGTCCCCCGACCCATCGCAATTGGCCGGGAGTCTAGTCCCCCAAGCAAGTTCGATTCTTTGTCGAGAGCGCAAAGCGAGTTATCCAAGAGAGAAAGAAGGCATTTCGCCCTCCGTCTGACGCGGCTTCAGGAAGTGGAGGCGCGGGCGCCCGCGCGGCGCTCGGTTGAATTCGAGGATGATGGCAGCCGGATCAAGCGGAGGCGTGAAATCAGCTTACGTGTTGGACGCCCTTCGCCGTATCTGCGTGAACACTTCGGGGCGACAGTCCAAACCTGTCTCGGAATTTCCGGCTGAAATGCGGATAGCTGTTGAAGCCCCACGAAAAGGCAATCTCGGTAATGGACCGGCCCGCCAATGCCGGATTCTTCAGATCGTTCCAGCACCCTTCCAGCCTCAGTTCCCAGATCAATTCTTCGATCGTATTCCCTTTTTTGGCGAAGACGAGATGCAGATATCGCTTGCTGCAGCGCAGCGCGCCGGCGATTTGCGCGATGTTCAAAGCGGGATCGCGAACCTGCTGCAGGATGTACGCGCGCGCGCGCAGATGCAACGCCTCGCCAACCGAAGTGGATGGATCGTCACCCAGAAGTTCCAGGAGCGAGTAGCCGAGCAACTGATGAATGGTTCCCGCCACGGCGCGCTCCGACTGTTCCGAGAGGTGTGGAAGCTGGGTGAAGGTCGCGTTCAAGAACTGATAGAGTAGTTTTCCCAGCCCCTTTCGGCTGGAAAAAGCCCGCGCGGTGAAGTCCTCTCGAATGGGAATTCCGTGGAGCGTTGCAGCCGGGACCATAAGCAGCAATTGTTCGACGCCGTCCGGCGCGAACACCACGTGAGAAGAAAATCGAGTGTCGCTGATGCTCCAATCACCCGGGGAGAGCAAAACTACGCGGCCGCAATGGTCGAGCCGGGAATGGCCCTTGACCTGGAACACGATATTTAGAACGTGCCGGTGGTGCTCCCATGCCTGCGGCTGCGGGCGATTTACGCTCAACGCTCCGATTTTCAGTTTACAGAGGCGAAGGTCTTCCAGGTCTGCGTATTCGAGCGACCCGTGAAACGCGGGACCATCGGGCGGGACGCACTCAAGACGCGAAAATTGGTCCCAGGCGCGGATCCTTTCATTCCAAAAGGAGAGCCTTTCGCCCTCAGGCAGCGTGTCGGTCGACATCACGCGAACGTTCGCCACAGGAGCCGCCCCCGATCAGCAGTTGGCTGGGTTATAGCCAGCCTTGGGGCAGTCTGTCAAGGACGGCGATTGTCTCGACTCAAGCGCCGATTAGGGGGCAGCAGACGAAGGGATTTCCCGCGGCGAACGGAGCCTAGTGTGCTACCAGTATGCAATCCATCGCCAGGCCGCGATCACTCGCACCGACGCGACGACGACCTAGACATATGCGATCCAGCGGCCGAACCAAATTACCAAAACCCACGCGAGAAGCGAGACGCATCCGGCGATTTTTGCACCCACGGGAGTCGTGGGCGCATCGTCCCATTGCGCGACTTTGCGAAATGTGATGGCCTCAAAGATCAATGCGTTTAGTCCGGCGATCAAGATCAGCAGCATTTTCAAGCGAAACGCGTAGTTCTGGTACATCTTGGAGGCTTCGGAGGCAAACATGAACGAGCCGGTGATAAACATCACAGCGAACCCGGTCCAAGTCCACCGAATCAGGCGATGGTGCAGGTCCGCGACCCGCTGATTCCTAAGAATTAGTCCCAGGAGACGCAGATCGAGGATGCCAGTCGTGCCGACGAGCAGAATGATTCCCCAAATGTGCACAGACTCGATTGCGGGAAAGAGCCAGTCCGATTCCGCAACCGTCTTGCCGACAGACGTGTGTTGCAGCCATCTGCAAAATTCATAGAGAAAATGCATTTTCCTAAAAGGCCCTCATTTGAAATTGTGCGATCGCGCTCAATGTTTCCTGCGGAGTTCCTCGCCCCGAAAAGCCGACCTACATTAAGAGCGCGCCGAAGGGTTGTCAAGCATCGGGCGTTGCGATTGCTCAATGACCGCCGAGATCCGGTGCGGGAGTATACGCGGTCACGTTGCCGCGAATCCGATTGCTGACCAGGATGGACGCGAAAGCGACAGCAGCGATCACCGCCGCAAAGAGGAGCGCAGGGCGCATTGTAAGAAACATGCCGCCGATCAGCGGTCCCACGATCGAGCCGATCCGGCCGACTCCCAGCGCCCAGCCGACGCCCGTAGATCGCACGGAAACCGGATAAAATCTCGCTGCTAGGGCGTTGAGTCCCCCTTGCGCACCAATGATCATGAAGCCCGTGCCAAACGTTATGGCGACCAGCACCGGAAACGAAACGTGCGCCACGGCCAGCAAAGCCGTCAGCAGGCCGGCCAAGACATATTCAGCGGTCAGAACTGCGTACGCGCCCCATCGCCGCAACAGTTGGCCTTCGACCAGGCAGCCGAAAGCGCCTCCGCAGTTGAGAAACGCTGTCGCCGTCACGCCGCCCCTGACGGACATGCCTGCTTCCCGCAACAGCGTAGGCAGCCATCCTCCGATGAAATAGATGAGCAGCAGATTCATGAAGTAAGGAATCCATAGCAGAATCGTTCCGGCGGCGCGGCCATCCGTAAAGAGCTCCACGACCGGCACACGCTTCGGCCGTTCCTCGCGCGAAGGGGCGGCGACGGTTGTGTCGGCACCAGCAAATTCTGGAGCGATTCGCGCCAGAAGCTTCGCGATTCTTCCGGCGTCCTTACCTTGCACGGCAAGAAACTGGATCGACTCAGGCAATACCGCTATGAGCACCAGAGCGATTGCGAGAGGCAAAATTCCGCCGATGAAAAACACCGATCGCCAGCCCCGCACGGGCACCAGGGCGGCGCTCGTGAATCCGCTGATCGTTCCTCCGAGCGGCATCCCCACGAAGAGAATCGGAATCACAACTGACAAAAGCCGCTTCGGCACGTATTCCGAGGCGAGCGCCACCACGTTCGGCATCGCTCCGCCCAAGCCAAGCCCCGTCAAGAACCGCAGAATCAGAAACTCGCGGCGCGTGTTCGCGTGTGAACTGAGAAGAGAAAACACCGCAAAGCTAAGGGTCGAGAGGATCACAGGCCACTTGCGGCCCCAACGGTCCGCGATGGGACCCGTGGTCAATGCCGCAATCATCAGACCGATCAAACTCGCTGAAAGAATCGGGCCGAAGCTATGGACTGGAATCTTCGTGGTTTCGGCGATGGAAGGCGTAAGGAAGTTGATGGTCTGCCCATCGAATCCGTCGAGCACGAGCACCACGCCGCACAGCACGACCGTCCAAATCTGAAACGCGCCCATCGGCCGTTGGTCGATGATCTCGCTTACATTCAGCGCCTGCGATTTGCCCGCCGCGACCGTGGCCACGCCATCCCTCGTGGACTTCGCGCTCAAAAAGCCGGCCCAGAGTGTACACCGCGGGGATTATGGCTGCATTAGAAAGAGGTTGTGGGAAGAGTGCTGGCGGTAGCGAGTAGTTGAGGTAAATCGGCCTGACCCTTGCGGGCGTTCCTGCCTTGACGGTTCTCTGCATCTTGCCGCGCCGATCGCACCGTGGCAAGCTCCGGGCCGTTACTATCCTTCAAAAGATTTTCCGCGCGAAGCAGGCAGGCGTAAACCAAATCGTCCGGCTTCCCGTGGCGTTGCAGAAACTTGCCGTAATTGAACCAGTCGATCGCCTCGCCGCGCGGATCGTTCGCTTTGGCATCGAGCTGCAATCCGCGCTGATACGATTGCGCCGCGGCCTTTGCGTCGCCCGACTTTTCCTGCAAGTTTCCCAGGTGCCCGAGTGCCAGGCTTTCCAGCTTGGAGTCGCCCGCGCGTTCTGCCAGATCGATTGCAGCTTGATATTGCGGCGCTGCCAGATCGGCGTGGTTGATCTTCATCTCGTCGTCTGCCAGTTGAATCATCGCCGAAGCTTGCGGCTCTGGTCCCGCGGTCGGATCGTCCGGACGTCCCGCCGCCGTGCGCAGGAACTCCTGCCACTGTCGTGCCGCCGAAGCCGGGTCGCCCCGCTGATCGAACGCCTGCGCGAGATAGAGATGCGGATTCGGCTGATTCGGATCGGCCGCCACGGCTTTCTGCCATGAGTCCACAGCTTCGTCAGGATGGCCCAGCCGCGCGGCGAGCAGGCCGTAGTTGATCAACGCGTCCGTGTCGCGCGGAAACAGCCGCAGCATCTTCGCATAGTGATCGTACGCGTCCTGATAGCGGCCGTCCTGAAGCATCGCCTTCGCGCAAGCGTGTTGCAGCCCGATGTTGTGTGGATTGATAGCGACCGCGCGTTCAAGCGAAGCGATCGCTTCGTCGCGCTTACCGGCCTTCCCTTCCGCCACTGCGATCCGCGCTTGGACCGTACTGTCGTACGGGTTCATGCGCGACGCGTGTACCAGCGCCGAAAGATTCCCATCGGCAGTGCCCAGCGCGTAGCGGACTTCCTCCGCAGCGCCCCAGAGCAGAAGAACGCCGGCCAGCGCCACGCGAAATGTGGGCGCGGCAAACAGGCGAGTCAATTTCGATGACGCCGCGCCCAGCTTGCGGCCCGCTGATTGCGCGCTTGCGGCACCCTTTGCGTTGGGGCCAATCAGCAGCGACGCAACGCGCGAGTCGCGCAGCTTCCACACCGCTCCATCGAGAATGAAGTGATGAATGTTCACGAGCGCCGTGAAGATCAACAGGCTGGTCGTGAAGTCGAAGCGCAGGATGTAACTCACCAGCCACGGGCCCGGAATGAACAGCGCGATGCCGCCCGCGATCAGCGTCACGAAGTAGCCGGCCATCCGCCACTTCGACTGCCCCGCCGCGCGCGCTTCGCGCTGCTGGTAGTAGCTCGTCACCCACAGATATTGCGCCGAGTGCAGCACGGCGAGCACGCCGCTGCTGTATTGCGTCTGCGGAATGTGATACGTCGCACGCATTTCGAGCAGCGTCGGCAGCACGAACCAGAGGAATTGCGTGAACGCGAGCAGGATCGGAGCGGCCATCGCCTCAAAACCGCTCTCCGCCACGAGCCGCCAAAAACCCAGCACCGCAAACAGCGCGAACGCCGCGCCGAGCACCAGCCTCGCCCACAGCGTGAAGTTCGCGGGCAACCCGAGCGAGAGAATCAGCGGATCGCTCGACTTCCCGGTCTCGAAACTCATGAGCAACATTAGGTACGAAGCGATGAACGCTGCGCGCATCCACCGGCGCTCGGCCGTCGCGATCGCGGCGCCGCTCCTCCGCGCGAACATCATCAGCAAGCCGTAGTTCTGCCCGGTGTAGTGCCACGGGCTCCAGCAGATGTAGAGCGTGAACACCCACGGCAGCAGCTTCGGCGACGCGTGCAGCAGCACGCCTGTGAGCACCATCAGCAGCGTCACATGCAGCGTCAGGATTTTGTATCTCTCGAAATTCTCGCGCGTGTGATATGCACGATAAACCGTCGCCATGAAGTGCGGATAGTTGAAAACGATCGCGAGCGCATAGAACGTGACGGCCC
>Ga0187782_10002668_pt1 | contig 13159 bp, 11 predicted proteins | sample 0715_SJ02_MP15_2_FD_132454 | JGI IMG/M metagenome (GOLD analysis project Ga0187782, IMG submission 132454) | Tropical peat soil microbial communities from peatlands in Department of Meta, Colombia - 0715_SJ02_MP15_20_MG | ecosystem: Environmental > Terrestrial > Soil > Wetlands > Peat | place...
GCGCACGGCGAAGGCAATTACATCGCCGACGGCGAGACCATTGCCCGGCTGGAAGGCGAGGGCCGGGTAGTTTTTCGTTACGCGTCACCAGACGGCATGATCGATCCGGACTGGAACCACAACGGCGCCATGAATGCCATTGCCGGCATCATCAACGCGCGCGGCAATGTGCTCGGCCTGATGCCGCACCCGGAGAACCACGTCGAAGCATCAATGGGCTGCACCGACGGCCGCGGCCTGTTCGCGGGGCTTGTGGATCATTTCGAGCGGGCGGCGTGACTTCTCTCCCCCCTTGTGGGAGAGGGTGGCGAGGGAACGAAGTTGCGAGCCGGGTGAAGGGTTTTTATCTCAGGCCGACTTGCCCCTTCACCCGGTCCTCGCATCGGGACGATGCTCGGACCACCCTCTCCCGCAGGGGGAGAGGGAAGATCAGGCGTCTCGCTCTTTGATCTCCAACGAACCCGCAATCACGCCGGAATTGATTGCCGCTCACGGCCTCAAGCCGGATGAGTACGAGCGGATCGTGACGCTCATCGGCCGCACGCCGACCTTCACCGAGCTCGGCATCTTCTCGGCCATGTGGAACGAGCACTGCTCGTACAAATCCTCGAAAATCCATCTGCGCACGCTGCCGACCCGGGCGCCGTGGGTGATCCAGGGGCCGGGCGAAAACGCCGGCGTGATCGACATCGGCGACGGGCTCGCCGTGGTGTTCAAGATGGAGAGCCACAACCACCCGAGCTACATCGAGCCCTATCAGGGCGCCGCCACCGGCGTCGGCGGCATTCTGCGCGACGTGTTCACCATGGGGGCGCGGCCGATCGCCTGCCTCGACGCGCTCTCGTTCGGTGATCCGAAGAATCCACGGACCCGTCGCCTCGTCTCCGGGGTGGTTGCCGGCATCGGCGGCTACGGCAACTCCTTCGGGGTGCCGACGGTCGGCGGCGAAGTGCGCTTCCACCACCGCTACGACGGCAACTGCCTGGTCAATGCCATGGCGGTCGGCATCGCCGAGAAAGGCAAGATTTTCTATTCAGCGGCGTCGGGCGTGGGTATGCCCATCGTCTATCTCGGCTCGAAAACCGGGCGTGACGGCATTCACGGCGCCACCATGGCGTCGGCGGAATTCGGCACCGATGCCGAGGAGAAGCGCCCAACCGTCCAGGTGGGCGATCCGTTCTCGGAAAAGCTCCTGCTCGAAGCCTGCCTGGAAATCATGGCCAAGGGTTGCGTGGTCGCCATCCAGGACATGGGCGCGGCGGGGCTGACTTGCTCGGCTGTAGAAATGGGCGCGAAAGGCGATCTCGGTGTCACGCTCGATCTCGACCGGGTGCCTTGCCGCGAAACCGGCATGAGCGCCTATGAGATGATGCTGTCGGAAAGCCAGGAGCGCATGCTCATGGTGCTCAGGCCGGAAAAGGAGAAGGAGGCGGAGGCGATCTTCCGCAAATGGGGCCTCGACTTTGCGGTCGTCGGCCGGACCACCTCGACGAAGCGGTTTGTCGTCAGGCACGGCGGCGCGGTTATGGCCGCGCTGCCGATCAAGGAACTCGGCGACGAGGCACCGGTATACGATCGGCCCTACCTCGAACACCCGAAGCGGCCGCCGATCGAGCCGAACTCGTTCCAGCCGCCCACGGACATCGCCGACGCGTTGGAGAAGCTGATCGGCTCGCCGGACCTCTGTTCCAAGCGGTGGGTCTTCGAGCAGTACGACTATGTCATCCTCGGCAACACGGTGCAGCGGCCGGGCGGAGATGCCGCCGTTGTCCGCGTCAACGGCGGTCCCAAGGCGCTGGCACTGACCGCCGATGTCACGCCGCGCTATTGCGAGGCCGATCCGTTCGAGGGCGGCAAGCAGGCGGTGGCGGAAGCGTATCGCAATCTCACCGCCGTCGGCGCGCGGCCGCTGGCGATCACCGACAATCTCAATTTCGGCAATCCGGAGCGGCCCGAGATCATGGGCCAGCTCGTCGGCTGCATTCGCGGCATTGCCGAAGCCTGCCGCGCGCTCGATTTCCCGGTCGTTTCCGGCAATGTGTCGCTCTACAACGAGACCAATGGCCGCGCGATCCTGCCGACGCCTACGATCGGCGGCGTCGGCCTGCTCGATGATTTCACACAATCGATGTCGCTGGCCTTCAATGCCGAGGGGGACGCCATCCTTCTGATCGGCGAGACTACCGGCTGGCTCGGCCAGTCGCTCTATCTTCGCGAGGTCTGCGGCCGCGAGGAGGGGGCGCCGCCTCCGGTGGATCTGGCGGCCGAAAAGCGTCATGGGGATTTCGTCCGCGGTCTGATCCAGGACCGAATCGCAACGGCGGTGCACGATATTTCGGACGGCGGGCTCCTGGTGGCAGTCGCCGAAATGGCGATGGCTGCCCGCGTCGGCGCGGTATTGGAAGCCCCGTCGGGCGTTCCGGGCCATGCCTTCTGGTTCGGCGAAGACCAGGCCCGCTACCTGGTGACGGTTCGCCCGCATCACGTCGAGAAGGTACTACTCGCCGCCCAAGACGCGCATGTCGCCGTCCGCAGGCTCGGCGCCACCGGCGGCCGGGTCGTTGCCCTGGACGGCGAACGCCCGCTGCCGATCGAGGAGCTTCGTGGACGCTTCGAGGGCTGGCTGCCGGCTTTTATGGCTGCGGCGGTCTGACGGGCTGCGAAACATTGACGCCCGGGTGCGACCGTCCCATTGTTGTCCAATCGGGCGACCGTAGTGGGCGGAGGTGAACGGGTGAGCGCGCCATGGCCATGGCAGCGAACGACATCGAGCGGTTGATCCGGGCCCGCATTCCGGATGCGGAGGTGACAATTCGTGACCTCGCAGGCGATGGTGACCACTATGCGGCCACCGTCATCGCGGAATCGTTTCGCGGCAAAACGCGGGTGCAACAGCATCAGATCGTCTACGAGGCGCTCAAGGCCGAGATGGGTGGCAAGCTGCATGCGCTGGCCTTGCAGACCGGTACCCCCGACTGAGGCAATCTTCCCCGTGCGCCGCGTTGTCTCGTGTGGCGCACGGAGAATGCCATCCTCGTAGCCGTGGCCGACGCGGTGGAATCTTTCGCCCGGCGCGATTTCTTGAAAAAGAGACGCATCGCAGGCATTGGGCTTTGCGTGCATTTTGCGCTACATATATTGAGGGCAAGCTACGACGCGGTTTAGGACCGCGGCGCAAGAAGGAAGACCGCAATGTCCATCGAGCGATTCATCGATAACGAGGTAAAGGGCAACGACGTGGTTCTGTTCATGAAAGGCACGCCACAATTCCCGATGTGCGGCTTTTCCGGACAGACGGTGCAGATCCTGGATTATCTCGGCGTGGCGTATAAGGGGCTTAACGTCCTCGAGAACGACGAACTGCGCCAAGGCATCAAGATTTATTCCAACTGGCCGACCATTCCCCAGCTCTACGTAAAGGGCGAATTTGTCGGCGGCTGCGATATCATCCGCGAGATGTTTCAGGCCGGCGACCTGCAATCGTTGCTCAAGGAGAAGGGCATCCCGGTGAAGGAGAGCGCGCAGGTTTGATGCCGTTGCGCCGTTGCGCGGTCCGCCTTGGCGGTGAACCGCGTTTAGCTCGTTCGGGTATGGCGAGTGGCCGCGCGATTTCCAGCGTACGCGGCCTTCAGCGCGAGTAATACTCGACGACGAGATGCGGTTCCATCAGCACCGGATAAGGCACGTCGCTGACTGTCGGCACTCGACTGAGTTTCGCGGTCATCTTTGAGTGGTCGACATCGATGTAGTCGGGCACGTCGCGTTCGGCGAGCGCAGTCGCTTCCAGCACCAGGGCGAGTTGTTTGGATTTGTCCTTGACTTCGACCAAGTCTCCGACCTTCACCCGAAAGCTGGGGATAGTCACGCGCCGCCCGTTCACCTTGACGTGACCGTGATTGATGAACTGCCGGGCGGAGAACACAGTGGATACGAATTTCGCCCGATAGATCACAGTGTCGAGCCGGCGCTCCAGGAGGCCGATCATATGGGCGCCGGTATCGCCTTTGAGCCGCCGCGCTTCATCGTAGATTTTGCGAAAATGCCGCTCCGACATGTTCGCGTAGTAGCCCTTGAGCTTTTGCTTGGCGCGCAGCTGCACCCCGTAATCGGAGAGCTTGCCCTTGCGTCGCTGGCCGTGTTGGCCGGGGCCATACTCCCGCTTGTTGAGGGGGGATTTCGGCCGGCCCCAAACGTTCTGTCCCAACCGGCGGTCGATCTTGTATTTCGCCTCATGGCGCTTGGTCATTCGCGTCCTCGTAAATATCGATGGCTGAGGATCGCGCCCTCCTCTGTTCCGGCAATCCCTCCCAGGGAAGCGCGGAACCGACAGGTCCTGTCACCGAAGCACCGGCCGGACAAAACCGCGGGTCGCGAAGCACGGCGCGGGCCGCTCGAGCCCGCGCCGCGCCGGCTATCTAGGGCGGAAAGATGGCCAAGTCAAACAGGCTTGCTTACGCGACGTCGGTCGAGGCCGGTCGACCCGCGTTGATGCCGAAGCGCCGGAGGGCAGCGGTTGTCCGCGGCGGGAGGCGGCCGGACGTGAACACGGCGCGGGTCGAACCCGGACGCCGCGAAGCCGGCGGCGGGCCGAGCAGGTCGGTGACCCTTCGGGCAATGGCCGGCGCCGGGTCAACGAAGTTGACCGGCCAAGGAGCGAGCCGCCGCAGACGGTCGAGCAAGAGCGGATAATGCGTGCAGGCGAGGACGACCGTATCGGTGCGCACCCCGTCATCGCGAAAACACGGTGCCAGTTCCTCGCGGAGCACCGAATCGTCAACCGGAGTACCGACCAGTTCCGCTTCGGCGTAGCCGGCGAGCCTCTTCGATCCCACCAGGGTGACGTGGCAATCTTTCGCGTAATCACGGATCAGAGCGCGAGTGTACTCGCGGGCGACGGTGGCCTCGGTACCGAGCACCGACACCCGCTTGGTGATCGAACTGGCACAGGCCGGCTTGATTGCCGGCACTGTGCCGACGAACGGAACGGAAAACCGGCGGCGCAGCTCGGGCAGCACGATGGTCGAGGCCGTGTTGCAGGCGATCACGATGAGGCCGGGCCGGTGAGTTTCGATAAGCTCGGCCATGAGCGCGAGCAAGCGCGTGAGCAACGTCTTTTCGTCTATCGCGCCGTAGGGGAACGCGGCGTCGTCGGCTACGAACACCAAATCCGCACCCGGTCTTCCCGCCGCGATCTCGCGATAAACCGTGAGCCCGCCGAAGCCGGAATCGAAGACCAAAATGGTTTCCCGACTAGCCACGGGATCGAGTGAACATGAGTAATCGCGCCGCCGCAACCTCCCCGAAGGGCCGGTGGATGACCGGCCCGTCGGGGAGCCATTGGCTCCGCCGGCAAATGTGATTTCATGCGCGGCCGAATACGCGGCGGAAGATCGTGTCGACCTGCGTGAAATGAAAATCGAGGTCGAAGTTGGCGGAGAGCTCGCTCTCGTCGAGATACTTGCGCACTTCGGCGTCTGCCTCGAGGAGCGCGAGGAAATCTCCCTCGCCGCGCCAGGCCTTCATGGCGTTGCGCTGTACGAGGCGGTAAGCATCCTCGCGGCCGAGTCCCTTCTGCGTCAGCGCGAGCAGCACGCGCTGGGAGTGAATGAGGCCGCCGAGCTGCTCGAGATTTCTTCGCATGTTGTCGGGATAAACGATCAGCTTGTCGATGATCGCGGCGAGCCGCGCGAGCGCGAAGTCGAGCGTGACAGTGGCGTCCGGTGCGATCATCCGCTCGACCGAAGAATGCGAGATGTCGCGCTCGTGCCAGAGTGCGACATTCTCCAAGGCGGGTGTCACATAAGCGCGCACCATGCGGGCGAGGCCGACCAGGTTTTCCGACAACACCGGATTGCGCTTGTGCGGCATGGCGGAGGAGCCCTTCTGCCCGGCCGAGAAGAACTCTTCCGCCTCCAGAACCTCGGTGCGCTGGAGATGGCGGATTTCAGTCGCAAGGCGCTCGATCGAGGCGGCGACGACGCCGAGCGTGGCGAAATACATCGCATGCCGATCGCGGGGTATGACCTGGGTCGAGATCGGCTCCACCGCGAGCCCCATTTTCTTCGCGACATGGGCTTCGACCCGCGGATCGATTTGCGCGAATGTGCCGACAGCGCCGGAGATTGCGCAGGTCGCGACCTCGCTGCGCGCCGCCGCCAATCGCTTCTTGGCGCGGTCGAATTCGGCGTAGGCGGAGGCGAGCTTGAGCCCGAACGTGGTCGGTTCGCCATGGATGCCGTGCGAGCGCCCGATTGTCGGCGTGAATTTGTATTCGCGCGCGCGGCGCTCGAGCGCCGCATTGAGTTGTTCAACGTCGGCGATGAGCAGATCGGCGGCGCGTACCAGTTGGACGTTGAGGCAGGTGTCGAGCACGTCGGACGATGTCATCCCTTGATGCAGGAAACGCGCCGCCGGTCCCACGATCTCCGCGAGATGCGTCAGGAACGCGACCACGTCGTGCTTGACCTCGCGCTCGATCTCCTCGATGCGGGCGATATCGAACTTGGCGTCCTTACCCTTGGACCAGATTTCCGCGGCGGCCTCTTTCGGAATAATGCCGATCTCGGCCATCGCTTCGGCAGCATGCGCCTCGATTTCGAACCAGATGCGAAAGCGCGACTCCGGCGACCAGATCGCCGCCATCTCGGGCCTGGTATAGCGCGGTATCATCGACGACCTCGCGGCAAGGCTGCGCTCTAGCAGATCGGACGATGCTCAACAATTGCGCTCATCGCGCCAGGCCGTGTGCGGTCGATGAGCAAGCCGGCTACGCCGCCTCACCCCTGGCGAGCGCTGCCGCTTGGCGGATGGCGGCGATGTTGGCGCGATAGGATTCCGGCTTGCGCTCCTTGAACACGGCGGCGCCGGCGACCAGCACGTTGGCGCCGGCGCGCACCACCTCCGGCGCCACGTCGGGCGTGATGCCGCCGTCGATTTCGATATCGATCGGCCGCCCCGCCGCCAGGGCGGAGAGCTTGCGCAGCTTGTCGAGCGCGGCGGGGATGAATTTTTGCCCGCCGAACCCGGGATTGACCGACATGACCAGGATGAGGTCGACCAGATCGATCACGGGCTCGATCATGTTCACCGGCGTGCCGGGGTTCAAGGTCACGCCCGCCTTCTTTCCGAGCGCGCGGATGCTCTGCAGCGAGCGATGGATATGCGGGCCCGCCTCGACGTGCACGGTGATGATGTCGGCGCCGGCCCGAGCGAACGCCTCCAGGTAGGGGTCGCATGGCGAGATCATCAGATGAACGTCGAACGTTCTGTCACTGTGGACACGCAACGCTTTCACTATTTCGGGTCCGATCGAAATGTTAGGCACAAAATGCCCGTCCATCACGTCGACATGGATCCAATCGGCACCCGCGGCATCGACAGCGCGCACCTCTTCGCCGAGCTTGGCGAAGTCGGCGGCGAGAATCGATGGTGCGATGATAAGCGGGCGATGCACCCGGCTCCTCCAATTCGGCCGGTTCGCCTAACACGGCGGCCTTAGGCGGGCAACGCACGGCCCCTCTGATTGCCGGTGTTGGAGCGTCGAGCGGGCCTTGCCGGCCGGCTTGCACTTGAGCATACCGAGACCCCCACTTGCCGCAGCGGAGGTTGTTCTGGCTCGTACCGATATCCTCGTGCTCGGAGCGGGCATCGTCGGGACCTCGATCGCGCTGCATCTGGCCAAGCGCGGCATGGCCGTTGCGCTCGTTGACCGCGGCGGCCCCGGCGAGGGTACATCCTACGGCAACGCCGGCATCATAGAGGGCAACACGATCTTCCCGCCGGCCTTTCCGGCCGGCTGGGCCTCGCTCTTGCGCATCGCGCTCAAGCGCTCACCGGTCGCCTCTTATCATCTGAGCTTTCTGCCGAAGGTTGCGCCTTGGCTTGCTGCCTTCCGCGCCGCCTCGAGGCCGGAGCGGCTGGCCGAGACGGCGGAACTGATGCGGCCCCTGTTTGCGCGCGCGGTTGCGGAGCATGAGGCGCTGGTCGCCGAGGCCGGTGCCGAGCGCTATCTCAGCCGTCACGGCTGGCTCAAACTGTATCGCACGGATAAGGCGCTGACCGAGCAGATGCCTGAGCTGGAGCTGGCCGCGCGCTTCGGCATTGCCACGGTCGCGCTCGATCCGGACGGGGCGCGAGCCCTCGAACCCGCTCTCGCTCCCGTTTTCCGTCACGCCGTGCACTGGACCGGCGCAGTAAGCGTGACCAATCCGCTGGCGCTCACGCGCGCCTACGCTACCCGCTTTGCCGCGCTGGGCGGGCTCGCCTTCACGGGGGACGCGCGAACGTTGCATCGCGCCGATGGCCGATGGCGCGTGGAGACCGCAGCCGGGGCGCTTGACGCCGCCGACGTGGTCGTGGCGCTCGGCCCCTGGACCCCTGACGTTCTCGACCCGCTGGGCGTGAAGCTGCCTCTCGCGGTCAAGCGCGGCTATCACCGCCATTTTCAGCCGCGGGGAAACGCCAACCTCATTCGCCCGGTGCTGGACGCGCAGAACGGCTACTGCCTGGCGCCGATGGAGCAGGGGATACGCGTCACTACAGGTGCCGAGTTCGCCGCGCGTGACGCCGCACCGACGCCAGTGCAACTTGGCCGCTTGCTACCGGCGGCACGCGAGTTGTTTCCGCTCGGCCAGGCAGTCGAGCCGAAACCGTGGCTCGGCGCACGTCCCTGCTTTCCCGATTCCCGTCCGGTGATTTCGCTCGCCCCACGCCAGCGCAACCTCTGGCTTGCGTACGGTCATGCCCACTGGGGCTTGACCCTCGGCCCGGCGACCGGCCGGCTCGTCGCCGAGATGATCAATGGCGCGACGCCGTTTTGCGATCCGAAGCCCTACGCGGCGGATCGCTTCACGCGGTGAGGCGGAAGCCTACTCGCTGATAGTGCGGACGACGCTCGAAGTTGGCCGCGTGTTGGTGACCGACAGCTTGTCCTGCTTCATCACCATCTCGTCATACTGCGGCAACGTCGTCACCGGCGCGCGCGATACCAAGTGCACAGCCTTGTAGCCGCCGGCTTTGAGTTGACGCAAAAGCTCCGGCAGCGCTTCCGCCGTGTTGCGTTGGAAATCGTGCATCAGGATGATGCCCTTGCCGCGCTTCTGGAGCTTGCTCATGACCGATTGGATCACCTGCTCCGGTTTGCGCATCTTGAAATCGAAGGAATCGATGTCGGTCGATATGGTCGCGATGTTTCGTTCGGCCAAATAGCTCAAGACCGCCGGCGGATGCTGCAGGTCGGGAAAGCGGAAGAAGGACGCGAACGGTGCGCCGAGCGCAAGGTGCACCGCGCTCACTCCCATCTCGACCTCCTGTTTGGCGAGATCGAGATCCTTCGCGTATGGGTTGCGCGCGAGATCTTTGTGCGACCACGTGTGGCTGCCGATGGTATGTCCCGCCGCGGCTACCTGCTTGGCGAGCTCCGGGTGCCAAGTCGCGTGCTCGCCGATCTCAAAAAATGTCGCCTTGAGGCAGTTGTCGGCGAGGGCCTTCAGGACGGCGGGCGTATTCTCGGGCCAGGGGCCATCGTCGAAAGTCAGCACGATCTCCTTGTCGCGGAGAAAGTCGTACTGCTTGAAATGCTCGAAACCGAGGCCCGGCCCGCCCGTGGTGTCGATCTCGACGATGCGGGAGAGGCCCATGCCGCCCGGCTTGTCGCAGCTGGCTATGCTGCTCGGCCGCTCACCCGCTGGCGCGGTTGTGGTCGTCGTCGCTGCAACCGCCGGATGGTTCGGATCTTGAGCGGATCGAGCCGGCGCGACGGTCGGGGTCTCGGTGGGTGAGGGGGCAGGCGTGCCGACGGTCGATCCCGACGCATCGGCGAGGCGGACCGCGGCCGTGCGCGCCGGCGAGCCGTTTGGCGGCCCGGCGGGTTCCGCAGGCGCGGCTGCATGCGAGGCGGCGGGCGCCCCGCTGGCGGCCGGAGCGGTCGAGAAGGGCGCCTGACGCGCAGCCATGACCCCGAAAGCCGCAAGGCCCAGGGTCACCAAAACCGCAATAACGGCGATGAGCCCCCTCATCGCACCCTCCGCCCGTCCATTTCTCACTCACTCAAATTGAAGGCGCAATCGGCGACCGAGTCAACGAAAAGCGATGACCGCGGTGCGAAAGATGCCGATTGTGTCTTCGCCGGCACGTCGCGGTACCGCAATAGGGTCAGGAGCTTAGGGCGCGAATTGGTCCTTCCAGCTGGCCAGCGCTCCAGGAAACCGCAGGGCAGTCGCCGCGAACACGCCGCGCGCGATAGCGCGGGCTACGACGTTGGCGGCCAAGGTTCCAAGATTGGTCAGTGCCAACAGCGGATCGGCGAGAGGCCGGCGCCCAGTCGCGGCCGCAAACAGCACGTCTCCGTCGAGCGGTGTGTGCACGGGATAGATGGCGCGCGCGAGGCCGCATTGAGCCATGACGGCCAGGCGCTTAGCCTGCGCCTTAGTCAGGATGGCGTCGGTCGCTACCACCACCAGTGTGGTGCTCTCGCGGGCGCTACTCTTGGTGCGTGCTTCCAAGGCCGCAGGAGGGTACGCGGGCGGAAGGCCGCGCCCGCCAAATTCGGCATCCTGTTCAAAGGGAGCCGCCCAGAACCACGGGCCGCGGTCGACCAGCACGCTCCCGGTGGCGTTGACGACCGCGAGCGCGCCGACCATGTGGCCGTCGCGGCTGCGCGCCGACGCCGAGCCGATACCCCCTTTGCAATTGACCGTGGTCGCCCCGGTGCCGGCGCCGACGCTGCCGAGCGCGAAATCGAGGTCCGCCGCCGCCGCGGCTGCGTAACCGAGCTCGCGGTAGGGCGGGTAGCGGCCCCAGTTCTTCTCACCTGCGCTCAGGAGATCGAAAATGATCGCCGCCGGCACGATCGGCACCCGTACGGTGCGCACCGCAAAGCCGCGGCCCTGCTCGCGCAACCAGGCCTGCACGCCGGACGCGGCGTCGAGACCGAAGGCCGAGCCGCCCGAGAACGTAATCGCGTCAATCCCGCCAACCGTTTGGGCGGGGTCGAGCAACGCGGTTTCGCGCGTGCCCGGACCGCCGCCGCGCACGTCGATGGAGGCGACCGCGGGCTCGTCGAACACCACGGCGGTCGAGCCGGAGCCGAGTCGGCCATCCTCGGCGTGGCCGACTTTAAGACCCGGGACATCGGTAATGAGGTTGCGCACGGATTAAGGTTCCCGCGTCACGAAAGCGCCCCGCTAGGCGCGATCAGGCCCTATCATCGCAGGGTGCCGCGAAAAGCATAGCATTCGCTCTTCGTCGATTTCCGGCGTGCGTTGGCGCGGCGGCACGGACGGGAGACCATCACATCCTTGCGGGTTTGGCTCGGCCTGCTTGCGCAGCAGTGAACGGACGGGCATGAGTTCACGCCATGCCGAATGTCACCGTCGCCTTTGCCGCCGGCATGTTGAGCTTTCTGTCGCCGTGCGTGCTACCGCTGGTGCCGCCGTACCTGGTCTATCTGACGGGCACTTCGCTGGAGCGCCTTGCGGATGCGGAAGCCGAGCCGCAAGTGCGGCGCGAGACCATTGTGGCGGCGCTGTTGTTCGTGCTCGGTTTCTCCACCGTGTTCGTCACGCTCGGCGCCAGCGCCAGCGCCATCGGCTCGTTGTTCCAGGTCTATTCCGGCCCACTCGGTATCTTCGCCGGCGTCGCCATCATCGTCATGGGGCTGCATTTCCTCGGCGTGACCCCGATCGCCTGGCTGCGGCACGAGAAGCGCATGAGCATGGCCAAGCCGGTCGGGCTGTGGGGCGCCTACGTCATGGGGTTTGCCTTCGCGCTCGGCTGGACCCCGTGCATTGGTCCGATCTTGGCCGCTATTCTCGCGGTCGCGGCATCCGAGGCGACGGTGGCCAAGGGCGCCGGCATGCTCGCGGTCTATTCGCTCGGTCTCGGCGTGCCGTTTCTCGTCGCGGCGCTGGCGGTCGAGCCGTTTGCCGTGTTCCTGGCGCACTTTCGCACCCATCTCGGTCTGGTCGAGAAGGTGATGGGCGGACTTCTGGTGCTTACCGGCATCGCCTTTCTGACCGGCACGATGAGCCAGGCGAGCTACTGGCTTTTGGATACGTTCCCGATGCTCGGCAAGATCGGATGACGAGACCTACATCGTGCAACCGGAGGCCGGACATTCCGCGTAAGTGATCTTGCCGCTCGGGTCCTTCTTCCAAATGTACATCACGTAATCGAGTTTGGTGATGTCGCCTTTCTTGTCATAGGCAATATCGCCGAGCACGGTCTTAAACGGCGTTCCCGAATGCATGGCCGCGGCGACCTTCTTCGGGTCGAGCGACTTGGCGGCTTCCGCGGCCTGCTTGATGATTTGGACGCCGGCGTAGCTGTAAAGCGTATAAGCCTCGGGCTCGAATTTCTTGGCGCGGAATTCCGCCACCACCGATTTGGCCTCCGGCTTGTTGCGCGGGTCGGGCCCGTAGGTCATCAGCGTGCCTTCCACGCCGGGGCCGCCGACCGAAGCGAACTCGTCCGAGGTGATGCCGTCGCCGCCCATCAGCGGCGCCTTGACGCCCTGATCGCGCATCTGCCGCACGATCAAACCGCCTTCGGTGTACAGCCCGCCGAAATAGACGAGATCGGCGCCGGACTGTTTGATCTTGGAGACCAGCGCCGAATAGTCCTTCTCGCCGGTATTGATGCCCTCATTGAGCACGGCATTCATGCCGCCGGCCTGGATCGTCTTCAATGTCTCGTCGGCGAGGCCCTTGCCGTAAGTGGTCTTGTCGTTGACGAAGGCGATCTTCTTGCCTTTGAAGTGCGCCAGGATGTAGCTGCCGGCGACCTTGCCCTGCTGGTCGTCGCGGCCGCAGGTGCGGAAAATGTTCCACAAGCCGCGCTCGGTGACGGTCGGGTTGGTGGACGCGGGCGTGATTTCGAGGATGCCGTTCTCCTGGTAGACCTCGGACGACGGAATGGTGACGCCGGAATTGTAGTGACCGATGACGAATTTGACGCCGTCGCCGGCGAAGCCGTTGGCGACCGAGACGCCCTGTTTCGGGTCGGAAACGTCGTCGCCGTATTCGACCGTGATGTTCTGGCCGAGCATGCCGCCGGCGGCGTTGATGTCGGCTGCGGCCTGGTCGACGCCGTTCTTCATCTGCGCGCCGGTGGCGGCATTCGGCCCGGTGATCGGGCCGCCGACACCGAACTTGACCTGCGC
>Ga0187782_10002669_pt1 | contig 13158 bp, 10 predicted proteins | sample 0715_SJ02_MP15_2_FD_132454 | JGI IMG/M metagenome (GOLD analysis project Ga0187782, IMG submission 132454) | Tropical peat soil microbial communities from peatlands in Department of Meta, Colombia - 0715_SJ02_MP15_20_MG | ecosystem: Environmental > Terrestrial > Soil > Wetlands > Peat | place...
ACGCGCGATCTCGCCACCGGCATCGAAGCCAGCGGATCGTCGAGAACCTACGAGTTTGGCGACACGCTCAACCTCGACATTACCGCGACGCTGTCCAACGCCATCCAGCGCGAAGGACTGAAGCTGCCGCTGAACATCGAATATCCAGACCTCCAGGTGCACCAGTGCGAATATCAGTCGTCGTGCGCGACGGTGCTCATGCTCGACTGCTCGCATTCGATGATTCTCTACGGCGAAGATCGCTTCACTCCTGCAAAGAAAGTCGCGATGGCGCTGTCGCACCTCATTCGCACGCAGTATCCCGGCGACTCGCTGTCGTTGGTGCTGTTTCACGACTCCGCCGAAGAGATGCCGCTATCGCAACTGGCTCGGGTGCAGGTCGGCCCTTATTACACCAACACGCGTGAAGGCCTTCGGCTGGCGCAGAGAATCTTGCAACGGCAACGAAAAGACATGAAGCAGATCGTCATGATCACCGACGGCAAGCCTTCCGCCCTGACGCTCGAAGACGGCCGCATCTACAAGAACGCCTTCGGGCTCGATCCCCTGGTGGTGAGCCAGACGCTGGAAGAAGTCTCGAAATGCAAGCGGGCGGGAGTGCTCATCAACACTTTCATGCTCGCTTCCGACTACGGGTTGGTCCAGTTCGTGCAGAAAGTCACCGAGATGTGCCGCGGCAAGGCCTACTTCACCACGCCCCACACGCTGGGGCAGTATCTGCTCATGGACTACATGTCGCGGAAGACAAAGACGATCCACTGAAATAAGCACCTACGCAACGCCGGTTCCGCGCAAGCCGTCAGCCTTCCGCCAGACGCCGCGGTTTTCCACAGGACGATCGCGCTTCCCAGGGATTTGTTCGTTTTTCGTAACTACTACCAACAATGTTGTCAGCGGTGAATTCGCGGCTAAACTGTTGCGGGGTTTTTACCCCACACCACCACAAGGAGAATCTCCGATGAAAAACTTGCTCGCAGTAGTGTTGCTGCTTCTGTCGTTCGCTTCTGTGGCTCTAGCCGATGGCAGCGGCCCAATACCGACCACACAGGTGCCGACCGGACCGGTGCAACCACCTCCTCATCCCTAGTTGCCCTCGCAAGGCCGGGGGCAGATGCGATAGCCTGCCCCCGGCCCGACGATTCAACTCCGGTACATCCCAGTGTCCGCTCATGCATGTCGCGAAAAACGATCCACTAAGCAATCGCCTGCCGCGATGCCCGAGTCTGCGCAAGACATAGGCCTTCGACCAGGTGGCCGCCGTTTTCCAGAGGAGCATGCAGCGTTCCTACAGTGTCCCAAAAACCGGCGTTGAAAGGGCGCGGCTTTACAGCCGCGCCGACAGGAGTCAGTAGGAATGTGGGCTTCAGCCCCTGAGGGCAAAGCTCTCTCACTCAAGAAACCTGTTTTTGAAACAAGCTTTGGGGAGTTTGTTCGTTTTTCGTAACAACTACCAAGAATGATGTCAGCCGCGAATTCGCGGCTAAACTGTTGCGGGGTTTTTACCCCACACCACCACAAGGAGAATCTCCGATGAAAAAGATGCTAGCAGTAGTGTTTTTGCTTCTGTCGTTCGCCTCGGTAGCCCTGGCCGACGGCGGCGGCCCTATACCGACCGTATTGGTGCCGACCGGACCGGTGCAGGCGCCTCCCTCTCACGGCGCTTAATTGCCCTCGCAAGGCCGGGAGCAGATGCGATATGCTGCTCCCGGTCCGATGTTTGTGCTCTGGTACATCCCGTTGTGTCTGCTGGTGGTCCTGGCATTTGTGCTGGTTCATCAGCGCGCATATCGTTCTTGTCCGTGGTTTTTTGCTTATGTTGTCTTCGGGGTGGCTGCGGATATCGCACGCTTCGCAGTGCAAAAGCACAGGAGCGCGTACTTTGCTACCTACTGGATCACCGATGCGGGCTATGCTGTCCTTGGCGTCTTGGTAATGTATGAGGTCTTCAGAACCGTGCTTAGGCCCATCACCCGAGCATGGTGGGTCCGCCTGGCCTTTCCCGCTATCCTTCTTGGCAGTATCGGCCTGAGCGTCGCCCGAAATCAGGCGAGCGCAGCACAGCTTGGTGGCCGTCTCATGCTGTGCATCGTCGTCGTCGAAACCGCTGTTCGATTTGTGCAAGTGCTCATCTTCGCGGGGCTGGTGACACTAGTCCCGATCCTCGGCCTCCGCTGGCGTCAGTACTCTTTTGGTGTGGCCACGGGTTTTGGTCTCTACTCGACGGTCGCATTACTCGCCACTACCAAATTTTCGGATTTTGGAACAAGATTCACTTTTTTGTGGAGCGTGATGTCAGTTGTGGCATACTCCCTGGCTGTGTTGATTTGGATTTGGTTTTTCAGCGTGCCCCAGAAGGCAGAGACCCCAGGCCCCATGGATTCGGCCCCTTCCCCCGGCGAATTGGAACGATATAAAGATGTGTTGCGGAGAATGCGTTAGCCATGATTGCCATTTTCTTGACTTGGCTGATCGTCGCGGTGGGAGCGTTGTCGTGCATTTATATGCTGTTCTGCGCCTGGAGTCGTTTCCCCAGGCGTGATTTCGACGACGTTGTCCACTTCCTCTATCCGGTGGATTTGGCGCTGGCCGAGTCGCTGCTCGATCCCGCCGCGGAGTTCGAATTCCGCTGGAAACTCAGTCGCCAGGAGTTTCGCCAGGCGCAGCGCAAGCGAATGCGCCTTTACCTCGAACTGGTGCGCCGCATGTCCCACAATTCAAAGGTTTTAGTGGAGTTCGGCAATGCGGAGGCCAACTGTCATGATCCGCGCAGCGTCGAGCTCGCCCGCGCGCTCCAGCAGAAGGCGGTCGAAGTTCGCTTCTATTCCGTGCTCACATTGGTAAAACTGAGTGTGTGGATGTGGTTTGCTCCAAATGACCACGGCCACAGCGCGACGATGCCCCGACTGCGCAAAGCAGGCGACCTCGATGGACTTCAAAGCTACCATGCGCTCAAGGTTGCAGCGGCTGCCGCCTTCCTCCATCTTGGACCCGGAGAACTGGAGATGCTGACACAAAATCTCTAAACCGCTGCCCGCCGCCCACCCCCACGAATACCAAAGTTTCCAGACGCGTCCGGTAGTGGTGTTCTTGAGTACGCTAAAACCCCACCACCGACGCGTCCCACCATCTTTCCTACGCACCTGAACTGCTGATAGGCTTTTTCGTAGGCCATGGCCAACTGCATTCAGTGTGGTCGCAAGCTTCCGGCGTTTACCTTCGGCAAGAGGATCTGCCAGTGGTGCGTGCAGCACGAGTTCGCGCAACGCGGCGAGATCGATGAAGATGCAAAGCAACACGTCATGCCGGCGCCGTGGGTGCGGCGTGAGACGGCCGTCACCCTGACAAAAGTCTTCTTTGGAATCAACGTCCTCGTGTTTCTTGCCATGGCTCTCGCTGGGGTTTCCATCCTCAATCCGACCTCGGCCGATCTGATTCGTTGCGGCGCCAATGCCCGCCAACTCACGCTTACTGGACAGTGGTGGCGATTGCTGACTTCGGTATTCGTGCATATCGGCATCATCCATATTGCGTTCAACATGTGGTGTCTGTGGGATTTGGGAGCGCTTTGCGAGTCGCTTTACGGTTCATGGACCTTTGGGGCTGTATATCTGCTCTCGGGAATAGGCGCGAGCATTGCCAGCATCGCCTGGCGCCCGTACGGCGTGAGCGCCGGAGCCTCGGGAGCGATCTTCGGAATTGCCGGCGCCTTGATCGCCTCGTTTTATCTCGGGGAGTTCTCTTTGCCTCGAATGGCTATCCGCGGCACGCTGAGAAGCGTTGTGGTCTTCGCGGCTTATAACCTAGTGTTCGGGGCCTTGTCGGGCATCACCGACAACGCTGCACATGTCGGCGGGCTGGTCACCGGATTGATCCTCGGCGCCCTCATCGCCCGCGTCGCGCCGGAGCACGACAACGTGGCGGGCAGAATCGGCGTGGTCCTCTTTGGGACGCTGCTCGTCTGTGGAGCAGGATACGGAGTGTGGTATTGGCACGGTCCCGCCGCGAGTCTTGAGCGCGCCGAGCAGTTGATCGGTGAACACCAACCCGACCAGGCGATTGCCCAGCTGCAACAGTTCATTCGCAGACGGCCCACTTATGTCCCGGCCCACCTGACACTCGCTCACGCCTACTTCAACCAAGCACAATATCCTCAGGCGGAGTCAGAACTGAAGCGCGTGCTGGAACTCCAACCGCAGCATCTTGGCGCCCGTCTTGAACTAGGTATGACGTACTTGAACGAGAAGCGGGCCAGCGAGGCTCAGGAGTGCTTTGCGCGGGTATTGGTTCAGGATCCGAGCGACGCTGACGCTCATTTCGGCATGGGCATGGCTCTAGCAGCTCAGGACAATCATTCCAGAGCCATCGAAGAATTCAAAACCGGCATCCGCCTCGACCCAGACTCCGATTATGCCTATTACTCATTGGGCAACTCGTACTCCAAGCTGAAGATGTACGACGAGGCTATCGCCGCTTACCTCAAACAGCGGGAAAAGGAAGACGACGCGGACACCGAGGATGCTCTCGCCCAGGCGTTCGAAGCTAAGGGGATGACCGATCAAGCCCAAGAAGCCCGCAACAAAGCTGAGCAGATGAAAAACGCACACTAGCGATGTGCCGCCCGGAGATTACGACTCGCCCTCAGCCTTCTTGACGGCCAGCTCAGCCCCTTGAAACCCAATCCTGCTGTGCGTCCCGTCGCAGAACGGCTTGTTGACCGAGCCGCCGCAGCGGCAGAGCGAAAATGCGGGTTTGCCGGTGAGGTCGAAGCGATTTCCGTTGATGTCCACCAATTCGACTACGCCTTCCGGCGCTTCGACGCGATACGGGCCGTTAGGCCTGATGGTGATCTTTACCTGTGCCATGAGTCATTCCTCCAACATGACGGGTCTCAAGCGGGCCTAGAGAAGATACCATGACGGTGCGGACTCCCGCATTTCTGCGGCTTACGCCGCCGCGGAGCGAGCTGAAAGCAGGTCGCGGTAGAGCTGCTGGTAGTTATCGATCATGCGCTTGCTGGTGAAGCGCTCACGGGCACGCGAGTAGGCGAGTTCGCCATAGGCGCGCCGCATTGGGCGATCCTCGTTGAGCCGGCGAATGCGGTCTGCCAGGCTGGCGGCGTCATTCGTGCGGAAATACAAAGCTGCATCGCCCCACATTTCGCGAAAGCCGGGAATGTCGTTGGCCACGATCGCACAGCGTGAGAATGCGGCCTCCATCAACTGCAAACCGAGGGGATCGTAGCGCGCCGTGGCAGCGAAGACGGACGCGCGGCTGTAGAGCGCGCGGAGTTGGGCCTCCGTTTGGGGTCCGCAGATCGCCACCGAAGTCTCCGCCACAGCAACTTTCACGTCAGCGCGGATGGGAATGCGAGGCACAGCCACAGTATGCTCGGCGCCAACAATGCAAACGGGGACGGGATGCTCGTGCTGGGTTAGCAGGAAAACCTGCTTGCCCACGTCCACCAAACGGCCGACGGCCATCACCGAATCGTCTTTCGTGATATACGGATTGAACAAGATAGGATTGCGCCCGGGATAAATGACTTCTCCTCGACGCGGACGAACATAACTTGCAGAGATCTGATCCAGCATCCAGGCCGACGGCGCAACTACAGCATCGGCGCCCTCAATTCCGCGCTCAATCCTTTCGCGATACCACTTCGGCGGATTGCGCCGCGGCGTGTGGTCCTGCACCGCTTTCCGCCAGGTAATCAGATCGCTGTGCGCCATCACTACCCTCAGCGCATCCACAGGGAGATCACCGTGGCAGAACTGATTCAGGTGCAGCACATCTGGCTTCAGCTCGCGAACCAGAGACACCAGAAAGGCGGACGATTCCGGCAGGTCTCCTTCTGCTTCTTGCATCCATTCCAGGCGAAATGCCGTCGGCCGATAGTCGAGACCGTGCAGATGGTCCATCCACGCCGTTTGTTCCGGCAGCGGAATTTCGCCAAAGCTGACCAGCGTCACCCGTACGCCGCGCGTGACCAGGCCCGCGACCAGCTCGCGCGTATAGGCCCACGATCCCGACAGCGTGTCGGCTGTAACCAGAACGTGCACAGAACCTCCGGGAAGAATCGGCGAGATGCCGTGTGGGACGCGGCATCCCCCAGTCCCATCATTCTAGTGGGAATGGCGGCCAGACGAAAGGATTTTTCCGAGAGCGATCGGCACTTTTCGATCAGTCTCGCTCCAGGCGCAGCTTCAGAACAGAAACTTCAAGGCCACCTGGATGACTCGCGGTCCCACGTCCTGCTGGATTTGGCCGAAGTTCGGCGAACTGATGTCGCTGATCGGCAGCCGGAAGTTGGTGTGGTTCAAGACATTAAACAACTCCCCGCGGAATTGAAATTCCTTGGACTCGGTCACGCGGATGTCCTTGAATGCAGAAAAATCCCAATTGAAGTAGCCCGGCCCTTCGACTACATTTCGCCCTTCGTCGCCGAAGACCTCAAAGCGGCCGAGCGGATCGGGTTGAAGTTGCTGGAACGCGCTCACGTTGAACCACTCTTGCGGCGTGCGCGGACCGTGGTTGGGGTTGCCCACCAAGTTCGGACGGTTGGCAGAAAAGCCTGTGATCTCCGGAGCCTGCCCCTGCAGCGACACGTCATTTGAGTCGAAGACGGTGAAGGGCGTCCCGCTCATGACCGTAAAGATTCCGTTCAGTTGCCAGTTGCCTAAGGCACGTTGATACCAGTTGGAGGCATGATTCCAGAACGGAAGGTTCCACTGATAACTCAGGACGAAACGATTCCGCGCATCAAACATGGACCGCCCACGCTCGGCCGCGAGATCAAACGGATTCTGCGCCAGATCATTCTCTCCAGCGACGGGTTGGGACGCAGACCCGGTGATGTTGAACGACGAAACGTCGTCGATCGACTTCGAGTAGGTGTAAGACGCCAGAAATGACAAACCGTGGCTGAAGCGCTTTCTCAAACTTGCTTCCAATGCGTTGTAGCCGGAGTTTGCAATGCTGGCAATCTCACCGACCGAGCCGTAAATGCAGTTATTCGGCTGCGCCAGAGTACATCCCGAATAAAGACGCCGCTGGTTCACGTTGTTTTCGTTCGAGATCGGACCCTGCGAGTTGACGCCAGGAAAAAAGACTGCCGGGTCGCCTTCGATGAAACGGGGCAGATGAACCCCGGTCGTCCCGACGTATCCGACCTGCAACAGCCAGGCCTCGCCAAAAGAGCGCTGCACGTTGAGGTTCCAATCCTGCGCGTAGGGCAGATGCAGGTTGCGTGCATCCACAAGCAAAGTCATCGGCTCGGGAAATTGCTGGCTGAAGGGATTCGGAACGTAGTACGGATTCGCAAAGGAATTGACAGGGAAACTGATTTGCTGCGTCTTGAGATAAGGCGGCGCACTGACCGGATCCTGCAACGGACCGCCTTCTCCGTTGTAGAACGGCTCGTAAAATATCCCGTAGCCGGCGCTGACCACGGTCTTCGCATTACCGCTTGTATCCCAGATCACGCCGACTCGCGGCGCAAATGCAGTGGTTTCGGTCGAAATCAGCCCGCGCGGAACTCCCGGGTCCCCGGGATACAGCAGACCCGGGGGCGCAGAAGGAATGACCTGCGACTGTGCGCCCGGAACAAATAGATTCACCTCATTGTGGTTTTCGGTATCCGGAAAAGGCAGTTCATAACGCACGCCATAGTTCAATGTCAGACGGGAAGAAACTTTATAAGTGTCCTGAGCATAGGCGTCGAGAGCGCGGCCGCGTATTTCGCGGCTGAAGTCGCCGCCGCCTTGTAAAAAGACGACCGGATTGCCGGAAAGAAAATTGGCAAAGCCGTCGTTGTAGAGGAAATCCTCAAATGACGGAATGGGAGCGAACACGAAGAATCCGTTGCTTGCGATGCCCTGCAGCCCGTTGATCTGGTCGCGCCGGTAGCCTCCGCCGAACTTCAACTCGTGTCGCCCGTGAATCCAGTTCAATGACCCCGACAGGTCAAACGTGTTCTGATAGGTGTAGCGCGGTCCGGTGATCGGATCGCCCACCGAGGCGTATCCACCGATCTGGATAAACGGCGGTCCCGCGGCGAGTGGAAGGGTGGGAGCGTACTGGAAGCCCAAACTGGCCAGTGATTCGTGATTCAGATGCTCGTCGAGCAGGAATGTATTGCGCAGAAATGAAAATCGCGCCACACCGATCGTTCCTGGCGAAAAGAAGTGTGTCTCCTGAGTGACGAAGTTTTGCGCGCGATCGTACTCGCCTACCGGAAAGCCGGGCACGTTGGCCCCGGCCGGCGACAGCGGATCTGTCGTCGGGCCGCTGCTGTACATGTACCGGAAGTTCAAAGTGTCGGAAACGGAAAGATAGTGGTCGAGGCGGACGCCGAATTGATTGTTGGTTTCATCTTTCGTCTCCGTGGGGATGAACGCATTCGTCGCGCTGGTAGGAAAGAAGGGTACAACGTTCGCCGCGACCGGATTGATCGGCGTGAACGTGGTCATCTGATTGAACGGCACCGAAGTACCAAAAAATGTGAGTTGCCCATTCGGATCAGGCTGGTTTTGTGCATTCATGCACAATCCGCTGCTCTGGTTGAAACTGTCTCCCGGAATGTTGGTGCACAGTTCGCCGAAGTTGCCCTGGGTCTCGGCCTGGGATGGCACGGTTGCAGGCACGGACTCACCCTGCCGGTTGCGGAAACCCTCGTAATATCCGAAAAAGAAGGTCTTATCTTTGACGATTGGTCCGCCAAAAGTTGCGCCGAACTGGTTCTGCTTCAGCGGCTGAACGGATCGTGTGAAATAGTCCGACGAATCCATCGCGTCATTGCGCAGAAATTCCCACAGCGCACCATGAAACGAGTTGGTCCCGCTGCGCGTGACGATATTGGTCGTGGAGCCGGTATTTTGTCCGAACTCCGCGTTGGCGTTGTGGGTCAGAATTCGAAACTCGTCGATGGCATCGATCGGCGGCTTGAGAACAAAGCCGCCATCCACCGAACTCACATTGTCCGCGCCGTCGATAAGAAAATTGTTCGACTCCGGACGCTGTCCATCGACCGCATAGCCTTCGTTCTCGCGTGCCGGCCCGCCCGCTTCCAGCAGTCCGGGCGTTAGGGGTACGACACCCGGCTGCAAGACTCCCAGCTGAGAAAAATTCCGTCCGTCAAGGGGCAAGTCGACGATCTCCCGTTGCATTACCGTTTCACCCAGGCTGCTGATGGTGTTCTGCACCAGTCCCGCATCCGCTTTCACGTTTACCTGCTGCGTCTCCGAGCCAACCTGCAGATGCACCAGCACGGTTGCCGTCTGGTTCACGTCAAGGGATATCCCTTCCTGACGGTACTTCTGGAAACCTTTGGCGGAGACTTCCAACTGGTAGTGCCCGACGGGGAGTTCGACGAGCAGGTAATTGCCGTTACGGTCTGTGATGGTGGTGCGCGTGAGTCCGGTCTCGATCTGCTTCGCGCTTACGGCAGCCGCTTCCACCACCGCACCACTCGGATCAAGGATCGCTCCATGAATATTTCCCGTGATCTGCTGGGCAGTAACGGTCGAGACAGTGAGAATACCCCCGAAGAACCAAACCAAGCCTCTGATGCGCATCGCGCAGTCCTCCAGTCGTGTTGCTGAATCGCAGCGGACTTCCAACCACGTGGGAAATGCCCCATGCCGTGCGTTGGAATGTCTGAAACGACCGAACCCCGTAGTTGGAGGATTATCGGAACTCAAGTCTGAGGGGTCAATAACCGGAATGAATTATTTGACGAGCTGACTGGCGAATGTGCCTACGGAGCCGCCGTCCGGCCGGCTTGACCGGGTCAGAAATCGGTGCCACATCCAGAAATTCACTCCACACCAAGGTTTCGAGCGCGCCAAAGCTTCCAACAAAACCTGCGATCAGTTCACCTGCAGCCGGATCTCAGTTCTCGCGCCAGGCCGTCGATGGCGAAATGTCGGACGGTAACCGGTCCCGCTTTTATAATGATCGGCTCGTTTGATGAGTTGGCCGGCAGACTTGAGCAAAAATCCTTTTCTCCTCACGAAGTGGTATCTAGACTGCGTTGCCGAGAGTGGCGATGCGGTCATCCTGTATGTCGCTGATCTTCTGTGGAAAGGTCTCACGCTTCACTACCAGAGCGCGCTCACTGTACTTAACGGCGAGGTCCGCTCCACCTCTTCCCTGCGCGGAGGCGAGACCCCAGCAATCGAATATTCTGTCATTCGGCTCAGCCAGCCCGAATTGAAGCTCGAGGGCAGATGGTCGGCGTTACGGCCTCCCGTGCGGCGAACCGTATTCGAGAATGCTCACGGATCGGTTGACTGGCATTGTCTTCAGCCGATGTCTCACGCCGACGTACGCCTTCGAGGAAATGCCAGGATCACAGGACTCGGCTACGTAGAATGCCTAACTCTCTCCCTCCCGCCGTGGCAACTGCCTCTGATCAGCCTCAATTGGGGCCGATATCTTTCGCAGCAGGATGCTCTAGTCTGGATCGATTGGCAGGGGCAAGGATCTGACCACCGGCAAATGGTCATTCACAATAGCAAAGAGCAATCGGTCATTTCGATCACCGAGTCGGAAGTTGTGCTCGCTGATATGGGCGGGCGGCTGGAGTTGGATCGTGGCCTGATCCTGCGCCAAGGGCAACTGGGAGACACCGTGTTTCCCGGCATTTCCCGGTTGGCCGGTTCGCTTCCGCGAAGCATACTCTCGGTCAACGAGTGCAAATGGCGGAGCCGCGGCCGACTCCGCACCGGCGAAACCGAAAGTTGCGGCTGGGCCATCCATGAGGTCGTCGAGTGGAAGCACTAAGAACGCACAGCGTGGCGAAAGTGCTTTACGCGTTGTTGTTTGTCGTCGTCTTGCCAATTCTTCTCGTGATCTGGGCAGTCGGCGCGGAGGGCGTCGTCGCGTTGCCGGCTATTCATTGTCATGCTTTGGGCTTCACCGCAGTCGTAGCTGGAGCGGCGCTGATGGCGTGCGGAATGGCTTCTCTTGGGCGAGTGGGCGGCGGCTTGCCGATGAATGCCTTCCCGCCTCCACGGTACGTTTCAACCGGAATCTACCATCTGCTTTGCCATCCCATCTATGTTGGCTTCGCACTCTTGTGCGTGGGAGTTGCTATTGCGGTGGGTTCAGCAAGCGGCCTGTGGCTGGTGTCGCCGACCGTAATTCTCGCCAGCGCAGCGCTGGTGTTGGGATACGAACTCCCCGACATGCAACGGCGCTTTGGCGAGGCCCTTCCCGAGAACCGTCTCCTTCCCAAAGACGACGATTCGCCGCCAACGCCACGGGAACGCATGCGCTGCTACCTGACGGTGCTGCTGCCCTGGTTCGTCCTCTATGAGGCCGTGGTCGCCATCGGAATGCCAGCAGACGGACGTGCCGCCTATCTTCCCTGCGAGTCGCGGATTCCAGATCTGCCCTGGACCGAAGTTCTCTATGGCAGTGTTTATCTCTTCGTCTTAGTGACGCCGCTGCTCGTCCGCACCAGGCACGATCTGCGCTGGTTTTCCAGCCGAACGCTGTTCTCGATGGTGATTGTATTTCCGCTCTACTTGGCCGTGCCTCTGATCGCGCCGCCTCGACCGTTTAGTGCAGTCGGGGTATTTAGCCAGCTGCTGAACTTCGAGCGGGCGCACGACAGCGCCGCAGCCGCGTTCCCCTCCTACCATGTAATTTGGGCGTTTCTGGTCGCCGAGGCGGTCGGAAGAAGCCTGCGTCAGAAATGGCTCTGGCGGATCTGGGCCTCTCTGGTTTCGGCGAGCTGCCTGACGACCGGAATGCACACGCTCGCAGATGTTCTTGCTGGTCTGGCTATCGTTTGGATTGTTGTTCGCATGGGCGCACTTTGGTCGTTCTTGCGCGATGCTGCGGAAACTGTCGCGAATTCCTGGCGGGAGTGGCGCATCGGCCCCGTGAGGATCATCAACCACGGCGCTTATGCCGCTGCTGGTGTTTTTGTCGGCGTTGTGCTTCTCGATACGCTGCTTGGGCCGGGCAAGAGTTCGATCCCAATTTCGATCTTCGTCGGCGGGGCCGTTGGCGCGGCGCTGTGGGCGCAATGGATTGAAGGCTCACCGGCTCTACTGCGACCTTTAGGCTTTTATGGCGGAATGATCGGCTGCACCCTCGGCGGAATTGTCTCCGCCCTCCTCTCGGGCACCAGCCCCTGGATCGTCCTCAGCGCGCTGGTGGTGGCCGCTCCCTGGATTCAAGGGATCGGGCGCCTGCGTTGCCTCGTGCAGGGATGTTGCCATGGCCGCCCGGCAGATGAAGCCATTGGCATACGATACGTGCATCCCCGTTCCCGCGTGTATCGCATCGATTCCCTGCGCGGCGTTCCGATCCATCCCACGCCGCTGTACTCGTTGCTGTGGAACGTCATCGTCGCACTACTTATCACCCGGCTCTATCTGCTCCACACAACTACGACTATGGTCGGCGGCGTGTATCTGATTCTTTCTGGGTTGGGAAGATTCGTGGAAGAGGCGTATCGCGGCGAGCCGCAAACGCCCGTTCTGGCCGGTCTGCGGCTCTACCAGTGGATTGCCATCGGCAGCGTCGTCCTCGGGGCTTTCATCACAACAATCACGAATGTCCCTCGCACTGCGCCGATTGTTCCGCACCCGTCATCGCTGGTGGTCGCTTCTGCCTGCGGCATTCTTGCTTGGTTTCTGACGGGCGTTGACTTCCCCGACTCGAATCGCCGATTTGCCTGTCTGACCTGAAATGCCCAGCCGGCGTCAGCTCACCTGCAGCCGCAATCTCAATTCCCGCGCCAGACCGTCAATGGCACGAATTTTCTCGACCGCGAGCATCGGCACGTCCGGCACTGACATCGCCAGTTCACAAGACAGAAGCATCGCCGTCAGGGTCTCGCACATTTCGCTGCGCATCTGTTCCCTGACCGAGCGCTTGGCGGCGAACTCCTCGCGCTGGCGGCGGTGCAGCGCCGAGCGGGTTTCGCGCACCAGGCGTTCCATTCCCGTCACCGCAAAGTTGATGTAGACCGGGAAAGCGCTTCCTAGATGTTCCAGCATTTGCTCGCTTTCGTGAGGTTCGGTTTCCACCAGAAACTGGTCAATGACTGCGGCGGAGTACGTGTCTTGGCGCAGGCGCGTGGCCGCATCCTGCAGGTTTTGGGCCCAGTGCGTTTCCTCGCCCGTGGCGGCATGCAAGGACTCG